>JGI12635J15846_10000574_pt1 | contig 31903 bp, 20 predicted proteins | sample BlaSpr_A8_OM2_M2_FD_15846 | JGI IMG/M metagenome (IMG submission 15846)
CGTTCCATCCTTGGTCTTCACCACGATCGTCTTGGCAGCGTCATCCACCTTCGTGACGATCCCGTGAACCACGCTGATAACGTCATCCGCGGCCACAGCCGTCAAAGCAAAGATTGCTGCTAATGCGAATACCGAAAACAATTTCTTCATTACAGCGGACCTCCTGTTTGTCCTTGAACTGCTTGTATTTGAATTGTCTGCCTTTGAAAAGGGTTGCTGAATTCGTCCCATAAAAGGTTAGCGCAAGCCTCCCGCGAAAACTACCAAAAAGAGACTCGCTTGCAATTCGCTAGGGGAGTTAGATGGTGATCTCGCAGCCTATAAAGACACGTTTCCAAGCCAAAGCTCAGCACTTGCAACCGGTTGGGCAGCACTAGCACGGCCCCGAAAGTCGTGAAATCGCGCAACAACAATCGTCACATTGCTCAGGAAGTCGCGAAACCGCGCAGCAGCATTCATCAAAAGCCCTGCCAGCGAGCGTCCGACCTGGGATTCCGGAGTTCCAAACTGGAAAAAAGGAACTATTTTGGCTGCGATTTGATTGCCCAAGGCCATCCAGTACGGCTAAATTGCACAAGAGTTCCTGAGGTTCAACCGATGATTGCAGGAACTGATTGACGCATTCGGGAAACGTGTCGGCCGCGCTCACGTGCTTAACCCCTGATAGGAATTGAGATACGGAACCCCACGCGAATCGCTGTTGGGCCAACGGTATCAAGCAAGTGCCTGCATAATTTAGATTACACATATTTCCAGTTCACAAGTTAGGCAGAATTGGGCTACCCTGTGCGAAGTGGCAAGCCATTTGCCTGTTGAGTTAAGCACGCCCTGAAGAACCGCCCTGTAAAAAACATTGCGTAATGGAGGGTCGATGAGAGGAACTACGCCGCCTCGCCAAGTCTTCCTGCCCTTAATCGGGGTAGTCTTATTTTTCTTCGCGACGGAAAATTCCTTCGCCCGCCAACAGCCGGGCCAGGATCCTGCACGTTCAGCCCAGGGAGAAAATCTCTCCTACTCAAAATCCGCGGCGCCCGTGCCGGCCGCTTCGCAGGAAAAGGCCAAGACGCCTCCGCCGAAGGGCCCGGACGGCGACTATGTCGGCAGCGAAACCTGCATCACCTGCCATGACGATCAGAACCGCCGCTTCAAGAATACTGTGATGGGTAAGGTCATGCTCGGCAATCCGCACACTCCGGAGGAAGCTCGCGGGTGCGAAGCATGCCACGGGCCCGGCAGATCTCACGTCGAAGCCGGCGGCGGCAAAGAAACCATTCCGATTCGTTTCGGCAAGGATTCCAAGAACTCCGTCGCCGAGCAGAACTCTGTTTGCATGGATTGCCACGCGCGAGGCACGCACATGTTCTGGAAGGGCAGCCCGCACGAATCCCGGGGCATCGCCTGCGTGGACTGCCACCAGGTCAAGCAGGGCGTGCATATTTCGGTATCCTCCGATGCCCGCTACAGCGCGCCGCTTTCGGACAATCAAGGCGTGAAGCTGAAGCAGCCGGAACTCTGCCTGCAGTGCCACCAGATGCGCCGCGCGCAATTGCAGCGCTCGTCGCACATGCCCTATCGCGAGGGCAAAGTGACCTGCACCAGCTGCCACAATCCGCATGGCACGCCGAATCCCAAGCAACTCATCCAGAGCAGCACCAACGAAAATTGCCTGAGCTGCCACACCGAACGCCGTGGTCCTTTCCTGTGGGAGCACCCGCCGGTGCTGGAAAACTGCGCCAACTGCCACGAGCCGCACGGCAGCAACAACCCGCAGTTGCTGAAGGTGCGCATGCCGCGCGTCTGCGACGACTGCCACGACAGCAGCCGCCATCCGACACAGGCGCAGCCGCTCAGTTCGATTAAGAACTTCAACCGTGGCTGCACCAACTGCCATTCCCATATTCACGGTTCGAACCACCCGTCGGGTTCGGCGTTCCTGCGATAGGAAGGGAGATCTGGCGAACATGAGAAAATCGAATGAACTCGCGCTTCTGGTGATTTCGGCTCTGTTGTTGTTCCCCGCAGGAACGTTCAGCCAAGAGAAGGAGACCGAGCATGGCAGCGTTGATTTTGGCGTACGCTTCGCCGCGGGTGATGTCTACGGACGCCCCGATCTGCCGTTCCAGCCGTCTCTGAAAACATCGCAATTCAACGAGTATCAGGATGTGCGCGACGGCTTTTATGTGCGGCGATTCGACGTCAAGTTCGACAATGTGCTGCACACCAAGGACTACTTCGCCCTCCAATCGCAAAGTACCCTCTACCGTGACCAGAGTTATCTCGCGACCTTCGGAAACTACGGCAAGTTCAAGGTCCAATTCCGCTACGACGAAATCCCGCATATTTACAGCAACACCACGCGCACGCTGTTCACGCAAACCACGGCGGGTGTATGGAGCTTTCCGGCACTAATCCGCCAACAGTTACAGGCGGCAGTTCCCGCCGGCACGAGCCTGCAGGCGATCATCAACACCCAGGTAGTGCCGCAATCGGGATTCATTACGCCACAAATTTACCGCAAGGGCGGCACGGCATCGGTGGGCTACAACCTCACCCCGCACTGGAATGTGAACGGCCTGTTCTTCCGGGAAAGCCAGAAAGGCACGCGGCCCATCGGGTTAATCATGAACTCCAGCCCCAGCGCCACCACCACTTCTGGTTTCGGCGTCGAACTCCCGGAGCTGATCAACTACTTTAATAATTTGGTGCGGGCCGGCGTGGAATACGGCAGGCAGAGCTTTGTCTTGCAAGGCGTCTATGTCGGTTCCTTCTTCCAAAACAATACTTCCCAAATGTCGTGGGACAATCCATTCCGCTTGACCAACGAGACAATCACCAACCCGCTCTCCGGACGCATGAGCCTGTATCCGGACAATCACGCGAATTACCTGAATTTCGCCGCCGGCACCGATATCGGCAAATACCTGCATGTGACGGCCAGCATTAATCCCGGCTGGCTGCGGCAAAGCGACGCGTTTCTTCCCTACACCACCAACACCGCCATCAATACTTGCGGCACCGGTGCGCAAGCCTGCAATTCGCTGGCGGTGTTGCCCGCCGCCAACCTCGGCAGCGACGCACAAACCCTGGCCATGAACTACACGATCTCCACCGCCACCTGGAAGAATGTCTCGCTCAAAGCCAATTACCGACAGTACGATTACAACGACAACACGCCGATCCATACCTTCACACCCGTTCAGGGAGATGCGGCCGCTCCCGGTGCCGCTGACAACACGCCTTTCGGCTTTAACCGTAAGGACCTGGAAGTCAGCGGCGTGTGGTACTTTGCCAAAAAGAGCTCCATAAAAGCAGGCTATGACGCACTGTGGATGGACCGCACCCACCGCGACGTCTCGCATTCCCTCGATAACACCTTTTTCATTTCAGGCGACTGGATTCCGATCCGCGATCTTTTGGTGCGCCTCTCCTACCGGCACTCGAACCGCACTCCTGACTCCTACCAGGACGATCAAGTCACGGATCCCACCACCGGCGCTGACGTCACCTGCACGGACACCACCAACGTATCTTTCACGGGCGACCAGCGTTGCCACCGCCGCTTCGACGAAGCCGCGCGCACTCTGAACCGCGGCGACGCCCTCGTGCAATACAGTCCGTCCGACAAACTTACGCTTTCCGCTTTCGGCGGCACGCTGCAAAACAATTACAACCGCGCCGGCGGCGTCAACAGCCCGACTTCATTGAATTTTCTTACTGGGGCGGCAGCTACCACCAATCCTTACTTTCTCTATGGCCTGCTGAAGGACATCTCCTATAACTATGGCTTCGATGGGGATTACGCGCTTTCTACCCATGTAACTGTGTATGTCGAATATTCGCGCGAGCACTATTACACCCGGATGATCACCCGCTATCGCACTCCGCCCTCCGGCGTTCAAACCATCCTGACGTGCACCGGATGCGACACCCCGAATAACGACTGGCAAAGCACCACCCGCGATCCCGTGGACTACTATTCCGCCGGTGTGGACCTCTACCTGGGCCGGAAAATGTATTTCACCACCTACTATTCGCTCTCCGCGGGCAAAGGTAATGTGGACTCGCGGTTCCTGGGCGATCCCACGATTCTTACTGGTGCGAACGCATTCCAGCTCACCGGCACGAACGCGGCCGTCCCTTATCCCGAGACAGTGAATCGCAGTCACGAAGTGGGTGTTATTTTCAAATACAAGCTTACGGAGAGGCTCACGCCTAGAATCGAGTATCGTTATCAGCAGTGGGACAACCGGGATTACCAGACCACAGTCATGACTCCCTACATGGGGTGCGTCAGTCCAGCCCCTCCGGGCGCGCCGGTGCCCGGCTGCACCAACCCGATTCTCAACAGCGCCACTTCGCCCACGCCGGCCCCCGGCGCCGCCAGCCCGTTCTATCCCGGCTTCGTTGTGGGTGATCCCTCCGCCGCGCGGTATCTTTTCCTGGGAGTGGACCAGCCTTCCTATCACGCGCACACGGTGATGGCCACGCTGGAGTATCGCTTTTAGAGGAATGGCTGCAGATGCGGCGGCGAATCACCCGCCGGAAAGCCAGCGTCTTTGCTTGTGGATGAAAGTGTGTGCGTCAGCCCGCCTGATTGCCCGCGGCTGAAAACTTCTGTCTTACCGCGGCGCCTGCTCGCCGCTGGCCGCTTGCTGCTCCACTTCTGCCTTTTGCCAGCTGGATTCTGGATTGAATTCGCGCATGGACGTCGCGAGCGTTTCCGTCTTCTTTCCAAGATCCTTCTCGTACACGACTCCATCTTCGCTTACCAGGAAGGTCTTCACGCCCGACGAGCGGTATACCGCGGGATAAGCCACGAACGCAAAGCCGGTCATTTTGCCGTCCACGAGGTAACTCTTCGCGCCACCCGCCGCATTTTTTCCCTGACGGGTCAGCATGTGAAAATAATAGCCGCGGAAAGGGACCGGCTCGGCGCCCCGGCTCTTGGCATATTCGTCCGCCACGGCCTGCGCCACCAGCGGCCCAATCGGGCTCTGCGGCTCGTTTTCGGACGCTTTCCAGTAGAGCCCGTCATGCTTCCCTTCCTCGCTGAAAATCCTTCGCGCATATTCGTTGTGCTTCTGCGAATAGTATTCCTTTTGCGCCGCCACCAGTTCGCGGCAAACGTGGATGGCTGATATTTCATTTTGGCCAATGCGGCGGAACAAGATTTCCTGCTTCCCCGTGGCCGTGTCGAAATACCACACATTCCCCTTGTTCACGAGCGGGATCGGGCAGGGCCAGTTATGCGCCCCGATATACAAAGTGACGCTGCCGTCCGGTTCTTTCACCAGGCGGTTCATCTCTTCGTATCTCTGGGCGAAATTGGCGCGGGATTGCGCATCCTCGGCTTCGTCTCCCGACGAGATGATTTCTTTCCCATCCGGCCCCAGCAGTGCGAGCATCGTTTTTTCGTCGTTGCTCTTCGCCGCCGCGAACAGGGCCGCGCTGGCCTGCTCCGGCGACGCAAATGTTTTCTGCCCCGCTTGCTGCCCCCGGGATGGCGTTGCAAAAAAGCCTGCAAAGAGAACGCTCATCGCGGCCAGCTTCAGAAGATTGCCGCGACCCACAACGCCAAAGCTCAAGTTCACAACCCGCATAGCACTTCCCTCCTCATTCAAGTCTTGCGATCCCCGCGGAACCATGCATATTGCAGTCTAGCGGTGCCCTCCGCCGCCATGCGATCCCCCGCCCCCGCCGTGAGAGCCACCGCCGCCCATGCTGGCACTTCCACGGGCTGAGTAGCTTCTGGACTCTCCCCCATGGTCGTAGTTGCTGAAGGCCCCTGACCGCACGTTACTCTGTCCGTGAGGCTCGGCGTATCCGCGGGCTGCGTGCGTATTTCCTTCGAATGGCCGAGGCGACCCCCCGGGGCGGTTGTAGACATTGCCGTGGGCCGCGAAGTTCCCTTGTTGCGGCCTGTAGCCTCCACGGCCAGACGCGCCAACTCCTCCGCGCCCGCCACGGTAATAGACATTCCGGTTATAAAAGGTTGTGCTGTGAGAGAAGTACCGCTCGTGGTTGAACACGGCATAGTGGTTATGCCAATCGCATCCCCAATTGTGCCAGCCCCATCCAAAGCCGCCGTAGAAGCCGATTCCGAAACCAGCTCCAAACGAGAGGTACGGTCCCCCAAACCAGATTCCCGGATAGGGGTACCATCCCGGCCAAGCTACGATTCCCGGCCCATACACGACCCAGGGATCATAGGCGGGCACATACACGACGTCTGGGGCCGCCGGTTCAATAATGATGGTCGGGCCCTGCGTGGTCACGGTTTGCTGAGGCGTTGTCTTCAGGTTGCCCGCTTGCTCCGCTTTCTGGCGCATCACTTGCACGGCATCCATCACGTCCTGTTGCTGATTGTAATAAGCGTCGCCCAAAGACGAGGTCCAGGAGAGGTTCTTGTCCATATTTCCAAGTACGGATGGAAATGCGGCGAGCGCCTTGACGCTTGGGTCCCAAGATTCCTTGTCTACCGCCTGCGCCAAAGCATCGCCCTTCAAATCGGGGTGTGTTTGAACCCAGCGATCCGCCTCGACCACTTGCTCTGGAAACGTGGACGCCGCCAGGATCTGCGCCACCAGCGAATCCGGATAGAGCGCAATCGGCGCCACCAGTTGCTGCAACTGCTCGGGAGATTGCGTTTCGTACGCCGGGCCTTGCGCGGTCTGCGCCGGGGCGGGCTGGTCTTGAGCCGCCCGACTATCCAGTGGCCAGGCCGCGAACAGCAGCGCGAACGACAATACGACGACTGAAACCTTCCTGCACCGCGAAGCCGCTGCAGTGAATGCCCCGCGTTCGATTATGCTCATGCTCATGCTCATGAACCTCCGCGCGCCTTGTGCCGTACAGCGCCCCGCCTTGGTTAGATGAATAGTCCAGGGCTTGCGTTTCTGGTTTTTTTGAGCGCGGCCCTACAAAGCAGGGAGCACGTCGCTGTCGATTCGGAGCAGCCTTCGAGTCCACAAGGCTCTTGCAGGATAGTTTGCATCAGCAGGCAGTTCCGTTGTGGCGCAACTGCAGCTATGCAAATTTATGCCGAAATCACTGCATTCGTTGACCCCAACCGCGGCCTAAACTATACTTAAGGTTCGTTGTCGCTTGCAGGATTTCCGCTGGGTTCCGCACTGTAATCCATGAAAATTCCGCAGCATGCGCGGTAGGCTCTGAAGGAACCCGGATGCGTGTATTTGGCCCCGCACCATCCACTTGCCGGCCTGGCGACACCCATATTGATATCAGCACGGGTTTTGATTTCCTTTAAGGGAGAAGAAAATGGCGGAAGCTAGCTGCCGTAGAGAACTTGAATTGGAAATTCCCGCCGAAGAGGTTTCCAAAGCCTCCGAAAAAGTCGCCAAGGAGTTTGCCAAGATGGCGCGCGTTCCGGGATTCCGCCCGGGCAAGGCCCCTATTTCCCTGATCAAGCGGCGCTTTGCGGAAGACATCAAGAGCGAAGTCCTGCAGAACCTGGTTCCCGAAACCGTCGAGAAGGCCGTGGCCGAACAGAAACTTTCTCCCGTCTCGCAGCCCCAGGTGGACAAGCTGGAATTCAAGGAAGGGGAGCCGGTGAAGTTCCGCGCTTCGTTCGATGTGCTGCCGGAATTTACTCTTGCCAATTACAAGAACCTCGAAATTGAAATGCCGGAGATGAATCTGACCGATGAGGATGTTGCCAAGGCGCTCACGGAGATGCAGCAGCGCGCCGCGGCGTTCACCCCCGTCGAGGGCCGCGCCGTTCAGAACGATGATTTCGTGCAAGTGAAGCTCAACGGCACGCCCGAGGGCGGCGGTGAGCCCCTGCAGGCTGAAAGCGTGCTCTGCCACGTCGGCGCCGAAGAGACCATGGAGCCGTTCAACGAAAACCTGCGCGGCGCCAACGTCGGCGATCACAAGGATTTTGACGTCAACTACCCCGCTGATTATCCGGACGCCAAGCTTGCCGGGAAGCTCTTCCACTATTCGGTGGATGTCCTCGGCATCAAAACCAAGCAGCTTCCCGAGCTGAACGACGAATTTGCCAAGGACGTCAGCGACGCCACTTCGCTCGAAGAACTCAAGACCAAAATCCGTGAAAGCCTCGAACACGAGCGCGATCATCGCCAGAAAGATCTGCAGCGCGAAAAAGTGATCGGCGAACTCGTGAAGCTGCATGACTTCCCCGTACCCGAATCACTCGTCGAGCATCAAATGGACGTGCGGCTTGAGCGCGTGGTTCGTTCCCTTGCCCAGCAGGGCGTGGATCCGCGGCAAGTCAATGTTGATTGGGCGAGCCTTCGCCGCCGCCAGGAAGAGCGCGCCAAGGATGACGTGAAGGCCGAACTGGTCATCGACCGCATCGCCACCGAGGAAAAAATCGACGTCACCGACGAGGAACTCGACCACGAAATCGAACACCTGGCCGGCCACTCCGGTGAATCTGCCGAAGCAGTTCGCGCTCGTTTGACAAAGCAGGGTGCGCTCGATAGGATGAAGGCGAAGCTGCGGAGTGACAAAACCATCGACTGGTTGGCGCAGAATGCCAGCGTCAAGACAGTCGCCGCGGCAAGCGCCAAGTGAGCCTGACCCCGCTCCTGCGAGCCAATTTTCTTACATGAAAAACTACACCGAACCTTCTTATTACGCGACCACTCTGATTCCCATGGTGGTTGAACAGACCAGCCGGGGCGAACGCGCTTACGATATTTACTCGCGCCTCCTGAAAGAGCACATCATCTTTATCGGCACACCGATTGACGACCACGTCGCCAACCTGGCCACCGCTCAGATGCTCTTCCTGCAGGCCGAAGACCCGGAAAAGGACATTCAGCTGTACATCAATTCCCCGGGCGGCTCCATCACTGCCGGCTTTGCCATCTATGACACGATGCAGTTCGTTAAGCCGGACGTGGTCACCACCTGCGTGGGTCAGGCTGCGTCCATCGCCGCCGTGCTGCTCGCCGGCGGTTCTCCGAAGAAGCGCTTTGCCCTGCCGAATGCCCGCATCTTGATCCACCAGCCCTGGATGAGCGGCCTCGGCGGCCAGGCCACCGACATCGACCTGCACGCCAAGGAAATCTTGCGCATGCGCACGACTATTAACAACATCCTTTCGAAGCACTCCGGGCAGCCCGTTGAGCGTATCGAAAAGGATGTGGAGCGCGATTACATCATGAATCCGGAGCAGGCCAAGGAATACGGGATGATCGATGAGATCATCTACAAGCACCGGTAAAAATTCGCCGCTTGCCGGCGCGGCCGGATGCGGGAAGAATTCCACAAGCGTTTCTGTTTGATGGCAACGCTTACACTTTCTCTTTCACCCGGGGGAAAAATCGGCCTAGAATGGTATTCAGCAACTCCGGAGCCTGTGCCGGAGGAGAGGCCCTCACACACGTGAAAAAATACACGCCAGACGAACCGCTCCGCTGCTCCTTCTGCCATAAGACGCAGGAGCAGGTGGAGAAGCTCATCAGTTCGCCTTCGGATTATCCCCGGGCGTACATCTGCAACGAGTGTGTCGGCGTCTGCCAGACGATTCTGGAAGACGAAAAGCGCGAGCAAGCCACGGCCCCGGCGCGCCGCCTGCCCCGCCCGCCCGAGATCAAGCAGTTCCTGGACAGCTACGTCATCGGCCAGGACCGCACCAAAAAGAAATTGGCAGTCGCCGTTTACAATCACTACAAGCGCATCTTCCTCAACAAGCAGCCCAACGAAGTCGAACTCAGCAAGTCCAATATTCTTCTGATTGGTCCCACAGGGACCGGCAAGACCCTGCTCGCGCAGACTCTTTCGCGCATGCTCGATGTGCCCTTTGCCATCGTCGACGCCACCACGCTCACTGAAGCCGGCTACGTCGGCGAGGACGTCGAGAACATTATTCTGAAGCTTTTGCAGGCTGCCGACGGCGACGTGCAGAAGGCGCAGCAAGGCATCATCTATATCGACGAAATCGACAAGATCGCCAAGAAGGACGAGAACCCCTCCATCACCCGCGACGTCAGCGGCGAGGGCGTCCAGCAGGCGCTGCTCAAGATTCTCGAAGGCACTGTTGCCAACGTGCCTCCCCAGGGTGGCCGCAAGCATCCTCATCAGGAATTTACCCCGGTGGACACGACCAACATCTTATTTATCTGTGGCGGCGCTTTCGTGGGACTCGAAAAGCTCATCGAAAAGCGAGTCGGCCGCCGTTCACTTGGCTTCCATACCGAGCCTGGGGCGACATCGGCGCAGCGCCGCAACACGGAATTGCTTGAACAGGTCCAGCCGGGTGATCTGATTCGCTATGGCTTGATCCCCGAATTTGTCGGCCGCCTCCCTGTCGCCGGCGTGATGAGCGACCTCGACAAGGGCGCCCTGGTAAAGATTTTGACCGAGCCGAAGAACGCCCTGCTGAAGCAGTACCAACGCTTGTTCGAGTTTGAAAACGTGCGCCTCCGCTTCACCGACGACGCGCTCGAAACCGTCGCGGAGTTGGCTCTTCAGCGCAAGGTCGGCGCGCGCGGCTTGCGTATGATCCTCGAAGACCTCATGCTGGAGTTGATGTATCACCTGCCGATGCAGAAGAGAGTGCGCGATTTTGTGGTCACCGCCGAAATGGTCCGCGGCCACGAAATCAATTGGAGTTTGCTCGAGAAGGCTGGCTAACAGCCTCTTGGGCGTCTGAGGAAGTTCAGGGGCCTGCATGTTCACTCGTGAGAAACAGGAAATGAAACGCGTACCCATGATGCCGGTGCGCGATATGGTCATTTTTCCGCAACAGATGACCCCGTTTATCGTCGGCCGCGAAGCCAGCGTCCGCGCGCTTGAAGAAGCGCTTGCCGGCGACAAGAAGATTTTCCTGTCGACCCAGCATGACGCGTCGATCGACGATCCGAAGCCCGAGGAGATTTACGCCGTCGGCACCCTGGCCAACATCGTCCAGAGCGTCAAGCTGCCCGACGGCAATATCAAGGTGCTCGTCGAGGGCGTCGAGCGCGCTCGATCGATCTCCATTACCTCCGAGGAAGGCTTCTTTCGCGCCACCATTCGCCTCCTTGCCGCGAAAATCGAAGCCACTCCCCAGGTCGAGCAACTCGTCCAGAAAGTCACCGGCCTCTACGAGCAGTTCATCAAGCTCTCACAAAGCCTGAACTACGACACCATGATCGCCGCCGCGCGCGTCGACGACCCCTCGCGCCTCTCGGACACCATCGCGGCCAATCTTCAGCTCCCTGTCGACGAAAAGCAGGACCTGCTCGAAACGGCCGACCCGCTCGAGCGCCTCAATCGGGTTTCCGACATCCTGGAAATCGAGCTCGAAAAGCTCAACGTGGACCGCAACATCAACACCCGCGTCAAGCGCCAAATGGAGCGCGCGCAAAAAGAGTATTACCTCAATGAAAAGCTCAAGGCCATCCAGAAGGAACTCGGCCGCGGCGAAAAGAACGAAATCGAAGAGCTGAAAAAGAAAATCGATTCCGCCGGCATGTCCAAAGACGTTCACGAAAAGGCCATCACCGAACTCAAGCGCCTGGAGCTTATGCCTCCGATGTCCGCGGAATCCACCGTCAGCCGCAACTACATCGACTGGCTGCTCGCGGTACCCTGGAAAAAGCGTTCGAAAGAGATTCGCGACATCAAGGCCGCCGAGGACATCCTCAACACCGAGCATTACGGCCTGGAAAAAGTCAAAGACCGCATTCTGGAATTCCTTGCCGTCCGCCAGCTCGTCAAGAATCCAAAGGGCTCCATCCTTTGCTTTGTCGGCCCCCCGGGCGTCGGCAAGACTTCGCTGGCCATGTCCATCGGCCATGCCACAGGCCGCAAGTTTGTCCGCGTCTCCCTTGGCGGCGTGCGCGATGAGGCTGAAATCCGCGGTCACCGTCGCACTTACATCGGCGCCCTGCCCGGCCAGATTATCCAGATGATGAAGAAGGCCGGCACCGTCAACCCGATCTTCGTGCTCGATGAAGTGGACAAAATGTCCACCGACTTCCGCGGCGACCCGTCTGCCGCCTTGATGGAAGTCCTCGACCCCGAACTCAATCACTCGTTCACGGATCACTACCTGGACGTCGAATACGACCTCTCCAAGGTCATGTTCGTCTGCACCGCTAACGTGATGCACACCATCCCGCAGCCGCTGCAAGATCGCATGGAGATTCTCCGTCTGCCCGGCTACACCGAGCAGGAAAAGCTCGAAATCGCCAAGCGCTTCCTGGTCAAGCGCGCCCGCGAAGCCACGGGCCTTACCGATAAAAATCTCACCTTCACCGATGAAGGCCTGCTGCACATGATCCGCCATTACACTCACGAGGCGGGCGTGCGCAACCTCGAGCGCGAAATTCAGAATATCGCCCGCAAGATGGCTCGCCGCGTTGTTGCTGACGGCCCCGAAACCACCATCCGGATCAACGTGGCAAACATCAATGAATACCTCGGCGTGCTCAAGTACCGCGAATTCTGGCTCGAAAAACAGAATGAAATCGGCCTCACCACCGGCCTCGCATGGACCGAAGTCGGCGGCTCCGTGCTCGCCGTCGAAGCCACCACCATGGAAGGCAAGGGCCGCCTGACGCCCACCGGGAAACTCGGCGAAGTCATGCAGGAATCCGCGCAAGCCGCCATGAGCTACGTTCGCTCGCGCACCGCCGCTCTTGGCCTGGAAAAAGATTTTTACCGCACGCTCGATATCCACGTGCACGTGCCCGAAGGCGCCATTCCCAAGGACGGTCCCTCCGCCGGCATCACCATCTGCACCTCCATCGTCAGCGCGCTCACGCGCAATGCCGTGCGCCACGACGTCGCCATGACCGGCGAAATCACCCTGCGCGGCAAGGTTCTCCCCATCGGCGGCGTTAAGGAAAAGCTCCTGGCCGCCCATCGAATGGGCTTGCGTACCATCATCCTTCCGAAGGATAATGAGAAGGACCTAGCGGAAATCCCCCAGGAGATCCTCGCCAGCCTCAAGATGCACTTCGTGGAAACCATGGATGAGGTATTGCAGGTTGCACTGGAGCGGCCCATCGTGCCGCTTGTGAGCACTGGGGTTGCGCCTGTTGCAGAGCCGTTTACGACCGGCGCTGACAAAGACACGAGTTTGACAAACTAAGCAGCTCAATTCGGGCGCAGTCTGCACCTGCAGTCTGCAAGTCTTTCCCGCCTCGAGTCGCTTCTGGTTGCAGATAGTTTGGTTGCCCGCCCTGGCGGAAAGGTCTTTTTCGCCGGAAGGTACACCACCACGCAGTCCAGCTCCGGGTCGTAGTAGGTCAAGGAACAATCAACCAAAACTTAAAGTTAGGATATATGGCAAAAGAAACGAGTACAGAAGGAAACAATCAAATCAGCATCAGCCTTGCTGAGCTGAAAGAAAAAAACATCACCGACCTGGCGAAAATCGCCAAGGAATTGAACATTCCTGGCGCCAGCGGGATGCGCAAGCAGGAGCTGATCTTCCAGATCCTCCGCGCGCAAACGGAGAAAAGCGGCCTGATCTTCTCGGAAGGCGTCCTCGAGTGCCTGCCCGACGGTTTCGGATTCCTCCGCGCTCCGGAATACAACTATCTCCCCGGCCCCGACGACATCTACGTCTCCCCTTCGCAGATTCGCAAGTTCGATCTGCGCACCGGCGACACCGTCTCCGGCCAGGTGCGTCCTCCCAAGGACGGCGAGCGGTACTTCGCTTTGATCAAAGTCGAAGCCGTCAACTTCGAGGATCCCGAAGTTGCCCGCAACAAAATCTTTTTCGATAACCTCACGCCGCTCTATCCCCAGGGCCGCCTGAAGATGGAAACCAACAAGGACAATCTCACCGGCCGCGTCCTCGACCTCCTTTGCCCCATCGGCAAAGGCCAGCGCGGCTTGATCAACGCTCCTCCGCGCACTGGCAAGACCATGATGCTGCAGTCCATCGCCAATTCCATCACCGTCAATCATCCGGAAGTCGCTCTTATCGTGCTCCTCATTGACGAGCGCCCCGAAGAAGTCACGGACATGCAGCGCACCGTCAAGGGCGAAGTCATCAGCTCCACCTTCGATGAGCCGCCCCAGCGCCACATTCAGGTCGCCGAAATGGTCCTCGAAAAGGCCAAGCGCCTTGTGGAACACAAGCGCGACGTCGTTGTGCTGCTGGACTCCATCACGCGTCTCGCGCGCGCTTATAACGCCGTCACACCGCCATCCGGAAAAGTTCTCTCCGGCGGTATCGACGCCAACGCCTTGCAGCGCCCGCGCCGCTTTTTCGCCGCCGCTCGCAACGTGGAAGAAGGCGGTTCGCTCACCATCATCGCCACCGCGTTGATTGATACCGGCAGCCGCATGGACGACGTCATCTTTGAAGAGTTCAAGGGCACCGGCAACATGGAAATTTATCTCGATCGCCGGCTTGCCGATAAGCGTGTTTTCCCGGCCATTGATATTCAGCGCTCTGGCACTCGTAAGGACGAGTTGCTGCTGCCGCCCGACGAGTTGAGCCGCGTCTGGGTGCTGCGCAAGGTTTTGAGTCCGCTTTCTACCGTTGAAGCCATGGAACTTTTGCTCAGCCGCCTCTCGAAGACAAAGGCCAACGCGGAATTCCTCAACTCGATGTCCGCCCCAGTCTAAGGATCGGCAGTCTCCCCACGGCACCCCACCCGTTGGCCCTTCCGGGTCATCGTCACCGTGGTTTCGATCGAAACGGCTCGCTGCGGCGAGCCACGGTGCCTGTATGCATGAAAAATTCATCGCCCGCCAGCCCATTTTTGATAAGAAGCTGCGGGTGTATGCCTATGAGCTTCTTTTCCGCGGCGGCCCGCAAAATTTTTTCCAGGCGCGCAATCACGCTTCTTCCAGCGTCATCGCCGATTCGCTCACCCTCTTCGACTTGCAGACTCTCACCGGCCATGCCCGCGCCTTCATCAACGTGGATGAACTCGCTCTCCGCCTCGGGGCTCCCCGGCTTTTGCCGCCCGACCGCATCGTCCTCGAAATCCTCGAGAGCGTGAAACCCACCGACGAAATTGTTGGCATCTGCCGCGAGCTCCGGCAGGACGGCTACTCCCTGGCTCTCGACGATTTCCTCGGCGATCCGGGCCTCCAGCCTCTTGTCGATCTCGCTCACTACCTGAAAGTGGATTTCACGCTTCTCGATGCCGATGGCCGCAAGCGCGTCGCGGAAAAATATCTCGGCAACGGCCTCTCTCTCCTGGCCGAAAAAGTGGAAACGCAGAACGACCTCGACGAAGCGCGCAATCTCGGTTACTGCTACTTCCAGGGCTACTTCTTCTGCAAGCCTTCGATGCTCGAAACCCGCGATATTCCCGGCAACAAGCTCATTCAGCTACAGCTCATCAGCGCCGTCGCAGCTCCGGAACTCAACTACGACGCCGTCGAAACGCTCCTCAAGCAGGAGCCTTCCCTGCTATACCGTCTGCTTCGCTATCTCAACTCGCCCGCGCTCGGTCTGCGGGCCGAAGTTCACAGCATCCGCCACGCCATCACCCTTCTCGGCGACAACGAATTCCGCCGCTGGGTCTCCATCTTTGCCGTCATCGCCATGAGTTCCGGCAAACCCCCGGAATTGATCCACACCGCCCTCACACGCGCCTATTTCTGCGAGGAATTTTCCACCCCCGCCGGCTTCCGCGAAAAAAGCGCCACCATGTTTCTCATGGGGCTCCTCTCGGTCTCCGACGCGCTGCTCGACAGGCCTATCAAGGACGTTCTAAGCTCGCTGCCCATCGACCCCGAAGTGAAATCCGCGTTATGCGGCGGCGAAAACCGATATCGCGACCTCTACGAAGTCCTATTGGCTCTTGAGCGCGCCGAATGGCCCAGGCTCGCCACCTTCACCGAACGCCTCGGCTGCCCCGAAGACAACGTTCCCGACTCCTACCAGTCCGCCCTCCAAAAGGCCTCAGCCGTCAGCACCTAAAGTCCATGCACTCCGCATGTAGCTCAGGCCTTCGGGGCTGAGGGTTTCCATAACGCCACCCCAAACTCACTTCCCCTTGTGTGCCGCAATCCACCCGTCCATGTGCGCTTCCAGAAAACTCAGCGGCACCGCGCCCTGCTCCAGCACCGCATCGTGAAACGCGCGAACGTAAAACTTACTGCCCAATTCTTTCTCCGCGCTCCCTCGCAACTCGCGAATCTTTAATTGCCCTAGCTTGTACGCCAGCGCCTGTCCCGGCCACACGATGTAGCGATCCACTTCCACGGTAATGTCCTGATCCGTCTTTCCTGTGTTCTCGCGGAAATAATCAATCGACTGCTGCCGCGTCCAGCCCATCGAGTGCATCCCCGTGTCCACCACCAGCCGTACTGCGCGCCACATCTCATACGTCAATTGCCCGAATTTCGAGTACGGATCTTTATACAAGCCAAGATCTTCACCCAATCCCTCGCAATACAGCGCCCAGCCCTCCACAAACGCGGAGTACCCGATGTGCTTACGGAACTCCGGCACGTCTTCTTGTTCCTGAGCCAAGGAAATCTGCAAGTGATGACCAGGCACCGACTCGTGCAGCGACAGCGCCTCCATCTCCCACTTCGGCCGCGCTTGCAGATTGTAGGTATTCACGAAGTAGTAGCCCGGCCGCCCCGCCTCCGGCGATCCCGGCTGGTAATACGCCGTCGTCTGCGAAGGCGCCTTGAAATCCGGAATCGGCGTTACGCCGTAAGGCAAGCGCGGAAGTTTCCCGAACTCATGCGCCAGTTCCGGATCGATCTTTTTCGCGATCACCCGGTATGCGTTCACTAGGTCGTCCGGCTTCTCGAAATAAAATTGTGAGTCGGTCCGCAAAAGCTCCGTGAATTCGTGAAAATTTCCCTTGAATCCGGTTGACTGGATGACTTTGTCCATTTCCGTGCGAATCCGTTTCACCTCCGCCAGCCCAATCTCGTGAATCTGCTGCGGCGTCAGCTTCGTGGTCGTCTGCCAGCGCACATGGAACGCATATGCCGCTACTCCATCGGGCAGCGCCGTCGCCGCAATGTTTTCCCGGCAAGCGGGAATATATGTCGTCGCGAGATAATTCCGCAGCTTCGCAAACGACGGCGCCACCCGATCCGCATAAATCTTCGAGGCGCGCTCCGTCAGTTTCACACGATCCGCCTCCCCGATCGCGGGCGGAAACTGCTGAAAAGGAGCCAGCAGTGGGCTTTTCATCGCGTCGCCCGGAATCAGGTCGGCAAGTTGCTTCGGCAAGTCGCGCATCGTGATCTTCGGCGGTGTATATCCCAGCTTCAGTCCTTCCTGCATTGCCGCAATGGTCTGCTCAACCGGGGTCGGCAAACTCTCCAGCCGCGCCAGAATGTCTTCGTAATCCGCCATTTTTTCGTGCGGCATCATTGCAATCAGGTCCGCCGCATCCTGAACCCCGCCCATCTGGTTGATCGGCATCCACCGGTTCCCCGGGATCACCCCGCGAAACGGCATCGGATCATCCCCGTACTTCAGCCCTTCGGTGGTCGTCTCGAGCAACTCCTCGTACAAGTCGTAATTCAACTGCTCGCCCGCAGGCAGCGCCGCGCGATCTATTTTCTTCAGCGCGCTCAGGCTTTCCTGCAGATGTTTTTCCCGCGCGGCAATCCCTGCCGGCGAGTCGTCCGTCCATCTCCGGTTCTGCCCCGGATAGCCGACCCCCGTGGCCATTTCTGGATAATCCTCCATCCAACGTTTCCAGTCCTGCTCCAGATACGCCCGAAATTTCTTCGTCGCTTCGTTTTGCATAACTTCTTTACTCCGCCCATCCTGCGCCAGCGCGGCCAGTGGAAACACCACTACCACCGGCGCAATCGCAAGAATCGCCAATGCAATCGTTCGCAGCATCCTGTCCTCCGGAAATTTCAGGCAGTCGCTTTCTCTCGCTCCCGCGCCAGCAGCACGATCAGCCGCGCGGTCTCTTCAATTCCCATCGCCGTGTTGTCCACCAGCACGGCATCTTTCGCGCGCACCAGCGGCGAAACTTTTCGCTCTCTGTCCCGTTTGTCGCGCTCGCGCACTTCCTCCATCACCTGTCCCACGGACACCGTCTCGCCCTTTTCCTGGTGCTCCATCCATCGCCGCTGCGCCCGCGTTACCGCCGACGCCTCCAGGAAAATCTTCAGCTCCGCCTTTGGAAAAACCACCGTGCCGATGTCCCGCCCCTCCATCACTACGCCGCCGCCCGCGCCCGCTTTCTGCTGCTCGGCAACCAGCACCTCGCGCACGCCGGCAATCGTCGCCAGCCGTGAAGCTGCCTGCGCCACTTCTCCCGTACGAATCTCCTGCGTCACTTCCCGCCCGTCCAGAAACACCCGGTTCTTCAATCCCGCCGCCTCCTGTTCCGCGGTCGGCGGCTTCAGCTCAATGTGGGTTTCCCGCGCCAGATTTTCCAGTTGAATTTCGTTGCCGAGAGAAATCTTACGTTCCAGCGCCTTCAGCGCCACGGCCCGGTACATCGCTCCGCTGTCCAAGTAAATATATCCGAGCATGGCCGCCACGCGCCGCGCCACCGTGCTCTTGCCCGACCCCGCCGGCCCGTCAATCGCAATCGTCAGTCGCAATGCCATCCCAAGGTTTGCCGCTTCTCGGTTCGCAATTCCTGCTTGTGCTCTCTTGCTTCCTGATTACTGGTCTCCCGTACCCAGACATACGCTCCCACTCAATACCCCATAATGTTATAACCGCAATCCACGTACAGCGTCTCTCCGGTAATCCCCGATCCCGCTGCGGACAGCAAAAACGCAGCCGTCCCGCCCACTTCCGCCGGATCCACGTTGCGCTTCAGCGGTGCACGCTCCGCGTGCGACTTCAGCATCTCACCCAACTGTGAAACTCCCCGCGCCGCCAGCGTCTTGATCGGGCCCGCTGAAATCGCATTCACGCGAATTCCCCTCGGCCCCAGATCATTCGCCAGGTACCGGACCGTTGCCTCCAGCGCCGCCTTCGCCACGCCCATCACGTTGTACTTCGGCACCACCTTCTCCGCGCCATAATACGTCAGCGTCACCATGCCCCCGCCGTTCGTCATCAACGGCGCCGCCGCCCGCGCCACCGCAATCAGCGAATATACGCTCACGTCGTGCGCAATCCGGAATCCTTCGCGCGTCGTATTGAGGAACTCTCCCTTCATGTCCTCGGCAGGCGCAAACGCCACGCTGTGCACCAGTCCGTCCAGCACGCCATACCGCGCCTTCAACTGCTCGAACAGTTTCGCGATCTCCGCGTCTGAAGTCACATCGCACATAAACCCGTCCGCGCCCGGCAAATCCGTGATCAAATCCTTCGCTTCCTGTTCCAGCCTCTCATTCTGATACGTAATCGCCAGTCGCCATCCCGCCTCGCTCAGCTTCTGCGCAATCGCCCACGCAATGCTCCGCTTGTTCGCCAGCCCAAAGATCACCGCCGTCTTCTGCCCCTCGCTCACGTTTCCTCCCGCAACCAGCGTTCCCGCTTCTTGCTTCCCGATCGCTGCTATCTGTTCGCTGTTATCCCATCTGACTGATTACCGATTACTGATTACTCCAAACAGTTCGTCGCGCGCTCCGCCTAAATCCGATGAAACGCCCGCTCAATCTCCCTCACCGAATACCGCAGCACCACCGGCCTCCCATGCGGGCAACTCATCGGACAATCCGTCTTCGCCAGCGCACCCAGCAGCCACTCCATCTTCGTCTGGTCCAGCGGCATGTTCACCTTGATCGCCGCGTGGCATGCCGTTGACGCCGCAATCTTCGCCTGCAGCGTGTCAATCGAAATCGCGGCATTTTCCCGCTCGATCCCGTCAATAATCTCTGTCAACAAATGCTCTGCATCATTCGCCACCACGCCCGCCGGTACTGCTTGGATGGCTACGCTCTTCGGTCCCATCGGCTCCACTTCAAATCCGTTCGCCGCCAACTCTTCCGCAATCTTTTCGAATGTCACAATTTGCCGCGGCGAAAGCTCGAACACCAACGGCATCAGCATGCGCTGCGCTTCCACTTTGCCCGCGCGCCGAGCCTCCAGGTGCTGCTCGAACAACACCCTCTCGTGCGCCACGTGCTGGTCCACAATCCAAAGTCCCTCGCCGTTCACCGCCACTATGAAACTCGCGCTCACCTGTCCCAGCGGTTTCAAATCCGCAATCTGTTCCGGCCTCGGCAGCGTCGCCGGCGCGTCAGCACCCGCCCTCGAAAAATTCTCCGCCCAGTTCGGCTCGCGGCCTGCCCCCGCAGGGATAGCTCCTGGCGAATATCCGCCCGCAAACGAACTTCCTGGCTCGAACGGAAATCTCTGCGGCACGGGCTGCGCCGGCGCCGCCGCCAGATCAAATCCATTTCCCGCCGAATAATCCGAGCCCACGCCCGACCCGACTCCCAGCTCTTCCATCAGCGGAATAATCGCCCGCGGCACGCCCGAATCCGGATTCGCTTCTCCCAATCCGCCCGCGAACGAAGCCGGAGGCGCCGCTGGATTTGGCGCCATCGCCCCCACCGCTGCCGTCGCAAAACTCGCGATCGGCCGCGCGCCCATCAGTGCCTGCCGAATCGCGTCCCGCGTGAAATCGTGCACAAACTGTGGCCGCCGGAACCTCACCTCAATCTTGGCCGGGTGCACATTCACATCCACTTCGTCGTACGGCATTTCTAGAAACAGGAGCGTCGCCGGAAACACCGCCGGCGGCAGAATATTCCGGTACGCCTCATGAATCGCGTGCAGGATCAGCCGGTCGCGCACCAGTCTCCTGTTCACAAACACATAAATCCCATTGCGATTCGGCCGCTGAATGTCCGGCCGCGAAGTGAACCCCGTCACCGTCAGCGTCGCCGCTTCTTCCCCCGCTTCCATCTCCGGCTCGGTGATCGCGGCGCGAAACGCCGCGGAAACACTGGGGATTTCTACCAGCTCGTCCAGCGCCTGCCGCCCAAACAGTTGATACACGCGGTCCGCCAGCTTCTCCGTCGGCGGGCAATTCACAATCTCCTGTGTCGGCGTCGTCAGCGTAAATTGCTTCGTCGGATTCGCCAGCGCGTAGTGCGTCACAAGCGAAGCGATGTGCCCCAGCTCCGTCGTGTCGGACTTCAAAAACTTTCGCCGCGCCGGCACGCAATAAAACAGATCCGCCACGCTCACGGTCGTTCCCGCCGGCAATCCCGCCGGCTTCACGCCGACCAATCTCCCGCCGGCAAATTCCACCCGCGTGCCTTCCGCCTCGCTCGCGTCGCGCGTTTCCAGCAGCAGCCGCGAAACCGACGCAATCGACGGCAGCGCCTCCCCGCGAAATCCCAGCGTCGAAATGGTGATCAAATCATCCGCCGATCGCAGCTTGCTCGTGGCGTGCCGTTCAAACGCCAGCAGCGCATCGTCATGCATCATCCCGTGGCCGTCGTCAATCACACGGATCATGCGCTTTCCGCCCATCTCCGTCTCAATCCGCACGGAGTTGGCGCCTGCATCCAGCGCATTCTCAAGCAACTCTTTCACCACCGAAGCAGGCCGCTCCACCACCTCCCCGGCTGCAATCCGGTTCGCCACCGCCTCCGCCAATATGCGTATTCTCGACACCTAAACGCCGCCTCTTTTTCCAAACTCTTTAGGAGGCCGGGGCTTCAGCCCCGGCGCTTGGCTCAAGGTTTTGGGGGTCGGACCTTTAGGTCCGACATTAACCGCCGGCACAATGGGCTTTAGCCCCTGAGGAATTGGGTCTAATTCAAAGTGACCGCTCGCGGAACAATACCGCCAGTCTTGGGGTCGTTGGACTAATTTTGCAGCAACCGGATTGAAGCGAATGTAATCTGTCTTGATTTTGTAGTCGGCAGAATCCTTCACTCTTGACTCATGAAATCCCGGCTGCCATATCTGAATGTTGTTTCCTCGAATGACGTGAATCTCATGGGAGCTTCCGCCCTTGATAAATTGAATCACTTTTTCCAGGCTGACAGTTAAAGACGGCGTTAGAAGGAGATGCAAGTGATCAGGCATCAGAACGAATTCATGCAACAGGTAGTTCTTCTTATCCCGATACTCCACAATTTTCCGGACCAGAATCTCTGCGGTTTCCTGAACCTGAAACACTGAGACATTTTGCCAGGCCTTAGTTGTGACAAAGTAGGTCCAGCCCGGTGATGTGCGGTGTGTCAGTCTTCCCATAAACCAATTCCTCAGGGGCTAAAGCCCTTTGAGCCTAAACCTTGATGTCGGAGCTAAAGCTCCGACCCCCAAAAGCCATCTTCTTAGACGCTTTTTGCTCCTGCATCCTTAATTTGTATTCCAAGCTGCTCCAATTGCGCCTGGTCCACATCGCTCGGCGATTCCGCCATCAAATCCACCGCCGCCGTCGTCTTCGCAAACGCAATCACCTCGCGAATCGACTTCTCTCCTGCCAGCAGCATCGTCACACGGTCCAGCCCCAGAGCAATCCCGCCATGCGGAGGCGTCCCGTACGTCAGCGCATCCAGGAAAAATCCGAATCGTCGTCGCAACTGCTCTTCGCTCAAGCCCAGCGCTTTGAACAGCCGCTCCTGAATGTCCTGCCGATGAATTCGGATGCTCCCCGACCCCAACTCCACGCCATTCAGCACCAGGTCGTAGCCCTTCGAGCGCACTTCCCACGGTGCCGTCTCCAGCCTCTCCAGATCCTCATCCACAATTCCGGTAAACGGATGCTGCGCACTCACCCACGTTTTGTCGGACTCACTCCACTCAAACAGCGGGAATCCCGTGAGCCACAAAAATTTCCACTGCGTCTTGTCGATCACGCCCAGCGCCTCGCCAAGTTGCAAACGCAACTGCCCCGCAACCAGCGCCGCCGCTTCCGTGCCCTTGATCTCTTCCTTCGCCGAAACCGCCACCACCAGATCGCCGGTCTTCGCGCCGCAGGCCTCGGCCAGCTTCCTCACATTCTCCGCGCCGATCAATTTCTCCACCGTCGACGTCGTTCCCTCCGCCGCCAGCTTCACGAAATACGCCCCGCGCGCGCCATGCGATTTCGCCTTCTCGGTCAACTCATCCAGTTGCTTCCGCGAATACCCCGCCGCCCCCGGCGCAACAAACGCAAACACGCTCCCGCTGATCTGCAGCTTCTCCTTCGCTTCTGCCGGAAAGCACTCCGTAACCTCGTGCAATTCCATCCCAAACCGCATGTCCGGCTTGTCGCTGCCATACTTCCGGATGGCATCCTTATAAAGCATGTGCGGAAACGGCGCCTTTGCTTCAACTCCAGCCACCAAGCAGGCCCGTACCATCACGTTCTCAATCACGTCAAAAATATCTTCCTGCCGTGGAAACGACATCTCCAGGTCCAATTGCGTGAACTCCGGCTGCCGGTCCGCGCGCAAATCCTCGTCGCGGAAACACTTCACGATCTGGAAATACCGGTCCAGCCCGCCGATCATCAGAATCTGCTTGAAAATCTGCGGCGATTGCGGCAACGCGTAAAACTTCCCGTGATGCACGCGGCTCGGCACCAGGTAGTCGCGCGCGCCCTCCGGCGTCGAGCGCGTCAGCATCGGCGTCTCCACCTCGATGAATCCCATTTCGTCCATCGTCTTGCGGATTTCCAGGAGTATCTTGTGCCTCAGCGCCAGATTGCGATGCGGCTTCGGCCGCCGCAAATCCAGATAGCGAAATCTCAGCCGCGTCTCTTCCGCCGCGTTGATTTCGTCTTCAATCGGGAACGGCGGCGTCTTCGCGTTGTTCAGAATGTGCAGCCGCGCCGCCACAATCTCCACCTCGCCCGTGGGCAGCTCCGGATTAGCCTTTCCGCGCTTGGTGACTTTTCCTTCCACCGCCACCACAAACTCGCTCCGCGCCTGCTCCGCCTTCGCATGCGCTTCCGGCTGCGTCTCCTTGTTGAACACCACCTGCACGATCCCCGAGCGGTCGCGCACGTCGAGAAAAAGCAAATTCCCCAGGTCGCGCCGCTTCGCCACCCAGCCCATCACCGTGGCATCGCGCCCCGCGTCCGACGCCCGCAGCGCCCCGCAATAATGTGTCCGCTTGAGATTCCCCAAAAAGTCCAACACGTTTTCGTTCTCCTGGATTTCCCTGACAACTTACCAAACCTGTCATCCTGAGCCTATCCGACAAGGTCCGTCGTTTGGACTCCGGTGATTTTTACCGGAGATAGGCGAAGGACCTCAAAGTAATGTTAACCGGGGCGTTTCCACAGTTGAGGTCCTTCGCGCACCCTCATCGGGTGTGCTCAGGATGACAATGCTCGATTTTTCCGCAGCATCTCCAAAAACTCCGGTTCCCTCATCTTCGCCTGCTCGCCGCTCGCCAGCGTCTTCACCGTCCACTGACCTGTCGCTATCTCGTCGTCGCCCAAAATCAGCGCATACCGCGCGCCCAGCTTATCGGCCTGACCCAACGCTTTCCCGAATTTCTGTTCCACCGGCGGTAACTCCACGCGAAATCCCGCTGCCCGTAACTTCTGCGCCGCCGCGATCGCCGTGGCCTGCGCCTTCTCTCCCATCCACGCCACAAAGACGTCGCGCCCCTGCGCCGCACCGCCCTTGCCAGCTTCCTGCAAAGACAAAATCAGCCGGTCTTCTCCAATCGCAAATCCAATTCCCTTCGTCGGCGGCCCGCCCAGCAATTCCACCAGCCCATCATACCGCCCGCCGCCGCACACCGCATTCTGCGAACCCAATCCCCGCGCGGTGATTTCAAAGGTCGTCCGCATGTAGTAATCCAGCCCGCGCACCAGCCGCCAATTCTCCGCGTACACCACACCGCGCATTCCCAACTGCCGCTTCACTTCCGCATACTGCCCCGCGCAATTCGCGCACAGGTGATCCGCAATTTTCGGCAGCCCCGCGATAATTCCCTGCTCGCTCTCCAATTTCGAATCCAGCACTCGCAGCGGATTCGTCTCAATCCGCCGCTGGCTGTCCGGCCCCAGCTTGTCTTTCACTTTCATCAATTCCGCGCGCAGCAACTCCACATACTTTGATCGGCACTCGCGATCCCCAATCGAATTAATCTCCAGGTTCACACCCTCGAGGCCGAGCCGCCCGAAAAACGCCATCACCATCTCAATCACTTCCGCGTCGACCGCAGCGTCTTTCCCGATATTTTTCGCGGGATCCGTGTTCGCCGGAATCATCTCCAGCACTTCCGCCCCAATCTGATAAAACTGCCGGTATCTCCCCTTCTGCGGCCGCTCCCGCCGGAACATCGGCCCCGTGTAGTACAGCTTCACCGGCTGCGGCAGCGCATGCATCCCATGCTCGATGTACGCACGGCAAACCGATGCCGTCGCCTCTGGCCGCAGGCACACTCGCTCTGCAAGTTCCAAATACCTACCTATCCGCTGGATAACTGCTAGCTTGCGAGCTAGTTCTCCTTCCGAAAGTGACCTTTGTCCCTCGACATGCCCATCCAACTCGTTGACCAAGACCCCAAGGTTTTCTAAATCTCGAAGGTTCGCTTCCGTGTTTGGGATATCGCCTTGTTGACTTGCAGCTTTCAGATCAGCAACCACAATTTTTAGATCGTGCACGTGCGCCCGGATCGCGGACATCTCAAACGACGGCAGTTCGAAAGAGAGGATGTGGTTGTAGCGCTCCAAGCGGGCGTCAGGCCTATCTTCAAACGAATACATCTCCTTGGAGACCACGTCAGTGTCTTGGCCAATTGATCGCGCAAACAATTCCGTCGGCTCAAAAATCGGCGGCCGGATTTCCCCAAAGCCGAACGTGCCAAACACCTCGCGCGCCGTCTGCTCCACCCGGTTCCACAGCTCCGTCTCCGGTGGAAGCAAATCCCGCGTGCCCTTGATTGCCTGGAATTTCTTTTTTTCAGCCATGAGTCCCTGGAGTGCCGCGCCCGCCCCGTTCAGCCTTCCAACTCGCTCCAATCAATCTGTTCGCCGCGCCCCGCCGCTTCCTCGCGATAAATTTCCCGGTACCCCGAGTACCGCTCCGCATATTTGCCAATCGATTCGCAGTCCATTTCCGTCAATTCTCTTTTCACTTTGCCTGGCGAACCCATCACCAAACTTCCCGCCGGAATCACTGTACGCTCCGTGATCAAAGTCCCCGCCGCAATAATCGAGTTCTCGCCAATCACCGCCCCGTTCAAAATGATGCAGCCCATCCCAATCAAAACGTGCGAATGTATCGTGCATCCATGCAGCGTCACCGAATGCCCCACGGTCACTTGATCCCCCAGCACCAGCGGATACTCATCCTTCATCACGTGCAGCACGCACCCGTCCTGAATATTCGTGCGCTTCCCGATCCGGATATGGTGCACATCCCCGCGCACCACGGTCATCGGCCAGACGCTCGACTCCTCGCCGATCACCACGTCCCCAATCACCACCGCCGCCGGATCGATGTACGCCGACGCCGCAATCTGCGGAAATTTGCCTTTGTATGGACGGATATCCGGTGTGCGCATCAAAATTTGAATTTCCCGTAAGTGATTGCAGGAGCTTGAAATACGCGGCTACCACGCGTTTCGCGAGCACTCCGCGAACACTTCAAGATAGCATCCGCTTCACCCCGCTGACAAGAAAACCGCCCGTGCCTCCGACTTCAATTTTTCCGAACGCTGGACGCCCGCGCCCCATCGCGCCATAATTTCCACGTGGAAACCCGCTGCGCCCAATGCAACGCGCCCATGACTTGCCAGCCCGAAGGCGGCTGCTGGTGCGCCGACCTGCCTCATCTCATCCCCATGCCCGCCGCCGACGCGCAATCCACCGGCTGCCTCTGCCGCGCGTGCCTCCTCGAAAAAATAAAAGCCGCCGGCGCTTCATCCGCCAGCGGCTTACTTCCAATCTCAAATTCTTCAGCACCTCGCGACTAGCCTGCGCTTGGGCCTTCTGCTTTTGTAGTGGCCGGTCTTAAGACCGGCCACTACAAAATTTCGTCACACAATTCAATCAATCTCCACCGCGGGCCCCGTCGACGTCGCGCCCACTTCCGCGAGCCGCGCCGTCACCGCCTTCGCCATACGATACAAACTCTGCGCCGCGGGCGCGGATTCTCCCTGCGCCGCCACGGGGCTGCCGGTATCTCCGCCCATCCGGATCCGCGGATCAATTTCGATTTCTCCCAGCACCGGCACACCGTAGGCGACCGCAGTCTTCGTGCCTTCGCCGTGGCCAAAAATATCCACCGCCTTCCCGCAATGCGGACACGAGAACGTGCTCATGTTCTCCACCACCCCGAGCACTTCCACATTCACCTGGCGGAACATCTCAATCGCCTTACGCACGTCCGCCACCGCCACCAGCGACGGCGTCGTCACCACCACCGCGCCGGTCACCGCCACCGTCTGGATCAGCGTCAACTGCACGTCGCCCGTTCCCGGCGGCAAATCAATGACCAGGTAATCCAGCTCGCCCCACTCCACGCTGCGCAAGAATTGCGTGATCACGCTGTGCAGCATCGGCCCGCGCCAGATCACCGGCTTGTCGCCCGGATTCAGCAGGCCCATCGAAATCATCTTCACGCCTTGCGCGTCCACGGGAATAATCCGCTGCTGCGCCGTGGCCATCGGTTCCTGCGTCGAGCCCAGCATGATCGGCACGTTTGGCCCATACACGTCCGCATCCAGCAAGCCCACCTTGTGGCCCATCTTCGCCAGCGCCAGCGCCAAGTTCACCGCCACGGTCGTTTTTCCCACGCCGCCCTTTCCGCTCGCCACCGCTACCAGGTTTTTCACCCCTGGTATCCCCTGTCTTTGCGGCGCCGGCTGTTGTCCTGGCATCGTTCCTGGTGGCATGTGTCCTCTTCGCTTTCGAAATCTCAGGCGTACTGCGTTAGTTGTCAGTTTTTCGTAGTTAGTTCTTAGTTCGAGAATTCCGAGAAAAATTGCCAACAGCCTCCGGGATCACCGGTCACTCTGTTACTCTTCACTGGCCACCGGCCGCTGGTCACCGGCCACTTCTTCTTCACGCTCCGTGACACTTCTTGTACTTTTTCCCGGAGCCGCAAGGGCAGGGATCATTGCGTCCCACCTTCGCTCCTGCTCGCACTGGCTTCGGAGCCTCCGCTTGCGCGGCTCCCGTCTGAAACTGCAAATCCTTCTGCTGGCGTTCCTGCCGTTTTTCCAGCGCGCGCGCGAAGTCCGGCAATTTCTGTGCTGGAGGCTGTTCTTCCGCCCGTGCCGCGGCACTTGCTCCGGCAGCCGCCGCGCTCTGGATGTGTGCGCGCGGTGGCTGCTGCGCCTGCGGAGGCGGCGCCTCACCCTGCTGAATCTGCACGTGAAACAAATACCGCACCGTTTCGTTATCAATCCGCGCCATCATGTCTTCAAACAAAATGAACGCTTCCTTCTTAAATTCGACCAGCGGATCCTTCTGCCCGTATCCGCGCAGCCCGATTCCTTCCTTCAAGTGGTCCAGCGACAGCAAGTGGTCCTTCCACTGCGTATCCACCACATCCAGAATAATTCTCCGCTCCAGCCAGCGCAGCAGGTCCGGGCTGAACTGCTTTTCCTTCTCCGCATAGCGCGTCTTCACCGCCTCCGCCAGCGCTTCCGCCAATTCATCATGGTTCAGCGCCGCCGGGTCCGCGCCCATCGCCTTCGCATCAATTCCAAACTGGCTGCTCACCTCGGCCAGCAACTGCGTCGTGTTCCACTGCCCCGGATGCTGCTCCCGCGGGCAATAGGTATCCACCAGTTCGCGCGCCACGTCTTCCGCAATTCCCAGCACATAATCCCGCTGATCTTTTCCTTCCAGTGCCGAGCGGCGAATTGCATAAATCGTCTCGCGCTGTTTGTTCATCACATCGTCGTATTCAAGCAGGTGTTTGCGCGCGTCGAAGTTCTGCGCTTCCACGGATTTCTGCGCGTTCTCGATGCGGTTCGAAATCAGCCGCGACTCGATCGGCACGCCTTCCGTCATCCCGAGCCGGAACATCATCTGCTTCACGCGCTCGCCGCCGAAAATCCGCATCAGGTCGTCTTCGAGCGACAAAAAGAATCGCGAAGACCCCGGATCGCCCTGGCGTCCCGCGCGCCCGCGCAACTGGTTGTCAATGCGCCGTGCTTCGTGCCGCTCGGTGCCCAGAATGTGCAAGCCGCCGAGCGCCACCACTTCGTCGTGCTCCGCTTTGCACTGATCAGCGAACTGCTGGTAAACCGGATCCCACTGGTCCTTCGGCACCTGGAATATCTTGCCCTCGTGCTGGAACAAAACCATCGGCGCCGCCGCGGCCGCCGGCGCGTCCCCGTTCGTGCTGTCCACGCCGATCACCGCGGGTGCCGCCGCGTACGGTATCGCCAGCTTGTTCTTCAAGAAATGCTCGCGCGTCATGGCCTCCGGATTCCCGCCCAGCAGGATGTCCGTTCCTCGGCCGGCCATGTTCGTCGCCACGGTCACCGCGCCCTTGCGTCCTGCCTGCGCCACGATGCGCGATTCGCGTTCGTGCTGCTTCGCGTTCAGCACCTGGTGCGGCACTCCGGTCTTCTTCAATATCTCCGCGATCGTCTCGGACTTCTCAATCGAAATCGTGCCCACCAGCACCGGCTGTCCGCGCTCGTGATAGTGCCGGATTCCGTTCGCCAGCGAATTGTCTTCCTGCAAAATCCCGTTGACCACCGCTTCAAACTTTTCCGTCTCGGTGCGGTACACCACGTCCGGATGTTCCTTGCGGATCAGCGTGCGATTCGTCGGAATCACCACCACGTCCAGGTTGTAAATCTTCCCGAATTCCGCCGCTTCCGTCTCCGCCGTGCCCGTCATGCCGGCCAGCTTCTTGTACATCCGGAAATAATTCTGAAAGGTGATCGTGGCCAGCGTCTGGTTTTCCCGCTCGATCTTCACGCCTTCTTTGGCTTCGACCGCCTGGTGCAATCCGTCCGACCACCGCCGCCCGGGCATCTGCCGTCCGGTGAACTCGTCAACGATGATCACTTCGCCATCTTTCACCACATAATCCACGTCGTTCTTGTACAGCGTGTGCGCCCGCAGCGCCTGGTACACGTGGTGAATCTGCTCCATATGCGCCGGGTCGTACAAATTCCCCAGCCCCAGCAGGCGCTCGCACTTGCTGACGCCTTCTTCCGTCAGCGTAGCCGTGCGGTGCTTCTCATCCAGCGTGTAATCGATGTCCTGAATCAGCTTCGGAATAATTTTGTCGATCTTGAAATATTTGTCGGTCGATTCTTCCGACGGCCCGGAAATAATCAGCGGGGTCCGCGCCTCGTCGATCAGGATCGAGTCCACTTCGTCCACAATCGCAAACTGGTGCCCGCGCTGCACGCAGCTCGCCAGGTCATACTTCATGTTGTCGCGCAGGTAATCGAATCCAAATTCGTTGTTAGTTCCGTACGTCAAATCCGCCGCATAAGCCGCCCGGCGCTGCACGTCATCCAGGTCGTGCACGATGACGCCGACTGTGAGTCCCAGCGCCTTGTACAGCGGGCTCATCCACTCCGCGTCACGCCGCGCCAGGTAATCGTTCACCGTCACGATGTGCACGCCGCGCCCCGCCAGTGCATTAAGCGCCGCCGGCAAAGTCGCCACCAATGTCTTCCCTTCGCCGGTCTTCATTTCGGCGATTTTCCCGTCGTTCAGCACCATTCCGCCGATCAACTGCACGTCGAAATGCCGCATCTTCAAGAATCGCCGCCCGGCCTCCCGCACCAGCGCAAACGCCGGCACAATCGCCGCTTCCAGCGCCTTCCGCAATTCCTCTTTGTAGGTGGGTTCCGCAGGATCCGCGTCCTTCAACTGCTCCTGCACCTGCGTCCGCAGCGCCGCGAAGCGCTCCTTCAGTTGCTCATCGCTCAACGCCTGCACTTCCGGTTCCTGCGCATTGATCGCAGCAACCAGCGGCTCCAGTTTTTTCAGGTCGCGCTCGTGCTTCGTCCCGATAAACCGCGCGATAACGCCGTCAACTACCTTAGCTAAATCCATGGAAAGTTCGCCGTCTCCTGACGGGGCTATAGAAGCTCGCGGCCCTGTTCACTCCAGCCGCACCCGGCTAAACAATACATTGTAACTGGTTGCACGCGCCCGCGCCAAGAATCACCAGGGGTGTCCATCCCTGAAAAATTGGGCCGGCAACGAAACACGGCTCTTCAGAACTGGCTGATTTTGGAACAGCCTGCGGTATACTCTCATAAACCGTGGGACTCGCTTCCGGCACAAAATTCGGCCCCTATGAGATTGAATCGCCGCTGGGCGCAGGCGGTATGGGCGAAGTCTACCGTGCTCGCGACGCTCGCCTCGACCGCTCCGTCGCCATAAAAGTCCTCGCCTCGCATCTCGCCTCTTCGCCCGAACTGAAGCAGCGCTTCGAGCGGGAAGCCCGCGCGCTTTCCGCCCTCAATCATCCCAACATCTGCCAGCTCTACGACATCGGCTCGCAGAATGGCACCGATTACCTGGTGATGGAATTTCTCGAGGGCGAAACTCTTGCCGACCGCATCCGTAAGGGTCCCTTGCCCCTGGCCGACGTCCTGCGAATCGGCGCGGAAATTGCCGAAGCGCTGCAGCGCGCCCATCGCGCAGGCATCGTCCATCGCGACCTGAAACCCGGCAACGTCATGCTCACGAAATCCGGCGCAAAGCTCATGGACTTCGGCCTCGCCAAGCCTTCCTCCCTTGGCAAGACGGCCGAATCCGGCTCCGCTCCGCTGCTTTCCGCGGCCATGACCGTTAGCGCCGCCAGCCCCGTCACCCCGCTCACAAGCGCTGGCACCATCATCGGCACCATCCAATACATGTCCCCGGAGCAGATCGCCGGGCAGGAAGCCGACGCCCGCAGCGATATTTTCTGCCTCGGTTGCATTTTCTACGAGATGCTCACCGGCAAACGCGCCTTTGAAGGCAAAAGCCAAATCTCTGTCGCCTCCGCAATCCTGGAAAAAGATCCGGAGCCCATCGCGAAATTCCAACCGCTCACCCCGCCGGCGCTCGAGCATGTCGTCCAAATCTGTCTGGCCAAAACGCCAGACTGCCGCTGGCAAAGTGCCGCCGATATCGCCACCGAATTGCGCTGGATCGCCGCCACAGGCTTGGCTCCGGATAAA
>JGI12635J15846_10000576_pt1 | contig 31842 bp, 22 predicted proteins | sample BlaSpr_A8_OM2_M2_FD_15846 | JGI IMG/M metagenome (IMG submission 15846)
GGTATTGATCTCCGAAATATTTCCCAATCGTCATCGCGCGGAAGGACAAACTCTCGGCAGCTTCACTCACTGGATTTTCGCCGCCTTGCTCACAACATTTTTCCCCAAGATGGTTACCGCCTTCCCGCCCGGCTACGTTTTCTTGTTTTTTGCCGGCATGATGGTGCTCCAACTGATTTGGGTGAAGACGATGGTTCCTGAAACGAAGGGTGTGCCTCTGGAGCAGATTCAGAAACAACTGGGAATCGCATAAGCCACTGATTGAGCTCGGAACCGTCAATTGACGGTGAGTGTAACCGCCTGTTCGCAACGGTTGTGAGGGAGCATAATGTCGTCGAGGGGAGTAGGCTGTCCCCTCGCGGAATGTAATTCGGACGCGCTGGGTTAGCTGACTCCTTGGGAGATGAATATGCAAGGAACGGTTGAGTGCACCAGGTGTCACGCGCACATGGAGTCAGGCTGGGTGCCGGATAACACGCACTCTGGATTGCAGCAGGAAAACTGGTCTCCGGGGGAGCCCCAGCCGAGTTTCTGGACGGGCCTGAAAGTGGAGAAAAAAAATATAGTCATTCCAGTCACCACGTTCCGGTGCCCGAACTGTGGGTACTTGGAATCGTACGCAATCCCGCAAAGCCAGAATGGTGTCCTGGTCTCAGGGAAGAGTTCGAGCCAACGGCAATTAGCTGCTGTGCTGATTGCGCTTGGGCTGATGGCCCTCCTGATAGCATTTGGAGTTGTTTTCCTAATTCGAGCGAGGTGATCTTCACCCGGCATTTCGCAGAACTCCGCGAGAGTTCGCCCCGCGCAACAATGAGTGTAAAGGCCTGGTTACGACAGTTATTGAACCTTCAGTCTGCTCCGGTTAGCAGCCGCCTCGCGCACCATCGCTAGACTGGCGTCGTTCAAGCTTAGCGCGCCACAGGGGTAGAGTGCGACCCAGGCAACGCTAGGATTGAAGCGAACTTGCAAAAGAAACACGTATTCCTGATCTGCTCGGAGCGGAGACTTAGTATCCGAAGTAGTCATCAATTCTGGTTTGTCGACGTCAACGTTTGCTAGTAGTGGCGGGTGCTCCTCGGGCTTTTTAATCACGTTGACGATTTCGAGGTCCCGGAGTTGCGGCGACCGTCCGTTGTAGAGCGGAGGGCTTAGTTCGACTGTTTTAGGGCGGGCGACTGCAATTACATCCGCGAGCTGCGCCACGCGTTGTGACAACTCCGGCGTGCATGTCAGGACTTTTGGCGACTGACGGATATCCTCAACCGATTGTGCCCAAACAGTCGGCATTAGATCACGCTCTCTGCAGGAGAGGAGTCTCGTGAGACAGCTCAGGTCGAACTGCATCAAACGGGATACTTCATCTGTGTTCGCATCTGGGGAAAACTCCGCCCAGACTATCACCGCAGGAGAGCCCCCTGTGTCAGCGTTCAACCACTCGGGAAAGGCCCCGACGAGGTAGTTGGGATGCAAGAGGGACTGCTTTAGCTTGACATCTGGTTGCTCGTGCGAACTCCACCCGCTCCGTCGCTGTTTGGTGTCCGCATAGCCCATCAGCGTGCATTCTAGTCGGCCCTGTCCGTCGCATCCTCGTCCCAGCGTCCAAACCGAAAATGAAACAGATGTGAGAGCCTTTCCCCGTATTTGTGCCCACGCATGAACGACAGCCGGACGCAATCCGAGCCACTCGAGAGGGCGAGGGATGAGTGCCGAAATAAAAGGATCCGAGAAAATACGACCCTGGGCGGCCTTCGGCACGAGTTGAAAACGATAAATGCACTCGTCTTCGGTGCAAGGATTCTCCGGCCCGCGCCACTGCTCAGAGCCCCACTTGCCGACGACGACCTTCACCTGCTCTGCACTCGCCTTTTCCAATTCCAACTCACGCACGTCTGACAAGAGTCGCTCCGCTTGTCTGCGAAACGTGTACTGCTCAATCCGAAGATGGACTGAAACACCGGCCACGAGGATAGCCGCGCTCATGGCGGTGAAAAGCGCGGCCCGTTTCGCAAACCTGGGCAGTCTCATACTTGAATTGGACACCGAGAAGGAAACTGTAGCCAGCTATCGTTGGTAACCTCTCCGACCATGCGCAGAATTGTCATCGCAGGCAGGCAGTGAACGGCGATCACTGTTGTAACGTCCCTATTTCACTCGCCGACCTCATTTCCCGGCGACACCAAGCTCAAGGCCGCAGAACATCGGAAGCTTTCAAGGCCGTGGCAAAGCCGGCAACGCCACCTTCCGCTGAATCCCCATTCCCTCCACAACCGTATAAATAAAATCCGCCGCCACATCTCGTAGAACTTCGGTTTCCCCGTTCGGCCAGCGAATACTCACTTCGCTCATTTTGTCTTCTTTCCCCAGTCCAAAATGTAACCGCAAATCATTCTGTGAGAGATAGCTCGCTCCCCCGCGCACTTCACTCAACTGCGTCAGCGTGCCAGCTTTCACCGTTACGCGAGCGCCGATCGCCGCCTTGTTGCTTTTCACGCCTTCAAGCTTGAACAGCACTCGATGGTTCCCGCTATCGTTACGATTCAGCAGCAGCGATGGCGGCTCACCCACATTCAGCACCACAATATCGACATTGCCGTCATTGTTAATGTCTCCAAACGCCGCGCCCCGCCTCGATTGCGGCGACATGCTGGCCAGCACCTGCGAAACATCATCAAACGTTCCGTCGCGGTGATTGCGGAACAGCAGCATCGGCTGCCGATACGGCGTGCCGCCGGGAATCGTATCCACCTGCGGATACACGTGCCCGTTCGCCACGAACAAATCGAGCCAGCCATCATTATCCATATCAAAGAACCCCGTGCCCCAGCTCACAAACGGATAGGTCGGCTTCATCAACTTCGCCCGCACGCTGACGTCCTCGAAATTATCTTTGCCGAGGTTGTGGTACAGAGTCGAGCCTTGCTCAACAAAGTTCGTGACCATCATCGACAAACGGCCCTCATGAAGATAGTCGCCCCAGTCCACGCCCATGGAGCCCTGTTCCATGCCGTCGCCACTCAACGCGACCCCATCCAGCAAGCCCACGTCTTCAAACGTTCCATCATGCTTATTGCGATACAGAAAGTTCGGGCCAGCATCGTTCGCCACGTAAAGATCGGGCCAGCCGTCGTTGTCGTAATCGCCCCAGGTCGCGCCCAAGCCATAATAATGATGCGGATCGTCGACTCCGGCCTTCTTCGAAACTTCTTCAAACGTTCCATCACCCTTGTTGTGAAACAGCAGATCCGATTCGCCGGGCAGGCCCCACGGCCCGCATTGCACCAGCACTCCTTTGAATCGGCAAAAGCGCGGATCGTCGCCAAACTGCGGCAGCTTATCCATATCGACGTGAACATAGCGCGAAACAAAAAGATCGACCCGGCCATCGCGATCATAATCCGCCCACGCCGCACCAGTGCTGAATCCTCCCGCCCCGACCCCAGCCTTCTCGGTCACATCTTCAAACTTGCAGTTACCTAGATTGTGATAAAGCGCGTTCCCTCCATAGCCTGTGACGTAAATATCCTGCTGCCCGTCGTTGTCGTAATCCGCCACCGCAACGCCCATCCCCCATCCTTTGCGATTAAGGCCGGCTGACTTCGTAATGTCGCTGAACTTGAGATCCGCGTCCTGATGATAGAGCGTAATCATCGCGTCCCCACCCGCGTTGTAACGCTGGACAGTTGAGCCGTTGACGGTGACGATGTCGAGCTTGCCGTCATTATCGCAGTCGATCAGCCCCACGCCCCCGCTCATCGACTCAACAATATATTTTTTGTCGGGAGAAGAAATGTGCGCAACCGTGAGCCCGGCTTTCTGGCCGATGTCTTCAAACTTTGGGAGCGATGCCGCTGGACTGGGTAATTGAGTTTTCTGCGATGCAGAACTTTCTGGAGATCCAACTTGCGCTTGAGCCTTTGCAGTACCCACCATTCCCACGCACAAGAGAAACGTCCACACGGAAAGCGAGGCTCGCATACGCAGGCCGATTATACAGGCGTGAAAGCAGTTGAGATTTTGTCGGGAAGTAAACCGAACGAGGGACTTCAAGAAGAACCGCGCACAAAACAAAACGTCCCAGACTCTGTTCGAGTCTCGGGACGTCTGTTGATCAGCCCTCCCCCAAGTGCTGCTCGAAAACAAGACTAGCCTCGCTCGAAGATTTCGTATATGGCTCTAGCGTGCCATCGCTTGGCACGAACGTGTAGCTGAACTAAGTCTTTCACCAGCAATTATTTACGCTATGACAGGGACGTTACTGACGCCCACCGTACCAAACACTCTTCGATAACGTTCGATTTCCGACGCCGGCCCCAGTGCCTTGGCAAAATTGTCAGAAAGCTTTACCGCTGGACGACCTTCTACATTCGATACTTTGCTGATCAGGCTGATGGGGTCGAAGCCACTCCCACCGCTCGGATCGCAACCGCGGAAGTCATTCGTAAGCAGCGTGCCCCAACCTGCGCTGAATCGAATGCGTCGGCCAGGAGTCCACTTGCGCCGGTCATGAAAATCTTCTGCACTGCGAAAATCCGCTGGGGTCACTCCGCGCGCCAGAGTGCCGCCAAAATAAGCGTGCAGCCCCAGAATGTCATCAACATCCAACGCATCCGATGCGATCATGAGTTTCTCATGCGGTGCACGCCCGCGCTCCTTCAGCCATTGGATATATTCATCCCCGGCTATATACGGATCCTTGCTGTCGACGCGTTGCCCGGTCCAGTCCGCCGCCCAGTCGGCAGCGCCCTCCAGAAATTGCGTGGTCCCGAAAGTGTCAGGCAGCATAATGCGCAGCGCGCCTTCATAAGTTTGCTGCCACATTTCGAGAACATGATACTGAGAAGCCTTTAGAGTTTCGTCGTCCGGCGCCAGTGCGGCAAGCACCATGGGGATCTCATGCGCGTTGGTGCCAATCGCCTCCAAGTCATGCTTGTGAGCGAGAAAGGCATTTGACGTTCCCGTGAAACCGCTGCCCAGATTCGCAGCCATGGCTTCCACTACGTACTCTTGCCAAAGAAAACTATGACGCCGGCGGGTGCCGAAGTCAGCCACGCTAAGATTCGGAACGTCGCGCAGCCGCTCGATTTTGCTCCACAACTTGGTCTTCGCTTTCGCATAAAGAATGTCGAGGCCGAATTCGCTCCGCAGCTTCAGATTGGCTCTGGTGCGAAGCTCGTTGATGATCGAGAGCGAATAGAGCTCCCACATTGTTGTGTCGGTCCATAATCCGTCGAACGACAGGTGAAAGCGGCCATTCTTCACCGAGAGTTCGTAATCCGATAATCTGAAGTCCCGTTCCAGCCATTCCAGGAAGGCTGGCTCAAAAATTCCGCGCCGCCCATAAAAAGTGTTCCCCGCGAGCCACACCAATTCCGATCTGCGAAACCGCAGCTCACGAGCATGGTCCAACTGTTCGATGAGTTCCTCGTGAGCGAACGTATCCACAGGGCCCGTCGAAGAGCGGTTGAACAATGAGAATGAAACCCGTGTCCGCGGATAATGCTTCCAGATAAACTGCAGCATCAGCAGCTTGTAGAAATCAGTGTCGAGCAAAGAGCGCGTGACCGGGTCCAGTTCCCAGTTGTGATTGTGCGCCCGCTCTGCGAAGTTCACGATCATGAACTACTATCCTCTTCTGCTGTTGTAACAAAAGCAACCGGAAGCCGCTTACCGAACGGGTGGTCATACAAAAGCACCTCCGGTTGCCGGTCTCTGGGTATCCGCGGACAACGGTCGATCCGCATAAGATTAAGCGGCTGGAAGCGCCTCTCAACCTACCTTTTCTGGTTGCGGTGGTTCCGCAAAAACTCGTTGCGATACTCTTCGTCTCGAAACGCTTCGGTTCCCCCCGCCCGAGTAGTCGAGAGCGCACCGGCAATATTTCCCGCGGACAGGCAACTTTGCAAATCGCCGCCATTCAAGAACTGATGCAGGAAACCCGCATCGAAGCTGTCACCCGCTCCCACGGCGTCAACTATGCCTGCCTGCAGCGCGGGACTGGCAAAACGTTCGCTGCCCCGGCGCGCAACCGCTCCTTCCGCTGCCAGCTTCACCACAACCGTCGGCACCATCGAAGCCAGCTGAGACAGGGCGCATTCAATACTCTCCGTGCCGGTGATCTTTTTTGCCTCTCGCGCATTAGGCAAGAAAATGTCCACATAGGGCAACACGTCTTTGATATCGCTTCGCCATTGATCTTCCGGATCGTCGTTAGGGTCGAGCGAGATTGTAAGGCCTTGCTGCTTCAATTGCCGGCACAATTTTACGACGTGCGGTCTGAGACCGCGTTGCAGATAAAACGAAGACAAATGAAAGTGCCGTGAATTCCCGACATAATTCATATCAAGATGTTCCGGCGTGAGCTCGAAGATGGTCCCAGGAAACGTAAGAATGGTGCGCGAACTCGGATATTGCAAAATGACGCTTAGACCGGTTCGGGCTTTCGGATTTCGAATTACTTGTTGAACATCGACTCCGCCCGCCGCCAGACGCTCAAGGGCGATGTTTCCATGAGCGTCGCCGCCAATGTAGGAAACAAAACCGACGCGACTGCCTAACGCCGCCAGGTTATGTGCCACGATTGCAGAAGAGCTGCCAAGCGTCAGCATCATATTGTTAGCGAGCACTTCTTGCTCGGGGGGCAGAGTTTCGGGAAGTCCATAAAGGATCAAGTCGAGATTGAGTTCTCCCGCTATGGTTACATCGAATCGTGCCAAGAACACCTCCGCTGTTCTGGGTAAAAGAACGATTTGAGTTCACGTGAAAATTTACGCCTGATTTTAACGCAAACGGTTTTGCGACCCGCTTGCGGGGATGCTAGACTGCGCAAATGGCCACCAAGAAGAAAAAATCGACGAAGGCGAAGCATACGGCGGGCATCAGTGCGGCAATGAAAAAAAAGGCACAAAGGCGCAAAAGCCCCAAGAAGGCCGCTAAGAAAGTTAAGAAAGTAGCGTCCGCGAAAAAAAAGATAGCGGAAAAGAAAAACTTGATGCCAGCAGGCCGGCCGAAGACCGCCAGCGCCGTTAAGCCAGCGAGCGCCAGAGCACAGAGTAGCCGCGCCAGCCGACGTGGCACTTCATCCCCGTTTTCCCGTGAGACTGCGAGGCTTAGCTCAGGCGGTCAATCGGGTGATCTGCAGGGATTGTCCGACAGAGAAAATGTGGATTCAGAAAGTGTTGACGAGTTGGTTGAAGAAGGCAACGCCTTCGAGGCTGGGATAGTCTCAGGCGTTGAGGATTCCGCAGGACGCGAAGGAAAAGAAGTTCGCACCCGTGAGGTGCCGGAGGACGACGTTCCCGGCGAATACCTGGACGAAGAGTGACGCAATCATGCGGTTCGGCCGCCGAACAATGTCGGAATACGCGGCGCCTTGCGGGACCACTGCGTTCAGCGGGAGAAATGCCCCCATCGAACACCTAGCGAGTGGAGGATAATCGCGTCTCCGATGGTCAACTTGTCCGGATGAATGACAACTTCGCAGGCATAGTGGACAACGGGATTCAAAGTCAGACACCAGTGCTCGTGGTCTACGATCCCCTCACAGTGTTGACAAGCTGATTGGGCGCTGTACTGATTGCTCTGATACGAAACCGCGTTTTCGTAAGATATAAATATATCTTTCTCGCATTGATGAAGGCAGTCGCGGAGCTTACCTCGTTCGGGCAAGATCAACTCTTTCTAGGCAACACACCGTCGGGCCTACGCTGACTTCGTTGTCTGCGCACAAAACTCGAGGACCTTCCCCCATTGCGCTGGAAGAGCCGGTTTCTTCCTCTTCCCTTTCTTGAACCTCTTCGGCGTGTGAAATTCAATTACTTTTGCCATAACAGACCTCTTTTGAGTTCGTCAGCCTCGCGAGCTTCCGTTCGATAGCTCTACCAAATCCATCCGCATTGGCAACGTACCGAATCGCACAATCGGACTTTTTGCAACAGTGCTTTACAAATAGCGCATGATCTCATCCACATAGGGTCCTCCCGAGGCTGCCGCGAGACGCAATTTGCCTCTGTCCTCCAAATCCCTTAAGCGACGCGTTCCCTTCGCCAACATCGCCCAAGCCAGGCTCTCATCGAACTCGCGTCGTAACCATCTCTTCAACCATCTGGATGCAATCGGATTGCCATTGGCAGGTGTTGAACCTACTACCCCGGATCATTGCCGATCCCGACGCCTGCGCCAACTTGCACATGGCGCCGGCGAGTGCATCCCCCATTCTGCCGGCTTATAAGGTTGTACCCGTCCGCCCCGCGGATATCTCTTTCTGGAGGTTGGATTGCACGCAGTGGATGCCGGCCCCTGCCTGGCGAAGTTCTACTAGAAGGCCGCCCGAAGCGCTATCATGTTTCACTGTCGGAGTGAGTTACTCTAACCCACAGTTGAGGCTTGTAAATGTTACCGGCCCCCGAGCCCATAGTCTTCGTCGTCGATGACGATGACTTAGTGCGTGCCTCCATCCAAGGCATGCTGAAATCAGTCGGCTTGCGTTCCCAGACCTTTGGCACGGCTCAGGAATTCCTACGCAGCCAGCGCCCCGAGGGGCCGAGTTGCCTGGTTCTGGACGTAAGACTTCCGGGCGTGAATGGTCTGGACTTTCAGCATCAGTTGATTGGCGCGGGCATACGCATTCCCGTTATCTTTATCACCGGCCATGGAGATATTCCGATGACGGTGAAGGCCATGAAGTCCGGGGCCGTCGAGTTCCTGACCAAGCCATTCCGCGACCAGGACTTGCTGGATGCGATCCATCAGGCTCTGGAACGTGACCGGGCAACCCGCCAACAGCAGAGCGAACTCGAAGAGCTGCGAAAACGCTACGACTTACTGACTCCCCGTGAGCGCGAGGTCATGAGCCACGTAGTTGCAGGCCTCCTGAATAAGCAAGTCGCTGCTGAGCTCGGTACTAGCGAAATCACCGTGAAGATTCAACGTGGGCACGTTATGCAGAAAATGCAGGCAGAATCATTGGCGGAGTTGGTCAGAATGGCGGAAAAGCTCGAAATCTCTCCCCACAAGAAGTAGCGCAGGCCCCCCTCGAATGAAAGCCTTTTCAACTTCAAGGTTTCTGCGCGCCCTCTATGCCTGCGGCCATCCTCGGCATTTCGTAAGTATAAGGATGAGAACTTACATACCAAAGTATGATTGTGCCGGTTCGACGACGCTTCTACCTTTTTAGCCATGGCCATCCAAAGCAATAAGGGCTTAGTGGCGATCGTTGATGACGATGACCTGATGCGCAGCGCCTTGCAAGGCATGTTGAAATCGGTGGGGTTGTCGTCGCAGGCTTTTGCCTCCGCCGAAGAATTCCTTGCGTCCGGTCAGCAGCATCACACTGCATGCCTGATTGCAGATATCCGCATGCCCGGAATGTCCGGGCTGGAATTGCAGGCCAAGCTGAACGCCGACCATTGCAGAATTCCGACCATATTCATCACCGCACATGGCGACACCAAAATGCGGATGCAGGCATTGAGGGCAGGAGCGGTGGAATTCCTGGCAAAACCATTCGACGATGAAAGCTTGCTCGAGAGTGTTCGGGCAGCTCTTGAAAGCTAATCCCGACAGGCAACGCGTACAAGCATGAGGGGGCCTCTGTGGCGGGTATCCAGATATTACGGACAGTCGATCAAGCTTCTTGTGAGCGCAGATTCGAGCAGGTCATTGGCAATAGTCCTGCGTTGGAAGCGGTGCTCCAACAAGTCGAGCGTGTCGCGCCTACTGATTCCACCGTTCTTATCGAGGGAGAAACAGGCACTGGCAAGGAGCTGATCGCCCACGCGATTCACAACATCAGCTTGCGTTGCGGACGGCCATTCGTAAGGTTGAACTGTGCGGCCATCCCTCTGGATCTCCTGGAAAGTGAGCTTTTTGGCCACGAGAAAGGTGCATTCACCGGAGCTATAGCGCAAAAGGTCGGACGTTTCGAGCTGGCCGACAAAGGCACGCTCTTTCTCGACGAGGTGGGCGATATGCCGCCAGCATTGCAACCCAAATTATTGCGCGTGCTGCAAGAACAGGAGTTCGAGCGCCTGGGTAGCACCCGGACTCACAAAGTGGATGTTCGTGTGGTGGCCGCCACCAATCGCGATCTCGCAGAAATGGTGAGCGGGGGCCAATTTCGCAGCGACCTCTATTACCGTCTGAATGTCTTTCCCGTGATGTTACCGCCGTTGCGGGCGCGCCCCGAAGACATTCCCGCCCTGGTGATGCATTTCACCGAGATTTTTGGCCAGCGCATGGGTCGCCCAATCGAGCACATTCCCGCGGAAACGATGTCCGCGCTCAACTCCTACCAGTGGCCGGGGAACATCCGCGAGCTGCAAAATCTAGTGGAACGCGCCGTAATTCTTTCAAAAGATGGCGTCCTTCCTAATCCTTTACCAACGACAGGAACGCCCAGCGCTGCCATCTCGACGAATACAACCACCCTGAAGGACTCCGAGCGCGCTCTGATTCTGCAGGCCCTCGAAGATGTTGGTTGGGTGATTGGCGGCCCTAAGGGCGCAGCCACCAAACTTGGCTTGAAGCGCACCACGCTGATCCACAAAATGCAGAAGCTCGGAATCTCCAGACATTCTTCCCAAAGCCATGATCAGGTTCCACTCGCTGACTCGGGGCCGCATTTCTCGCCTCCATTGCAGTAATGTCGTTAGCGTTTACTCGAGTGAAACGAAACTACTGCAGACTGTGTTTAGTCTTTTCTTCGAAGTGTCCGTGTGCGTCCATCTGCGGATAGCAGCGTCGGAATCTGGACAGTGGCGCCGATCCGCCAGGCTCAAGCCTTCGCCAAATTAGCCGCGAATTCATTCGTCTCATTGGAATAGAAAATGCATCACGATTCTCCGATTCGGCGCCATCTTCGTATCGCGCTGAGGTGATAGTGATGTGTTCGCATAACCCGATATTACTTTTGGCCCGTCGGTTTCTCCTTCTTGTCATCTGCTTTGGAGTTCCAGCGGCCCACGCGCAAAGTTCGATTTCCGATGTCCACATCGAGCCCAGAGTTCAGCTGAACATCGGGGCCAACCTCGCCAGCCGCTACCTCAACACCATACGCACACGCGTTGACTTGGTGCTTGTGCCAGTAACTGTCACCGACCCCATGAATCGAGTCGTAATAGGTCTCCAGCAAGGAAATTTTCAACTCTATGAAGGCAAGCAATCGCAGGAGATTAAACACTTCTCCCGCGAGGATGCGCCGGTGTCGTTAGGTGTGATCCTCGACGTGAGCAGCAGCATGGAAACGAAGATCGAACGCGCTCGAGAAGCGGTGCTGAAGCTGTTGGAAGCGTCGAACCCGCAAGACGAGTTCTTTCTGGTCACCTTTTCAAACTCACCGCGAGTGGTCCAGGACTTCACCCAATCGATCGGAGACGTACAAGAACAATTGCTCTTTGCCCGTCCTAAGGGAAGCACCGCACTGCTCGACGCTATTTACCTTGGCCTCAACAAAATGAAGGAGGCTAAGTATGCGAGAAAAGCGTTGCTGATTATCTCGGACGGTGGCGACAACCACAGCCGCTATTCGGAAAACGAAGTGAAGGCCAGAATCAAGGAATCCGACGTCCTTGTCTATTCCGTTGGCGTTTTCGATCGGCAATTCAATACTCGCGAAGAGCTTCTCGGTCCTGCGCTTCTGTCAAAAGTCTCTGAGGTAACCGGTGCTCGGTGTTACACGCTCGACAATCCCAATGATCTTCCCATGATCACCAAACATATCGGAGTTGAGCTGCGCAATCAGTACGTCCTTGCCTATACTCCGACCAACTCGAACAATGATGGCAAGTGGCGGAAGATTAAAGTGAAATTGACGTCCCTTCCCCAGAACATCCCGCCACTGAGCGTGCATGCAAGGACTGGCTATTACGGACCGTCGCAATAGCGTCGCGGCTTCGACTTTTGACAGAGAAATGTAACGGGTGAATTCACAGAACGGTCCGTCATCTTTCGACCCTCGGATCGAGCCGGCGCCGAGCGATTCCCTAGCCCTTCCACTGCGAATTGCGGATGACACTGCAGAAGTTCATCCGTTGGAATTTTGGGTCCTTGTCCGCCAGCACATCCGCCTTCACATTGCCAAATGTCGTCTCAGGCTTGTGCTTGATTCCATCGTAGAAGGCTTGGATGATGTCTTCTTTAAAGTGCTCGCTGCGCGGATACGCGGCTATGATCGCTTCGCGATCCGCATCGGAGAATTCCAAGTAGGCGATTCCGAGAACATCCATCTCGACACCGTTCGTCAATAAAGCAATTACTGGGTGCATGTACTGGGGAATGCCCGGCGTAGTGTGTAGTGCAATCGCTGTCCACACAGTGTCGATCTCTTGCTGAGGGATATTGTGCTGCCTCAGGAATGCTCGCGCACTGTTCGCACCATCCACCTCGAACCGATCCGACTTACTGCTGTAGCGCGGAATCAACCCCATGTCGTGGAACATCGCAGCAACATAAAGCAGTTCGGGATCGAACCCCAATCCCTGCCTTTTTCCTGCGAGAGAGGCGAAATAATACACGCGAGTCGAGTGGTTAAACAACAACGGTGACTCGGTTTCACGCACCAACTCCGTCGCTTCACGAGCAAGTTTACTGTCGGGAACCGTTACCCCCGCGATCGAAGTTGCTTCTATCGTGTCTCTTGTTGTAGTCGACATATCTAAAGCTCCTTTCAAATCCTTGAGCAGGTTCTATTCCAAAGGCCTTCAGCGTGCACGATCTGTGCAGGACTCGACTGGTACTTGCAGAACGGCACATTCGATCTTAACCGGGTGATACGCGGGTGGGAATGAGAAACTGGCGCGCGCATTGGCCCGCGGTTACGCCGGCGTAAGGGTGACCGGCGATACCGCATGGCTGGAAAAAAGGGACTGGAAAGACTTCGGTGAATACCAAGACTCACTCAGCCGCTCCGTTGCATGCGAACTGCTTGCTTTCGCGTTACGGAATTCTTCCCGTCCACAGATTATGTGCCAACCGCTGGACACAGGTGTCGACCGATGGTCAGGACCCCCGCCTCATTCTTTCGCTCGGCTTTTCAGCATCGCGCAAAGCTCTTCATTTTGAACCCTGCCCAGCGAATCGAATAACGGCGGCCTTGGCTGTTCAATTGCTTCACTGCACCCAGGTAACTTTTCGTCGTATTGCTGACCCATCCAAAGGAGACAAGAAATGGTTTCCAAATCTCGCGAGACGATCGGCATCGCCGTGGCTCTGTCGTTAGTTACTGTTTTGAGCATAAAGGCTCAAGATCAGGGGACCGTAAGCGTTCCCGTCAAGTCAAGCTACCAGTTCCCGGTTGCTGAGGAGGACTTTTCATCTTTCTTTAAAAGGATCAGCGCCGATAAGCCAGCCGTGCAAGCTCGCCAGATGAAGGTAATAAATGACCGCTATGATCTTAACGACCGTCCCGATCCAAATGCCAAGATGAGCCGCGGGAAGCCGATCCAGGCCGGCGTGCGAGTAAAGCTCCCCGCCAGCGTTAGCTGGGATCAGCTTTCAGCGATGAATCCCGAGGATATTCGCGCCAAGGGTTTGTTTCCCGCTGGCTTTCTCCCTCTACCTCATCCTAAGAACGAGGAAGGGGGCATGGTCTTTCCACATTTTGCGATTGAAGAAACTAAAAAGCAGACTGGAAGAGACTTGCAGCGATTTGATGTGGACTTTGACATACCGGATCACTTCCTGCCCGAGTTTCCCGCAGCGATTTTCCTGACCACGCGCCCCGACCTCGGAGATGTCTCCCGTGGACAGTTGGTTACCACCAACAACTATTACGAACTTTTCAACGGCATCCTGAACCCAAAGCAACTGGAGGGCCTACGGTTGTTGCTAACGCCGTTTGCGCAGCAACAGTTCAACGAAACCGCAGATCGCCGCTCGGAACACCCAAGTCTCGGCGTATCGTGTCTTGATTGCCACCAAAATGGCAGCACCAACGGTGCCACGCATCAGGCAGGGGACGTCCGTCCCCAGGAAGTGCGCCACCGGATCGACACTCCAGCCCTTCGCGGAGTCAACATTCAACGACTGTTTGGTTCCCAGCGGGCATTGAAAACGGTCGAAGATTTCACCGAATTTGAGCAGCGTGCAGCCTACTTCGACGGAGACCCCGTCATCGCGACCAAGAAAGGAGTCAACATCCTAGAACGCGGCAGTCAGGTTCACGACATGGGGGAATTCCAGGAGATCCTGGACTTTCCGCCTGCCCCTAAACTCGACGTCTTTGGCAAGCTCGACCCGCAAAAAGCCACGCCGCAAGAACTCCATGGCCAGGAGGTTTTCTTCGGCAAAGGAAAATGCTCGGCTTGCCACGAGGCTCCCTTTTACACCGATAACCTCATGCACAATCTGCACGTCGAACGCTTCTACAAGGCACAAGTCATCAACGGTTTGATCGCGCCCTCGGGCGGAGACGGTCCGATCAAGACCCCGGTTCTGCGGGGTATGAAGGACACACCACCCTACTTCCACGACGAACGCTTAATGACCGTGGATGACACCGTCGAGTTCTTCAATTTGATTCTGGGCACAAAACTGACTCCCCAGGAAAAGAAAGACCTAGTGGCATTCATGCTGACGTTGTGACGTCTAGCGAGGGCAGGAGCCACGTACCGGGTATGAATACGAGCCCACCGTGAGAGCGCGTACGGACGGGAAAGGAGATCGCCGCAATTCCGCTTTGCTGGGACGTTCACTGTTCTCTACGGTGTGCTCAAAATTAGGTGGGATGCAAACGATCCACGACGCGAAGTGCCCGCCAAAGGAATTATCGGGCTGCTGCCGAGCCTCCATGAAAACCCTCCCCCCCTGCTTGAACGCATCTAGCTAAACATCCGACACTGCCTGTTGCTGGTTACGGGGGACACGGGTGTCCAGTTTGACTGTCTGGTCCGACGCTTCCTATACTTCTCCACGCTACGAATTCAGGTTCCAGGAGGAGTCCCATGCTGAAGCGTTCTCTGATAGTTGTCCTGATTGCTGCCTCCGCGACTTTCGGTTACGCAGAAGACCATGCCGTCCATCAACCAAAGCTAAGCCCGCAAACGAGTGGCACGACACAACTGCTGATTGCTGTCAGTCCGGTGAACTCGCGTGTGGTCTGGGCGGCTGGAACTGGCGGAACGTATGTTGTCACCACCGACGGCGGCGAAACCTGGAAGTCCGGTGTGGTCCCCGGCGCAGAGGGCCTTCAATTTCGCGACGTGCAAGGGGTCAGCGATAAAGTTGCCTACTTAATGTCCATCGGAAACAACACCACGGATTTTCGGATCTACAAAACCCTTGATGGTGGCGCCACTTGGACGATTCAGTTTACGAATGAGACAGTGAATGCGTTTTACGATTGCTTCGCCTTCTGGACTCCGCGACGGGGTGTCACGCACAGCGACTCCGTGAACGGAGTATTTCCCGACATCCGCACAACTGATGGAACGACCTGGCAGTCCATCGCCGCCGACATGCCGCCGGCGTTGCCCGGGGAAGCATCGTTTTCGGCAAGTGGAACCTGCATCGCAACCCAGGGCGGACGAAATGCCTGGATTGCCACGGGCGGTTCAACCATCGCCAGAATCTTAGCCACTCGAGACGAAGGCGATACCTGGAACGCGTATGACACTCCGCTGGTCAGTTCTCCCAGTGCGGGTGCGATCTCCGTGGCTTTCCGCGACCCGTGGAATGGAATTGTGGCTGGAGGCGACTTGGCCGCAAACGATGCTGCTGACGCGGCAACCTCCAACGATGGCGGCCGCACGTGGACTCTCACCAGCAAGCCGCCCGTGCAGGGAGCCATTTTCTGCCTGGCCTATGTGCAGGGCGCCGGCCACGCGGATTTTGAAAGAGGCGATCAGGAAGACAATCATGCGGTTGTCATCACCGCCGAGACCGCCCCGAACTTCGACTCAGGATCAGCGGCATGGACTCCAGATGAAGGGCGCACTTGGTTCACTCTGCCCGGAGTGAGTGGCTACTGGGCAGTCGCCTTTGCCACTCCGAAGGCTGGATGGTTCGTAGGCAATAACGGTCAGATCCTGAAGATCAGCTTCTAACCGCTGCCGAGAGTTCGAACCAGTTTCCGCGAGGGTTTCGGAGCGCAATTTCTATGCCAGCGGGGCCGCTGAATCTTCTCGCCGAAGCGACCAAATGTAATTTTCTGTATCTAACTAATTCAACGACTGGCTGGGAACGTAATCATCTCTTTGTCTGGAACTGGGTTCGAGCATGGCGAAGCCGATTTTGCTGAGTGTGGACGACGACTCTGATGTTCTGCGAGCGATCGAGCGCGATCTTCGCTCGCAGTACGGCGCTGAATATCGAGTGATCGGAAGTGATTCGCCCGAAGGTGCGCTTGATCTTCTCAAACAATTGAAGGTGCGTAATGACAGCGTAGCTTTGCTACTGGCCGATCAACGCATGCCACGCATGGACGGGGTGGAATTCCTGCAACAGGCAATGGAAATTTATCCTGCCGCCAAGCGGGCATTGCTTACCGCGTACGCAGACACGAATGCCGCCATCAGCGCCATCAATCATGCCAGCATCAATTATTTTTTCTTGAAGCCGTGGGATCCTCCAACTGAGCACCTGTATCCACAGTTGGATGATTTGCTTGACGATTGGCAAGCTTCCTATCGTCCAACATTTCAGGGAATCCGCTTGCTGGGTACGCGCTGGTCTCCTCGATCGTATGAGTTGCGGGACTTTCTTGCCCGCAATCACGTCCCGTATCAGTGGATTGACGTTGAGTCGTCTGCTAACGATCCGGAAACTAAACGCCTGCTGGAAGCGCTGGGCCCGGAAGCGAGCAATCTTCCCGTGGTTCTCTTCCCCGACGGGACGAAACTTCTTGAGGGCATACCCGCGGATGTAGCGCAAAAGGTTGGGCTGCGCACGCGGGCTCAAACCAGCTTCTACGATTTGGCGATTGTGGGTGGAGGCCCGGCCGGTTTGGCAGCGGCCGTTTATGGAGCATCCGAAGGCCTGCACACCGTCATGATTGAACGGGAAGCGCCCGGCGGCCAGGCTGGGATGAGTTCTCGCATCGAGAACTATCTTGGATTTCCCACAGGGCTTAGTGGCGCCGATCTGGCCCGGCGTGCGGTGGTGCAAGCACAGCGTTTCGGAGTCGAAATTTTATCGCAGGAAGTTGTTGGCGTCCGCACGGAAGGGCCTTACCGAATCATCAAGCTGGCAGATGGAAACGAGATTTCTTGTCACGCGCTGATGATCGCCACTGGAGTGCAGTGGCGCCGTTTGCAGGCTCCCGGAATCGACAGGTTGCAGGGCGCGGGAATTTACTATGGTGGCGGCGCAACGGAAGCGCTTTCCTGTAAGGGTGAGATCGTGTACGTTGTTGGCGGCGCGAACTCGGCTGGTCAAGCGGCAATGAACTTCGCCAGGTACGCAGATCGTGTCATTATTCTTGTGCGCGGCGAATCACTCGCCAGCACCATGTCGCAATACCTGATCGACCAGATCAAAGAAACTCCTAACATTCAACTGTGGACCCATGCCGGGGTGGCCGAGGCACATGGCGAAACCCATCTGGAGGAGATTTCTGTGCTTTGCTCCGATACCGGCAAGACGGAGCGCGTACCCGCAAGCGCGATGTTTATTTTCATCGGAGCATTGCCGCGGACCGATTGGCTGGCAGACATTGCCGAACGGGACGATCGCGGCTTTCTGTTGACTGGCCCCGACCTTATGCATGGCGGGCAGCGTCCGAAGGGATGGACGCTGGACCGGGATCCGTTCTTGTTGGAGACCAATATCCCTGGCATGTTTGCCGTGGGCGATGTGCGCCACGGTTCCATCAAGAGAGTGGCCTCCGGTGTTGGAGAAGGATCGGTGGCGGTGCAGTTCATCCATCAATATCTCAGCAAGGTGTAAATGCTCGAAAACTCCGAACTACTGCGCTTTCCCGTCTTCGCTGATTTGCCCGACGATCAGCTCGCCTGGTTCATCAGCCAATCGCAAGAGATGAATCTCAAGGCCGGGGACGTCTATGCCCGGCAAGGAGATCCTGCCGACGCGATGTTCGTGATGCTTGAGGGGCACTTTCAGGCGTGGGGCGAACTGCGGGGTGAAGCCTTTGCCTTCGACCTGGAGCCCGGCGACGTTGCCGGCATCCTGCCGTTCTCAAGAATGAAGCAATTTACCGTGAGCGGGCGGGCCGAGACCGACAGCCGTGCCTTGCGCTTCCCTGCCTCGCTATTTCCAGACCTTGTTCAGAAAATGCCGGAGCTTACCAAGCGACTCGTCGGATTGATGTCCGACCGGATCCGCGAAGCCACGCGTTTTGAACAACAGCGAGATCGATTGGCTTCTTTGGGAAAGCTTTCGGCAGGGCTGGCGCACGAACTGAACAATCCGGCGTCGGCTGCGAAGCGCGCCGCGAGCCAATTACGCCACATTCTAAAGAAAATCAGGGACGCCAGTCTCGAGCTGGGAAAGCGTGACCTCACATCCGCTCAGAAATCAGAAATCGAAAAACTCGAGGCTTCATTCACCCGCACCGACATAGTTCCGCCCGATGCGCTAACCATCAGCGACCTCGAAGACCAGATCGATTCTCTCTTGCGCAGCCATGGACAAAATAACTTGTGGATGTTGGCGGCTGGCTTGGCGCAACGGAACATCCAACCGGAGGCCGTCGAATCATTGTTTGCCACCCTCGACGCGGACACAGCTAGAGCCGCCCTGGTAAGAATAGCGGCTTCGGTAGAGGTTGCAAGTCTATTACACGAAATCGAAAGTAGCACATCGCGGATATCGGATTTGGTCGGCGCAATCAAGGAATATACCTACATGGACCAGTCTCCGGTGCAGAACGTGGACGTTGTGAAGAGCCTGGAAAATACGCTTACGATTTTGAATCACAAGTTAAAAAATGGAGTGGTGGTGAAACGAGATTACCAGCAGACTCCCTTCCTGGTGAATTCGTTTGGCAGCGAACTGAACCAGGTCTGGACCAATATTATTGATAACGCGATTGACGCAATGCATGGACAAGGAGAGCTGCGCATCCGGACCTACCGCAACGACAGTTCCGTTGTGGTGGAAATCGCCGATAACGGCCCAGGGATTGCCGAGGAAGTGCAGCCCCACATCTTTGAGCCCTTTTTCACCACCAAAGGAGTTGGAGAGGGCACCGGCCTCGGCCTGGACACCGTCCAGCGAATCGTGAAGAAGCACAGGGGAAATGTCCAGGTTAGTTCCCGTCCCGGCAATACTCGCTTTCAAGTTTGGCTGCCGTTAGCCGGGGCCCCGACCTGAGGTGTCTGCAGCTCGAGTAACGCGACTCAACAACCAAAGGCGTTGCGTCAAGACCCACGAGCAAAAATCACTACTCGGTTCAGCTTTGCCTTTTGTAAATTCGACGACATGGGCGCGTCCCATTCCTGGCGGTTTTCAAACCGTAGAAAGTAAAATTCGAGTAAAAACACCCGAAATTGCTTGGATAATTCAGAGCTATGAGTTATTGTGGCCGACACTGGTATTTGGAAGCGGTGGCTAGAAAGCGCAAGCTTGGGGGATGGGGGCAACTCCATTTCGCGGATGAAAGACAGTCCCCGCTCTCTGCGACATACTCCTGCTTGCGTTAGGTTTTACCGGTTTTAAGAGGAGTCCAGCCGTGAAATACCCTCTTTGCCTTTCCGTTCTTGTGGTGGCACTCTTCTCTTGCTGTTGCCTCTGTGCCAACGCCGACGACTTTGCTAACTTAGCTACTTCGAACCCATCCGAGACGGTTGCAACCTCTCCTCCAAACGAAGTAGTCGCGAACTCGTCGCAATTCATGATCCCGGGTCCGCTCCGCTCCTTTCTCCGCCTGGCCGGCATCAGTCAAAAGATTGGGCCGGAGGAAGTGCTGCCCTTACTCGGCAGAAATGTGTTCATGCAAGGTTATGACGGCTCCAGGAAGACTGAATTTCTCATCCTTCTGGGCCGCTACGTTGTGCAGGCCCGGGAACTGTCGGCCCTGGCCGCAGCAAGCAATGGCAAGATTCGCGTTTCAAATTGCGATGACGCCAAACCGCTCCTGAGCATCCTCGGTTATCGGACCCGGCCAAACTGTGGAGAACCCGGCACCTCCTTGCAGACGGCTGATTCCGAAAGGGCTTTCCTGACCATCGATTCCGGATTCCCTCTGCCCGAATTAGAGCAGACGCTGCAAGGAGGCAAACCTTTCGAGTATCCGTACGCCGATACTCCCGTGCCGCTGCTCTTCGCCGCCAGCGACTGGACCACAGCCCGCGCGAAGAATAATAAAGAGGCCAGCACGGACATGATTGACACGCTCCTGAACAATCCGCCTGAGGCACGATTGTATTGGGCGTTTTCCAAACTCGATCCCGAAACCGCCGAAGCTTTGCAACGATCGATTGGCATCAGGGGACTGCTCCCCTACGCCGCAGTCCTTGATTTTTACGGCAGCCACATCTGCATCCGCGCGGGACGCGTCGTCGTTCCCGGAGGGCCGGAAGCAGAATCTGCGTGGAAGGATCTCGTTGGAGTTAGCCCGACATCCCCTGCAGCTTTCGTCCAGAAACTGCTGGCGGCCGACAAAGGTTGGCTGGCTGCCTATTTTGACGTCCTTTCACGGGTGAATAAGAATCGGCAAGCATATTTCACCGAACCGCATCGGATGCGCCTTTTCTACGAAGCTTTGCGGGCCCCAGATCTTTCGGCTAGCGCTACAACCGGTGCTTTCAGGCCGGCTCCCGATCTCTTGCTTTTGGTTACCCGGCTTCAGTGGGAACCCACCGGCGAACCGATTGTTCCCGGAAACCTCGAGGTGTGGAATGACATTCTTCGGCAGAAGAATGAATTGCACATGGTGCGTCAATGGGGCAGGCGTAACAGCCACCTGGCGCGTCCCGATCAGTTTATGCAAACCATGTTTGCTCTTTCCCGAGCATCCACCAATGACGGCCCCTTGCAGATATATATGGCGGTCAGTGCGCTCGAAAGCAGGCGGCCTCCGGAATATCGTTTGGCTCCTGCGACGGTTCGCCTGCTGGCGCGAAAGTTCGGTGAGTTTGGTGATCAATATCGGGTGTTCTCCGAATTCCAGGAGTTAAATGACAGATCCATTGTCATGTTTCTGGAAACGGCTGAAGCTCTCAACAACCTTCCCAATGCCGTCCGAGGCAACGGGATTGGCATCTTTCAGGCGAACGTCGGAATCTGGCAGGTCCTGGCCCGGCAAGGGCAAATCCCCACCCAGCGGCTGGATGATTCATGGCAGCAAGTTATCAAACCATTCGCCAAAGTTCGATCGGCGGCCCAGGTCTATGACGCGGGCCGATCTTCTCTTGAGGAACTGTTTCGATCTGCCACAGTAGAAGGGAAAGTTTCACAGGTGGAGATCATCGAGTTGCTTGCAGGACCTCGCCAGACCACAACCGATGGAATCAGGATCCACAAGGAAGTGGCCCTCCGAATTCGTTCCGTCATGGACGGCCAGCGATTAGTTTCTCTGGACACACTATTTGCATTGGGCGATGCCTTACATGAAAAAGGTCAAGGCAAGGTGCCGGACGAATTCGTGATCCATAAGGCTGGCGAATTACGCGAATTCGAGATGCCGCGGCCGATTTTCACCAATGGTGAGAGAACCGAATGGGCGGCAGGAATCTATAACAACCATCACACGGAAGTGCAGATGCGAACCGACCTGGCAAAGGTTCTCACATCTCCTGCTCCTTCGCCCGCGCACCTCGAAGAGGCTCGCGGCCAGCTCGCTCCTTTCCTCAGGGACAGTCTTGTGGGTTTGAACTATGCCTACTATGAACCGCCCGGCGCACAGGCGCTGCACAGTAACCCGCTCCTGGTCAGGTCGCACGACTTTACCGGAGAAACCGTGGGTGGCATAAAAACAGTGTGGCAGGCGCCAATGCTCTTCGGTCAAGGTTCGCCCGCCGGAGGGGGCGCGCATTTTGTTGGCTCGCTCGCCGATCTCCCCTATGTTCTTGCTGATCTCGAAGAGGATTTTATCTCGCCGGAGAATGTTCAGGCTCTCATTTGGAAGGAACTGACGCCGGCGCTTCTGGCCAATGCAGTCTTGCCGCGCTGGTGGAATGTCAGCCAGAACGAACTTCACGCTGTCGCGCTATATCAGCGAACGGGGGAGGAGCTTCTAAATGCTTCCGCAAAGGATGAGGAACTGCGCAGCGAAGTGATGACCATTTTATCGGATCGGCTCAATCCCCAACGGTCCGCCCAAATTGAGCAAGGTCTCCGGGCCGGCCACGCGTCAGAAATACTCCCGCAAGTCACGCCCGCCGACACCTTCTATCTCACGGCTGAGTTCCAGCGCAGGTATCCCGCAGGCACCGGTTCGTGGGGACCGTCTAGCCAGGAATTGCAAACGCTCTCTCGCGAGCATCCGGAACAGGTGAACTGGAAGCGCTTGTCGCACGATTTTGGCGTGCCGCATCCCGTCTTGGCGCAAACCTACGCCAGCGACCTGCTAAACGTTGGACCTCTGCCCACGTTCGTCGGATACTCCAGCCGCCTTCTGGCAGAATCCTGGGATTCGCCGAATCTATATTGGGCACGTCTGGCCGATGAAACCGGGCTTTCGCCTGTGATGCTAAACCATCTGGTGCCGCAGTTGACCCGATCCATGGTGGAGAAGATCTTTGCGACCGATTTGGGAGACTGGCCAGCGCTGCTTCGCGCAATCCACGAAACCGGTGAAGACTTTCGAAACGGCAAGATCGCCTCGGCACCAAGAGTAGGCGCATCTCGGCCTTGAGGGTACGGGCGGTTGGATTTTCTAAGAGTAATCGCGATCTCACTCAAGGAATCGCAGAGTAGGAACTAGGAATCATGGTACAGAAATCCATGCTGTCTCTTTGTTTGCTTTCGGGTCTACTCACCGGCTACACAGCCAGAGTCGAAGCTCAAGAGAGCCCCGATCTTCATGTTGTGGTTAACCTGGTACAGCTCAATGTCGCAGTGACTGACAAGAAGGGAAACTATATTACAGGTCTCCCACCCAGCGATTTTTCCATCGTTGAAGATGGGATTGAGGAGAAAATCGCTACCTTCGCCGAAGGCAACGAACCTGCGGTTAGCGTGAACGACCCCGCAAAGTCCAAAGGTTCTCCAGATCCACCGGGTGAGTTGAGTAAAAACTCTTCCACCGCGGATTCTACTCACACTCTTGACTCATTGCTGGCCGGCGCCAACGTTTTCGTTTTGTTTGATACCAGCAATTACATGTATCGCGGTTTCGTGTTCGCACAGGATGCGATCGCCGAGTTCATTCGTTCACTGGGAACCGCGGACAAGATTGCCTTCTATTCCTACAGCCGGGATCTCTCTCGAGCTGCCACTCTTACCGCCGACCGGACGCAAATTTTGCGCGCCGTACGATCGACCGTGGCTGGAGACGAAGCGGCACTCTATAACACCCTGTTGCTGACATTGAAAGACGCCGCTCAGTACCAGGGCAGGAAAGTTGTGGTGGTGTTCTCCAACGGCCCGGACAATTCCAGCGTAGTGCCGCCCGAGGATGTGGCGGAATTGGCCCAGTCCGCGGGCGTTTCCGTATATATGATCAGCACTCAGGAGGCCAGGTTGGAGCCGCTGTCCACCGCAGTGTTCGAGCGCATGACTGCCGCTACGGGGGGCAAGGCCTACTTTGCCAAGAACTGGAGAGAGGAAAAGCAAGCCTTTGCCTCAGTTCGCGACGACTTGGCGCATCTTTATTCCCTGAGCTACTACCCGAAGGCGAATCCCAATTCTGGCTGGCGGGCGATCACCGTAAAACTGACAGGCAACCATCCGAAGGGATACAAGATCCGGACTCGCAACGGGTATCGTCCTCAGTCATCCCGGTTTTCCAGCGAGGCGAAACCCGACCGGATGCATCTGAACGCAAGTTTGCGCAACCTGCCTTCGTCGGATGGCAGCTCAGAAACAATCCTGACAAGCAGCGAAAGAATGGCCCATCAGTCGCCCCGAAGCCCATTAAAGTAGAAATGCCCTCGCGGACCGATAGCGGACCGAAGGAGCCCTTAGCGTGCCGCAACACTGGCAGACGCCGGGCCAGCAGGCGTGATCTTCACGAAGTCCGGCTTGGTCCAGGTTATCTTGCCGTCGCTCAACTCCACTCGGTTCATCGTAACCTTCAACTGCTGATGGTCCACTTCAACGAGAAGGTAGTGGTAGTTTATCTGCTTACTTTGGAAAGGATCGTCAGAGGCGCGTTCGATGGGATACGCATGAGCTCCGCCTCCCCCGGAAACGAAGTAAATTACGCCGCCATGCTCGTGACGCTCGTAATTGTGTACGTGACCGGAAAAGACAATGAAGCGGGCGCGAGTGTGGGCCTGCCGTTCTTCGAGCAGCTTGGCCAGTTTTTGCTCGCTGGCTCTGGCCGAGTGCCCGCCGCCGTATTTCTTTTCCTCCGAGGAGCTGGTGTAGGGCGGATGGTGAAACATGATGAAGATGAAGTCGACATCCGACGGAATATTATCGATCTTCCTGGCCAGCCACTCGCCTTGCTCGCCCGTTGCCTCGTCTAGCGAACTGTCGAGCGCGAGCATCAGCGTGTTCGCAGCCTTACGGAGTAATAGCGGCTTTCTTTCAAATCAGGGAAGCGCTCGAAATAATTGGCCAGTGCGATCTTCTCGTCCCCGTGCAGGTCATGGTTGCCAAGAGCGGGATAAATTGGAATCCTGCTGTCCCGCCAGATGCTGGTTTCAGTGTCCCACGTTTTCCAGTCGTTCTCGTCGTAGCCGTTGTAGACAATATCCCCGGTGAAGCAAACGAATGCCGGTTTAGCATCGGCGATGGCGTGCACCAAAGCGACGCGCACCGGCGGGTTCGCAGCTTCGAAGTCTTTGGGATCATGAAACCGAGTGTCCCCGTAGACCACGAAGCGAAACGACTTGCTGACTTCGATTTGCAAATCAACCGGCGTTTGCGCCGCCGACTTCTTCGTGCAGCCGGCTAGCGCAAGCATGCTTGCGGTAAGGCAAAGCAAGGACAGCATCCGCGAGGACATACTACGTTGCCAGAACATAATTAAGCCTTACACTCCGCACTTTGGCGGCGGCTACTTCCCGACGACCAACACCTCGAACTGACCGTTCTCTGCCGTGGAAAGAAAAAGCTGGTGCGTTTTCGGATCCAGAGCCATGGTCTTGGCCTTGGGCGCGGTCTTCACGGTTTCAACCACCGAGTACTTGTCAGGACTATCCTGGTGAACCACAGTGATCGTCCCTTCGCCGTTGGAATTAGCGATCAGTTTTGTCTCGGGATCGAAGGTGGTTGCATCCACGTGGTCACCGATCGGAAGCGTGGTGATGACCTTGCCAGTGTCGGCATTCATGACGGCCATAAGTTTGTTGCGGCAACCAATAAATATTCGGCGATTGGCACGGTCCATCGCCATGCTGCTCGGAGAGGCGCAAGGAGCCGTAGGCCAGCGTTGCTCTACGGTAAGTTCACGGGAGTCGATCTTGAGGACCAGGCTCTCATCTTCCAGGTTGTTGTAGACGAAGCCATTGCCATCCGCCGCGGCATATTCGGGTCCGCCACCAAGATTAACGGTTCCGGCGACCTTGCCTGTAGCCGCATCAATGGCGGTGGCGCTGTTACTACCGCCGTTGAAGGCGAAGACCCGCGAAGTGGCGGGGTCGAAAATAATTGCGTCTGGTTTTTGTCCAGTTGGAACATCGGCAATCGGCTTTAGCGTCTTCAGATCAAAAATCGTCACGTTGTTAGCCTTGCCGTTGCTGACGAACCCGCGGCCAATCTCAGCGTCGATCGCGATTCCATGCACGCCGGGTGTGTTGGGAATGTTCCCGACAATGGATCCGGAATCGACATCAAGCACTTCGACTTGTGTGCCGTGAGAAACGTACAAGCGTCGCGCGCCTTCATCGACGATGAGGTAGTCAAAACTTCCCTGCCCCGGGACCGGAATCTTCTTGACGATGGAATAGCCATCCGCGGGCGGCGCGGCAACTGCACGAAGAACGAAGCACAACAGCCCGGCAGCCGCGGTCGTCAACAATGTTCGTAGTAAAGGAAAGGTTCTGTTTCTCATGATTTCTGTCAATTCCTTTCGGGAAAACTCGTCTGGCGGTGAACGCCACCGAGAACTCTAGCCTTTCAACCTGAAAGGAACCTGAATCGGGGCGCTTATCCCCTCTGTTGCGCTGTAAAAGCCGCCGACTAGAACTCAAGGCGAACCATGAACTGAATCTGCCTTGGCAAGCCCGTGCCGGTATTCGGCGAGGCGGCGTTGTCGTTGTTGTTGTTGAAATTGTTGGTGGTGTCGATCAGGCCAAGGCTGCCAGCGGGTTGAAGTATCCAGTTGTTGGGTATCGGGGTTCCCTGGCTATTTGTTGCCTGGACGTAGTTGAAAGCCAAGTTGTTGGTATTTGGATCGCCGAACTGAACGTGGTTGAAGACGTTGAATACCTGCACGCCAAATTTCGCTGCCACGCGCTCTGTCAGCTTGGTCTCCTTGGTAAGTGCTAAGTCGATCTGCCAGACGTTGAGCGCCCGAATCAGCCCGTTCGGAGCGTTTCCAAATCGGCTTACCAGGCCACAGGAGTTAATGCAATTCCCGCTGGCGTCCGCCACGCCTGTTGGATCGAGCGGTGGCGGAGCAAAGGCCGCGGGATTGATGGGGAGTGTGTGGTCGTGCACGCCTCCGGGTAGAAACACCGGAACTCCGGGAACGAGGTCGGGCCTCTGAGTGGTTTGATCATTCCCGTCTGGCAATTGGGTCGGAGAAATATTCATCGTGATCGTGAGGGGATGCCCGGTGTGCCAAATGCCGATGCCGCCCAATTGCCAGCCGCCCACAATCTTGCCCAGCAACCCCGGACTGCTCAGGTATGACTTCCCAGGGCCGAATGGCAGTTCATAGACGAGATTGGTGGTGACATTGTTGCGTACATCAAAGATGCTCGGACCTTTGTCGCAGGCCAGGCAGTTCACATTTTCCGGACCGTTCGATTCGCCGCCCCCAACTGATCCGTCGTTGATGGAATGGGACCAAGTGTAACGGCTTTGAAACGATAGCCCTTTGGAAAAACGACGCTCCAGGCTCAGCATGAGAGCGTGATACGTGCTGGAGCCAATATCCGATTTATAGTCCACCGAACCATAGGGGTCACCGCCGGGATAATACTGATCGAGAACTCGCGTGCAGTTCCCGTTGACGTCGGGTTTTGTTATGCAGAAGTTGACTCCTCCGCGAGAGAACAACCGCACGCCCCGCGAGCCAAGATACTGCGCCGACGCAAGAAAGTTGTCGGGCAATTCATGGTCGATCGTCAAACCCCAGGTCTCGACATACAGGTCGCGACGGCCCTGGCGCTGCAAGGCACGCGGTTGCTGGAGGACCGAAAAGGGAACGTTCGGATTGTTCTCCAAGCCACTCAGATCCGGATTCGTCTGCTGGTAGACGGGCAGGAGCGGCGTGCCTGATCCGGTCGGATCAAGGTGAACAAACGCGGTTTCCCTGTCACTCTCCAGGCCGGCGTTCAAGTCGTCATTCTGGGCGGCGCCGTGATAGATTCCAAACCCCGACCGGATGACGGTCTTCCCGTTAAACATCCTAGGTGCCCAGGCGAAACTGACGCGAGGATCGAAGTTCCGGTAGTTTGGGTTGTAAAGAGCAGGGTTCTTGGGACACGGCGGAGTGTTAATTGGAGTCGGAAACGGCCCATTCGTTGAGCCAGACCCCAGGCAGACTCCGTGAAATTGATTGACATCAAAAACCGTGGTCTGGTTGTCGGCTTCGTGCGCCACGCCGTAGTACTCCCATCGCAATCCGAGGTTCAAAGTTAGAGTGGGAGTGACCTTCCACTCGTCCTGGAAATAGGGCATGTAGAAGGTGCGCCGCAGCTTGTGGCAGCACCACGTCGATGTATAGGAGATTCCGTAAAGAGCGGCCGCTTCGAAGCCGGTATTCGATGCGCCGCTGCTATCCTGAAACGAGAGCGTGTTCCCGGCGGTCACACCTTGATTCAGTCGAACCCGACGAATCTCCATTCCCGTCTTGAACGTATTGCGACCGCGCACAAAGGTTAAATTGTCGACAATTCCGTAGGTCGTGCCGACTTCGTGATCCGCCTGGTTGTTATTGAGCGTGACCCAATCGTTGGTCTGGACCGAATAGGGCAAAGGAGGCACCTGCGGATTGATGAAGGGTGCGCGATTTACGTAAACCTTGATCTCATTCACTACCTGAGGCGAAAAAGTGTTTTGAAGGGCAACATAATAACCCGCGGGATGATTGATCGTCTGAGTGAGGTCGTATGGAAGAGAGCCACTGCCATTGGTCCCGCTCACGAGGCTGATGTCGCGGTGTGCGCTTCCGTATAGCAGGGTCTTGTCGTTAATCTTGTAGTCCATTCGGACAAGCCAGGTATCCTCATGGACCGTGGTCGCCGCAGGGACCGTGAGCAGATCTGAGTCGGGGAATCCGTTGGCGGTCTGGTCTGCAAAAGCAGCATCGGGATAGACGTGCAGCGGGTTGCAGTTTCCGATCGGGCCGGTAGATGCCCGCCAGGCATAGGCCTGAAGAATGGAGCACATCTGCGGTGATGTCGCCAGGGTTGCCCGTAGAGTGGCGGCGTTAGGCACCAGCACTTGATTCGTTGTCGCTCCGTATTGACGAAGTCCCTCGTAGTTCATGAAAAAGAACAATTTGTCCTTGACGACCGGACCGCCGAATGACAGTCCATATTGCCCGTAGCGAAATGGCGGAATGGCAGGATTGCCGCTAACATCGAAGTCGTTGAAATTCCGCGAGTCGAAGCTGGAATTCCTCAGGTATCCAAAAACTGATCCGTGGAAATCGTTGGTGCCGGACTTGGTAACGACATCGATCTGACCGCCCGCCTGGGTGCCGTATTCCGCATCGTACAAGGCGCTGTTGACGCGATATTCCTCGATGGCGTCCTGGGATATCTGCAGGCGCGTTTGGGATTTTTGCGCCTGCTCCTGAATGCCGCCGGCATCTACTCCGTCGATCTGAAAGTTGTTATCGTCGCGGGCGCGCCCGGCGAATCGGATCGTCCGCTGATCGCCGCCACCATCATCTTGAGCGAAGGGCGCCAGCAGGGTGAAACTTGCCCAATCGCGCCCATTGTTGGGCAGATTCTGGATTTGGTCTAAACTGATGACGGTGGACGCTTCCGCGGAACTCCGGTCCGCGGGCGCGGCTGTCGCGTTCACTTCGATTGTCTCGGTAGGCGCGCCCACCGCAAGGGTCACGTCCAAAGTCCGCGTTTGTCCAACTTGTACGATCACATCCTCGACGACTTTCGTTTTGAAGCCGGCATTTGTAACAGTCACGGAGTAATGGCCAACCGCCAGCCCCGGAAAACGGTAGTAGCCATTCGAATTAGTCTGTTGTTCCTGCGCAATTCCGGTATCCACCGCCAGGGTTTTCAGAGCGGCCCCAGCGACCGCTGCCCCGGAAGGATCGTTGACCGTACCTTCAAGCACCGCACGATCCACTTGCGCGAGCGCGGTTGTCCCAAGAAACAGAGTCAGGAACAGCCCAGCAGCGAACTTCAAGTAGCGCCTCAATGTCGAGCCGGAATAACCCGAATTCATGTGATTGCTCCCTAACAAGAATGGCCACGGCCGTGCGATTTCGATTGAGCCGCGGAATACTGATCGTGCATTTGATCGGCAAACCGAAAAACTTTTTCGTCAGGATGACTAGGGAATCTAGACAGGCAGTGTTACGTGGTGATGAAAGGGAAGTTAATATTCTTTCACAATCAGTTCAAGACAAGCAGGCAGTAAGTGGTGCAGAGTCGCAAACTTTGTGTCAACGTACGAAGTCTTTTGCGCTAACGCTTGCAGTGACTAATTTTTCGCCTTGTTTGCGGCTCGCGACACCCGTGTGCTGGTTTGTGCGCAGCACTTCGAGAGATGGCCGGGAACTGGCACACTATGATTCTTTTCGGCATACCATAAACGTCAGGGGCCCCAGCCGCGGCGGCCTTTTCGACCCACCCCGGGAGAGATGAGCCAACCAGATGATTCCAATCCTCACTCCGCCCCCAGCCTCTGCCGCATATCTCGCGCCAGCCCATCGATAATCCGAATTTTTTCCGCCGCCGGGTCAGGTACACCAGGAATCGCCATAGCCAGATCGCAGGAAAGCAGCAGCGCAGTGAGCGATTCAAACATCTCGCTGCGTATCTGTTGCTCTACCGATCGGCGCGCTTGCGTCTCTTCGCGCTTGCGGCGGTGCAGGCCCGACCGCACCTCGCGCAGCAGCCGCTCCATCCCGCTCACCGCAAAGCTCAGATAGACCGGGAAAGCCGTGCCCAGGTGTTGCAGCATCTGGTCGCTTTCGCTGGGCTCGTTCTCGACCAGAAATTGATCGATAACCACCGCCAGGTAGGCCTGCTCCCGCAGTCGCGCCACCGCTTGTTGCAGGTTTTCCGCCCAGTGGGTTTCGTATCCCGTGGAATCTTTCAGAGTGAGCGCACACTCTTGGCCGCGTACCGATGGCGTGATCAGTAGAATCATGCCCTTTCCGTCTGCACGCCACTCGCCACAAGTCGTCGCATTGCAACTGCTCGATTTACTTCACCATCGCAACCCGCCTTTTCCCGTTGCGGAACCTCCCGGTGGCCGATCATTTCATAACTGACCGCACGCCACACAGGAAAGCCATCTAGCTCTGCATTGCCGCATAGTCTTTCAGTTTGCGATACAGAGTTGTCTTCCCAATTCCCAGCAGCCGAGCCGCCTGCAGCTTATCCCCGTGCAGTTCTGCGATGGCGCTAAGAATCGTCTGCCGCTCCAGCTCCGCCATGGGCACGATCTTGTTCAGCCCGTGACCGTTCCCGTTTTCGGGCGACACTACCCGCGTCCCAGCTATGGCCGGCGGCAAATCCGCCACATGGATCAACGGCCCGCTGGTAAACGCCGCAGTGCGCTCCAAACAGTTTTCCAATTCGCGCACATTTCCCGGCCAGTCATAGGCCAGCATAACTTTGAGGGCCTCGTCAGTAAGAATTTTTTCCTGGCCTGAGGCCTGCGAGCATCGCTCCATGAAATGCGCCACCAGCAGCGGGATATCCTCTCGCCGCTCCCGCAGCGCCGGAATGCGCAGGCTCAGCACGTTGAGCCGAAAATACAAATCACGCCGGAACGCCCCTTCCATCACCGCCTGCTCCAGCACCCGGTTCGTAGCCGCGAGAATGCGCACATTAATGGCGATGCGCCGCGTGCTTCCCACCGGACGAATTTCTTTTTCCTGAATGGCCCGCAAAAGCTTGGCCTGCAGGTCGATCGGCAGTTCTCCCACCTCATCAAGAAATACTGTCCCTCCTTCGGCAATGGCCAGCAGCCCATCTTTCGCCTGGTTGGCTCCCGTGAATGCGCCTTTGACATAACCAAACAACTCGCTCTCAATCAGCGTCGGCACCAGCGAACCGCAGTCGACGGGAATAAACGCCTTGTCGTGAAATGGGCCGGAGTAATGAATCGACCGCGCCACCATCTCCTTGCCCGTCCCGCTCTCCCCTAGAATCAGCACGGGATGCGAACTGTTCGCCGCCTTGGCAATAATCCGATACAGCTTTTCCATCTCTGGGGCACGGCCCACGATTCCTCCGTATCCCTGCTTCGACTTCAACTTCTCGCGCAGCATGCGGTTCTCGCTTTTCAGCTTCAAGTGGGTGGACACGCGTTGCAGCAAGAGCTTCAGTTCATCCACGCTGAACGGTTTGGTCACGAAGTCGTAGGAACCATTCTTCATCGCCTGCACCGCCGACTGCACCGTGCCGTATCCGGTGACCACCACCACCACTGCATCGGGCCGCTGCGCTTTGATCTGACGCAGAGCTT
>JGI12635J15846_10000577_pt1 | contig 31841 bp, 30 predicted proteins | sample BlaSpr_A8_OM2_M2_FD_15846 | JGI IMG/M metagenome (IMG submission 15846)
GACCGAGTTGCGGCTGGACGCGGCGCGGCATCCGGTGCTGGAGGATAAGTTACGGCGGGAGAATCGCGCGATTGTGGCGATGTCGCTGGCGCTGGGAGGCGAGGAGCGGTTGCTGGTGATCAGTGGGCCGAACACCGGCGGAAAAACCGTGGCGCTGAAGACGACGGGGATCGCGGCGCTTTCGGCGCAGGCGGGAATTCCCGTGGCGGCGCAGCGGGCGGTGCTGCCCCTGTTTGATCGCGTGCTGGTGGATATCGGCGACGAACAGTCGATCGCGGCGGACCTGTCTACGTTTTCGGCGCACATGCTGAACCTGAAGACGATGCTGGCGGAGGCCACTCCGAAGTCGCTGGTACTGGTGGACGAAATGGGAACGGGCACGGCGCCGGAAGAAGGAGCGGCGCTGGCCGTGGCGCTGCTGGAAGAGTTTCGCAAGAAGAATTGCATTGTGCTGGCGACGACGCACCATGACCGGTTGAAGACGTACGCTTCGAAGACGCCAGGGATTGTGAACGCGGCGGTGGAATTCGACGAAGTGAATCTGCGGCCGACGTACCGGCTGATGGTGGGCGTTCCGGGCGGATCGAGCGGGATTGCGATTGCCCAGCGGCTGGGATTGGCGCCGGCGATTATCGAGCAGGCACGCTCGCTGATGACTCCGGAGGCGCACGAAGCCGCGGACCTGATTGCGTATCTGCATCGCAGCCGCGACGAACTGGACCGAATGCAGAAGCAGATGGCGGAGGAGCGGCACGCGCTGGAAGCAGAGCGCCAGAAGTTGCGCTCGGACTGGGTGGAACGGCAGAAGCTGCGGATTGCGGAGTTGGAAAAGCAATTCGCGGAGATGCAGAAGCGATTCGAGGAGAACGTGGCCGGCGTGGTGGCGGCGGTGAAAGACCGCGAATTGCGCGCGCAGGTGGAAAAAACGGCGCGGCGGAAACTGCAAGACGTGCGCGGCACGGCGAAGGAGGAGTTGAACGCCGCGGTGGTGCAGACGATTTCAGAATCGCAACAGGATTTGGGGATCCGGCTGGAGACGCTGGACAAGGTCAACGTGGAAAGTTTGCAGCCGGGCGTGAAGGTGCGGGTGAGGGGTTTCAGCAAACCGGTGATTCTGCGGCGCGTGGAGGGATCGACGGCGGAGATTGAAGCGGGGCCGTTGCGGATGAAAGTCGCGGTGGACGAAATTACCGGGGTGGAGGAAGAGGCCAAGGGGAAGGCGGCGATTCAGCCGGCGAAGAGAGAGAACATTACGGTCAGCGCGCGGTCGAGCGAGGGCGGCGCGACCGGAGAGATCAACGTCATTGGGTTGACCGTGGAACAAGCGAGCGAAAAGGTGGACAAGTTTCTGGATGAAGCGGCGCTGGCAAACCAGATGAAGGTGAGGATCATTCACGGGCATGGCACCGGGGCGTTGCGCAAAGGCCTTGGGGAATTCTTGAAGACTCATCCACTGGTGGAACATGCAGAATTTGAATCTGAACAGAACGGCGGAAGGGCAATCACCGTGGTGGATTTGAAGATTTAGATTACCGCCTGCTGGAGAATGGCGCTTCACGGATTGATTTTGAGAAATGGTTGAGGCCGTAAAAGCGGCAGCTGGGCTGCCGCACTCCAAATGGTTGGGTGCAATTTCAAAGGAATGGCGGAAACGGGATCATTTGCGGATCGGGTGAAGCAGCAGGCGGACATTGTTCGCGTGATCGGCGAATACGTGCGCCTGAAGAAGAGCGGGCAGAACTTTACGGGGTTGTGCCCGTTTCATGGGGAGAAGACGCCCTCGTTTGCGGTGCACCCGGTGAAGCAGATTTTTCATTGCTTCGGATGCGGGAAGGGCGGAGACGTTTTCAGCTTTGTGATGGAGATGGAGAAGTGCCCGTTCCCGGACGCGGTGAGAATCGTCGCGGAGAAATGCGGCATTCCAGTTCCGAGCCCGAAGGAGCGGACGCCCGAGGAGCGCAAGGAGAATCAGCAGCGCGCGGCATTGATTGAGATTCACCGCGGGGCGCAGGCGTTTTTTGTGAGGCAATTGGAATCGACGGCCGAGGGCCGGGCGGCGCGGGCGTACCTGGAAGACCGCGGGCTGAACGCTGAAACAATTGCGCGATTCGGGATTGGGTATGCGGCGAGCGGCGGTGACGTGCTACTGCGGCAACTGAAGCCGAAGTACGCGGAGAAATTGCTAGTGGAGTCAGGAGTGATTTCGCGCGACCAATCGGGGGCGCGCTTGTTCGACCGCTTCCGCAGGCGCATCACGTTTCCGATTGCGAATGAGTCTGGAAAAATTGTGGCGTTTGGCTGCCGCGCGCTTGGCGACGACTTGCCGAAATATCTGAATTCTCCTGAGACGCCGATTTATTCGAAAAGCAACGTGCTCTATCACATGGATCGCGCGAAAGAGCCCATCCGGCGGCAGGATTTCGCGATTCTGGTGGAAGGGTACATGGACGCGATTGCCGTGGCGCGGGCGGGAATCGGCAACGTGGTGGCGAGTTGCGGCACGAGCCTTGCCGAGCCGCAAATCAAATTACTCGGGCGTTTCACGAAGCGCGTGATTGTGAATTACGACCCCGACGTCGCGGGGCAGGCGGCGACGGAGCGCTCGCTGACGCTGCTGCTGGAACACGATTTCGAAGTGCGCGTGCTGGCGCTGCCGGCGATTGGCGACCAGAAAGCCGACCCGGATCTTTTTATCCGCGAAAAGGGAGCGGAGGCGTACATCAAACTGCTGAAGGAAGCGCCGCCATACGTGGATTACCTGATCGCGCGCGCTCGGCAGATGGATTTGTCTACCGGCGAAGGGAAGCAGCGCGCGCTGAACTTCCTGATGCCTTATGTGCAGCGGATTCCCAACCGGTTGCTGCGTTCCGAATGGGCCACGCGGATTGCGCAGCAATTGCGGATTGACGAACCGGTATTGCGCGCGGCGCTGAACAAATCGGCTACGGAGCGGCGAAGTGAAGTAAAAGTAGCGCCGCAATTGGTTGGCAAGCCGGCCAAACAGATCGAGCGGCGGCTGATCCGCATGTTGGCCGAAGCGGAAGGATTTAAGCGCGAACTGGCGCAGCGCCTGCAACACGGGAGGCTCTACGAGGGCCTGGAGACGGAGAAAGTGTTCGCCGCGCTGATTGTTGCGGGATTGTCTGACGAGCCGATCCCTGCGACGGAGATTGGTGCGCAACTAGATGAGCGGGAGCGGCGCGTGTTTTTTGAAATTTTGTTTGAGGACGCGCAGGAACCAACCTGGGAGGAAGCGGAGAGCTGCCTGGATGCGTTGCGCCGCCGGCAGATCGAGCAGGAACTGGCAAAGGTGCAGAAAACGATCGAAGCCAATCCGAGCGGGGCCGGGCTGCGCGAACTGCTGGAGCGCAAGCAGGAACTGATGAAACAACTCACCGCTGCAGGGCAGCCGGGTTGAGGGGATCAATTTCACAGATTGCAGCATCTGTACGTTGAGATCCTTCGGAGCGCAGACGGCGCGCTCCTCAGGATGACAACGCTGTGGTGAACTCTGAGTGACAGTCAAAAGTGTTTTCTGGGAGAGATACAAACAACCCGATGAAACTGAAATTGCCAAATGGTTCGTTTCAAGCGTATTTGTTTGATTGCGACGGCACGATCGTGGATTCCATGCCGCTGCATTACCTGGCCTGGAAGAAGGCTTTGGGCGAATGGAATTGCGAGTTCTCGGAGGAGCGTTTTTATGCGTGGGGAGGGATGCCGGTGGCGGAGGTTATTTCCACGCTCAATCGGGAGCGCGGATTGCAGATGCCCGTGGACGAGTTGGAGCACCGGAAAGAGAGCCTGTATTTCGAATTGTTGCCGCAACTGAAGGCAGTTCCGGAGGTCGTGGAGCACATCGAGGCGCAGCACGGGCGGATTCCGTTTGGCGTGGTGTCCGGCAGCAGGAGGGAATCGGTTACGGCGTCACTGAACGTGCTCAAACTGCTGGATCGGTTCGATACGTTGGTGTGCGCAGGGGAGTACACGAAGAGCAAGCCGGACCCGGAAGCGTTTCTGACTGCGGCGGCGAATCTTGGAGTGGCTCCGAAGGCTTGCCTGGTGTTCGAAGATACGGAGATGGGGATTCAGGCCGCAAAGGCAGGGGGAATGGCCTGGGTGAAGGTGCCTCCGCCGTGGGAGAGGACAACGTAGTTTTGCAAAGACGCGCGTTGAGCCGTGGGCGGAATTCCCGGAAATTTTGATTTGCGTGGGCGACAAGTGCCGCGAAGAAGCGTATCCATGAAAACTTCTCAAACCAGAGTGGTGCGGCTGATCGCATTGTTCAAGCTGCTGAAAGCGGTTCTGCTGATCGCGGTTGGCGTCGGAGCGCTGAAACTGCTTCACACCGACATCGCGAGCGTGGTGGAGAGTTGGGTCGCGACGCTGGGACTCGATCAGAACAGCCGATTCGTGGGCCGCGCTCTCTCGACAGCGGCGGCGCTTACGCCGAACAGGGTCCGGGATCTCATCGTGGGGAGCTTTCTTTACGGCGGACTTTTTCTGACGGAGGGAATAGGGCTTTGGCTGCTGAAGCGCTGGGCGATGTGGTTCACCGTCATCATCACGAGTTCGTTCCTGCCGGTGGAGATCTATGAGCTGGCGCGCCACCCAAGTGCGGGTAAAGTTGGGATCTTAGTGATCAATCTGGCCCTGGTGGGGTATCTGATTCGGCGAATCCGGGATGGACGCTCCGCCTAGACTACCAGGCTACCAAGCCTGTTTCCGAGACCGCGGCTGTGGAAGGTTCGGCTACTGGTCATGCCAAATGCTCCCGCTGCGCGGCTAAATCCTTTATCTGGTGTAGAATTCAGGGGACACGGGGCCGCCAAGTCTTCCACTTCATTGGGCCGTTTTCCACAAACTAAAACATTGACGGGAAGGGACTTAAGCGTGTAGCGTAGAAGGGTTGCGCGGATAACGGATTGGTATGTTCCGGCATCTATATTTATGTCTATAGTGCTTGGAACCGTTCGGCAACGGCACGGCAGGCGGGCAAGCGTGCAGCAGCACAAAAGACACAGCGCGGCGCATCGGGCTTCACCGAAAAAATTGAGAGTCTTCCGGGGGACTCGCTCCCTCCCTTTGCCCATTGCGGGCTTTCTCTCTGCATTTCGTGTGGACAGTGCGCGGAACTATAGCGGTGAAGTTCGCGCGGAAATCGAGAAACAGACTTAGGAAGAGGGAGGAGCGCAGTGGCAGCAACGGGTTTAGAGGAAAAATATGATGCGGTACGCCAGCTAATTGCCGTCGGCAAAGAGCGCGGGTACCTGCTGTATGACGAAGTAAACGATTCTCTTCCTGCGGAAGTGCATTCTTCGGAAGAGATCGACGATCTTCTCACCACATTTGAACGCAACGGCATCGAGATTTATGAGGATGCGGCGTCGGCGAAAGCGGCGCGAGCGGTGGAAGTGTCTTCTGACCACAGCGACCGTGATGCGGTGGCCAAGGACGATGGACACGCGGAAGAGGGCAGCGACCTGGACCTGACGCCAGGTTCGCTGGAAAAGACCAACGATCCGGTGCGCATGTACCTGCGCGAGATGGGTACGGTGCCGCTCCTGACGCGTGAAGGCGAAGTGACCATTGCGAAGCGCATCGAGCGCGGGCAACTGGTGGTGATGAAGGCGATCACCCGGTCGCCGATCGTGATCAAGGAGCTCATCGCCGTCGGCGACGATCTGCGCAAGGGCGCGCGGTCGATCAAGGAAATCGTTCAGTTTGACGACGAAGAGCTGACCGAAGAGAAGATCGCCAACAAGACCAAGCAGACGCTGAAGTACATCGAGAAGATCGCGAAACTTTACGAATTAGCGCTGAAGCAGGCGGTGAAGCTGGACCACACGGCGAAGGCGAAGAAGAAGCAGTACGTTCGCGCGAAGTGGGAAGTGGCGCGGACGCGGATCGCGATTTCGCTGGAAATCCGCGACATTGATTTCAATCCTTTTGAGAAGAAGCGGCTGATCGACAAGATGCGCGGCACGGTGGAGCGCCTGCAATCGCTTGAGCGGGAAGCCGGGCGGCTGGAGCGGCGCGCGGACGTGTCCAAAGGCGAGAACGCGGCGGAAGCGCGGCGCGAACTGCGCACCCGGCGTTCGGAGCTGAAGGATATTGAGGAAGCCAGCGAAGTCGGGCTGACCGAACTGAAGCGCACGCTGACGATCATTCATCGCGGCGAAGCGGAAGCCGAGCAGGCGAAAAAGGAATTGATCGAGGCCAACTTGCGCCTCGTCGTTTCCATCGCGAAGAAATATACGAACCGCGGCTTGCAATTCCTGGATTTGATTCAGGAAGGCAACATCGGCTTGATGAAGGCCGTGGACAAATTCGAGTGGCGGCGCGGCTACAAGTTTTCGACGTATGCGACGTGGTGGATTAGGCAAGCGATCACGCGCGCGATTGCCGACCAGGCGCGCACCATCCGCATTCCGGTACACATGATCGAAACGATCAACAAACTGGTGCGGACGAGCCGCCAGTTGGTGCAGGAGCTTGGGCGCGAGCCGACGAGCGAGGAAATTGCCAAGCGCATGGACATTCCGGTGTCCAAGGTACGCAAGATCCTGAAAATCGCGCAGGAGCCGATTTCGCTGGAGACGCCGATCGGGGAAGAGGAAGATTCGCATTTGGGCGACTTCATCGAAGACAAGGCCGTGGTTTCGCCTTCGGATGCGGTGATCAACCTGAACCTGAAGGAGCAGACGTCTTCGGTGTTGAAGACGCTGACGCCGCGCGAAGAAAAAGTGATCAAGATGCGGTTTGGACTGGATGACGGCAGCGAGCACACGCTGGAAGAAGTCGGCCAGTCGTTCGCGGTCACTCGCGAACGCATCCGGCAGATCGAAGCGAAGGCGCTGCGCAAGCTGCGGCACCCGTCGCGGTCGCGGAAGTTGCGGGCGTTTTTGGAAGGACCGTCGCGCGATTACCTATAGGAAAATTTGAACAGTGCAAGACACAACGCCTCCGAGAAGTTCGGAGGCGTTTTCATTTGAGTGCCAAATACAGGACTTACAGAGCGGTAGGTAATAGGTTGCATAGGTGCAAAAAACGAGACACCAGGATTCCGGGCGAGCATATAGAATAAAGTGCGGATATGTACCCACAATGAAGAGAATGCAAAAAATTGCCGCGATAGTGCTGGTTGCTCTGCTGGGTGCGGTTGCGTATGGATTGTTCCGGACGGGGCAGCCGGCGAGCGCGCCAGCGAGTAGCACCATGCCCACACCGGGAACGGGGACGCAGCCACCGACAGTCGATCAATCGCCGCTGCTGACGGCACGGCGGCTGGTGCAGATGCCCACCAGCGCGGAGGAAAAGCCCTTCGCGGAGGAAGCCCTGAGGCTCGCGGACCACGAAATGGATCTTGCGTTTGCCGCGGCGGTACGCGACGCGGAGGAGAACCCGCCCGTCTTCAGCGCCCAAACCAAAGAGATTGAAGCGCGTTTGCAAGAGGCGGGAAAAGCGCTGGAAGAGGACAAGGCGCGGGTGACGCAACTTACCGCCGCCTATGAAAAGGCCGGGGGAGAGCGGAAGGATTCGCTGGAAGCCCAGTTGGAAGTTGCCAAGGCGCAACAGGAGCTGGACCAGGACGAAGTGGATGCCGCTAAGCAGGATCTAATCCGAGCCGGCGGCGATCCCAAAGGCCGGATCCAGGGGATGATTGAGGAGCATGAAGCCGCTTCGCAGGCCGCGGACATCTTGCATGTTGCGGTCAGCAACACCGTCGAGGAGCGCGGACTAATTCACCGGTTCGTGCAGTGGAGGACGCTCCACCGGAAGCAGATGCTGTTGTGGCAGGCCAAACAAGAAGCGGAGTCCGCCGCTGAATTCTTTTCGGCAAGGTATAAAGTACGCGAAGCGCAAATCGCGGAGAAAAAAACGAGCGCTCGACCCGCTAAATCGGAGGTAAACCCTGCGAAAGCAACGGCAAGCAGCGTGCCGATTGCAAGGCTTAGCAGTGAAGAGTCTGCGACCCTGGTTAAAGCAACGAGGCAGCGCTCCGCAGCTGCTAAAGCACTGGCGTCCCTGGACAAGCGCATCGGCGACCAGAAACAGCTTGCGGAGAATTATGGGAAATGGATCGAAGCGGTCGCCGCGCAACAGAGAGTGGTGGTTCATAGCGCCCTGATCGGGCTGGCATTCATACTGGCGATACCTCTGATTGGAATCTTTTTCGATAGCTGGCTCGAACGGCTGCTGGGCAAGACGTCGCTGGATCGCCGGCAGATGGAAACGATGCGCACAGTGACGCGCGTTTCGATGCAGATCTGCGCGGTGCTTTTTATTTTGCTGGTGATTTTCGGGCCGCCGAGCCAATTGGGAACGTTTCTCGGCCTGGCCGGCGCCGGGCTGACGGTGGCGCTGAAGGATTTCATCGTGGGTTTCATTGGGTGGTTCGTGCTGATGGGCAAACACGGTATTCGGCTGGGCGATTGGGTGGAGATTAATGGAGTGACTGGCGAAGTGGTGGAAATCGGGCCGTTTCACACCGTGCTTCTGGAAACCGGGAACTGGACCGACTCCGGACATCCAACCGGGCGGCGTGTGACCTTCACCAACAGCTTCGCGATCGAAGGCCACTACTTTAATTTTTCCACCACCGGGCAGTGGTTGTGGGATGAACTGCAGGTAGTTTTGCCCAGCGGCAAAGACCCCTTCCCGATTGTGGAAGCGATTCGCAAGAAAGTGGAGGAAGAAACGCGCGAAAGCGGAAAGCAGGCAGAGCAGGAGTGGCGGAGCGCGGCGAGTTCGCGGGATATGAGCGGATTTTCGGCGGCGCCAGCGATCAGCGTGAAGCCTGTGCTGGGTGGCGTGGAAGTGACGGTGCGCTACATCGCCAAGGCCAACGAGCGATTTGCGCTGCGGTCGAAATTGAACCAGGAGGCCGTGCAGCTGTTGGGCGGAAAAGAAGAGAGTTGGCCGGCGCCGGCGCCGAAATAGACCGAGATTTATTCGGACCCACCCTGGCGGCGTACTTCCTTGCTGGAACCGTTGTAAAAACTCACTTGCCAAGAAGAAAGAGCCGACATGAAAATCCTAGAAGAGTTATTAGGAAAAAAAGAAGTTGTATCACCTGATGGGTCACGCATTCCTTTACATTCGTCCATCAATAAAGAGGAAGGCGAATTCCTTCAAAGATTGGTTGCTGCTGTGCGCCCCGTGGTCAGTCTTGAAGTTGGTCTAGCTTACGGTGTATCTGCATTATTTATTTGCGAGGCTTTGGCCAAAGTTGGTGCACAGGCACATATCGTAATTGACCCATCCCAAACAGGATATTGGCAAGGAATAGGCCTTCGATATTTGAAAGAAGCAGGTTACGGACATCTTATCAAGCATTATGCATTGGAATCGCAGGCCGCTCTACCAAATATTGTTGCAGAAGGAACGCGGATAGATTTCGCCTTCATTGATGGATGGCACACCTTTGACCATGCCCTTGTAGATTTTTTCTACATCGACAAATTGCTGAATGTTGGCGGTATTGTCGCATTCGATGACGCCGGTTTTCCAGCCATCCATAAACTTTGTCGGTTTGTAGCAACGAATCGCAATTACAAGTTCCACGGACAGGTCGGAGGAACACCGGAATCGAGCAAGCACCGTGCGCTCAATTGGCTGGCTAAGTTCCCATTAATCCACAGAGTTTTGCAGAATAGATTTACCAATCCCGATGAGAACCTTGGTTTTCACAGCAATTCTGATTTGATTGCTTTTGAGAAAATTACCAATGATACGCGTAATTGGGATTCTTATCACGAATTTTAACGGCAGCGAACGCCTGGAAGATTCGCAAAGGAGAAACAAGTGGAACAGCTAAAGCTATCGCAGTTGCAAGAATCGAAAACCGATCCGCGGAAGATCTATGACAAGAAGGGCCTGGATGAGCTGGTTGCTAGTATCAAAAAATCTGGCATCATTGGTCAATCCGTATAACGGCGGCGTTGGCACCCCGAGCATCGAGAGATACAGGTAGATCTGCCCGCGATGGTGGATTTCGTGTTCGACCATCAGGCGCAGCCACTTCCATTTGGTGATTTCGGCGTCGCCCGGCGTTTTGCATTTGGTCTGCAAGTCGGCGTCGCTAAGGCCGGCGAAAATCTCCAGCGATTCCTTGTGCAGCCGCTCCATCAGAGCTAGGACGTTTTCGTAGCCGTCGGCCAATTCCTTGCCGTGGCTTTTGTGCTGGCTGGGCTTTCCCTGCAGATTTTCTCCCCACATATAGCGCTCGGTGACCGCAATGTGCCGCAGCAAATCGCCGAGCGTGAATTTTCCCGGAGCGTAGCTCCAGTCCAGCTTGTCGTGCGGGATGCAGCGGGCCACGCGCATGGTGCGCTCGCGGACGTTGCCGAAATAGTGGAGAAAGGTCTTGATGGTTTGAATTTCCATGGGAACCTCGCGGGACTGAACGCGCAGAACGACTGGAAAAGTCTAGCGCAAGAGGGCGCGGGCGCGCGAGGCGGAGAGCGTGGCGCCGGCAAACATCACCGCGAGCAAGAAGAAGCCGGTGGCGATGCTGAAGCGTTGCGCGAGCCAGCCGAGCGAAAAGCTCATCGCGAGTTGCAGGATGGTGGCGATGATGGCGAACGCGGATTGCGTGCGGCCCATGAAGTGGCGCGGCACGATGGACATTAACGAAGATTGCGCGACGATGCCGCCGAGAGCGCGGAAAAACCCGAAGCAGCCTTGCAGGATCGCCGCGCCCAGGAGAAATGTGACGAACGGTACGGCGACGTGGCCGAGCGCCAAGCCTGCCATCACCGCGACGTACAACGGCAGGCGCACGCGCTGGGGCAGTTGGCTGGTGATCAGGCCTCCGGCAATCGCGCCGATGGCCCAGCCCGCTTCGATGAAGCCAAATCCGCGCGACCCGGAATGCAGCACATCGTTTGCCAGCGCTACCACCACCACGTTGCCGCTGACGACGCTGGCCATCAAGATCGCATGTGTCACGCCAAGCGCGAGCACCACCGGTCGTTGCCGCAGGAAACGAAACCCTTCCTTCATATCAGCGGCATAAATCGCCAGCGACATTCCGGCTTCGGCGATTTCCGGATTTTCGCCGCTCTCGAGCGCTTGCGACGCCGTGTCCGTGGATTCAGAGTATTCGCGCGGGTATTGCCGGTGATCGCGCGGGGAAACATAGCCAGTGCGCAGGCGGTAGAGGCAGTAGGCGGAGACGAAGTAGGTGAGCCCGTCGATCAGCAGAATCCCGGCGATGCCCATGTTGTCGTAGAAGAAGCCAACGAAGGTTCCCGCCAGCAGCATGCCGCTCTGCACGCCGACGAGCACGGACGCATTGGCGCCCGTGAACTGGCTGGGCGGAACTACCTCTTGCACCAGCGCGTTCACGTTGGACCAATACATAGCGGAGCCCGTGCCGGTGATCAGCGTCATAAAGTAGAGGTGCCAGATTTGCAGGTGGCCGCGCCAGGCGATGTAGGCGATCGCAAGGACCGCGAAGCCGCGCGAAAGATCGAGCAGCACGCCGAGGTAGCGGCGGTCGAGGCGGTCAATCAGCACGCCGCCGAGAAACGGCACGACCAGGCCGGGGAGGGTGACGACGATGACTTGCCAGCTCACCGCGACCGTCGAGTGCGTGGCCGACATGATGTACCAGCTGACACCGATGAAATTCATCCCGCTGCCGAACAGCGAGATGAACATCGCCATGAAAAAATAGCGGAAGCCGCGCTGCTGCCAGAGCAGCGACCAGTCAACCCGGTGTGTGACGGCGGTGGCCATGGAACGTATCAGTTTACTATTGAAGGGCGACGGGACTGCGCGCAATACTCAACCACTTAGCTAGTCGCTAAGCTCGTTGCGCTTAAAAAGTTTCTGCAATTTTCAAATAACTGGCACAGAGTGCGGTGTTCTTCGACGGATCGAGGGGATCGTAGAAGACGGGAATGGTCATCTCTTCGAAAACCATTTCAGAAAGGTCCTTCTGAGAGTTGCGCACGAGTTGGCCGGAATTGGCCCGGAATTCAAAATCGATCTTGCTGTAGGTTGTCCTCCCCTGCTGAGCCCTGCTTTGGGCCAACACGCGGGCAAGTGCGACATCGCCATCCCGAAACAGAGACCAATTACGCTTCTCGCGGAAAATGGCGGGGACCACCATTACCGAGACGACAAATGTGATGAATAGAATGGGTATTAGCGGCGAGTTCTTTGAATCGATTGGGGAATCATGCCAGGTAAAAGGCACCATCAGGAACAGGCACAACAGAATAACAACAGAGAGAAGAACGATGATGCCTAGAGTTCCGGTGAGAGCCACACGAACCCGGCGTGGCCGAGGCAGAGATAGAAGCAACTGAACCGATGGAAGAACAGGAGTATTTGTCCGTGCAAGATCCGGAATAACAGTGGACTTGGCCACAGCGATTGCTCTACGGGCAGAGATGTAGTTCCACAACGGAATCATGGCGATCAGCAGGAAAATTGCCGGGAGCGAAAGAGTCCATAGTTCGTGAGCACGCACTGCGGCAAACGCTGCAAAGAGACCTACGCCAGCAACTGCAAGTGTGATTAATTTGAGCATGGTTTTTGTGTCATTAAGCGCGGCTTCGGCGCGATCCAAGTTCCACCCGCAACGCGCGCAGAAGGGTTTGTTGGAGCGCGCGAAGAACCGGCGTTGTGGCACAGAGGAGCCGCAGAGGGGGCAAGTAATATCGTTCACGAAAATCATTTTAGTAGACCTCTTCTCCAGCGAAGAAGGCGAATTTAGAAGTTCGTGCTTCGTAGAAACGTTTTGCAGTTTCGCGCAGGTGCCGGTTTTCTCGTGATAAACCGCATAGCTTGCCGGTGGTTGCGCAGATGGCCACGCACATCGCGGTGATGCGCGCCGGGCAATTCGTGGAATTCGGCCCGGCCAATCTGGTCCTTAAGCACCCGGAGGGGGCCTACACCAAAGAGTTGCTGGCGGCGGTGCCGGAGATACCGCATACGGGCCAGCTGTGATATTTTTCGTGCGGGTCCCGCGTAACACTCTCAGCAGCAATTCGCGACATCTCTGTGGTGGAGGAGTCCTCGATGGCTACCATTCCTGCTCCTGTGACCGAGCCGCAGGCCGCGATTTCCCCGCTTGGCCGGATCATCGGCGTTTTCTTTTCTCCCAAGGCGACCTTCGAAGATATTGTTCGCAAACCTGATTGGATTCTGCCCACAGCCCTGATTCTTCTATTCAGTCTTGTGGCTATCATTGCTTTGAACAGCCACTTCAGTTGGCGCGACTACATCTCTCAACAGATAGAGAAGAGCCCGCGAGCTGCCCAACTCTCCACCGAAGAAAAAGAAAAACAAGTGGAGATGAGCGCAAAGTTTTCGCCTGTATTCGCTTACGTTTTTGGCTTGGTAATCCCGATCTGTGGTTTGCTTGTCATTGCGCTGGTGCTGTGGGGTGCCTTCAATTTAATGGTCGGCCCGGGAGCAAACTTCAAGACCTCCCTCGCCATCGTCACCCACGCCGTCATCCCTGCCTCCATCGTCGGCACAATTCTCTTTGTCACCGTCTTGTTCCTCAAGCCAGTCGGAATGTTCGATCTGGACAATCCGATCGCCACGAACGTGGCGGCGCTGCTCCCCGACGATGCCTCCAAATGGCTCGTGGCTCTCGGCAAGAACATTGATCTGCTGGAGTTTTGGAAACTGGTCCTTCTCTCAATCGGCTTTGCAGCCGTCTACCCCAAAAAGCTCAAGGGCGGCAAATCGTTCAGCATCGTTCTCGGAGTGTTCCTGATTTATCTTGTTCTCCGCGTGGGAATCGCGTTCGGGTTCTCCTGATACACTAAATGAGTGAATTTTTCGTTTGAGGTTTTGCAAAGCGATCCGACCGGTGCGCGCCGCGGGCAGTTGAAAACGCCGCACGGGGTGATCGAAACGCCGGTGTTCATGCCGGTGGGCACGGCGGCGACGGTGAAGGGCCTGACGCAGGAAGCGCTGGAAACGCTGGGCGCCAAGATCCTCCTTGCCAACACTTACCATTTATATTTGAGGCCTGGGCACGCGCTGATCCGGAAGCTCGGCGGGTTGCACCAATTCATGTCGTGGAACGGCGCGATTCTTACGGATTCCGGCGGTTATCAAGTGTTCAGCCTTGCGGAGCTGCGGAAGATCAGCGATGAAGGCGTGCGCTTTCGCTCGCATCTCGATGGCTCGGAACATCTCCTCACGCCCGAAAAAGCCGCGGAGATTCAACTCGCGCTCGGTTCCGATATAGCGATGGTCCTCGACGAATGCATTGAGACGCCTGCGCCGCGAAACATCGCCGAGGCCGCGCTGAAACGCACGACGGACTGGGCGAGGCGGGCGCGGCAATATTTTCTGCAACAAGCGCAGCAAAACGGGGATCCCGCGCAGTGGCAGTTCGGCATCGTGCAGGGCGCAACGTTTCCCGACTTGCGCCGCGAAAGTGCGCGACAACTCCTCGAACTCGAATTCCCCGGCTACGCGGTCGGAGGCCTGGCGGTTGGCGAGCCGCACGAAACCACTTGCGAAATGACAGCGGAAGTGACCGCGCTGCTGCCGAAAGAACGGCCACGTTATCTGATGGGCGTAGGCCGGCCGGAACAAATTGCTGATTACGTCGCGCGCGGCATTGACATGATGGATTGCGTGCTGCCGACGCGCGCGGCGCGGCACGCTTGTCTTTACACCAGCGAAGGCCGGGTGCTCATCAAGAACGCGCGCTACATCGAAGACCGGCGCCCGATCGATCCACGCTGCATCTGCGCGGTCTGCCGGCGCTACACACGGGCTTATCTTCGGCATCTGTTCGCCGCCGGAGAAATCACCGCGGCCATCCTGGCCACCCACCACAATGTCCACTTTTACCTTGACATAATGCGGCAAATCCGAGAGGCTATCAGTTTTGGACAACTTGCAATTTTCGCAACAGAGCTGCGCGCGCGCTATGCGGCGGGTCCAGCCTGAAGCGAGCCGCCCGGGACGCGCGTAAGGCGTTGGAGGGCGCGGGCAACCCGCACAGGTCGAATCTCAGCAGGAGAATCGGGCGGGAAGGGAAGCGGGAAAGCACCCGCTGGAGAATGGTATTCTCTCCTTCCGGTTCGGGATGCGGCCCGCAGGTTGTGCCAGCAGGTCGATTCAGAAAAACTCGGAAAGGCACGGAACAATTCAGAACATGAATCTGGCAGCACTGATTTTCTGGCAAGCCGGCGGAGTCGCGGGGCTCGGCGGTTTTTTGATTCCCCTGGGTCTCATGTTTGGAATCATGTATTTCCTGGTTATCCTGCCGCAGCAGCGGCAGCGCAAGAAGGTGCAGGAGATGCTGGCGGCCGTGAAAAACGGCGATAAGGTCATCACCACCGCGGGCATCTACGGCACGATCAATGGCATGGACGGCGATACGGTCATTCTGAAGATCGCCGATAATGTAAAAATCCGCGTTGCGCGGGCAGCGATTGCTCAGGTGGAGGCATCCGAAGATGCGAAATAACTCCATGAGCCGCTCGATTTCGCGCTTGATCTCTTAACCATGAACCCAAATCTGAAGTGGAAAGCTCTTTTCATTCTCGCAGTCATTCTGTTGTGCATCTATTTCGTGCTCGGCTTGCCGAATTTCCCGACTTCCCTCACGGCGCTCAAGGATAATTTCGAGCACCAGATCCGGCTCGGTCTGGACCTGCAGGGCGGCACGCACCTGATCCTCCAGGTTCAGGTGCAGGAAGCCATCGCACAGGAGACCGACCAGACGGTGGATCGCCTGACCACCGCGATGCGCGCCAAGAATATTCGCTACGACGAAGTGCGCCGCGCGGACGATACGCACATTATCGTGCGCAATGTTCCGTCCGACCAGCTTTCGGCTTTTCGCGACCTGATTCATGAGCAGTACGAAGGCGTCTGGGAACTGTCGCCGGCGCCGGGTGGCCCGACCGCCTACATGCTTACGCTGCGGCCGAGCGAGATCGCGCGCATTCAGGAAACCACGATGAACCAGTCGCTCGAAACCATCGAGCGCCGCATCAACGCGCTAGGATTGACCGAACCCACCATCCAGTTGCACGGCCGCAAGGACAACGAAATTCTTGTGCAACTCCCCGGCGAAGGCGATCCGGAACGCGCCAAGGCGGTTATTCAGGCTGGCGGCCAACTCGAATTGATGTTGTTGGTAGACCCCACGCCGTATCCCTCCCAAGCGGAAGGGTTGGCCCGGCACGGTGGCATTCTGCCTCCGGGAACCGAATTGCTGAAGGAACGGCCGGAATCGCACATTCGGCAGAATCCCAACGATACGTCGGAGAACTGGTATCTGGTGCAGCATCCTCCGGTAGTCACCGGACGCGACCTGCGAAGCGCCACGGAAAACCGCAACACGGATATGCCCGGGCAGTGGCAGATTAACTTTGTGCTTTCGAATGAAGCGGCAAAGCGTTTCGGCCCCTTTACCGAACAGAACCGTGGCCGGCAGATGGCCATCGTCCTTGAGCATCAGGTTTACTCGGCACCCACGATTCAGAGCCGCATCGAAGACCAGGGCCGCATCGACGGCAACTTCAGCCAGGAAGCGGCGCACGATCTGGCGCTGGTGCTGCGGGCCGGTGCATTGCCCGCCTCGATCAAGTATCTGGAAGAGCGCACGGTCGGACCCTCGCTCGGCGCCGACTCCATCCGCCACGGCGTGCAAGCATCCGTTCTCAGCTTGCTGGTGGTGATGGTGTTCATGGTGTTCTACTACCGCTTGTCAGGTGTGAACGCCGTCTTCGCCTTGATCATCAACCTGGTGATTCTGCTGGCCGCGCTGGCTATGTTTGGCGCTGTTTTGACCCTGCCAGGCATCGCGGGCGTGATTTTGACCATCGGTATGGGTGTGGACTCCAACGTTCTGGTCTTTGAGCGCATCCGTGAAGAAATCCGCAATGGAAAATCATCGGCCGCCGCGGTGGACGCGGGCTTCTCCAAGGCATTTCTGACCATTATCGACACGCACGTAACCACGGTGGTCTCGGCCTTTTTCCTGTTTATTTTCGGAACAGGCCCTATTAAGGGCTTTGCGATCACCCTGACTATTGGTTTGATCGCCAACGTGTTTACCGCCATTTACGTTTCCAAGACGATTTTCCAATACCACCTGGGCAAGATGGATCGCCAGGCCGAACTGAGTATCTAGGTACAGCCCAAAGGTTCCGGTACTACTCCATCTTTTGGGGGCTGGGAACAAACAGGAAGATAGTGGAGTCTAAAGAAGGGAAGCGCGAAACGGCATGATCGAGCTCTTTAAACAGCCCAATCTCGACTGGATGGGAAAGGCTAAGTATTTCTTCGCCTTGAGCGGTACCTTGCTGCTCATCGGCTGGGCGGCGATTTTTCTGTGCGGCGGCATCAAGTATGGCATCGATTTCCGGGGTGGGACCGACGTGGACGTACGTTTTGCCAAAGCGCCCGATGTCGAACAGCTCCGGAACAGCCTGCGTGCCCAGGGCCTGGGTAACAGCGAGATCCAAAGCATCAGTGATATTGCCAACCCGAATTCCAACGAGGTGTTGATCTTCGTGGCGCAGGTTGGGCAGGGCGATCAAGCACTCGATGAAGCCAAGGCCAAGGTGCTCAGTGCTCTCAATGCCACCTATGGTGTTTCCAGCACCGGCAAGCAGGATTTCAATGCGGCGACGCCTACTACGCTTGCAAATTTTCTTTCTTCGAAGGATCCGCTAGCACTTTCGGTGGGTGCGGGGGACAAATACCAGCAGTTGGCAAAAGCGATTCTGGCCTATCGCGACAAAGACAAGAACGGCGTCCTCACAAGTCTCGACGACCTCGCCAAGGTGAGCGGTGTCACGCCCGCCGTGATTTCGGCGATCAAAGACGGTTTTTCCCCGGCGCCCTTCGCCATTCGCAACGCCGAAATCGTCAGCGCCAAGGTGGGTGGCGAGTTACGCAATCAGGCCATTCGAGTTACCCTCTATGCTTTGGCGGGCATGCTGGTATATATTGCCTTCCGGTTCGAGTGGGTGTACGGAGCCGCGGCTGTATTGGCGGTGTTCCATGACGTCCTGATTACACTGGGTCTATTCAAGATTTTTGGATTCGAAATTTCGCTCACGGTCATCGCAGCTTTGCTTACCCTGGTTGGTTACTCGATGAACGATACTATCGTCATCTTTGACCGCATCCGGGAAAACAGCCGCCTGCTGCGCAAGGAGCCATTCGCGGACATTGTCAACAAGTCGATCAACCAGACATTGTCGCGAACGATTCTGACCAGCGGATTAACCTTTCTCACCGTGCTCGTCCTGTTCCTGATGGGCGGTCAGGTGCTTCGGGCCTTCGCCTTTGCCCTGGTGGTGGGGATTGTGGTAGGAACGTACTCCAGTTTTGGTATCGCCGCTCCGCTGGTCGTCGCCTGGAATAACTGGCGGGGACACGGTGGAGCCGCAAGCACCGGAACCGCAGCCGGCAGCAGACCCAGGGGCAACGAGGGCGGGCAACCGCGTCTCGCGACTTCTGGGAGGAGGTAGTCGTCACCATGTTTGAAGAATTGGTCGTATCAAGCCCGACGGAAAAGAAGACCAACAAGCCGTGGACGGTTGTCATTTCCATGGCTCTACAGATCGCGTTCCTCGCGATTCTGATCCTGATTCCTCTGATTTATACGGAAGCGTTGCCGAAGACGCTGATGTCTTCGATTTTGTTGGCACCGCCGCCTCCGCCACCTCCTCCGCCGCCTCCGGCCGCCGTGCAGGTGATTCACAAGCCTGTGCAGCACTTGATGGACGCCGGCAAACTGGTGACCCCGAAGGCCATCCCGAAGGACATCAAAATTATTAAGGAAGAAGCCGAGCCCGACATGAGCGGAATGGCTGGCGGCGTTCCCGGCGGCGTTGCCGGCGGGTCCGCTGGCGGCGTGCTTGGCGGCGTCATTGGTGGCGCTGGAAACGCACCGCCGCCGCCGCCGAGGGCTACGCCGAAGCGCGTCACCGTTGGTGGTAACGTGCAGGCCGCTCGCCTGGTTAACCGTGTTCAGCCTCTCTATCCGCCCCTTGCGCGGCAGACGCGGATCAGCGGCACCGTGAAGCTCCACGCCATCATTGGCAAGAACGGCGCCGTGGAGCAACTGCAAGTGGTTTCGGGACATCCACTCCTCGTGCAATCCGCGCTGGACGCAGTGCGGCAGTGGCGCTATCAGCCAACGCTGCTGAACGGCGACCCGGTCGAAGTGGACACCGAAATTGACGTGATTTTCTCTCTGGCGCAGTAAGTTGTTCAACGGGGCGGCGCGGGTGTCGTGGGACGTGCGCGCCGGTCTGAGTCCGCAGTCAATTAACTCACTTGTGGGATCCGGCTCGCCCGGCGCCCCTCGGAAATAAGGAGCAAACGAATGTTAGCAACTTTGTTGGTTTACGCCGCGTGGCTGCAGGAGCCCACCACTTCATGGGACCTGCGCTCCATGTGGATTTCGATGGGTCTGTTGGCAAAAATCGTGGTCGTCATTCTCTTTATCCTCTCGGTGTACTCGTTCGGCGTCATGATTGACCGCTTCCTGATGTACAACAACGCGCGCAAGCAGTCGCGTCTGTTCGTGCAGCAGGTTGCCGGCGCGTTGAAGGACGGGAAACTCGACGAAGCAATCGCCATCGCCGAGCGCAACAAGAAGAGCCACATCGCCAAGGTTGTCGCCACGGGGCTTTCGGAATTCCAGTCGGCTTCGCAACAGGTTTCCGACGCGGAAGTGATCGAAGCCGCGAAGCGGGGACTGGAACGTTCCGTTGCCATCGTGCACGCGGAAATGAAGCGCGGCCTCTCGGCCCTGGCCACCATCGGTTCGACGGCGCCGTTCGTCGGACTGTTCGGCACGGTCGTCGGCATCTTGAACGCGTTTAAGGGCATTGAAAGCCAGAAGGCGACGGGTCTCTCCGCGGTTGCCGGCGGTATCGCTGAGGCGCTGGTCACCACGGCGTTCGGTCTCCTCGTAGCCGTGCCCGCGGTGTGGGCTTACAACTACTTCACGAACAAGGTGGAAGCGTTTGACGTCGAGATGGACAACTCCTCGATGGAGTTGATCAACTATTTCATCCTGCGCCGCGGCGCGACCAAGAAGTAACCCGGAAGAAGGCATACTATGGCTTACAAGCCGCAAGCCGGCCCCCAGATGGCAGCACCGAACGTGATTCCGATGGCGGACATCATGCTTGTGCTGCTTATCATTTTCATGGTGGTCACCCCCATGTTGCAGAAGACCCACCAGGTAGACATGGCTTCGGCCAAGAATGCCCGGGACATGAAGGACGCCGACAAGGATGACGCGATTGTGGTTGCGGTCACCCGCGACGGCAGCCTGTACATGGGCAACACCAAGATCAAGAAGGAAGAAATCACCGGGCAGATCAAGGACCGCCTCGCTAACAAACTGGACAAGACCGTCTACGTGAAGAGCGATGCGCGCGCCAAGTACGGAGATGTGGTCGCAATCGTGGACGAAATCCGGTCCGCGGGCGTCGACCAGCTCGGTCTGCTGACGGAAAAAACAATGGCCCCCGGAAGTACACCAAAACCCCCTCAGCCGCAGGCGAATCCCGGCGACTGAGGACGTAGTAGCGATTCGCTGTACGCTCATTCGTTTGCTGAGTATCAGGCTCCGCGCCGGCTCCCACCCGGCGCGGCAGCGAAACTCCAAAAGCGGTGGTGAGCGGCGGCACAACAGGAGATCTCGCAATGGGGATGGATGTAGGTAGTAGCTCAGGAGCAATGGCAACGCCGAATATCGTTCCTCTGATCGACATTCTGCTGGTGCTTATCATCATTTTCATGGTTATCACGCCGCTTACGCCCAAGGGTATGGATACCCTTGTGCCGCAGCCTTCGCCGAACCAGCAGCAGAACCAGGAACTCGAGAACAAGACGGTTGTGGTTCAGGTGCTCAAGGGCGACAAGCTCAAGATCAACAATGAAGACACCACTTGGGATGCCCTCGGGCCGCGTATCGAGCAGATCTTCAAAGACCGCGCCGAGAAAGTCGCCTTCATCAAGGGCGACAACGATGTGCTTTTCATGTCCGTCGCGCGTGCGATTGACGTCATGCGCGGTGCGGGCATCGACAAGGTTGGCTTAATCACCGCCAAGCTGGAAGCAGGGCAGTAGCTCGCACTCGGGTATCGCGCAGGGATGTGGGAGTCCTCCTCGCAGGGGAATTTCACTTCGCGAGGTGGCTCATGGGCATGGGCGTTGTTGTGGGCAGGCGCGGGATCGTTTCCGATATGAATGTGGTCCCGCTGATCGACATTCTGCTGGTGCTGCTGGTCATCTTCATGATCATTCCGCATCGCCAGAAGGGGCTAGAGGCGGCAATACCGCAGCAGACAGACCGCCGGGGCCCATTTGATCCACCCGGAACAATCATTGTTCAGATTGCGTCGGATGGTTCGGTCCTGATTAACCAGTCGGGAGTGCCGTTCGGGGAGTTGAGCGCTCGTTTGCAGGATATTTTCGCGCGGCGCTCCGATCGAGTTGCGTTTCTTCAGGCGGATCGCTCGCTGGAATTTCAAGCGGTTGCGCAGGTTCTGGACCTCATGCATTCGGCGGGCGCCACACCCATCGGGTTGTTGAGTTCTGAACTGGAAAAAAACCGCTGAACGTGATGGAATGGCCCAAGTGGGCGGATGTGAATCCTAGCTGCGGCGGGAAAGCCGGCCGCGCTTATCAGGGATGGTTGCTTCAATGACTGATGCAATAGTGTCACGGGAAACCTACTCGCGGTTTTCCCGCACAGCCAACCGGGCGTTTGCCCTGGCGGCGTTGTTTATCCTTGCGGCTGGCGTTTCGGGCTGCAACAAATTGCGCGCGCGCGACCTGCTGAACAAGGGCGTGGCCGCTTTCAAGGAAGGGCAATTTGACAAGTCGGTGGAATTCTTCAAGGAAGCCAAGCAACTTGATCCCGATCTGTTGAACGCCCGGTTGTACCTGGCCACCGCGTATGCCAGCGAGTACATTCCCGGCGCGCCGTCGGAGGAGAACAAGCGCCACGGCGAGGAAGCAATCACCGAGTACAAGCTCGTGCTCGAAAGAATTCCCGATAATCTGAACGCCATTGACGGGCTGGCCTCCATCCTTTACCAGATGGCCGGGCAGCCGTTTGACGAAAAGAAATTCGAAGAGTCAAAGTCGTTCCACCAGCGGCACATTGCTTTGAAACCGCAGGATCCGCAGCCGTACTACTCGATCGGCGTGATTGACTGGGCGATCGCGTATCGCGGCAACACCGAAATGCGCGCGGACTACAACAAGGCGCACATCAACAAGCAGGTGAGGGACACCGACCCGCTGCCTGCGGACGTGCGAACCGCCTATACGCAAAAGTATGGTGCATTGGTGGACGAAGGCATCGCCAGCCTGAAGAAGGCCATCGAAATTAATCCAGAGTATGACGACGCCATGACCTATCTCAACTTGCTCTACCGGCGCAAGGCGGACATGGTCGAATCGACCGCGGAACGCGATGCGCTCACCAAGCAGGCAGACGACCTGCTCGACAGGGTGAAGGAAATCAAGCAGAAGCGCGCCGAGCAGCCGGAACAAAAGCCGGCTTCCTGACGCGGAACGCGCAACGGAAACTACTGGAGCCCCGACCTTACCGTCGGGGCTTTTTTTGTCTGAACCGTTCCCGGATGCGCCGGAAAACCGTTTTAATGGGGCCTTTTGGTATACTGGAGCATGCCGTCGCCTGCCAATATCCCTCTCAACTTTAACCGGGACCGGACCGAGCGGCAGCTCAACGCCCGCCTTGAAGAGCTGCTCGAAAAGCTGCGCACCAACCGGCCTTCGGAAGACCCCTGGCCGGTGCGGCGCGCCTTCGAGATTGCCTCAGAGCGCCACCATGATCAGTTCCGCGCTTCCGGCGATCCCTACGTCTCGCATCTCCTGGAAGTGGCGCACATCCTGGCCGACATCCGCATGGACGCCACCACGCTCGCGGCGGCCCTGCTGCACGACGTCATCGAAGACACCGAGTTTCCCGTTTCGCGCCTCGAAGAGCGGTTCGGCGGTGAAGTCGCGCAACTCGTCGAAGGCGTCACCAAAATCAGCCGCCTGAACATGATGGCGCCGGAAGCGCGCCAGGCGGAAAACGTCCGCAAGATGCTGCTGGCGATGGTCCAGGACGTCCGCGTTGTGATGGTGAAGCTTGCCGACCGCCTCCACAACATGCGCACGCTGGAGTTTCTGGAGCCGGCCAAGCAGCATCGCATCGCCCGCGAGACGATGGACATTTACTCGCCCATCGCTCACCGCCTGGGCATGTCCGTCATCAAGGGCGAACTCGAAGATCTTTCCTTCCGCTACCTGGAGCCGGACGCCTACTTTTCCCTGCAGAAGCAGCTCAGCGACAAGGCTCCCTTTCACCAGAGATTTCTCGAGGAAGTCCAGAACACCATCCGCACGAAGCTCGTGGAAAACAGCATTCCCGCGGAGCTGGAAGCGCGCGTCAAAGGACTTTATTCGCTGCATCGCAAAATCGTGCGCCAGGAGCGCAGTCTCGATCAGATTTACGATCTGCTCGCCATTCGCGTCATCTCCGATTCCGACCGCAACTGTTACGCCGCGCTCGGCGTTGTCCACCACATCTGGCGCCCCGTGCCCGGGCGTTTCAAGGATTACATCGCCATGCCGCGGCCGAATCTGTACCAGTCGTTGCATACCACGGTGATTCATTCCGGGCAGCCGTTTGAAATTCAGATTCGCACGCAGGAAATGCATCGCATTGCGGAAGAAGGCGTGGCCGCGCACTGGAAATATAAAGACGGGAAGCCGATCTCTTCCGGCGACGACCAGCGCATCGCGTGGATGCGCCAGTTGATCGAATGGTCGCAGGAATTGCAGGAGCCCGGCGAATTTCTCTCGACACTGAAGGTGGATCTGGCTCCGGTCGAAGTTTACGCGTTTACGCCGAAGGGGCGAGTTCTGGAGTTGCCGCGCGGCGCAACGCCCGTGGATTTTGCGTACTCCGTGCACACGGAAGTGGGACATCAGTGCGTGGGCGCGAAAGTGAACGGGCAGATGGTTTCGCTGCGCCATGAAATCGTCAGCGGCGATGTTGTTGAGATCCTTACGCAAAAAGGCCATAAACCCAGCCGCGACTGGCTCAGCTTCGTCAAATCGTCCCACGCGAAAAGCAAGATCCGCCACTTCATCAATACGCAGGAGCGCGAGGAAGCCACGGAGATGGGCAAGCGGCTGCTGGAAAACGAGTCGCGCAATTTCCCCCGGGGCCTGAAGAAAATCCCGAACGAAGATTTGCAGAAGCTGTCCTCGGAATACGGGTTGTCGAGGGTGGAGGATCTGTTCGCCGCCGTCGGGTTCGGGAAATATTCCGCGCGCCAGGTGTTGTCGCGCTATTTTGGCGAAGCGACGCGCGAGCCGGAGAAAACAACGGAAGACGCCAAGCCCACGCTGGTGAAGACCGTCAAGCGCATGCTGGGGATGGGCGAAGCGCCGCTGATTGTGAAAGGTCACGACGACCTGCTAGTCTTCCGCGCGAAGTGCTGCAATCCGATTCCCGGCGACGACATCATCGGCTATGTCACCCGCGGGCGCGGCGTGGCCGTGCACACGCGCACTTGTCCCAACGTGCAGAATCTCCTCTACCAAACGGAGCGCCGCATCGCCGTGGCCTGGGGCGGCGAGAGCTCAGCCACCTTCCCGGTCGAACTTCTGGTGCGCGCCAAAGACCGCGCCGGCCTCCTCGCAGAAATCACAGCCGTAATCAGCGATGCCGGCTCCAACATTCGCATGCTCGAAAGCCGGCCGGACCGGCAGAACGCGCGCGTCGAAGCCAGCCTGGAAATCGTCGACAAGCGGCAGCTTGAGACAATCCTCTCCAACATCCGGCGGATCAACGGCGTCTACGGCGTCGAGCGCATCTACCAGGTCTGAACCGCTTTTTCTTCACCTGTCCTGCCGTCCAGTGTGGGCCAGAGCACAGGCCCACTGTTGGCGTCTTGTAACGCATACACTGGTATCATGCGGAAATCGCTCCTGCCCATCTGCCTGCTGGTCTTTGGTCTTGCCGGTTGCAAGACGCAGCCGAAGATTGACTACACTGCTCTCGACCAGTCGGGGATGTGGTCCAGCAATCTTGCGCAGATCAAGAAGATGAATGTTTCGAGCACGGAAGTCGGCGAGCTCACCAAGCTGAAACGGGCTGGGGCCAGCGACCCGTTGTGCCTTTCTCTTTTGAAAGCGGCGCGCGACCACAATCACGAATTCGCCAGTGGTGATTCCGTCGTCGCGTTGTCCAGCGCGGGCTACTCCGACACGCAAATTCTGGAAATGGCCCAGGCCGACAAGCTCGATGCCCTCAGCAGCGACGCGGTGATGCTGAAACTCATCGGCCTTTCGAATTCCACGGTTCAGGTAGTCATCCAGCGCCGTGAGCAGAGTCTGCCGACCCTTACCAGTGCGCAGATTGGACGGCTGAAGAATATCGGCGAATCCGAGAAGAAGATTCTCGAGCTGATCTACCAGGGCCTTTCGGATCAGCAGGCCGAAGCTTATGTCACCAAGCTGGAGTCTGCCCGGAACCATGCCCACACGGATTTTGTGCACATGCGTGGCCGGCGCCCCCGCTAGTTCTCCCGCTCGTTCCTTCCGTCTGTTATTCTGCTTTCCGTATTTCAGGAGAGAATCTGATGAAGGACGTCGTACTCACCCCGCGCGGCCCGAAACCCATCGGTCCGTATTCACAGGCGATCAAGGCTAATGGATTTATCTTTGTCTCCGGCCAGATTGCGCTGGACCCGCAGACCGGAGAATTTGTCGGCGCCGACGTGCGCCACCAGACCGAGCGCGCCATGGATAATTTAAAAGCGATCCTGGAAGCCAGCGGCGTATCGCTCGCCCATGTGGTCAAGACTACCGTGTACCTGAAGGATATGAATGAATTCACGGCGATGAACGAAGTTTACGCGCGCTATTTCACGGCTGCCCCGCCCGCTCGCTCCACGGTGCAGGCCGCACGGTTGCCAAAGGATGCGCTGGTTGAAATTGACGCGATCGCGGTTCTCTGACACGAATGCCCTGGCCACATACCCGGGAACGCCCATCTCCCGATTGGCGTTCCAAAAGAAAAAAGCCATCACCAAAGTGATGGCCCTTTCAAACTCTAGTAGGTTTCACTCTATTTGTTACGGGCGATTTGGACTTTCCAGGGCTTCCGAAACGGCCAATCCTGTAACGATCGCCGTGACTCCCACCGCCGTAATCAGGAAGTAGTTGCGTCCCGCGTGGAGCGGGGGGCCTCCCATGCCGCGCTTCCTATCCTCTTTATGCGCACCGGCTCCTTCGGGACCCTGGGCCATGGTGGGCGGCGGGTCGAGGAGCACGCGATAGGCGGCTCCATCCGCGATGAGTTCCGTTTCGCCGTCAACTGTAATCGTCAACGGGCCGCGCTTGCTCACTACCAGAAGTTCTTTCTCGTTCAGATAGGTTACCTGGCCGATTGTCGGGGCGTCGGACTGCGCGCGGATGGCGGCTCTGGAAGCAAACAGCGTGAAAGCCTTGGAATTGCCGGTTGAAAACGTCGCCGTGCCGCCGTAGAGTTTTGCGGAGGGTGCGCCTTCGGTATCGTTCAACGTCGCTGAGGTCGCGCTCTGGAGCAACAATCGTGCCGCGCCGGCGCGAATCTGCACGCTGCCCGCCGGGTCGGTCGCCACACGGTCGCCGCTGAAAAGCGTGGTGCCAACTTCGGCGGAGGAATCGCCAACGCGTGCGTGTTCCGCGGTGACGATGGTGCCCAATGAACTCGCCGTCTTCGGGCCGCCCCATGCGGGCGCGACCGTCAGTCCGATACTCATCAAGGTCGCGAGCGGTGCGCGCAAACCTCGCATATAATCCTCCCCGGGCCGTGCAGCAAAAGCATACTTCCCAGATAGAGTCCCCGTCAATCAGTAAACGGCTGCGATGTCTCGCCGCCGCAATCCTCCCGCCGAAAATATTCCGTTTCGTTGGCACAAGGTCACATTCGCTGCTAGAATGCCTTCACTGTATGGCCGACTGGAAGCAAATCACCGCGCGAATCCGCAGAGCACGCACCGGAAAAGACCCCGCGGCACAATTGACGAATCTATTCACGAAAACCCGCGACGCCATGGTCGCGTTCGAACTCGCGCGCTATCTCGAATCCATTGGCAATTCCGCCGATGCCGGCAGATGGTATCTCACCGCCGCAGAGCGTTTCCGCCGGTCTGACTGGAAGACCAAGGCGCAGGAAAGCGCCACGCGGCTTGGCGCCACGGAGCCTGCGGAAATTCTGGCTCCCGTTTCGAAGTCGGAGGAAGCACCGGCGGCCAGCGAAGAGATGCAGGCGCCAGAGGCTGAGCCTGAGAAAGAGCAAGCAGAAGCAGAGACGGCTGGGGTTGAGTCTGAACCGGCAGCGCCCGTGGGACGCAGTCCCGCCCCCGCGGGTCCAGGTTCCCGGCACAGGCGCGGACGGCGCGGCCACGACTCGCACCGCTCTCCCCGCAGGGCTGACCACTCCACCGGCCAACGCGAATCACGGCCGCTTGGGCCTACAAGAGGGTTCACACCCGCGGCGCCTCCCGAAGAGGAAACTCCTGCTGCCGTTGAACGCCCTTCGCGCACGTCGTTCGAAGATTCCGCGGAAATATCCGCGCCGAGCCTTCGTGGGAGTTCGGGCGATCCCGGACTGGCTTCGCGGCTATCGCAGCTCCAAATGAATTTTCGCCGGCTGCTGGCATGTGCGCCGACAAAATTGGACGACGCCGATCGTGCTCCGGCAGGGCCGGGCGTGTGGGTGCTCACCGACTCTGACATGACCACGTATTATTACGTCGAGGCCTGCCAGACTTTGCGCGTGGCCATCCCCAATATGGCGCGGGGCGGCACTGCGCGGCGTGGCGGCGAATCCATCAAGCCTAAACTTGCCGAGCATCTGGGGATTGCCGAGAGCCGCGTCTCCAAGTATCTGGCGGATCATTGCGTTGTCCGCTGGCTGCAGATGGATGAAGGCGCTTCCTACTTCGCGCATTTCCTGATTGCGGTGCTGCATCCCAGCCTCAACGAATAGCGCCGCCACGCCGCAAATTTGAACCCGCAAAACTTTCAGTACTTGCTTCCTAGGAGTAACCCCCTTTCTTACCATCAGTTAGGCCCGTTCGCTGGCCTCCCGCGCCGTTCAACCCCCCTTTTTTGCCGTTCACCGTATCCCTCTGGCGTCTCTCCCTTTGCCCGTTCAAACTATCCATGCTCAAGCACTTAGAGCGCACGCGGCATCGCGTGGTAGTCTGGAAATGCCTATGGGGGGCAGTTCCGTTTAGGCTAGTTTGGGGCTTTCAACCGAATCCTAAGTTTTGTTCGTACGACTCTGAAAGAGAGGCTACAGCTGTATGTCCAATACGATTAGCACGCAGGTTTTCCGCTCGCTTGACTGGGTGCTTTGCAAGACCGCAGCTATCACCTTCAATACGATTCAACATTTCAACAAGAAGAATCCGAATCCCTCGGTCACCCCGCAGTGGTCCGATAAGCCGCTGCTGAAGTCCTGGGAGAAGACCCGCCCGACGCTGGGATTTCCTCGCCAGACCGACTCGCTCTGCCCGGCCTGCGTGAAAGAAGCGCGCGAATCCATCATCAAGGGTGAAAAAGACTGGCGCGACCTGATGAGCGAAAAGATCGGCGAAATCAAGGCGCAGATTATCGAGCGCGACGGCCAGGTCTGGATGGTGAAAGACTGCCCGCTGCACGGCCACTATGAAGACATGATGGCCATTGACTCCGACTTCCTGAAGTGGATCGAGAAGCAGTTCCCCGGACGCGATATTCCGGCGCACAACGACGAAGGCCTGCACAAGCACGGCTCTTCGAACGTTCGCTATGGCCGCGGCTCCGTGCTTACCGTCGACCTTACCAATCGCTGCAACATGATGTGCGATCCCTGCTTCATGGACGCCAACCAGGTTGGCTACGTCCACGAACTGAGCTGGGACGAAATCGTCGAGATTCTCGATAACGCGGTGAAGATCAAGCCGCGCCGCCAGATGTCCGTGCAGTTCTCCGGCGGCGAGCCGACGATGAGCCCGTATTTCTTCGATGCCATCCGCTACGCCCGCAAGGTTGGATACAACTCGGTTCAGGCGGCCACCAACGGCATCGAGTTCGCCAAGAGCAAGGAATTCGCGAAGAAGGCTTTCGAAGCCGGATTGCGCTACGCTTACTTGCAGTTCGACGGCATCGGCAACGACGCCAACAGCCACCGCCAGATCGGCAACCTGTTCGACGTGAAGCTGCGCGCCATTGAAAACCTGCACGAAGCGGGCATCGAAATTGTGCTGGTCGTCACCATCGTCAACAACGTGAACAACGACCAGGTCGGCTCCGTCGTGAAATTCGCGATGGAAAACCCCAAGAAGATTTCGTTCGTCAGCTTCCAGCCGGTTTCCTTCACCGGCCGCGACGAAGACATCACACCGGAGCGCCGCCTCCGCCAGCGCTACACCCTTTCGCATCTTGCGAAGGATGTCAGCAATCAGGTCGGAAAGATCCAGCCGACCCGCGACTGGTTCCCCATCTCGTTCATCAGCACCTTTGCCGGCTTTGCCGACATGGTCAAGGGCAACGAATCCCAGTGGGGTTCGCTCTCCTGCGGCTGCCACCCGAATTGCGGCGTGGGCACCGCGCTGATGATCAACAAGGAAACCAAGGAATGGGCTCCCGTTCCGCGCTTCCTGGACGCGCAGCAGCTGACCGCGGACGTTACCGCCATCACCGATGCCGCTCGCGGCAAGAATTTTTCGAACTTCATGATGTCCATGGCGCTCCTGAAGAACTATCACCCGTTCCAGGGGCCGAAGGGTCTGAAGCTTTGGGACCTCTTCAAGAAGTTCGACAAGACCTGGGCGCTCACCAAGGGTGCCACCAGCAAGTACGGGAAGACTTCCCCGGAACGCACTTACGAAGATGCCATGAAGCGCCGCGCGCAAGACCCGTGGAACTTCCTCTTCATCGCCGGAATGTGGTTCCAGGATCTGTTCAACTACGATTTCCGCCGCACCGAAATGTGCATCATTCCCTACGGAACGCAGCAGGGTGAAATCAGCTTCTGCGCGTACAACACCGGTGTGGGCTGGCGCAACATCATCGAAAACATGCACAAGAACGCGACCGTGGCCGAGTGGTACAAGAACCATGGGAAGCACGAGATTTACGCCAAGGGCAAGAGCGTCAACCTCGGCTCCTACGAGCACTCGCTGGTCATTGATGCTGATGATGCGGCGCGCGTTCGCCACCTGGAGCACGACATTCCTCTGACGGCCGCCGAAGAGAACCGCATTCGCCGCAAGATGGCTCTCGAGGAGCAGGCTAGGGTTCGCGCCATCTACGAAGAGCTCGTTCTGAAGAAGCCTCAGACGGCGGTCGTGCAGATCGGCTCGGTTTCCGACATCGCCAAGGCCGTTCCGGCAAACTTCACCAACGCGAACAAGCCGATCGGCATCGCTCCGGCCAATGGCAACGCGGCTCCCAAGTCCAAAGAAGCCGCCGCCGAAGCCGTAGCCGGCGACTAAGCCCTGTAGCTCGGGCCTTCAGGCCTGAGGCTTTTCACGGCGCCACCACAAACTCGATAACGGCCCCGATCCATTCGGGGCCGTTTTTCATTGAGTTTTTTTAGGCATGTCCTGGTGACGAGCCGCTGCGATTCGAATAACATGTCTGGCAGGAGCCATTCATGTGCAGAAACATCAAGACGCTTTACAATTTCGACCCGCCGGTCAGTCCGGAGGAGGTTCGTGCCGCTTCGCTGCAATTTGTGCGGAAAATCACCGGCTTCAACAAAGCGTCAAAGGCCAACGAAGCCGCGTCTCTAGCCGCCATCGACGAGATTGCCGCTGCCTCCACCCATCTCCTGCTGTCACTTGAAACGAGCGCCACTCCGAAAAATCGCGAAGAAGAAGCTGCAAAAGCCAAGGCTCGCGCCGCCGAAAGATTCGGCGCCTGATTCCGAAGTTTCGTCCTGCAGCTTGCGTGCTGCAAGCAGGGCCTGACGCTTTTCGAGGCACCATCACAAATTCCAAACGGCTCCGATTTATCGAAGCCGTTGCTTATGAGGGTTGATGAAGATTCAAATCTACATACTCTTCCTCGTTGCAATTTCACCAGCTATCGTTTGTTTGGGTTATGCTTGGCGGGGTCGACTGAAGGATCTCTCGGAATTGAATAGCAGGGGCTGGCGCGAGAGCATTCTGACAATCGCGGCATGCAGTGCTACCCTCAGCCAGTTTCTTACGTTAGGATTTCTGCTACAAGGATTTCATGCCGACCGACAATCCTTCGCCGAACCTGCCTCCATGCCGTGGGCGGTTGCGAATTGGGTTAGTCTTACGAGTTGGGCCTTCGCGGTTGTCAGCACGATCATCGGACGGGGTAAGGCCAAGCATCAGCTACTCCTCTGGAGCCTAATCCACCCCGTCACTGCCTGGTTCGTGTTCATGATGGGTTACAACTATTGATTGTGATATTCGCCGGAGATATCCACGAAAATTCTCGATGGAACGAGGCGTGTTCCCATAGCGGCCGCCTTCTGAGGCGGGCGCCTTTGAAATCACGCCCCCAACCCCCCACTTTTAGGCGCAAATTGCTATAATTAATGCGGTAACAGCAAACGAGGACCCCATGCCCATCTACGAATACATCTGCGAAGACTGCCAAGAGCACTTTGAAAAAATCGTGATCAATAAGCAGCAGGAAATCGCCTGCCCCAAGTGCTCCAGCAAGAAAGCCACGATCCAGCTTTCCGTCTTTGCCACGGCCGACTCTGGCGGCTCCTCCGCTCCCTCCGGTGGCTTCTCCGGCGGAGGAGGCGGCTGCTGTGGTGGCGG
>JGI12635J15846_10000579_pt1 | contig 31728 bp, 26 predicted proteins | sample BlaSpr_A8_OM2_M2_FD_15846 | JGI IMG/M metagenome (IMG submission 15846)
CGAGCGCGAGCTTGCCGATGTGATTTACGAATTCGGAGAGGAAAGGAGGTCGCGGAGAATCGCCAGAGCCATTTGCCGGTCGCGGCCGATACGATCTACCGCACATTTAGCGGAGGTAGTATCAGCCGCGGCCCGGCCAATGAATTCTGAACAAAGGCGAATTCATCCGGCGACCAGAACTTTTCAGGCTCTTCGAATCTTCGTAAACCGCGAACTGGATGATCTGAAGGCGCTGCTCGAAGCGGCGCCGCGGATTCTGAAGCCAGGAGGACGCGTGGTGGTGATTAGTTTTCACTCATTGGAAGATCGCATCGTAAAGGATGCCTTCCGCGAGAGCGGAAATAAGGACAAGTACTTCCGGGTGCTGACGAAGAAACCAGTGATCGCATCCCAAGAAGAGCAAAATTTCAATCCGCGGGCACGCAGTGCGAAGCTGAGAGCGGCGGAGCGGGTTTAGATGAAAGTTTAGGCTCCGGAAAACCTGCCGGAGTCCCCGGTATAGCTGTACAGGCCGTGCCGGGTTGTTCAGGTTCTAGTAAGTCGCGATAAGTGAAGAGAGCGGACAAAGATCCGCCGAGGTGAAAGGCTTCCGGTTCGAAGCCAGGTTCTGGGTAGGAATTCGAGTTGGAAGGTGCGCGATGTATACGGGAACTATGTATTCAGGAACATTGATCAGGGACTTGAAGGCGGCGGTGGAGCAGGCGGAACGGTTGGCGGAATTGCGAGTTCAGCAGACGCAGCTGGCGGAAGCAGCAGAGATAGAGCTGCAGTCGATATTCGGCATGCACAGCACGCAGTTGACACAAGAGCAACAGATCTTCGCGGGGGCGGCATAATGGCGGCAGCGGCGGCAATTCGGATGGCGGTTCCAGAAGCTCGGCGAAAAACTTTTTTCACCGGAACGCCCGAGATTTACTTCGCCAAGGCGATCGACAATTCGCGCGTGGTGAAGGTCGAGTGCCCCGGCCGCAATCGCGAGATGAAGCAGTTTGGCACGGCGCTTGCCGTCCTGTTTTTACTGGTCTTCACTTACGCGTGGCAACACTTCCGCGCCATTGAATACGGGTATCAGGTTGAGTCCTCGAAGCGCGAGCTGAATAATCTGACCGAGATGAATCGCGCGCTGCGTCTTGAGGATGCTTCCTTGCGCGATCCGGAGCGAATCGACGTGATCGCACGCCGCATGGGTTTGGTGCCGCCGGCGCCGGGGCAAGTGATTCGCATGGATGGCGGGCAGATGGATGGAAATGCCACCCCGGTCATGGCCAGCGCGAGCCCGATCACGGTGCTTTCAGGACAGTAACTGGTCCGGCGCGGTCCTGCTTGGGCAACGCTCTGCGAACTTATTCGGCGATCCGCGTAAATGTGGATCGCCACATTCGTCTCTGACAACCTGAAAACCGAATTTCTCATGGCAAGCGACTCCAGTCTCGGCAAGAATTTCCGCCTCTACCTGCTTGGCGCAATACTTCTATTCTGGTGCGTGGTAATCAGCGGCCGGCTGATCTACCTTCAGATCTTTCGTTACGGCAGCTTCGTTAAACAGGCGGAGCATCAGCAGCAGCGCGAGATCCCGCTCTCCGCAAAACGCGGCGTCATCTACGACCGCGCCGGCCATGAACTGGCGATGTCCGTCCTGGTGGATTCGGCATTCGCCGTCCCGTCCGAAGTGAAAGATCTTCCCACCGCAGTTTCTCTGATCACCCGCATCACGGGTGAGGATCGCAATGTAGTGCTGGCGGACTGCCGGAATCACAAAACATTCTGCTGGGTGGCGCGCAAGGCGGATGACGAAACCATTGAACGGATTAAGTCTTTGAACCTGCAGGGCATCCACTTCCAGAAAGAGCCGAAGCGCTTTTATCCGGCGCGCGATCTCGCAGCGCAGGTTGTAGGTACGGTTGGCATGGAAGATGCCGGGCAGAGCGGCATTGAACATGAGTTCGAAGATGAGCTCCGTGGGCAAGACGGAAAAATGCTGATCTCTGTCGACGCGCGTCGGCAATGGTTCTCCGATGTAGAGAAGCAACCGGAGCCGGGGGAAAACCTGGTTCTCACCGTCGATAAAAATATTCAGTACATCGCGGAAAAGGAGTTAGACCAGGCAATTCACGATACGCAGGCCATTGCGGGAACCGTGATCGTGGAAAATCCGCGCACCGGAGAGATTCTGGCGCTGGCGAACCGGCCCACGTTCAACCCGAACCTACGCAAGCAGATTACACCGGCCGCACTGACCAACCGCGCCGTGAGTTACATCTATGAACCGGGATCGACTTTTAAGCTGGTGACGATCTCCGCGGCACTGGAAGAAAAGCTGACCAACCCTGATGAAGTATTCGATTGCCAGATGGGGTCGATCGTATACAACGGCATGCGCATTCGCGACTCACGCCCTCACGGTTTGCTGCCGGTGTGGGGAGTGCTGGCGGAATCGAGCGACGTCGGTGCGATCAAAATCGCACTGCGACTGGGACAGGACCGGTTTTACAAATATATTCGTGCTTACGGATTCGGACAGCAGACTGGAATCGAACTTCCCGGTGAGACGCGAGGGCTAACCAAGCCGGTGAGCCGCTGGTCGAAAGTTTCGATTGCTGCGATCTCCATGGGCCAGGAAATTGGAATTTCTCCGATTCAACTCTCGGCGCTGATTTCCACGTTTGCCAATGATGGCGTGTGGATTGCGCCGCGAATCGTTGCGGGTCGAGTGGAGCCGCAGAGCAGTCCAGTCAATGTGGCGTTTCATCCGGGCAATTCACGGCGTGTGATTTCGAGCTACACGGCAGCCGAGATGCGCTCCATGATGCAGAAAGTCGTGCTCGAAGGCACCGGCCGCAAAGCAATCCTGGAGGGTTACACGTCGGCAGGGAAAACGGGAACGGCGCAGAAAGTCGATCCCAATACCGGCGCATATTCCAAGACAAAATATATTGGCTCCTTCGCGGGATTCGCACCGGTGAATAATCCGCAGATTGTGGTTGCGGTGATTTTGGATTCCGCCGTTGGACTGCACCAGGGCGGCCAGGTCTCCGCGCCGGTGTTCAAGCGCGTGGCCCAGCAAGTGCTCGAATATCTGCACACGCCGCACGATCTGCCGCTGGCTCCGCAACATCAATTGCTGCTGGCTCGAGCGAAGACGCAAGATAAAGACCTGGAAGAGGGAACTCCGGACCATCCGGGCGAGCCGCTGGCAACGGCGGATGTAAACGGGGATTCATCGTCAGCATCATCTAACGAAAGCCCCAGCGTGGCGCGCGCACCGGCACCCCAACTTCCTCAGAGCGATGGGAATGTCGTGCAAGCGGCGATTCGAGAAAGCCAGCCCGCGCGCGGTGAAGAAAGTCACGACGCAACGAAAGCTGCTGGGAACGTCTCAGACTCCCCGGAAGCTGGTGTAAAAACCCCTGTAACTGGAACTGTGGTGCTGGACGTGGAGCAAGGCGGGATCGAAGTGCCCTCGTTCGTCGGGAAGACGGTTCGTGCAGCCGTGGAAACGGCGGAAGACGCTGGTCTTGAACTCGAAGCTGTGGGAAGCGGCGTGGCGCGGCAACAGTCTCCGCCCGCCGGAACACATGTAGCGGCGGGAACCAATGTGACAGTGCAGTTCGGACGTTAATAAATTCCAGACGCAGATGCCATTAGGGAGTCGCCAAGCCTTACGATTTGCCCTCAGGATTCTTTGCCTTCTGGGAGGAAGATTTGGCCGTTTGACCCCCGCAAAAACCGCGTGATACGTTAATCAGTCACCATCCCCATTCTTATCGAGGTTTTGCTTGTCTGCTGTTGAAGTTACTGTTCCTGCCGTGCGCAAAACCGCGTTGAATGCCGTCCATCGCCAGATGGGCGCGAAGATGGTGGACTTCAACGGTTGGGAGATGCCGGTAGAGTATCCCGCATCCATCGGGTGTGGAATCATCAGCGAGCACATGGCAGTGCGCACCGCTGTGGGTGTTTTTGATGTGAGCCACATGGGCGATATTCGCCTTGCCGGGCCGCAGGCTCTTGCCGCCGTGCAACACATTTCCATGAATGACGCCTCGCGGCTTGCGATTGGGCAGGCGCAGTATTCGGCCCTGCTCTATCCGCAGGGCACATTTGTGGACGATGTGGTCGTGCACCGTTTGGGCGAGGATGAATATTTTTTGGTCATCAACGCCGGGACGCGCGAAAAAGATTTCAATTGGGTGCGCGACAGCACGCGCGAGTTCGATTGCGCGGTGGAGAATCTGTCTGACGACTTCACGCAGATTGCGATCCAAGGGCCCAAGGCGGTGAATCTGCTGCAGAAATTGACGGACGCGGATTTAAGCGCAGTGAAGTTTTATTGGGTGACGCGTGGGACGGTTTGCGGGCTCAAGAATATTCTGATTGCGCGAACCGGATACACGGCCGAAGACGGTTTTGAGATTTACATTCCTTCCGACGAAGCCACGAGTGCTCGTGTGTGGAATGAGATCCTGAGCACGGGCAAAGAATTCTGTGCTGTACCCTGCGGGTTGGGCGCGCGTAACACGCTCCGGCTGGAAGGCAAATTGCCGCTCTACGGCCATGAGATTTCCGATACCATTAATGTTTGGGAAGCAGGGCTCGATCGTTTCTGCAAGATGGAGAAGTCGGAGTTCATTGGGCGCGAGGCGCTGGAGAAGGAGAAATCCGAAAGCCTGAAGCGGACGCTGGTTGGCTTGGAAATGGTGGAGCGGGGCATTGCGCGGGACGGATACAAGGTTCTGAATGANGCGGGGCAAGAGATTGGATACGTCACCAGCGGATCGCCGGCGCCGTTTCTGAAAAAGAATATTGCGCTNGCTTATGTGCCGCCGGAATNAGCGGAGATCGGCGGTACTCTGAAGGTGGAGATTCGCGGGCAGGGCGTGGCGGCGCGAGTGGTGCCAACACCTTTTTACAAGCGGCCGAAAAGGGCTTAAATACAGGGGAGACAGAGGTCGGGCTTTACGTGAGGAGCACGAGGGATCATGAGCTATCCAGCAGATCGCAAATATACGAAGCAGCACGAATGGATTCAGGTGAACGGAAACTCTGCCGCGGTGGGCATCACGGACCATGCGCAGGAAGAACTGGGCGACATTGTATTCGTTCAACTGCCGAAGGTCGGCGCAGAACTTTCCGCGGGCAAGACATTTGGGTCGGTTGAATCCGTGAAAGCGGTTTCGGACTTGTTCGCTCCGGTTTCTGGAACCGTCTCCGAGGTTAACGAAGAACTGGCCACCTCTCCTGAAAAAGTGAATAAAGATGCGCACGGCGCGTGGATGCTGAAGATAAACCTGAAGAATCCCGGAGAGATCGATGGTCTTCTGTCGGCGGCCGATTACGAGAAGTTCGTCGCGGAAGAGGCTGGCCATTGATTACTGGCCACGGATTACTGGCCGCGATTACTGGCCATCGATTGCCTTTTCGTGGCTCTGGATGGAATGCGTTGCCCTGTGAAGTTGCGCAACAGTCAAACCGTCCGGTCACGCCGCAATCGAAGTGACCGCCGCTACATCTAATCAATTTCTATGCGCTATTTACCGAAATCTCCTGCCGACCGCCAAGCGATGTTGAAGGCGGTTGGCATCGGCTCCGTGGACGATCTGTTTGCTCCAATTCCCGCTGAATACCGCCTGAGCCGCGATCTCCATATTCCCAGGCAAATGGCGGAGTCGGAAATTGTGGACTATTTCCGGCAGCGCTCTCGCGAAAACGGCGAAGGTTATACCAGTTTTCTGGGTGCGGGCGTTTACTCGCATTATCGTCCGGTTATCATCGATTCCTTGATTTCGCGCGGCGAGTTCCTCACTGCCTACACTCCTTACCAGGCGGAGATTTCGCAGGGAACGCTGCAATCCATCTTCGAATTCCAAACCATGATTTGCGAACTGACCGGCATGGAAGTGGCCAATGCTTCCATGTATGACGGCTCCACTGCCGCGGCCGAAGCCGTGATGATGGCGGTTCGCCTTACCGGCAGAAGATCGGTGCTGGTGGCGCGAAGTTTGCATCCGGAGTATCGCGAAGTTCTGGCGACTTACGCGACCCATCAGGGTATGCCGCTTTCGGTGGCAGGATTCGTCGAAAATGGCCGGTTGAATCTGGCGGAGTTGGAGAAATCGATCACGCCGCAAACCGCTTGCGTGCTGATTCAATCGCCAAACTTCTTTGGCACGATTGAAGATGTTGCGGCCGTTGCCGGAATAGCGCATAAGAATGGCGCGATGCTGGTGGTTTCGATTGCCGAAGCAGTGTCCCTGGGAATTGTGGAGCCTCCTCGCGAAGCCGATGTGATTGCAATGGAGGCGCAGTCGTTCGGAGTGCCGCAGGGTTTCGGAGGTCCGCACTGCGGCGTGATTGCCACGCGCGAGAAATATGTACGGCAAATGCCGGGTAGATTAGCCGGCCAGACAGTGGATAAACAAGGAAGGCGCGGGTTCGTGCTCACTTTGGCTACTCGCGAGCAGCACATCCGCCGCGAGAAGGCGACCTCGAATATCTGCACCAATCAAGCGCTGGTGGCATTGATGGTCAATATATTTATGACTGTCTACGGCAAAGTAGGATTGAAAGAGTTGGCCAAACAGAATCTGGCAAAAGCCGCGTATGCGGCGGGACAACTTGCCAAACATGGCAAACTTCTCTTCTCCGGCGCACCGCGCTTCAATGAATTCGTGCTGCAGACCAGCGAAGATCCGCAGGAGATAAATCGACGGCTGCTCAGGCACAAGATAATCGGCGGATTGCCATTGAAAAAGTTTTATCCTGAGCTTGGGAACGCGGCGCTATGGTGCTGTACCGAATTGACTACGCGAGCGGCAATCGATGAAGCGGTCAAGTTGGTCGGAAAGACTGGTGCTTCTGAGGTTAAAGAAGAAAAACCCAAAGCTGGCGCGGAAGTGGCTGTGGAGGTGGTGCGATGAAGCCTGTGATCCGCAAGGCCAGCCTTCACGTGAATCAGAACGAAGGGTTGATTTTCGAGAAGTCATCGGAAGGAAAAGCTGCGTGGAAGCTGCCGCCGCTTGACGTGCCGGAGGTTGATCCGTCTTCTCTGTTGGGATCAGCTGAAAGAAAAAGTCTAGGCAACATGCCGGAAGTGAGCGAGATAGAAATTATCCGCCACTTTACGCGGCTCTCGACCTGGAATTATGCAATTGATCTTGGGATGTATCCGCTGGGCTCCTGCACGATGAAGTACAACCCGCGCGTCAATGAAGCGGTGGCGCGTGTGGAAGGAATTGCCAACGGCCATCCTTACCAGCCGGAAGAAATTTCTCAGGGCGCACTCCAGATTTTGAAAACACTCAGTGAATGTTTGATCGAAATTACGGGCATGGATTCGATCACATTGCAGCCCGCCGCCGGTGCGCATGGCGAGATGACAGGACTTCTCATGGTGAGGGCATACCACCATGCACAAGGCCGTCCACGAAAGAAAGTTCTGATTCCAGATTCCGCGCATGGAACGAATCCCGCCACGGCAGCGATGGTGGACTACGCCGTCGAAAATCTGAAGTCCGATTCACGCGGCATGGTGGATATTGGCGCACTCGAAGCGCAGATGAGCGAAGATGTCGCCGCGCTGATGCTGACCAACCCAAACACGCTGGGAATCTTCGAACAGCAGATTCACAAGATTGCCGACATACTGCATGCAAAGGGCGGGCTACTCTACATGGATGGCGCGAACATGAACGCGCTGGTCGGCAAAGTACGGCCCGGTGATTTCGGCGTGGATGTAATGCACCTGAATTTGCACAAAACATTTTCCACTCCGCACGGAGGCGGCGGTCCGGGATCGGGTCCGGTCGCGATCAAAAAGAAACTGGAACCGTTTCTACCGAAACCAGTCTTAACGGCCAAAGCGGACGGCACGCTGGGATTCAACTACGACCGGCCGCAATCCGTCGGCCGGGTGCGGGCGTTCTATGGCAACTTTGGCATGTTCGTCCGAGCGCTGGCTTATATTCAGGCGAACGGACCCGATGGCTTGAGACAAACCACGGAAGATGCGGTGCTGAATGCAAACTACATTCGCAAAGGACTTGAGGGCGCCTACGACTTACCGTATTCAACTCCGACCATGCACGAAGTGGTTTTCAGCGATAAGCTGCAGGCGAAAAAAGGCGTGCGCACCATGGACATTGCGAAACGCCTGATCGATTACGGATTCCATCCCTATACGACCGCTTTTCCGTTGATCGTTCCCGGCGCATTGATGATTGAGCCGACCGAGAGCGAATCGAAGGAAGAGATGGATTTGTTCATCGAGGCCATGAAGTCGATTGCGGAAGAGGTGGAAGAAAATCCGCAGACCGTGCTCGATGCGCCGCACTCCACTCGTGTCTCGCGGTTGGATGAGACTGCGGCCGCACGAAAGCCAGTGCTCCGGTGGAAGCCCGCCAGCTAAGAGTAGGCTGGAACGTAAAATTAGTTTTACTTGTCATCCCGGTTTTACTGTCATCCCGAGTGGAACGAGGGATCTTGGTGTTTGCTGGAGGTGACAACATAGCATGCCCAGGCAAAAATCAAGATCCCTCGCTTTCGCTCGGGATGACATTCCTGCGTAGCTACTTCGCTGTAATATCCACCGAAGCTCGCGTGCTTGCCCAATCGAGGTTCATCCTGCAACCGTTGCCGGATTTCTCGTAGGAAATCGTGAAATTCTCAACTGGCGAAGGCAATTGGGAAACTTTCATATCGACTCGGCCAAGTTCGTCGCCCTCGTACTTATAAGGGATACCCCACTCGCCAGTTTTCTTGTTGATGATCAGCGTCCATTTGTCGGCCTTCGGAACGGTGAAGAGGGTATAGCTGCCGGCCGGCACATCCTTTCCACCAACCACTACATCGGCGCTGGGAACAAAAGTCGTAGCGTCATTCGCTCCCGTGCGCCAGACTTCTCCGAAGGGGACGAGGTCGCCATAAATTTTGCGGCCCTTCATGCGCGGGCTGGAGTAATCAGTCTTGATGGTTTTGCCGCCTCCCAGATCGCAAGTGGCTGATGCCGGTGGACTCGGGCGGGCCGAACCCATTTGTGCGAAAGCTGAGGCGGTGAACAAAAGAACCAGAGCGGCGGATAGCACAACTCGTTTCTGCATGATTTCTCCTTGTGGCGTTCGGTATGGTGCAGCGTTATGGACTATATTCGCGGGGATATGTCACCAGCAGACTCATGATTATGCTTCATTGCGCGCCGCATTTACAATCGCAGCATGGCGGTATTCGATGAGAAACAGGAAGAACTGGAGCATTACGAGACCATGATGGGTGTCCCGCGTGGCCGCTTAGCGGTGACCATGGACGCAATCACCGACGCCATGGCGCTGGTCGGCCAGCACGGAGTTTACTGCCAGAGCCAGCGCTGGCCGGGCAAGCCGGTCATGGATATTCAGATCATCATGAAGAGCCTGACCGACGCGAAAGAACTGATCCAGAGCGTGATGGAAGAGCTGAAAAAGAAATCCTAAGTTTGTTTTAGGATATTGGAAGCGAATATTATGGTTTCACCGTGACCATCACCACCGCATGAGAAGCCACTGGCGCGGAGAACTTTCCCGTAAACTTGCCGAGCTCCTTGCGCTGCCACAGGTCGCGCACGGAAGCGCTTAAGTGGCTGGGATAGCCAAGATCTTCCCAGTTCGCGGAAATCTCCTGCTGCGCGCTCCCACGATTTAATAGAATCACCGCGCGGCTCCCGTCCTTCAGTTGCTTTGCCCAAACCTCAAGGTCGCCGCTTTTCCAAGCGCGTTTGCCCTCATGCCCGCCGGGATCCTGATCGACCGCAATCACTTCTTTGTTGGTGAGAATGTCGTGGATCTCAGGCCGCATGTCCCGCAAATCATTGCCTGCAATCAGCGGAGCCGCCAGCATCGCCCACAAACTGAAGTGCGATCGATACTCGGTGTCCGTCATGCCGCCGTTACCCACCTCCAGCATGTCGGGATCGTTCCAATGTCCCGGACCAGCGTAAGACTGCAGGCCGACCTGCTGGTCGAGAATGCCCAAGACACCATTGGAGCAGCAACTGCCGTCCGGCCATTTCTCTGGACCTCCCCAGCGGTCCTTGATGTCGCCCGTCGTGCGCCACAAGTTTCCGCCAACTTCTTTTCCCCAAAGCCAGGGCTTGGCCGTGCCCCATTCGCAAATGCTCAACACGATGGGCCGTCCGGAGGCATCGAGCGCCGCGCGAATGTTCGCGTAAGAAGCCTTCGCGTCTTGCGTGGTGGTGTTGCACCAATCATATTTCAAATAATCCACGCCCCAGGCAGCGTATTGCAGAGCGTCCTGATATTCGTGGCCGAGGCCGCCGGGGCGGCCGGCGCAGGTCTTCGAACCGGCGTCGGAATAGACGCCGAACTTCAGGCCGAGTGAATGAATGTAATCGCCAACCGCCTTCATGCCATGCGGAAAACGCTGTGGATCGGCGACGATGTTGCCCTGCGCATCCCGGTTCACCTGCCAGCAATCGTCGATGTTCACGTACTGGTAGCCTGCGTCCTTCATGCCGGATTTCACCATGGCATCGGCCATGCTCTCGATCATCTGCTCATTTACATTGCAGGCAAACTTGTTCCAGGAGTTCCATCCCATGGGAGGTGTGAGGGCGAGATTGGCGGAAGGGACGTTGTTTTCCTGGCTAACGAGCATCGAAGATAGCAAAAGAACGCCAGCGAGTACGGCAGAGAGTTGCCGATTCATTCTCATCAGAGTGTTTTACCACGGGTGGGAACGTGGAAAGTGAGAACTTAGCATCGCGTCTGAGGACGTCGCAATGGTCCCAGCGGTTAGAAGCTCGATTGTTCTACGCCAGCGTGTACTTCCCGCGCTCGATAACTTTTCCGGCGATCTGCTGACGCAGGTCAATGGTGTTGAACGGTTCGTACTTGGCCAGCCGACGTAAAATCGCCAGTTGTGTGCGTAGCGTGTCTCCGTCGGCGACGGCTGCGATGACTTTCTTCGCTGCCGATTCAACTTTGTCCATCGCCTGCGAGAGATAAACCCGGGTCATCGCGATGGGCAAAGCCGCTGCGGATTCACCCTGAGCGTCGGCGATCTTCTGCGCGCGTAAGACAGCCGATTCCATGGCATAGGTTTCAATCGTCATGTCGGCGATGGCTCCCATGATCTCTTGCTGGTCCTGAATCGCCTGCATGTATTTCTGCGTGGCCGCGCCTGCGGCAAACAGGCCGAGCTTCTTGGCTTGCGTAACCAGTTTGCGCTCTTCTGCCAGCGGCCCTTCGAGGTCTTCCCCAATCGATGGCCCAGAGAGCACTTCGTCCATCAATTTCTTGATGGCGGGCATCAGTGGCAACTGGCCGCTCATGGCGCGCTTCAGCAGAAAGCCAGTGATGATGAGACGATTGATTTCATTCGTGCCTTCAAAAATGCGGTTGATGCGCGCATCGCGATACGCTCGTTCGGCGGGATACTCCTCGACGAAGCCGTAGCCTGCATAGATCTGCATGGTCTCATCGACAATGTAATCCACCATCTCCGAGCCCCACACCTTGATGATGGAGCACTCGACTGCATATTCCTCGATGGCTTTACGGGTTTCTTTCATCGCTTCGGCGCCCGATTTATCCACTTCGCCGAGCGCGACGTCCATCATCCCCACGGTGCGGTACACCAGCGCCTCGCCCACGTAGAGCAAAGTCGCCATGTTGGCGATCTTTTCGCGGATCAGCCCGAATTCGGAAATCGATTTCCCGAAAGCCTTACGCTGTTTGGCATAACTGACGGCGCTCTCCAGCGATACGCGCCCACCACCCAGGCACATCGCGCCGAGTTTGAAGCGCCCAATGTTCAGGATGTTAAAAGCAATGACTTGCCCTTTATCGATCTCCCCGAGCAGATTTTCCGCTGGGACTTTGCAATCGTTCAAAATGATGGGACAAGTAGACGACCCGCGGATTCCCATCTTGTGTTCTTCCGCGCCTACGGAGAATCCAGGGAAGGTTCTCTCGACCAGGAATGTGCTCAGCTTGTCGTGGCCCTCAACCTTGGCGAAAACGGTGAACAAGTCAGCAAAGCCGGCATTGGTGATCCACATTTTTTCGCCGTTCAGAATGTAGTGCTTGCCGTCGGCGGAAAGGCTGGCGCGGGTGCGGCAGTTCATGGCATCGGAGCCGGAGGTCGATTCCGATAATGCATAGGCTCCGACGATCTCGCCCGCAGCAAGACGCGGCAGATACTTTTTCTTTTGTTCTTCGGTGCCGAAATAAACGATGGGCAGCGTCCCAATTCCTGTGTGCCCGCCCCATGTGGTAGCGAAGCCGGCATATTTCGCGATGTGATCGGCAATGACGGCGGCGGTAACTTTGTCCATCTCCAGGCCGCCGTAGGCTTCGGGAATCTCGACCGAACTCAATCCCAATTCGCCGGCTTTCTTCAGCAAATCGCGGGTGATGGAGAAATCCTTATGCTCGATCTTCTCCGCATTGGGCAGGATCTCCTTGACTGCAAATTCTTCTGCCGTCTGGCCGATCAGCCGATGCTGCTCGGTGAAATCTTCCGGGGTGAAGACTTCACTGGGTTGACGGGTTTCGAGAAGAAAGCTGCCGCCGGCGATTTTGGTGGTGGGAAGCGCAGTTATCGTTGCCATAGAAAACCTTTCAACCACAAAGGGCCTTCAGATGAGCCACACTGAAGTTTATAAGCAACCCCAGTGATTTACCACTCAGCTTCAGGTACGAAAGGAGTTGGGCTTGGTGCACCGGCGCTAAGGACTTCCACGGACTTGCCTTAGGAAAGTTTACGGCGTGACGATATGCGCAGGCCTTTCGATCTTATATGTCTGAAAGCGCGTCGTAGGCACACAAGTGGAATAGCCAACCTGGTGGGTGGAATCCGACTGCGGATTATCGCGAGCCATCTTGTAGCTTCGCATCTTTAGGCAAAGGCCGATGCCATGTGAGGACTCGTCTCCGTAAAACAATGGAACATGTGTCGCCGGGTCGTTGGCGACAGACTGGCTCGAGTCCGCGGAGCTCGAAGGAATTTTTGATACCACAGTCTGCTCGGGCGAAGACTGCGCTGCTAATGACGCGGCGACTGCGATGATCAGCACGGCAATCATTAGCGAAGACTGCAAGAGGCGGAAGAATGACATGGGGCTTCCTCCTGAGACGAATTGTAGCTCCATTCCACAGAAATGCGCGAAAGATTTCGGGAGGTTAACAGAATCTCCTCATAAGCCTTGTTGCCCGCGCCCTTTACAAACTAAGATTCTCAAAAATTCCCGCCGCGCCCATTCCGCCGCCCACGCACATCGTCACCATGCCGTAACGTCCATTGCGCCGTTTAAGTTCTCGGATCACGGTTGCGGTCAGCTTGGCGCCGGTGCACCCCAGAGGATGCCCTAAAGCAATGGCCCCCCCGTTGGGATTTACTTTCTCCGGATCGAGTCCCGCCTCTTTGATGACCGCCAGCGACTGCGCGGCGAAGGCTTCATTCAACTCGATCACATCGATATCTGAAAGCTTCAATCCAGCCATCTTCAGCGCCTTCGGAATCGCGAACACCGGACCAAGTCCCATTTCTTCGGGCTTGTATCCAGCTGTGGCGAATGAAACGTAGCGAGCCAGCGGTTTGATGCCAAGAGCTCGCGCGCGCTCCGCCGACATCACCACTGCGGCGGCCGCGCCATCCGACATCTGCGAAGAATTTCCTGCAGTCACCGTGCCTTTTACGTGAAACGCCGGCTTCAACGCGAGCAGCGCTTCTAGCGATGTATCGGCGCGGGGGCCTTCGTCCATCTTGAAAACAATATCCTGCCGCTTGGGCTTCGATCCATTGGGAGTGGTGAAACTCACCGGCACCGGCACAACTTCCTCGTCGAACCTTCCCGTCTGAATCGCCGCCAGCGCTTTCTGGTGACTGCGAAGAGAAAATTCGTCCGCTGCCTCGCGGGTGATGCCGAAGCGCTGTCCCACGCGCTCCGCAGTGAGGCCCATATTCAAATAAGCGTCGGGATAATGGTCCACCAGCCAGGGATTNGGNGAAACCTTATGNCCGCCCATGGGGATCATCGACATGGATTCCGTTCCGCCCGCGACAATCGCTTCCGCTCCGCCGCTCATAATGCGCTCGGCGGCCATGGCTATGGCTTGCAAGCCTGAGGAGCAGAAACGGTTGATGGTGAGCGCCGAAGTCTCAACCGGCAGCCCAGCCCGCAGCGATGCGATACGTGCCACGTTCATGCCCTGCTCAGCCTCCGGCATGGCGCAGCCCAGAATGACGTCTTCTATCTCTTTCGCATCGAGTTGCGGCACCCGCTCAAGCGCACCTTTGATGGCGATTGCGGCCAGTTCATCCGGGCGAGTGGCGCGCAACGTGCCTTTGAAGGCGCGCCCTACCGGCGTTCTTACCGAGGAGACGATGACAACTTCACGCATGATGCAGACCTCTGCTGAAAATATTGATTAATTGATTCAAGGATATTGTTCAATGTTACGGGAGGAATGTCCACTAACCCGCGAGGGCAAACCTGCAGAAGTAAAGCTTTAGAACGAGCATTCGGCCAGGACCTTCTTCGAAAGATCGTCATTAAAAGACTGACTTTCGAAGAAATCCTGGCCGATTTGCTTTTGCATCAATTCGTTCGCCAAATTAAGTTGCGCTGGCCAGAACTGTGTTTCAGTCCGCCGGCATTGTCGCCGTGCGGGCCATTGCGGGAAGGCCCTTCGACGGAACCGGGACGACCGTCTGAACTTCCAGCCACCTGCGGACCTCGGGCAAAGCCTGCCGCATGGCTACTTCTCCCGCCCGAATGAGCTCGCCGCACCTTTTGAAATCGTCATACGCGAAGCCGGCTACGTCGGGCTCAACCACCAGGTCCGCCGCGCCGCGCCAGAGATGGCTCATCTTGTCCTGCGCGATGGCAAAGGATTGTCCGATCACGTCGAATAGATGACGGGGCGCGCCATCCTTCGACCATTGACCCTTTAAATGCACGGCCAGCACTCGATCCGCGCCCATGTCGCGCAACGGACACGTGGGCACGGGGTGCGATAGCATGCCGTCGACCAGCCAACGTTCACGAATATTTACTGGCAGGAACATTCCCGGATAAGCGCAACTGGCGCGCACCGGATCGATAATCGAACCGGAATGAAAGACCACGCCTTCGCCGGTATTGAAATCGGTCGCGGTTACTCCCAGAGGAATGCTTAGGTCTTCGAATGTTTTCACTTTTAAGGTGGAGTTCAAAAAAGAAACCATCCGGTCGTTCGAAGCAAAGCCGTAGCGCGAAACCGTCCAGCGGGCGAAGGTGGTAAAGCGGCACGATCGCGCGACCTGCTCAAGCTCCTCGACGGAAACTCCACTGCAGTACACCGCGCCGATCAGAGCGCCTACGCTGGTACCGGCGACCGTGCGCACGGGAATGCCTTCTTCTTCGAGAACTTTCAGAACGCCGATGTGAGCCATGCCCCGGGCGAAGCCGCCGCCCAGTGCGATACCGATGGCGGGAGTTCGCGGCTCAAAAGTTCCGGTCTTGCGCGAGAGTTCCCGCCCAAAGGCCTGCACGGACCGGACGATATTGCCGAAGCTTTTCACTGCAACCTCATTGCCCGTTGCATCGGGCACCACGTTAAAGCTTTACTTCATCCCATCATTAAGATGCCATAGAAGCCATTTATGCTGTAGAGCCCGATGGTGCCATCTTTCCATTACTTTCGGCGGCGCAGGACTGTAGAGATTGCCTGCCATTTTGCCGAACGCAAAAGCGGGCGAATGTGACTAACTCATGTGGCTCTGCTAAGTTACAAGTATGGTGCGGGAGATTTCTGCGGGTGGGATTGTAGTGCGGAAGCGCGAAGAAGAGTGGTGGATCGCTGCGATTGAACCCGCTGGGGCCGCGAATGACGATGCAAAATCGAGCAAGAGTGCCGCGCAAAAGTCCGTGTTGGCGTTGCCCAAGGGACTGGTCGATCCAGGGGAGAAGGCACTCGACACGGCTGTCCGCGAGGTTTATGAAGAAACGGGAGTAACCGCGGAAGTGATTACCAAGCTCGGCGACATCAAGTATGTCTACACCCGGAGCTGGGGCGATAAACAGCGCGTTTTCAAAATCGTCAGCTTCTATCTCATGCGGTATCTCTCCGGCCGTATCAATCAGATCGCGGAGGAAATGCGCATTGAAGTTGAGCGGGCGCGTTGGGTGCGGCTGGAGGAATCGCCGAAATTGCTGGCTTATAAAGGTGAAAAGCAAATGGCACAGCGGGCGCTCGAATATGTGAATGCGCATCCCGAACTGTGAAACGGCGCTTCATTTTTCTTTTGCTCCTTGCGCGGCGTCTTCCCGCATAATGCTTGCATGTTTTGTCGACAGATTCTGCGACTGGCGATCCTTCCGGTGGTGCTGTTTTTGTGCGTCCCGGCTTTATTCTCGCGTTCTGAAGTCCGTAACCAGAGCGTTCTCAATTCCAACTACGTTCCGGCCCTCGCCGCAGCCGATCACTTCCTTCAGTTCTGGCAGGCCGGCGATAAGGAGAATGGGATTGCTCTGTTAAGCAGCCACGCCAAAACAAAAGTCACGGCGGACGGACTCGATCAATTCTTTTCCAACCCTGTATCGGCCTACGAGATTGGCCGCGGCACATTGATGAAGGACGGGCGCTATGAGTTTGCCGTGGCACTGGTCGAGGCCGCGGCAAACCGGCGCGCGCGCCGCCGCTTTTCCAGCATCATCGTTGTGAACACTGGCAACAACGACTGGGCGGTGGATAAACTGCCATAGATACTTCGAACGGCGAGTCCTAGATACTGCGAACGATCGGTTCTTCTGTGCTTGAAATTGCATAAGGATTGAAGGTAGGGAAGATTAAAAATCATGAAACGTATTCATAAAGTTGCTGTACTCGGCGCGGGAACCATGGGCGCTCGCATCGCCGCGCACTTCGCCAATGCCGGCATCCCAAGCTTTTTATTCGATATTGTTCCGACCGATGTTGCGGCGGGAGCAGAGCCGGCGGCGAGAAATAAAATTGCCGCCGCCGGACTTGAGGGTGCGAAGAAATCCAAGCCCGCCGCTTTCATGGATTCTTCTCTCTCGCGCTTCGTTACGGTCGGCAACTTTGAAGATGACTTGAAAAAACTCGCTGCAGTGGATTGGATCATCGAAGCAGTGGTCGAGAATCTGGAACTCAAACGTGCGCTGCTACGCAAAGTGGAAGCAATTCGCAAGCCGGGCACCATCATCACAACCAATACCAGCGGCCTTCCGGTGGGGAAAATTGCGGAGGGTTTCTCCGACGATTTCCGCCGCTGCTGGTTTGGTACGCACTTTTTTAATCCTCCGCGCTACATGCGGTTGCTGGAGCTTATTCCCACGCCGGAAGCCGATCGCGGCCTGATCGATACAATCTCCCACTTCTGCGATGTGCGCTTGGGCAAAGGCGTGGTGATGGCGAAAGACACTCCAAACTTTATTGGCAATCGCATCGGAACTTTTTCGGTTTTGAATGTAATGCGATTGATGCAGGAGATGGACCTCAGCATCGAAGATATCGATGCGCTGACGGGGCAAGCCGTCGGCTGGCCGAAATCAGCGACCTTCCGCACCATCGATCTGGTTGGGCTGGACATTTTGGGACACGTCGTCGGCAATATGACCGCGAACGTTCACGACGAACGCAACGAATTGAAGTTGCCGAGCTTCTTCACCCAGATGCTGGAGCGCAAATGGCTGGGGGATAAGACGAAGGGTGGTTTTTACAAGAAAGTAAAAGGCGGAGACAGTAAAGAAGATGAGCGCATGGGGCTCGACTGGAAGACGCTCGAATACCGGCCGCGGCAGAAGCCGAAGTTTGCCGCGCTCGACATGGCGAAGAACATTGAAGATATCGGGGCACGCGTGCGCATGCTGCTCGGTCTTGAAGGCGCTGGACCGCAGAAAGGCGATAAGGCGGGGGCATTCCTCTGGTCAGCGTTGTCCGATCTGTGGACCTATTGTGCGAACCGTGTGCCTGAGATTTCCGATTCGATTGTCGAGATCGATCGCGCGATGCGGCTCGGATTCAACTGGGAACTTGGACCGTTCGAGCTTTGGGATGTGGCAGGGGTGGAAGCAACCGTCAGCCGCATGAAAAAAGAAGGCAAGCTGATGGCGGCGAACGTGGAAAAGCTGCTCGCCGCGGGGAAGAAATCGTGGTACGAGGACGATGCGAAGTCGGCGTCCGGGCGTGAGTATTGGGATCTGAAAACTGAGAACTGGCAGCCGGTGCAGGTTCCGGCGGGCGTATGGTCGGTTACGGTTGCAAAAAAATCCAACGGGGTAGTGAAGAAAAACTCCGGAGCATCGCTGGTCGATCTTGGCGACGGGGTGGGCTGCATCGAGTTCCATAGCAAGATGAACACGCTGGGCGCTGATATTCTTGGCCTGATTCTGCAAACTTTGAAGCTCGGGGGTCCGGGCGACAACTTCGACGCCTTTGTCATTAGCAACGATGCCACTAATTTTTCCGTCGGTGCGAATCTGATGTTGCTGCTGATGAGCGTGCAGGAAGAAGAGTGGGATGACGTTGATCTGATGATCCGGCAGTTTCAGGGTATGACGCAGGCGATCAAATTCTCACCCAAGCCAGTCGTTTCTGCGCCTTTCGGATTGTGCCTGGGAGGCGGAACGGAAATCTCGCTGCATGCCGCGGCGCGCCAGCCCCATGCGGAGCTTTATACCGGCCTGGTGGAAGTAGGCGTCGGCCTGTTGCCCGGTGGCGGAGGCTGCAAAGAGATGTTGCTGCGCGCCGTAGAGAGTGCCGGCACAGCTAAGGGCGGCAAAGTTTCCGGGGAAGCGCTCGCGGGATCGATCGAGATGCTCGAAGCGATGAAGCGGGCATTCGAAACCATCGCGACGGCCAAAGTCGCGACCTCGGCACACGAAGCGCGCGGTCTTGGCTTTCTCAATGACAATGATCGCATCACCATGAACCGCGAGCGCGTACTCTCTGACGCGAAAGCGCGCGCGCTGGAACTTTCCGCGTCTGGATACGAACCTCCGATGCCGCGAAGTGATATCCCTGCGCCCGGAGAAACTCTTCTGGGCACGCTGAAGATGGGAGTGCACCTGATGCGGCAGGGAGATTACATTACCGATTACGAAGTGAAATTAGGCGGCAAGATCGCCGAAGTATTATGTGGCGGCAACGTAACGCCGGGTACGCCGGTGAGCGAGCAATACATCCTTGACCTGGAACGCGAGGGCTTCAAATCCCTGTGTGGCGAGAGGAAAACGCAGGAAAGAATTCAGTACACGCTGAAGACGGGAAAGACATTGAGAAATTGATAATTTCCGAGAGGACAAAAAAATAAACATGAACTCCAAAAAACTGTGGCTTGCGTTCGTAGTTCTTTTTGCGTTGCCCCTGGCTCACGCCGACGAAATACGGAATGGGCAGGACGTCCTGCGGGCCATGCACGATCGCTATGCGAATTCGTGGTATGGGACGTTGACGTTCGAACAAAAGAGCACGACGTTCAATCCGGACGGAACCACCAAGGTNGAGNCNTGGCATGAGGCGCTGTCAGTACCCGGGAAACTTCGCATCGACATCGGAGCGCCCAGCGATGGAAATGGATACCTCCTAGTCGATGGAACCGTCACCATATTTCATGGTGGCAAGGAAACGGGTACCCGGCCGCTGGTAAATATGCTTCTGGTCCTCGGGTTTGATGTATACCGGCAAACTCCCGACGCTACCAGCAAAGTCGTTCAAGGCGAAGGTTACGACCTCACGAAATTTCACGAGGAAACCTGGAACGGGCAAACGTTTTACGTTGTGGGTGCGGACAAAGGCGATTTGAAGTCGAAACAATTCTGGGTGGAGAAGAACCGTCTGCTGTTCGTCCGGCTGTTTGAACCGACGAAGGACGATCCCGCGAAGTTTCACCAGATACTTTTTGAAGACTACCGTCAGATGTCCGGTGGCTGGGTGGCCGCGCTCGTCGAAGTGAAGGTCGACGACAAGAAAGTTTTCAGCGAAGAATACTCAGACATGAAAACGAACGTTAAACTCGCCCCCGGAACGTTCGATCCCAAGCAATTCAACACAACCCACTGGGAGAAGCCGTAGGGGATTGACGTAATTCTGTCAGAATCCGCACTGCGATGACTCCTGAGTCTTCAGAGCAATCCAATCGATCCCGAAGTGCGTACCTTCTGTGAAGCGGTCAAAACGAAAGGAAATTTCACATGAAGAATCGCAACGTTGCAATTCTGCTTGCATGGTTCGCAATGACTTTTGCAAGCTTGGGTTTCGCTCAGAATCCAATGGTCGGCGGCCACGATATGTCGCCGCAACAAAACATCATTCAGAACGCGCTGAACTCGAACGACCACACGACTCTGGTGGCTGCGGTCAAGGCGGCCGGGCTGGTCGACACGCTGGAGGGTGCAGGACCTTTCACGGTTTTTGCACCCACTAACGAAGCCTTTGCCAAGCTGCCGGCGGGTACGGTGGATAATTTGCTGAAGCCAGAGAATAAAGATCAACTGGTCAAAATTCTCACCTATCACGTAGTGCCTGGCACGCTGACCACGAACGGTATCAGGAAAATGATTGGTGAAGGCCACGGCACTGCCGAACTAACTACGGTGGAAGGTGGCAAACTTGAAGCCATGATGCAAGGCGGCAAGATTGTTCTGAAGGATGAGAAAGGCGGCACCGCGACCGTGACCATTCCGAATGTAATGCAGTCGAATGGAGCGATCCAGGTGATCGATGCCGTCCTGATGCCGTGAATTCGTTGAAGGAGTTCGCTAAACTGGATATTGGCAAAGGGCGCTCGTGAGAGCGCCTTTTCTTTTTGTGAACGAAGTTATGCGCAACCAGAGCTAGAATGTTTTATATGCGAAAACCTGGTAAATATCTCGCCGGAGTATTGCCGATCATTCTTTTCCTGCTGGTCGCTATTGTGGAACCTTCTTGGTTGAATGCTCAATCAGCCGCGCCGAATGAGCCAGCGCCTGACGTCCCGGATGCGATTCAAGTGCCGGCGGGGCAACAGGTCGTTCTATATACGCACGCGACTGGATCTCAGATCTACACCTGCCAGGCAGCTGCGGGCGGCCAGTTCAATTGGACGCTCAAAGGTCCCGACGCAGAATTACATGACCGCAAAGATAAAATGATTGGGCATCATTTTGCGGGCCCTACGTGGAAGTTGACCGATGGAAGCGAAGTAACCGGAAAGGCGGCGGCGCACGTGGACTCGCTCGATCCGGGATCGATCCCGTGGCTCCTGGTGAATGTGGTGAGCCATGCCGGAAGCGGGCAGCTGAGCAATGTAACCACGATCCAGCGGGTTCGCACTCACGGCGGCCAGCCTCCGGCGCAGGGCTGCGATGCGGCACATGTCAATACTGAAACCAAGAGCAGCTACAACGCGGACTATTACTTTTATGCTCCGGCTAAATGAAGGAACGTCGGAGACGTAGTTGAGTTTTTTGAAAACGTCAGCGGGGTTGGCTCGAATCAGACTCAGCCTTGGTAGTAGCAACATGCTTCGAAGCCGAAGCCCCATCTTCATCTTCTGCCTCGTCTTTCGCTGACGGCTTTTCTGAATGGTTCGCCGTTTCACGCGCAGTAGGCTCTTCCGACTTGGCGCCTTCTTGAGGCTTGGTGTTCTCTTCCGGTTTGGAAGCCGTAGAAAACAAATAGTCGATCCTCACGCGGGTGCCCAGCCATCGCACGCCGCTGGCGTTTCCCGCCCGCTCCAGAATAAGGGGCAAGAGCTTCCTCAGTCGCAATGCCTTTGTCCTTCAAGAATTGCGAAATGGCCGAGCTACGCGTGTCCAATGCCTCGAGAGAGGAGATGAATTCGTGAAATATTTCCTGCAAAGCTTTTTCATCCATGCCCGGCCTCCTTTTGAGTCTTAACTTGGATGCAGAAATACAACGGATGAAATGGTTAACCTCAGATGAGCACAAACTTATGAGGCGTCGCTGCCTATGGCTTGATCAATTCGTCCGAGAGCAAGCGTGCTTTCATGGCCAGATCGTGACCTCGCTCCACATCGCCCTCGGCAATGGCTGCCTTCGATTGCTCCATGAATTGCTTCACCTGGCTTAACGTCTGTTGCTGGCCGGTATCGAGCGGCCGGCCTGCAATTTTCTTCAAATTGTCTTCCGTGGCCGCGGCGATCTGTTCCGTACTCTGGCGCTGCTGTTGTTCGTCAGCCGCTCCTTTCAGCTGGACCGACGGTTCGGTTGACCCTCCGTCTTTGACCACAATCTTCGGGGGCGGACAGGGAAGCGGCGTTGAACCACTCGCATTACTTCCCGGCTTCGCTGTCCCCGAGGCTGAGCAATCCTGGTTCGTTTTGCGGCGCTTGCGACGTTTGGCAGCCGGTAGAGTAGTAGAAGACGCGGGAGCACCAGAAGGAGACGCGCCTTTTGACGGGCTGGCCGGTGCCGTCGAGGGCGTGGCGGGCTGGGTTTGCTGCAGGGGCGTTTGTGACGCGCCGGCTGAACTGCTTTGATCCTGAGACGCACTCCAGCCATTCAAGAAATCAGCCTGCGGTCTTGCAGCAAAGCCGGCAACTTGAGCAATGGAGAAAAAACAAATCCCGAGGATTGCGGCCAGAGTCATCTTCCAATCCCGACTGATTGAAACCAACTATCTCAATTTTACGCCCCGAATATATTGCTCCCGAAGTTTCCAATGAACTCACGCCAAGGAACATAAGCCAAAGAAGTTAAGCAAATGTTAAGAAGCTAAAATCGATGCTTTGGGCGTCACCGGATCAAGTGCAGCTTCAGCCTGCTCATCAATTCTCTCGCCAGCCAGTGGAATTCTAAAGCGGAAGGTGGTTCCTTTGCCCTCCAGGGATTCGAATTCCACCGATCCATGATGCCAGTCCAGAATCTGGTAGGTTTGCGCCAACCCAATTCCGTTCCCATCTTTCTTGGTCGTGAAATAAAGCTCGAAGACCTTCTCGTGCATGTTGGCTGCAATGCCGATGCCCTGATCGGAAATCTCAACCATTACCATATCGCCTTCCTGATGCGCCGCGATGGTGAGCGAGCCTCCGTCAGGCATGGCCTGCACTCCGTTGAGCACCACATTTAAGAGTGCTTGCTTCATCATGTCGAGATCGGCTTTGATCGGCAATGGATAGGCCGGCATGGCACGCTGAATCGTAACTCCATGCGTCTCCGCTTCAGGCCCCGCCAGCATCGCCACATCTTCGAGCAGTCCGCGCGAATCCACTTCTTCCAGATGCAACTCTCTGGTTCGCATGAAGTCGACCAGAGTCTGCACCACGCGGTCGAGGCGGTGAATCTCGCTGCCGATGATGTCCATGTGGCGCCGGGTGTCGGGATCGAGCTGCGAAAGCTTGTTTTGCAATAACTGCAAATGCAGAACGATAGCATTAATCGGATTCTTTACTTCATGGGCCACGCCGCCTGTAACTCTTCCGCTGGCGGAGAGCCGCCGCGACATTTCGATCTCGTCGCCGATGCGCCGCACCGATTCCGCGTCGCGCATAATCAGCAACGCGCCAATCTGAGTTCCTTTCTCCTGCACAAAATCCATGGAAGCCTGTATACGCCTGCCTCCGGCGGCGCTGAACTCACGCTGTGAGAACGGGCGCCTGCGCTCGATCGCGTCAATTACCAGCGTGCCCAGTGGGGAAACGTTGGCGAAGACTTCTCGAGCCGTCCTCCCCAAGAGTTGTCCGCGCGGCAGGCCGAGGAATCGCTCCACCGGCGCGCTCACCAGAACCACCCTGGAATCCCGAGTGAACAGTACCAGTCCGTCCTGCAGTTTGGACATGAGCTGGTCCACATTGTCTTTCAAGGCGGAAAAGATCTCTTTCGTGTCCCGCATCTGCCGCCCCAGGTTGGCGATCTTCAGCGTGACCAGCCCGAACTCATCATGCTCGGACTCCCTCCCGGAAAAATCTTCGGTTGCACCTGAATTCATGCTGTCCAGGTTCCGTGCGATTTCACGCAACGGACCAAGCGCAAGATTCGAAATCACCGCCGCGAGTAACAGCGATGCGAAAATCGACGCAATGGAGAAATAAAGCGCGTGGATCAGGCGAGGCGTGATCTCGCTCTGGAGAAAAACCGTAGAGACACCAATCCGGATGGTGCCGAAAGCGGCTCCATTCAGTTGCAACGGGAAGGTGACATCGTAGACGGCAGCGGGACGGTAAACCAGCTGAAGTTGCTGCCAAAAGCGTGCGGTCGTTACGCTATGAAAGTTCGGACGCTCAGGAATAATCTTGCCGACAAGTTGAGCGTTGGAATGAAGCAGCGCCTTTCCGTTGGCATCTTCCAGCGATGCGTCATAGATGTAAGGCCAGAGCGCGGTCTCCGACTCGATATTGTTCAGCAGATTCGTATCCATCGGCAAATATTCGGCCAGCGCTCGCCGCACCGCGGCGGGATCGTTGGTGTCGATGCGAGTACTGCTCAAATCCGGAAGATCGTTGTCGGCGAAGTAGGCCAATTGCTGGGTCAGGCGGAGGGCGCTCTCGTAAGTGTTGGTGATGCGCTGCCGTAACAACTGAGAGATATAGAGATACGAGAAGGCAGCCACCATTACGGCGACCATGAAAGTGATGGCGAAAACGATAATGGTTTTACGTCGCATGAGAAAAAACAGCGGCTAGTGATCGTGTCAGTGGCTAGCCGAACAGCAGCTTGGAGCGCAAANGGGAGCTTGAGAAAGCTTTTGCTAACCGCTATCCACTAATCACTATCCACTTTCTCTTTCAACTTCCGCTTCCTGCTGGCTGTTGCCATATTCCTTCAGCTTATTATGCAGGGTTTTCAGGCTAATTCCGAGAATTTCGGCGGCCCGGGTCTTATTATTGCTGGTCGATTCCAGCGTCTTTAGAATCAGCGCTTTCTCTGCTTCGCCAACGGTCGTCCCTACGCCTAAGCGGATCGCATCTGGATCGTTGGCGCTGGTGCGGAGGATGGCATGGCCGAATCCGGGCGGAAGATGTTTGGTCTCAATCATTCCGCTGTCACACACGATCACTGAGCGCTCAAGGGTGTTGCGCAGCTCTCGCACGTTCCCCGGCCAGGTGTAATTGATGAACAGATTCATCACCGCTTCGCTGACTGCGGAAACTTTTCGCCCGTGCTTCGCGCTCATTTCGGAGGTGAGAAGCTCCACCAGATCCGGAATATCTTCTTTATGCTCCCGCAGCGGTGGCATGTGAACATTGAAAACATTGAGCCGGTAGTACAAATCGCTACGTAGTTCGCCGGAAGCCACGGCATCGTCGGGAACCTTATTAGTCGCTGCCAGCACCCTTACGTCAACCGATGTTTCAACCTTGCTGCCTAGCCGTCGCAGCTTGTGATCCTCCAGTACCCGCAGCAGCTTGGCCTGGGTGGCGACCGGCATTTCTCCAATTTCATCCAGCAATATCGTGCCGCCTTCCGCCAGTTCGAAGCATCCGGTTCGCCGCTCCAGCGCTCCGGTAAAAGCGCCCTTTTCATGGCCGAAGATCTCGCTCTCGATTAACGTCTCAGGAATGGCGGCGCAATTGATGGCCACGAAGGGCCGGTCCTTCCTGGGACTCAGTTGGTGAATCGTACGGGCGACCAGCTCTTTCCCGGTACCGCTGGCTCCCGTAATCAACACCGACGCCGTACTGGGCGCGACCAGTTCGATCAGTCGGAAGATCTCCTGCATCTTCCGTGAGGTCCCGCGCAACTGGCCCAGCGAGCCCGAATCGCGCAGTTTCCGCCGGGCAGTTTCCAACTCCACCCGTGTTCCCAGAAGTGCACAGGCGTTCTGCAACATCGACCTTAGCCGCTGCGTATCGATGGGCTTGGTAATATAGTCGTAGGCTCCCGTTCGCATGGCCTGCACCGCGCTGTCGATAGTGCCCTGAGCGGTGACTACGATCACGGCCATGGCCTGGGTTTGTTCTCCCAGCTTTTCCAGCAGTTCAAGGCCGCTCATGCGCGGCATCTTGAGATCGGTAATTACGATCGAGGGCGTCCACAGCTCCACTTTCTCCAGTCCCTCCACACCATCCCGGGCAGTTTCGGTCCGATAGCCCCATGACGAAATAAGCTCCGCCAGACCTGTGCGTTCGTTCTCCTCGTCTTCAACGATCAAAATCTTCTCGTGATTCATCCTTCTTGTGCTGGCCGTTCTGGCCGCCCCTTCAATTGCAGTGATTATGGAAACTCCGGTCAGGAACTTCTCAAGAGTACCAACATACGCGGCTGGCATGCCTGCGGCAAGGCGGTTCGGATATTCCAGAACCTAACCGGGCTCGTGCGACACGCCGTAGTTACAGAGCGCAGCGACTTGGATTCCTGACCGCTGAGTAGACAGCTACGCTTCCAGATACAAGTTAGCGTAAATAAGCTAACCTCTAACCCGCCATTCGCAACTAACCGACGCTGACCAAACGCAGGGATACTTGATGTCAATTTGAGACGAAACCTACTGTAAGAAAGTGAAAAAGCTCAATATCCATCAGCGAATAATGAAAATTACTTTCTCTATTCAGACTGCCTGGGTTAGAATTGCGGGTTCCCAAAATGAGGTTCAATTTAAGCGTTCGACTCAGTTGTGCTGCTTGATTCGGCACTCAATTTTTGAGGGCCATCGAGCTGAGTGTCGGATAGATTGACGGAGGAAAAGAATGTCACTTTTTGGTAGATACACCAAGAGCCGTGTGTTGATCGGCCTGTTGGCACTATTNGCGGTCTCACTTATCTCAAGCTCCGCTTTCGCGCAGAGCGACTCAAATCCCAAATGGGACTTGTTCGCGGGGTATCAATGGATTCATCCCGGCGGCACCGTACCCGCGGCATTTGGCGACTTCTTCAATCCCACTCCCTACAAGATTCCCGATATGCCCAGGGGATTCGGCACATCTCTTACTTACAATTTCGATCCCCATTGGGGAGTCGAAGCCGACTTCGGCCATAACTGGGGAAATTCCAACTATGAACTGGAGGCGTCCGTAGGACCACGATTCATCTGGCGCACGGATGCGGCGAATTATTTCCTGCATGGCCTGGTCAGTCTGAACCGTTTGGCCATCAATGGGTATGACGCCCAGAACGGAGCGGGTGTCATTCTCGGCGGCGGCATGGATTTGCCCATAAAGAAATGGTTCGCCTTCCGATTGTTTGAAGCCGACTACGTTTTGGGTTACCACAACTATCATCAGTTCGCTACAACCGGGGATGAAAACCTGGAGCGGCCGGAATTGCAAGGCATTCGCCTGCGTACTGGCTTCGTCTTCAGTTGGGGTGGCGCGGTACCCGTGACCCCGACCGCGAGTTGCTCGGTTCAGCCTACCGAAGTTATGGTGGGTGAACCCCTCACCGCGACGGTGACCACCAGCAACTTCAATCCCAAGCACACTGTCACCTACGCCTGGAGCGGCAATGGCGGCCAGGTTACCGGGAAAGACACCACCGCTCAGATTGACACCACGAACGCGGCCCCCGGTACTTACACCGTTACAGCTCACGTGACGGACCCGAAGATGAAGAACAGTAATGAGGCGAGTTGCTCGGCCAGCTACACCATCAAACCGTTGCCGCCGAAGAATCCGCCTACCATGAGTTGCTCTGCCAGTCCCTCAAGCGTGCAGGCGGGCGGCAGCGTAACCGTAACCTGCAGCTGCACCAGCCCGGATAATGTGCCGGTCTCGGTTGCCAGCTGGAACACCACGAGCGGGAATATCTCAGGCAGCGGTAATACCGCCACGTTGGATACTACCGGTGCGGCGCCAGGAAGCATCACGGTTGGCGCTACCTGTACCGACTCGCGCGGCTTGGCCTCCCCGGCTTCGACCCAGGTGACCATCGAGAATCCGCCGCCTCCGCCGCCGAAGGCGTCGAAGCTCAGCCAGTGCGACTTCCCCAACGAGAAGAAGCCCTGGCGCGTCGATAACACCTGCAAGGCCATCCTGGACGATGTCGCCAAGAACCTGCAGCAGAATCCTGACAGCAAGCTGGTGATCGTCGGCAACGCCGATCCGGCAGAGAGACGCAAGAATCTGGCGGGCGAACGCGCCGTCGATTCCAAGTTCTATCTGACGGAGGGCGAAGCTCAACAGCACATCGACCCGAGCCGTATCGAAGTGCGCACCGGCAGCGCTGGAAGCAAGACCGCCGAGTACTGGATCGTTCCTTCGGGCGCGACTTTCGACTCGACCGGTACAGAGTCCGTGGATGAATCCAAGGTCAAAGCGGTCCCGGATCATCCCAAACCGGCAGCCAGGAAGAAGGCTGCCCAGAAAGCGCAGTAGTTCGGAAATGGAATAAAGGCCGGTCGGCGCAAGTCGACCGGCCTTTTTTCTGCGTGGCCTTCAGTAACTTGTTGTAGGCTGGTCTGACTGTCAGTCTAGCTTTCGCATCCAAATTTTCGCTAATCTAGGGATCAAAATCGCTATGAAATCTATTTGGCTCAAGTTATTGATGGTGCTGACCTTGGCTCCAATCTGCGTGGCCGCTTCTCAGCCCTGGACGGTTCTCGGCCCTGATGGTGGAGACGTGCGCAGTTTGGCCTACGACCCGCAAAACCCAGATCATGTTTTCCTGGGCACCAGCACCGGGGTTATCTATGTGTCCGATGATGCCGGTCACAGCTGGTCGCGCTTCGCCAAACTCGGGGTTGGCGACGACTACGTGCTCGATCACATCGCCTTCGACCCCCAGAATTCCAAGACCATCTTTGTTTCCGCCTGGAGCGTCCAGGACCAGAGCGCTGGAGATATTTTCCGCAGCTATAACGGCGGCAAAACCTGGCAAAGTCTGACCCCGATGCATGGCAAGTCGGTTCGCGCCATGGCTGTTTCGGCCTCCGACGATAAGGTGGTGGTCGCGGGCGCGCTCGATGGCGTCTACCGCAGCACCGACGGCGGCGATAACTGGCAGCGCATTTCGCCCAACGACGGCATCGTCAAGAACATCGAGTCCATTGCGGTCGATCCCAAAGATCCCAACGTGGTCTATGCCGGAACCTGGCACCTCGCCTGGAAGACCAGCGACGCAGGCGCCAACTGGCAGCACATCAATAAGGGCATGATCGACGACTCTGACGTTTTCTCAATCATTGTCAGCTCGACCGATCCCTCCGAGGTTTTCGCCAGCGCCTGCTCCGGTATTTATAAGAGCACCACCGCCGGGGGCGAATTCGAAAAGATCAAAGGCATTCCTTTCACCGCCCGCCGCACCCGTGTTCTCAAGCAGGATCCCAGCAACCCGGCCATTGTTTACGCCGGTACCACCGAGGGCTTGTGGAAGACGGTGAATGATGGCAAGGACTGGAAGCGCGTCAGCAACCCGGAAGTGGTTGTGAACGATGTCCTGATCGATCCCCGTAATTCGCAGCATGTCCTGCTCGCCACCGATCGCAGCGGCGTACTCGCCAGCGATAACGGCGCGGCAACCTTCACCAGTTCCAATCACGGTTACTCACACCGCTATGTGAGCGCGATTCTTCCGGACCGTAAAGAGGCGAACACCCTTTATATCGGCCTGGTGAACGACCACGAATTCGGCGGTGTTTTCATGACTCACGATAGCGGCCAGACCTGGCATCAGGAGAGCGCCGGCTTGGATGGCCGCGATGTCTTCACCCTGAAGCAGGCCAGCAACGGCACGATTATCGCGGGCACCAACCGCGGCATGTTTGAGCACCTGCCCGGCACGGCCACCTGGCATCCCGTGAACAACATAGAACAAGAGAAAACCGTATCTAAGACGGTTACCTTGAAGAGCGGCAAGAAAAAGGTCGTGACCTCCGTAGCCCGGACTCATTCGGTCCTCGAAGGCCGGGTCAACGACGCCGATCTCGACTCGCCCCGCTGGTTCGCGGCTACCTCTGCGGGCCTCTTCGTGAGCCAGGATCATGGCAAAGTCTGGATGGGCGGCCCGGTAAGTGGCGAAAAGGATTTCGTTTCGGTCCAGGCGCAAGACGGCTTGGTCGTCGCCGCAACCCGCTCTTCTGTGTTGGTCTCGCAGGATTCGGGCAAGATCTGGCAGCCGACCGCGAAGCTGGCTCCTTACCAGGTCAACATCCGCAACGTCACGGTCGCAACTGACGGCCAAATCTTTGTGGCTGCCCGCGAAGGAGCGTTCCACAGCTCAGACTCCGGCAAAACCTGGGACCACCTGATCGCCGGGTTACCCGACAAAGACATCACGTCAGTCAGCTTTGACGGCAGCCGGAAGCGCTTGCTCGCAACCAGCGGCCAAACGGGCGTGGTATTTGAAAGCACCGACGGTGGCGCTACCTGGAGGCGCGGACCCGACTCCGGCTACCCGCTGCGCCGCGTCAGCGTGGTTCACGGCCACTACGTCGCCGCGACTCCGTTCGACGGCGTAATCGCTGAGCCGGAGAACGAATCGCAAAGCGCCAACGCAGGCGGCAACTAACTCATACCCGGCACACAGTCTCGAAACATACTTCCGCAGCTCAACTCACCGCGGAGAGCCCAAGGCTCTCCGCGATTCTTTTTGCCTGGAATAAAGGAAGTTCTACACGGCACAGCCCACGATCCCTCAGTTAAGTCCTTGGTTTTCATGCTGCTTCGTCTGGTATTTCACTTGCCACTATCCCGCTATCACAGGATTGCGCCAACATACTCAGCGTGGCATCAAGCACCAACCAAAACCGCAGCACGACGGCTTATGTGAGGGCAGCCGCCCAAGCTTGTCCTGAGCGGAGTCGAAGGGGCTGTCCGGTCGAGCGAAGAGCGACCTACTCTCGCGTGAAGAATACCAAAACGCACCGTGTGCATCTGGCCATGGCCGCTCCTGCTCTCGGTCTGGTTCTGGCCTTCACTGCAAGCTGCTCCAGTTCCCACGCCTTCCATCGCACGCAGTCAGTCTCGTCCAACCAGCAACAGTTGCCCTTCCATCAGGAGATCGAGCACAGTCCCGACGATACTGCGCGGCCGAAAGTTCCCGCTGCCCAAGACCCGCCCCATAACAGCAAACTCTTCGTCGCGGCCTCGCAGTTTCATACCATCGCCGCCGGAACATTGGTCACAATTCGTCTCCAGGAGCCGCTGGTTCTCTCGCGCCTCCACGCCGGAGATGGATTCTCCGGCTCTGTGGCTGACCCGCTTGTCGTCAATGGAGACGCCCTGGTTGAAAACGGCGATCCCGTCACGGGACGAATCGAATCCACTCAGCCGCCTCCACTTCAGTCTTGCCGAGGATCTGCTCCAGGCTATGTGCGCCTCGCTCTAAGCACGATTACGGTCGATGGAGCGCCGATCCCGCTTCAAACCTTAAGCCTGTTCGCCAAAGCCACATTGATCACGTCCCACTCCACGCCCGCTTCTTGCGATTTTGAACTGCAAAAGAGCCACCTCCTGACTTTTCGTCTCAGCGCTCCCTTAACAATTGCGCAATCGCAGGCGCTTGCCAAACGCTAGTTCAGACTCTCCCTGAAGTCCTGGTTCAGCCGGATCCAACCCGTTTGTCTGAAATCTTTCTAATTTGTGTCGTAACTCAAGCTATCTAATTGAGTTACAACGTTTTCCACAGATAAACCTTCCGTGGCGTGACATGTGCCCTTCGCCGTTCCACTTTCGGCCTCCTATAGTGGGACCCGAAGCGAGTTTGGACCCAACTATAGGGAACGACAATTCCGTTTTGGGAACACCGAGGTATCGGCAGCCTCTCGTCAAGGTTCTTTTCGGGTCGCAATCGTTGCAAAGTATCGATATGAATACCGCTACTCCAATCTCGCGGCCCATGCTTCCAAAAACGGAGAGAGCTG
>JGI12635J15846_10000581_pt1 | contig 31590 bp, 33 predicted proteins | sample BlaSpr_A8_OM2_M2_FD_15846 | JGI IMG/M metagenome (IMG submission 15846)
GATCGCGGGCGGTCAGGAAAACATGAGCGCGGCGCCGCATGTATTGCCGGGCTCACGCGACGGTTTCCGCATGGGCGACGCGAAGCTGATCGACTCGATGATCGTCGACGGCCTGTGGGACGCGTTCAACTCGATCCACATGGGTGTTACGGCAGAGAACGTTGCTAAGGAATACGGCATTTCGCGTGCGGCTCAGGACGAGTTTGCGGCGTTGTCGCAGAACAAGGCGGAAGCGGCGCAGAAGTCGGGCCGTTTCAACGATGAAATCGTGCCCGTCGACATTCCGCAGAGGAAGGGCGAGCCGCTGCGTTTCGCTACCGACGAATTCGTGCGTCACGGCGTGACGGCGGAGTCGCTGTCCGGCCTGAAGCCGGCGTTCTCGAAGGAAGGCACGGTGACGGCGGCCAATGCGTCCGGTCTGAACGACGGCGCCGCCGCCGTGATCGTGATGTCGGCGAAGAAGGCCGAGGCGCTGGGACTTACACCGATCGCGCGCATCAAGGCGTACGCGAACGCGGGCGTTGATCCGAAGGTGATGGGCATGGGTCCCGTGCCGGCATCGAAGCGCTGTCTGGAACGCGCGGGCTGGTCCACGTCCGACCTCGACCTGATGGAAATCAACGAAGCATTCGCGGCGCAGGCGCTCGCGGTGCATCAGCAGATGGGCTGGGACACGTCGAAGGTCAACGTGAACGGCGGGGCGATTGCGATCGGACACCCGATCGGCGCGTCCGGCTGCCGGATTCTCGTCACGCTGCTGCACGAAATGCAGAAGCGCGATGCGAAGAAGGGTCTGGCGTCGCTGTGCATCGGCGGCGGCATGGGCGTGGCGCTGGCGATCGAGCGCGACTGAACATTCACGTAGGGTGGCGGCGCAGGTGACACGGCACTTGGCCCGCGTCAGCCCGCCGCCCTTCCTGAACGCGATACCCGTGAGCAATAACCGAGGGCATTACCTGAGAGCATTACCTGAGAGCATTGCGAAGGGCAATACAGACCCGGGCAATTCACCATGCCAAGTCGATCACCTTCGGAATTGTGAAGGTCTGCGACGCAGCGTGGCAAGTCAATGGCCGTATGTGCGAGGCGGCTATTGGCATTTCATTACCCTCGCAGATTCAAATCGATCGGATAGAGAGAATGAGCAAGAGAATCGCTGTAGTGACCGGAGGCATGGGCGGCCTCGGAGAGGCGATCAGCATCAAGTTGCATGATGCGGGTTATACCGTAGTGGCGACACACTCGCTGAACAACGCCGGCGTCGATGCCTGGCTGGCCAAAATGGAGTCTGAAGGTCGCAAGTTCCGGGTCTATCCGGTGGACGTGGCCGACTATGACTCATGCCAGCACTGCGCCGCAAGAATCCAGGCCGAAGTCGGTCCGGTCGACATTCTGGTGAACAACGCCGGCGTCACTCGCGACATGACACTGAAGAAGCTGGACAAGGTCAATTGGGACACGGTCATCCGCACCAATCTCGATTCCATCTTCAATATGACCAAACCGCTGTGCGAAGAGATGGTCTCGCGCGGCTGGGGACGCGTCATCAATATCTCGTCCGTCAACGGTTCGAAGGGTGCGGTCGGTCAGACCAACTATGCGGCGGCCAAGGCCGGCATGCATGGCTTCACGAAGTCGCTCGCACTGGAAGTGGCGCGCAAGGGCGTGACCGTGAACACTATCTCGCCTGGCTATCTCGCCACGAAAATGGTGACGGCGATTCCGCAGGAAATCCTGGAATCGAAGATCCTTCCGCAGATTCCGGCCGGCCGCCTCGGCAAGCCCGAAGAAGTGGCGGCCCTCGTACTGTTCCTGTGCTCGGATGACGCCGGCTTTGTGACGGGGTCGAATATCGCCATCAATGGCGGACAGCATATGAATTGAGGCGGCGCCCGGCACCGTCGACACGGCCTCGCCCGATTTGTCGGCGCGAGACTGGTCACGGCGCCCTCAAGGAATAGTTGAAAAGCCAGAGTTGCTGGTCGGGTTCGGGCAGGCTGCGGAGGTCGCAGTACCGTTGAATAGTTGTGCTGGCCCGAAGTGCCTTCCGAACCTGCGGCAAACAATGTGATGAACGGCGGTCAACTTCCGGAATGACGTCGTCAATTCTCAAGCAGGTTGTCATGAGCGAAACATGGGTGGGCCTGATCGTCGCCGCATCCGCGCTCGCCATCGCTACTTTTGATGCTAGGGGTACCTTCAGGATGCGGATTTTTTCGCACCATAGCGGCAGTGCACAAGCAATGAAATCAAAGGCTTATCGTTCGCCCATGATGGGGTACTGGGTGCCGTTTCGCGGATGCGATCGCATCCTTACCCAGTAAGGCTTTGCGGGCCGCTGGCGTACATTTTCGCACGAATCTTGAGCGCACCCCAAGTCGGCCTACCGGCTACTTAACGATCCTTAGTCGCTCCTGCGGCGCTCAACGGTCAACAGATGCGGTTGCAACCGATGACCGCACCTCGCGTGCGAGACCATCCATCCATGAGCGTGAAAAAGCGCCCAGACCGTGAAGCTCTGAGCGAAGTCATCGGGAGCCCGATGACNGAGGTATCTGAAATGAAACTGGCTCGCTACCGGGCGTTGCCGCGATAGCGAGCCAGCTTTAATGCGAATGCGGGCAGAGGTGCCCGCTGGAAGACGGCTTATTGGCAGAAGTAGAGCGAGCGCGGGCCGGTGGCTTCTGCTTCGGTCTTATGGGAGTGGGCGCCCGAGACGGACGAACCGCTAACCACGCCACCGATAGCGCTTTCCGAACCGTTTTGTTCAGCGACACGTGCCTGTGCAGCCTGAAGGTTTGTCGGGTAGTTGAGATCATCCGCCGCGGGGCTGTAACCGGCCTTTTCGAGCTGGACCAGTTCCGCGCGGACTTGCGCGCGGGTCACGGGCTGGTTCGATTGGGCGAAAACGGCAACCGGAGCGGCGAGTACAGCGGCAACGACAACTGCTTGAATGAGCGACTTCATGATGGGAGCGTTAAAAACCTTGGGGTTGTATCTCCTCAGCAAGCCCGAATTGCCGAAGAAGCTCGGCAAGTTCTACGGACAGTGGCTCCTTCGGCTTCTCATACCTCGCGAGCCTTTCCTTGAGTTCACCATTGATGACAGCACACCGGACTTGAGCAAGCAGATGTGCTCCGTGCGGTGACCAACGCATTTGTTGTCTTTTGCACATACGCTGATTCAACACCTGATTGACTGCTGACTCGGCGCTCGCGGTCGAAATGGCCTTCCCTTGACGATGTCGTGCGCCATAGTTGATGGTTGACCCACCATTCGCCTCGACATAAGCAACGAGCTCCCGTACGCGGTAATCAAGCTGCTCCAGACTTTCTGCGAATCCCCGTGTTTCCGGCACTATCACTCGACAGATAGTCAAAATCCCCTGCATCCGGCTTTTGGCCCCCAACACACTTCGGGCGGCTTTTTCTGTTTCTGTGACGGCTCGCATGCCCTTGACGATCTGCTCAAGGTGTCTGATGCGCATGGAAATATGGAACCAGTCGAGCACAGATGTAACTGAAAACGGCAGTCGGTCAGCGATAGACTGAAGTCCATTGGCACCATCGGTGATGATCAATAGGCGCGGGTGGTCGGTGCCGGTTACCGCTCGTATATACCCGGTGAGGCGTTCCGAGACATCTGGCAATTTGGATCTCACGAACGCAAACACATGCGAGGTCAGGTCTTTGGCAGTCAATCGCCCGGTCAGGACCTCAAAGCTCGAACATTCTGATTTGCGCCGGCCTCGAATGAACCCTCCGTCTACAGTCAGGCTCCACTCGGTATCATTGCTCGGGACGATGTGCGTGGAAGGCTGCACAGCCTCTACGCGTGCGCCTGCCCGCAGCGCCCTGTTTCTGACGGTCACATGGTTCAAGGTGTCCCGTACGGGCAGAAATTCGCGCAACATTGCGACGACCTGCCGATACGGCATCAATGCCGAGAGCTTCGCCTCAAGCGCCAGCAACTCAGCGCTCGCCCGCTCGGGGATATATTCAGTCATCGGGTTATAGGGATATTCCAGTTGATAAGGCGTCTCGCATGGGCAGGAAAGAATTTGGGCACTTCGAAACGGTACAGTGCCAAACACTGTATCCAATTTGCGTATCCGCCGATCCTTGAGATCGAGCATGCGGTGACAGCGGGTGCAGAAGCGTCGTAGCGTACAAACCTCTTCGGCGTGTGCCGCTACCACTATCTTCTGCATTTCATGCAGTACGTGTTTCCCTTCAGCCAGTGATAAACCGATCTTTGCGGGTTCAAGGTCTCGATAGGGGCGCTCAAGCTTGAAAAGTTCGAAGGTTTCGGTTTCACCATAGTCTGTGGTGACCTCGATGCGAATGGCGATTTTCATCTCCACCTCCAGCGGCCCTGATTTTGCAAATTTAGGCGTTCTTCGCTAATACCCCAAGGTTTTTAACGCTCCCTTGAATGTCTTTTGGCGCCACTTACGCTGATTGACGTTTTTATTGCGGAATCAGTGACAACTTTATTGTGGTCTACGAGAGATGGCCGATCCAGTTTCGTCTACAGGTCCATGATGTACGCGTCGGCGTTCACCGCATCATCGGCCATTTTGGTCGGCGCATGCGTTTCGCGCCCTGTTTGCTCACGCGAGAATGTGCGCGCCGACTGCTGACGGGTCACTCATCCTCTTCAAAGCGAAGCCCGGCCTTCTGCCATTAGGTGCAACGTGGGCCGGTAAGACGCGTCGCGCAGTCGACGCAGCGACCATCTCTCAAACGGCTCAGCAAGGACGTCTCTACAGTCCCCAGATAATGTCTGCGTCCTGCTTTTGAGCTTCACGAAGCATGTCCAAAAAAGGATAAGCGCGTTGTGCCAGTCCTGCACTGCGCTCATGTACACCCGCTTGTGTTCCGTAGTGCATCTCATCGTGTGCATCAGACGTTCTCTGGTCTTCCGCGATGGCGTCCTCCATCCGGCCAATGACATCTGGTAGCTCATCGCGTGCGATAACCCCACGCGGACTAAGTCGTTTCCCAACGATACCAAGAAGGTAATTTGCAAGATCGGCAAGCATCAAAACATCGGGTGATGCTCGCGATTTAAATGTGATTAACATGGCAGGCCACCTCCTGAAGTGAAGGCATTCGTGTGAAATAACGTGACGTCAATATTATATCACTATGTGATATAGAATGAACCAAGCCAGGAGATAGCGGTGAGGCATTGGTCAAGCATTGAGCAGCCGGGAAAGCGGCAACGCACACCGCATGGCGTCGTCGACGAACAGCCGAGTTCCTACGCGAGAAATAGTCCGGTCGACAGATACCGGTCACCGCGATCGCACACGACGAAAACGATTGTCGCATCGTCAACCTGACGGGCGATCCGCAAAGCAACGTCGCACGCACCCGCTGCCGAGACGCCGCAAAAGATGCCTTCTTCGGCAGCCAGGCGTTGCACCATCGCTTCTGACGCCGCCTGACTTACGGTCTCGACCCGATCTATGCGGCTTCGCTCGAAAATCCTTGGCGTATGAGATTCCGGCCATCTACGGATGCCCGGAATACGCGAACCATCCTCCGGCTGCACTCCGATAATTTCCACGCTCCCGCTCTGTTCCTTCAGAAAACGCGATACACCCATGATCGTGCCGGTGGTCCCCATCGCGGAGACGAAATGGGTGATCCGTCCCGCCGTGTCACGCCAGATTTCGGGTCCTGTGGTTTCATAATGGGCCAACGGATTGTCGGGATTGGCGAACTGGTCGAGGATTACGCCCTGGCCCTCCTGTTGCATTTTTTCGGCCAGATCGCGAGCGTATTCCATACCACCGGTTGCCGGCGTCAGGATTATTTGCGCGCCGAAAGCCGCCATGCTCTGGCGGCGTTCCACCGAGATATCTTCCGGCGTGATCAGGACCATCCTGTAGCCCCGGATTGCCGCCACCATCGCGAGCGCGATACCTGTATTGCCGCTCGTGGATTCGATCAATGTGTCTCCCGGCTTGATGTGTCCGCGGGCTTCCGCCTTCGTGATCATCGACAGTGCCGGTCGGTCCTTCACCGAACCCGCGGGGTTGTGCCCCTCGAGCTTACCGAGGATCACGGTGCCCCGCTCGCTGATGCCGTCGTCAGGGATGCGCTGGAGCTGGACCAGCGGAGTGTTGCCGATGGTGTCTTCGATGGTTTTGTAAGACATGACGTTTTCCAATCGGTCGACGCGATGAGCCGCAAGGTGTCGGGCAGCACGGCCTGGGGAACAGGCTTACGGGCGCCCGCGGGTTGCGTCGTCCTTATGCCTGGGCACCGGTGCAAACCGTTTCTTCAGGTGGTGCAGGGGAGAGCGCCGGAACATCTCGCGTTGCTCCTCTTCCTCGAAGAACGCGAGCGATGGTTTCACCAGATCGCTACGGCTTATCAAGCCCACCAGACTACGCGACTGCGGATCCGACACCACGGGCAAGCGCTCGAGTCCATGCACCGCCAGCCGGTTGGACACGATCCGGCAGGTTTCCCCGGGCAACGCCATGATGGGTGTGTTTGCGCCGAACAGGTCGCTCATGAGCCGGATGGCTGGATTGCCGGCTCGCGCGATGAATCCGTCACGCTCGATCATTCCTACCAGAGCGCCGTCTCGTGTCACCGGAAACGCGCGATGGATTTGCTTTTCACCAAAGTATTTCGCCAGTACCTCGGCGACTGGCATATCCGCATCGATTGTCTCGACTTTGCGCGTCATCACCTCTTCGACGAAATGGCGTTCAAGAGGATCGATGCCGTACTCGCGGTAGATGTGATAACCGCGGCGCGCGATTTTCTCGGTCAGGATGGAGCGCCGCATCAGCAGCACCGTGAATCCGTATGCAACAGCCGAAGCCATGAGCAGGGGCAGCAAAACGTTGGCATCGTGAGTGAGTTCGAACGCGAACACGGTTGCCATGATCGGTGCGCGCATCATTCCGCCAAGCGTCGCCGCCATGAATACCAGCGGCCATACTGCGGGTTCCCCGCCAGGCAGGAACGGTCCGAAGATTGTGCCCATGGCCGCACCCATCATCAGCAGCGGAGCGAGCACGCCTCCGGATGTGCCGGAACCGAGGGCGATGACCCACATGATCGCCTTCACCAGTATCAGGCCGGCCACGACGCTTATCGCAAGATGGTTATGCAGCAGATCGCCGATGACGTCATAGCCTACGCCGAGCGCACGCGGCTCAAAATATCCGCCGATGCCGACAGCAATGCCGCCAAGCGCCGGCCACCACATCCAGTGAATCGGCAATTTGCCGAAGAGGTCCTCGACCTTATATAGCGCCGATGACAGGCCCCAGGACATGGCGCCCGCCACGAGCCCCGCGACCACGCATGAAATGAGGCCGAGCGGACCCAGTGGGATGGTTTGCAACGGGAAGAGGGCGCCGCTGCCGATCAGAAGGGGACGGGTGAAACCGGCCACCGCGCACGCGACGGCAACGGGCAGCAGGCTACGCGGGCGCAGTTCGAACAGCAGCAGCTCGACCGCGAGCAGGACCGCCGCGACAGGCGTACCGAAAACCGCCGTCATCCCGGCTACGGCGCCGGCGACGAGCAGCGTCTTGCGTTCACCGGCTGTCAGGTGGAAATATTGTGCGAGCAGCGACCCGATTGCGCCGCCTGTCATGATGATCGGCCCTTCCGCACCGAACGGGCCGCCGCTGCCGATGGCTATTGCGGAGGAAAGCGGCTTGAGCACCGCGACCTTCGGTGACATCTTGCTCTTGCCGAACAGGATGGCCTCGATCGCTTCAGGAATGCCGTGTCCACGGATGGCTTCGCTGCCGTAGCGCGCGATCAGTCCGATCACCAGGCCGCCGATCACGGGAATCACGATCACCCAAAGACCGAGGGTATTTCCCGCGGGCGAGTGATTCTCGAACGACAGGGACTGGAAGAAGAAAAGGTTGGTGAAGAAATTGATCAGGTGAAGCAGGACATAGGCCGTGACCGTGCTCAACGCGCCGATCACGATCGCAATGGCCGTGATGCGCGGCAGATGAGCATTCGCTGCAAAATCACCTCGTGAAGCGTTTTCGTGCACATTGACTCCTGATCAATTCAGATTTGTTTGCGTTGCATCGGCTGTCGGAACGGCGTGATCTTGCTGAAACGCCAGCAAAGGTGGGCAGTGTCGACATGCACCCGCCTAAAGATCGACCTGCGGAACGCGGAAGGTGCCCGCGAGCGACTTCAGTTCTGCCCGATGCAATTCGGCTAGCCGCGAGAGGATTTTCTCTCCGGGTTTCAGCAAATGAACTTCGACTTGGCGACGATCAATTTCGCTAGGCTTTCTCTTGACCAGGTCCAGTGCTTCGCACCGCGACACGAGCGCAACAACGCCATGGTGATGCGCCTGAAGCCGCTCAGCGAGTTCACCGACAGTTGCCCAATCGCGGTCCGGATAACCCTTGATATGTAACAACAGCAAGTACTGCAGCGGGGTAATGCCTTCGTCCTGAGCAGCTTGCTCGGAGAAGCGCTCGAACCGCCGCATCTGGTAACGAAACTCGGACAGCTGTTCAAAGTCTTCTTTGCTTAGTGCGCGAAAAGCTTCTTTCATGGGGGAAAAGTCCAGTCAGGAACCTAGATTGAAATTCTATCATATGGTGATAGATATGAGAGAGTCCTGCATGCGCAGGACCGGGGAGCTTGGCGTGACGCGTGCTTGGGCTTTCGGGCGACAGCGCACGCGGCGCACAGGGCTATGCACGCCAGCGATAGTAACTACAAGGGCACCGATGGCTGGTTCGAAATGGGGAGCGCAGACGACCAGTCAACAGCGCGAGAGCCCGGTACAACCCTAGACTAGGAAGTCCCATCGCTGCGACCAGTCGGCGTCCTCCTTCACGACTTGCCGCAAGATGTCCAGTGCCGCTTGCAAGCCGGTTCTGCTCGACGATCGCGGATAGACGACGTACACGGGATATGAGAATTCAGGTGCTTCGACGACTCGTTCGAGGACGCCATGGTCGAGGTAAGACTTGACGACTCGTGTTCTGAAATAGCCCGAGCCTCCGAACTGAAGGATGTATTGCAGAGCCAGCGGGCCGAGGTTGAAATACAGCGACGACTTGGCGTGCTCGGGCAGCGATATGTCGTGCTGTCGTCTGTATTCGGGGCCCCAGTCGACGTAGACATACGGTCCCGGCTTTTGCGACGTCCGGATCAGCACCAGCTTTTCCTCCACTATCTCCTCGACCTGAATGCCCGCGACATATTCCGGCCCGTATACGAGTGCCGCATCGAGTACGCCACCGCGCACCTTTTGCTGGAGCGCAGCACCGTCTCCCAACTCTGCGCGCACCGCATAGGTTGAGAGATCCTGGCGCAACCGGGCGGCCCAATGCAGCACGAGTGGATTCGCGAGACTGGTGTCCGCACCGAACGTAAACATGTCGTCGTAGCCGCTTGGCAATGGAAGATCGCGGCACGCCGCCTCCCAGGTCTGGACGAGCTGGCTGGCGTAGCCGAGGAATTTTTCACCATCTGTGGTGAGCCGCGCGCCCGCTTTGTTGCGCTCGAACAGGCGGCACTTCAGTTGCGCCTCGAGGTTCTTGATTCGTGCGGTTACCGCGGTCTGGGTGACGTGCAGTTGCGCTGCCGCCGAGACCAGGCTTCCCGACCTGACCACCTGGAGAAACGTGCGTGCGAGTTCGACGTCCATGGGCCTGCTTGCAAAAAGTTTGATTTGAAGGGGCGGCAGTCTTGCCCCGCGGCTCAACCGCAACCATCAGCCACGTACCTGGCTGCATTGCATCAATCGTTTTATATTCAAAATTATTGCATATAAACAGCAATATATTTAACTTGTTGCCATGCGATACGGATGCTTAAATGAAATCGGATTGGCTTATTTATTTATGTCCCGGCTGCAGATGCCTGGCAGGTGTTGAAAACAACGAACGATCAAGCGAAGGAGTCGAAAATGGGCATCGCACTATGGATAGTCGGCACAATCGCCCTGATGGCTGCAGGGGCTGGCGTGACGTTCGCATTCGCGTCGCTGATTCCGCAGGACGTGCTGCAGCAGGCGCAGGCCAATGGCCGGTTTGCCGGACTGAGCGCCGACAGCCATGACGAAATTACCGGTAAGCCAGTCAAGGCCGCGGCGTCAAGATTGGCCCACCTGCGCAGTCAGGCTGGATAGCAGGAAGCCGTGTCGGCGGCTGTGTCGAACATACTTTCCTCCTCGGCCGCGTCCCCAAGTGCCACCTTCGCGATCTCGCCCCGGCTAGGGGTGCGTTTGCCGGTAGAGGCCCAGTATCAGGTCGGCCTGCGTGATCATGCCGGCGAGTTTTTCCTGCGTATCGAGCACCGGAATATGGTGATGGCCATAAGTGGCGAATAGTGGCACGAGCTTCGCAATCGACGTGGTGGCGCTGACTGTGGACACGTGGGTCGTCATGATGGACGCGACCGTGAGTACTGAACCGGGGCTGGCGAACCATCTGTCGATAAATGTCGCCAAGACCCTAAGCTTTCCGGCCGCCATATTTCTCGCGATGTCGGCCTGAGTGACGATGCCGACCACGAACGCGCGGTCGTCAATGACAGGAAGCGCTTTGATGCCATGACGCTTGAGCATGGCGGCGGCAGTGGCGATCGTCGTGCTGGATGCGATCGAAACGACGGGGCTGGACATGATGTCCGCGCAGCTCAGTCCGCTGAAACTGCGCGCATACGATTGCAGCTGTATTTCCAGCAGCAGCGATTCGAGATCCCCCGGGTCGATGTCCAGCAATTCGTTGCGACGGCCGAGCACTGCCTCGAGGTCTTCCCGTGTGAATCCTGGGCTGGCCGCTGGCGCACGGACGCCGGTCTCTTTGGCTGAGCGCGCTGCATGAGGATAGCGATGCCCCGTCGACGCGTGGAACACGATCGCGACCGCCAACAGCGCAAACGACTGCGCCGCTATCGGCGCAAAGACGAATCCGAATCCGAGCGCATGCACGGCTGGCCCACCAAGCACGGCAGTGAGCGCGACCGCGCCCGAGGGAGGATGCACGCACCTGAACGCGAACATCGCACCAATCGATAGTGCCACTGCAATCGGCGCGGCGTCGATCGGGTTCGTGATCCAGGTTGCACACGCCACGCCAATAATCGCGGAAACCATATTGCCGCCGATGATCGACCAGGGTTGTGCCAGAGGGCTCGCGGGCACAGCGAACAGCAGCACTGCGGAGGCGCCCATTGGCGCGACCAGCAGGGGGATGAACGCGTTGTCGCCCAGGAAAACGTGCATCACCCCTGCGGTGAACGATATGCCGAGCAGGGCGCCGAGACAGGACCTGAATCGTTCGGGCCAACCAAGTGCGACGGGTGAAGGCGAGAAGCTGAGAAACCAACGTGCGAGAGCGGATCGGACCATAAGCTTGGAGATAGTGTGAGCGACCCTATATCTGGCGTTCTCACCGTCAGGCAGCGTCTCCTGCCAAACATATTGTAAAAAATATGTGATTATGACATATATCAACGTATTCGCCGGGGCGATTCCAGGCGGTCATATGAGCTTAGCCGTGAGCCAAGCCATCGTCCGATGTCTTGCGGGTATGCCGGATTCACGCGGGCAATTGATGGAAGCGTATGGAGTGTTGACCAGAGCAGGATCGCTGCCGATCCACTAATCGAGTTCGCCGGCGACGGCTGCAGCAGTCCGTGGAGAAAGTATTTCGTGATCCTGTTCAGGATCAGCGCTTTTGAACAGAACATCACACGACACCTGTTCAAGCAGCAGCGCTTGATTCTCACCGCCCCACCAGCGGGTGAGAAAATTCTCGTGGTGGTGACCGATGACGATCAAATCCACCTTAAGATTATTCGCCAAGCGCGGGATTTCATCGGCAGGGTTTCCCGTCACAAGATGCTGGGTCGCAGCAATGTCCCATTCCCGAAGTCTATCGACTCCTTTTTGAAGAATGGCGCGCGCCGACTTTTCGTCGACGTCGAAACTGACCGAAGACAGGACGTCGAATCCCCGTGTCCAACGCGCGCAATTGAAGATCGCGACCAAGTGAGTGTCGGCTCGGAGTTGTTTCGCGAGCGTCGCGCCGCACCGCAAGGCGGCTTGTCCCTCCGGTGTAGCGTCATAGCAAAGCAGGATCCGCTTAAATGAAGACATCACTGACTCCTGGCAACCGAAAGAGCGCGTAGCAAAGCAAATGAGCAATCAAACTATACATCATATTGCGATATAAAAACGCGGAATGCGAGATTGCATGCCTCTGGTCAGTCAGTCGCTCGATGAAAGAATCGTCATACCCGGCGTTCGGGCTGCGTCGTCGCGGGCCGGCTGAGGTTCACTTCCATCGGCGGCTGATTGCGAAGTTTTCCGTGACGGTGTCTGTCCTAATTGGATAAATTTTTAGATATCCTCTCTATTCGTCCCGTCAGGCTGGCGATTACGCAACTGTCCGGCGACGCGACACCTCCGGCCTGGAACTGCCGGTACCGCTCCTGGGTGACGGGCACTTGTTTTTGTTTGCGACCGTGCGACCGGGAACAGGGCTCGAACACGTGACATCTAAGTACATAACCGCGTTCGATACGAACCGACGCGCAATGGCCAGCCGGCCCTGTCACTGTCAAGGGAGATCATATGAAAGCCATTCATGCAGCATTGTTCAGCGCACTGGCGCTCGTCAGTTTTCCGGGCTGGGCGCAGAGCACTGGACCCACGGATCCGCAAATTGCGGCGATTGTCGTAACCGCCAATCAGGTCGATATCGACGCCGGCAAGCTTGCGGAATCAAAGACGAAGTCGGCCGACGTCAAGGCGTTCGCGCAGCGAATGGTCACCGACCATAGCGGCGTCAACCAGGCGGCTGTCGACCTGGTGCACAAACTAGGTGTGACACCACAGGAAAACCCGACCAGCCAGAGCCTCAAACAAGGCGGCGACGACAATCTGACCAAGCTCAAGGCGCTTGCCGGCAAGAACTTCGACCGGGCGTACATTGACCACGAGGTGACCTACCATGAAAGCGTTCTGGACGCGCTCGACAAGACGCTGATCCCGAGCGCACAGAACGCGGAGCTTAAAGCGCTTCTCGTCAAGGTGCGGCCGGCTTTTGTCGCGCACCTCGAGCACGCCAGGCATTTGCAGGCGGAACTGGGGAAAAGCGGTGCATGACTTCATGCCTGATGGCGCCGGCCGCCGCCGTGGCGACCCCGGCGGCAACCCCCGGTGGGGCACATCCGGGCTCAACCTGGGTGTGGTGGCTGCTCTCGTTCTGGCGTTCTCCGGCGGGGCCGGCGCTTCACCCACGACATACACGGTCGTGATCGAACAGATGCGTTTCAATCCTCCGGCGCTGACGGTACGGCGCGGCGATCACGTGACATGGGTTAACAAGGATCTGTTTCCCCACACCGCGAGCGCAAACTCGAAGGCATTCGATTCGCGCAGCATCGCGCCGGATGCTTCGTGGACTTATGTTGCCGGCCAGCCAGGCACTTATCCGTACCGCTGCGACCTTCACCCGACGATGGTTGGAATACTGACCGTCCGATGAACCAGGCTAACGAGGATTCCATGACGGAAACAGCTGAAACATATCCGGAATCGATCACAAGCGACGAACTGAAGCTAGCACGCCGCATTGGTGCGGGAGACCGCGTAGCGTTCGAATTGCTGATGCGCACGCACAACCGGCGCCTGTATCGGCTCGCGCGTGCCACGTTGGGCAACGACGCCGAGGCGGAGGACGCGCTGCAAGAGGCCTATCTGTTGGCCTATAACAGGATTGGTCAGTTTCGCGGCGACGCCGCTCTCCTGACGTGGTTATCGCGGCTGGTCCTCAACGAATGCTTCGGCCGCTTGCGAAAGGAAGCCCGTCGCCAGAACGTGATTCCGATGGTCAACGCAAACACCCTCGCTGAAGCTGACATCGATGCCATGAGCACAAACGAGTCCGACCCACCAGACAAGGCCGCGGCGCGCACAGAGATGCGTGCTCTGATCGAGCGCAAACTGGACGAATTGCCTGAAATTTTTCGCACTGTATTCGTGATGCGTTCAGTCGAGGAACTTAGCATCGAGGAAACAGCGCAGTGCCTGAATATTTCCGAAGCAACGGTTCGCACCCGACATTTCCGCGCAAGAAGTTTGCTGCGTGAGTCGTTGGCACAAGCGATCGATCTTGCCGAACGCGATGTATTCGAGTTCGGCGGCGCTCACTGTAACCGCGTGGTTGCAAATGTACTGGCGCGTTTGGCCGATGAAGATCGCCGGGGTAGCGACGGGTATGAGTCGCCTTGATCAGATGTTGCCTTCACGGGGAATCGAGCAATATTGCCCTGCTCCGGGAGCCTGCGAACAAACTACCCTCGGTCTGACTCGCAAAAGAGCGGTCGTCATGCATCCCATCTGGATCATCTTCGGGATTGCAGCGCTGCTGGCGAGTTCAAGCGCGCAGGCAATTGCGATCAAGGTGGTATCCGGTACCTATGGGCAGAACTGCGGAGCGCAACGCGGCAACGCAACACCCGATCTCGCGACTCGGTGCGACGGGCGCGACACGTGCGAATATCGCATTGACCGGAGAAGGATCCTTGACCCCGCCGCGGGTTGCCCAAAGGATTTTCTCGCGGAGTGGCGCTGCGGCAAAACCGAGTTTCATACCGCCATGCTCAGCCCGGAGGCCGGGGCAGGCAGCACGCTGGTGCTGAGCTGTGTCCGACAGACGGGCGCTGGAAAATAGAGGTGGATGTTTTAGTCAGCCCACCGATGCGCATTCTGTCTCACATGCAGAAACTCCTTACGCACACGGACTGATTCACGCCTATCGACTCGGCCAAACGGAAAAGCCTCGACCTGGAACTCTGCTGTTCAAGAGGCACTCAATATAACCGGCAGCCCATCGAAGCCGAATGAAACGAACATGCCCACGGTTCCCGCCTTGATCGATTCCACCATTTTATTCAAAGGCGCTTCGGCGTCTTCGGAACTGGGTGCGTGTCCGTTTTTGCCCGAGAGCGCTGCGACGAAGACGATCGTCCAATCCTGAAGGAACTGCCGGGATTCGTCGAGCAATTCGTCAAATGCGCCCAGTTCCTCCGGTGTTTTGTCGAGGCATGCCAACGGCGTCAGAGCACCGCCAACGCCCGCTTCAAAACGCATTCGCTGCTCTGGCGTGCAGTCCTCGGGCAACTCCACTCGGGTGAAAACGAACAGCAACCGCTGAGGCTCCGCTTGTTGCCGAGCGACAGCGACCAGGTCATCAAAACTCGAAATGCTCGTGCTCATTTTAACGCATCCTTAAGGCGTGGCGCCGGCACCGGCACCACGCGGTGATCAGCCGCTCAACCACGGTTGAGTTGTCCATCTAACCGGGTCTGCCGCACGCTCGATTGATAAAGCAGGATGAGGGACACCCAGACAATTCCATAGAGCAACATGAAGCAACTTGAGCGCAGGCCAAACCAGTCGAGGATGATGCCGAAGAGGATCGGTAGCAGAAAGCCGCCCAATCCGCCCGCTAAACCCACAATGCCGGTCACGACACCCATTTGCTCCGGAAAGTCGTCAGCGACGTACTTGAATGTGGACGCCATGCCGAACGCAAACACTGCGCCCAGAATAAACAACAATCCGATGAACACGGGTAACCCGAGGTGAATATGAAAGCTACGCGGGCCATTGATCGTGCTCACGACAAAGGCCGTATCCGGGTACGACAACAGGAACAAGCAGATCCATGCGACCCACAATCCCCACCAGGTCACTTTGTGCGGGCCGAGTCGATCGGCGAGACTGCCGCCGAGCGCCCGCAGTACTGACCCTGGAAGCGAGAAGCCCGCTGCCAACGCTGCAGCGGCAACAACCGACAGACCGAATTCGCCTTTTAGGTACTGTGGGATCCATAGCGACAAGGCGGTGAAGCCACCGAAACAAATCGAGTAGTACTGGCAGTACTTCCAGACCTTCGGGTCTTTCAACACGAGGAACTGTTTGTACCAGGGTCCTGATGTCTTACCGACACCGGGGTCGGGTGCCGACCCCAGCCAGAAAATAACCGCAGTGACCAGTAGTGCCAACGCATAGATCTTTGGGACGGCTCTCCAGCCGTAGGCTGCCTGCAGCGATGGGGTGATGAACAAATTCACCGCAGCGCCGACCGTGCCGGCGCCGAAGAATCCCATCGCAAAGCCGCGCTTTTCAGGTGGGAAGAAGCGGGCGACATAGGGCGTGCCCACCGCAAACGATGCGCCGACAGCGCCGAGAAACAGTCCGATCGCAACAAACTGCCAGAACGCCGTCGCAAAAGAAATCAGGAAGACCGGGATGGCACATAGAACCAGCAATACGGTCATTACCAGGCGACCGCCGAAACGGTCGGTCCAGATGCCGAGTGGCAAACGCAACAACGCGCCAGTCAGAACCGGCGTTGCTGTGAGCAGCCCGAACTCGGTGCCGTTCAGGTTGAGATCGGTTCGTAGCTGGATGCCAATTACGCCGAACATCATCCAGACCACGAAGCAGACCATAAAGGCCAGCGTGGTGACACATAACACCAACATCGGACTTTTTCGTGAGGCCATAGCTGCTCCAGATCAGGATACCCCGAGTGCCGGTTGGCACTCGGGCGCGATCGATTGGCACGGGTTTGAAGAAAACCTCCAGGGGAGACGCCTGGAGCACTACTGCAATAGCAGGCCGGGACGTACATCCAGTGTGATGCCGTGCAGGTCGGCGCTTGCGGCCAGCAGCGTCAAATATTGCTGGATCGACTTATGCCGAACGTGTTCCAGAAGGTAGCGCGCGATGGTTTCCCGTACCGCTTCGAACGGCAGCGCGAGCCCCTCGATCCGGCGCTCCACGAACACGATATGAAAGCCATACCGCGTGTTGACGAGCCCCGTCAGCAGGCCGATCTGCTTGCTGTCGAAAATTGCCCTCTCGAATTCGGGCACGCTCTCGCCGCGGGTCAACTGACCGAGATTTCCGCCGACCTGACCGGACGGGCAGTTTGATAAGGTCTGGGCGAGCGCCTCGAACCGATCGGGGTGCTGTATGAGTTCGCGATGAGCCTCCTCCGCGCGGGCGCGAAGCTGGCTCATGGCTGCCTTGTCCGTCAGCGCAAAGAGGATGTGACGCGCAAAGACCAGCTCCGGACTGCGGAACTTCTGCGCATTTGCCTCGTAGTAGCGCTGACATTCTTCATTGCATGGCACGGGAGTCGCACATTCCAGTTCCAGCAGGCGGTCAGTGATCTGATCATCAAGTTCGGCGTGCGCCACAAGCAAACCCATTGTCACGGCTCGCTGAGTGAGCAGCTCACGTACCACCAGCGCCAGACGCGCGGCCCGGTCTGGATCGGCTTCGTTCAGGTGGGACGCAGATTCGGCATCAATGGTAGCCGCATCGATCAAGACGCCGTTGACACTGAGCTCGACCAGGTCCGATACCGCCGATGCGCCAATCGTGTTTGAAGACATGTGATTTTCCTCGGGTTAGCGCTTACGGACGATCTGGTGCGGCCGAAACAAATAGGCTACGGTTGCCATGCCACTCCAGATATGAACCAGACGCGTGAATGGAGAAATGAGGAAGATCGTGAAGCCCAGCACGATATGGATTTTGTAGACGAGTGGCACCGGGGCAATGAGATTGGCAACGGGCTGGAACGTGACAATGCCCTTGACATAGGTGCTCAGCGTTTCGAACATGAGCCCGTCCATGTGGGCCAACGAAAGCGGGACGGTGGAAAGTCCGAGCGCAAGCTGCAACCACAATATGACCAGGACCAGAATATCCGCGTGCGCGCTGTTGATGCGAATTCGCGGGTCCGATAGCCGCCGATACAGCAGAATCGATAACCCGATGATTGCGACGATGCCGGCACTACCACCTGCGGCCATGGCAACGAATTGATGTTGCGATGCGTTCAGAAACGGTGACACCATCCAGTGCGGCGCCAGAAAGCCCGCGAAGTGGCCGGCAATGACGATCAGTACACCGATGTGAAACAGATTGCTTCCCAGGCGCAGTTGTCGGCGTCTGAGCAATTGCGAGGAATCGCTCTTCCAGGTGTACTGTTCCCGATCGAAGCGGATCAGGCTGCCAAGCAGCCAGATCGCGAGACAGATATAGGGATAAATGCCAAACAAAAGCGAATTGATGAAGTGCTGACTCATGAGGCATCTCCAATGAGAAGCATGCTTTTGAACACGGTAACCCGTTTTGCCGGACTACCGCGGCGGTCGTTTGTCGTAAAACTGGATAGGCTGAGGCTGCGCCGAAACAGGGGCTTGCGCACCCAGGAAACTGACGGGTTTGTCCTGCCACTCGCGATCGAGCGCCTCGCCATCGATCTCCGAGTCCGGTACGTACGCGGCTGCCGCGACGTCCAGCGGTGCCTCTCCGGCGAGCGGCAACAATGCGGCTACAACGGCAAAGTAAGCGCTACCGCGCTCGGCGAGCTTCGTCGCAATTTGCCGGTTGATGTCGGCGATTTCAGCGAGCAGCGACCGGGCTTTTGCGGGTGTTTCCTGTGCGAGGAATTCCAGGAAGACAGGCAGATAGTCAGGTAACTCGCCTCTGCCGAGAAACAGCCCTTTTGCTTCGTACATCGCAAGTAAATCGACCATGGCTTGTCCCCGCTCGCGTGACTCGCCATGGACATGCTCGAACAGGTAAAGGGACATTGCCCGGCCTCGATCAAACGTTTCAACGTAGTCTTCCTGCAGGTCCAGCAGTGGCCGCGACGCCAACTGGTCGACCAGCGCGATCAAAGCTTCACGTGTGGCGGGTGCAAAGGCCCGATGACGTTCCATTGAAGTGCGAATCTCGGCCAGTGCCTCGACCAGGGGTTCGTCGGGATAGTCGAGCAGCGCGCTCAACATGCTGAAAATCGGTCCGTTGTTGTCCATTACTCACCCGCCGCGCGAATTGGAATCGTCTTTCGATCCTTGCCGACGCCCTTGCGGCCACCAAACAAGCTGGTTTCAGTCGTGCCATCTGAACACCCATTGCCGAACGAGAAGCCACACGATGCGCGCAGGTCGAAAGCATCCTCGGCATATTCGCGATGTGCAGTCGGGATGACAAAGCGGTCCTCGTAATTGGCGATCGCAAGATAGCGATACATCTCGTCAACTTGCGCGCTGCTCAGATCGACTTCGGCGAGCAGTGCAGGACTTTCGCGGCGCTCGACGTGGCGCTCACGCATGAATGCGCGCATGGCGAGCATTCGCTTGAGTGCCAGGCGCACGGGCGCTTCGCGTCCCGCCGTCAGCAGGTTGGCCAGATAGCGCAGGGGGATGCGCAACGAATCGACATCGGGGAGCAGTCCCTTCATGCCGAGGCGGCCGTCGTTGGTAGCTGAGTTGATCGGCGACAGGGGAGGGACATACCAGACCATCGGCAAGGTCCGGTATTCGGGGTGCAGCGGGAAGGCGATCTTCCACTCCATCGCCATCTTGTACACCGGCGAATGACGCGCCGCTTCAAGCCAGTTGTCCGGCACGCCATCGCGAGCGGCCTGCTCACGCACAGCCGGATCGTGTGGATCGAGGAAGATGGAAAGCTGTGCTTCGTACAGATCTTGTGGATCCGCAACCGATGCAGCTTCTTCGATCCGGTCGGCGTCGTACAGCAGGACGCCGAGGTAGCGAATTCGGCCGACGCAGGTTTCCGAGCATACCGTCGGCTGGCCTGCCTCAATGCGCGGATAGCAGAAGATGCACTTCTCCGACTTGCCGCTTTGCCAGTTGTAGTAAATTTTCTTGTAAGGGCATCCCGACACGCACATCCGCCAGCCTCGGCACTTGTCCTGATCGATCAGGACGATGCCGTCTTCCTCGCGCTTGTAAATCGCGCCGGAAGGACAGGATGCGACGCAGGCGGGGTTCAGGCAGTGCTCGCAGAGTCGCGGCAGATACATCATGAAGGTGTTCTCGAACTCCCCATAGATGTCCGTTTGCACCTGGTCAAAGTTGTAGTCCTGCTTACGTTTTTCGAATTCGCCGCCGAGAATTTCTTCCCAGTTCGGGCCCCACTCGATTTTCTCCATCCGCTCGCCGGTGATCAGTGATCGCGGCCGGGCAACCGGTCCAACCCTGACGTCCGGTGCGTCGTGCAAATGCGCGTAGTCGAAGGTGAACGGCTCATAGTAGTCGTCGATTTCCGGCAGGTTTGGGTTGCCGAAAATAGTCGCGAGCACACGCCACTTGCTACCGGCGCGAAGCTCGATCTTGCCGTTCGTCTTGCGCTTCCATCCACCGTTCCAGCGATCCTGGTTTTCCCAGTCCTTCGGGTAACCAACGCCGGGCTTGGTCTCGACATTGTTGAACCACGCGTATTCCATCCCCTCGCGAGAGGTCCAGACGTTTTTGCAAGTGACCGAACACGTATGGCAGCCGATGCATTTGTCCAGATTCATGACCATGCCGATCTGAGCGCGGATTTTCATTTTTTATCTCCTGACTCATCGTTGGCCATCGCAAGCGTCGGGGCGCCATGGGCGAGGGTGTGTTGATGACGGGCAGCCTCAGCCGACGAGAGCACCGACGACGGGGTCGACTCGTCTTTCCAGTCGACTATCTTCATCTTGCGTACGATCACAAATTCGTCGCGATTGGAGCCGACCGTGCCGTAATAATTGAAGCCGTAGGAGAGTTGCGCATAACCGCCGATCATGTGCGTCGGTTTTAGCATGACGCGTGTGACCGAATTGTGGATCCCGCGTACACCGGTGACTTCGGAGCCCGGCGTGTTGATGATCTTTTCCTGCGCGTGATACATCATGACGGCACCCACGGGAATACGCTGACTCACAACCGCCCGGGCGGTCAGCGCTCCGTTCACATTGAAGGCTTCGATCCAGTCGTTATCGACCACGCCAATTTTTCTGGCATCGATCTCGGAGATCCAGACGATGGGGCCACCGCGCGAGAGCGTCAGCATCAACAGATTGTCGGTGTAGGTGCTATGAATGCCCCATTTTTGATGAGGAGTCAGAAAATTGAGTGCAATCTCGAGGTTCCCGTTCGATCGGCTACCCTCCATCCCCACCGTACTGCGTGTATCGATCGGTGGTTTGTAGACGCACAGCGACTCGCCAAAATCGCGCATCCACGCGTGATCCTGATACAGCTGTTGACGTCCCGAAAGAGTGCGCCATGGAATCAGTTCATGCACGTTCGTATAGCTTGCGCTGTACGAGACATGCTCGGATTCAATCCCGCTCCACGTCGGCGACGAAATGATTTTGCGTGGCTGCGCCTGAATATCGCGAAAGCGGATTTTTTCGTCCTCGCGTGCGCGCGAGAGATGGGTGTGATCGATGCCGGTGAGTGCCGACAGAGCTTGCCAGGCTTTGACCGCGACCGCGCCGTTGGTTTCGGGAGCAAGCGACAGAATCACCTCGGCCGCATTGATTGCCGAAAGAATCTGTGGACGTCCGTGCGACACGCCTTCGTCAGTGACGGGATAATTCAATGCGCGAAGCTGTTCGATCTCTTCGCCGGTTTGCCATGTGATCCCCTTGCCACCGTTGCCGAGTGAATCGAGAAGAGGGCCGAGCGACGTGAACTTGCGATAGGTGTTCGGATAGTCCCGCTCGACGGTCACGACGCTCGCCATCGTCTTGCCCGGAACCGGATCGCATTCGTCGTGGCCCCAGTCAGCGACCCCATCGGTTTGTGCGATTTCCCCCGGACTGTCATGCTGAAGCGGCGACAACACCACATCGTGTTCTATGCCGAGATGACCGACGCTCAGTTCAGAGAACTTGTGCGCGATGCCCTTGTAGATCTCCCAATCGCTCTTGGATTGCCATGCGGGATCGACGGCTGCGGACAGCGGATGGATGAACGGATGCATGTCGGACGTGTTCATGTCGTCCTTTTCGTACCAGGTCGCAGTGGGCAGAACGATGTCCGAATAGAGGCACGTGGTCGACATTCTGAAGTCGAGTGTCACGACCAGGTCGAGCTTGCCCTGCGGCGCTTGATCGTGCCACTTCACTTCTTTCGGCAAGATCCCGGCGCTTGCGCCCAGGTCTTTTCCCTGCACGCCGTGCTCGGCACCGAGCAAATGCTTGAGGAAATACTCGTGTCCTTTGCCCGACGAGCCGAGCAGGTTCGAGCGCCAGACAAACAGGTTCCTCGGGAAGTTTTCCGGTGCGTCGGGGTCCACGCATGACATTTCAAGCGAGCCGTCCTTGAGTCCCTTCGCGACGTAGGCGGCGGCATCCGACCCGGCTGCCGCCCGTCCGACTTCAAGCGGATTGGTCTTGAACTGCGGTGCGGAGGGCAACCAGCCCATGCGCTCGGCCCGGATGTTGTAATCGATGGGGCTCTCGGCAAACTGGCTGCCATCGACCAGCGGCGACAGCAGCTCGGTAACCCTCATGGTTTCATAGCGCCACTGGTCCGTATGCGCATAGAAAAACGAGGTCCCGTTCATGAAGCGCGGCGGCCGGTGCCAGTCGGTTGCGAACGCAAGTGGCAACCATCCCGTTTGAGGACGAAGCTTTTCCTGACCAACATAGTGGGACCAGCCGCCGCCCGATTTCCCGATACACCCGCACATGACAAGCAGGTTGATGATCGAACGATAGCTCATGTCCATGTTGAACCAGTGGTTCAAGCCAGCGCCTAGGATCACCATCGATTTGCCCTCGGTCTTGTGGGCGTTGTCGGCAAATTCGCGCGCAATGGCGATGACCTCATTGCGCTTGACGCCCGTAATCTTCTCCTGCCAGGCCGGGGTATAGGGCACGTCGTCGTCGAAGCTGGCCGCGACATTGGCGCCGCCCAGGCCCTGGTCTACGCCATAGTTGGCAATGAACAGGTCGTACACCGTGGCGACGAGCACATCGCCGTCGCGGGTCGTCACCTTACGCACGCCTACGCGGCGCGGCAATACGCTGGCATGGCCTGTATGAGTAAAGTGAGTATGTTCGACGTTGCCGAAGTACGGAAAGGCGACATCGATCACCTCATGATGATCCTCAACAAACGACATCACCGGCCGAATCGGCGTGCCTTGTGCATCCTCTTCTTTCAGATTCCATTTGCCGGCATCGCCACCTTCCTTTTGGCCCCAGCGAAACCCGATCGATCCAACCGGTGTCACGAGCTTTCCACTCAATTCATCGATGGCCACTGTTTTCCATGCGGCGTTGTTATCTTGATCCAATGCGTCATCGAACTCGTCCGATCTCAGCAGGCGCTCCGGCACAAAGTGCTCGCCCTGTTTAACGATACGCACGAGGAGCGGCATGTCGGTAAAGCGTCGGCAGTAGTCCGCGAAATAGGCGCTCTTGCCCGCAACGTGGAACTCCGTGAGCACGACATGGCCCATCGCAAGACCGAGCGCGGCATCGGTGCCTTGTTTCGGGTGCAACCAGATGTCACCGAACTTGGCGCCTTCGGCATAGTCCGGGAAGATGGACACGACTTTGGTGCCGCGATACCGTACTTCGGTCATGAAGTGTGCGTCTGGGGTACGCGTTTGCGGTACGTTGGACCCCCACATCATGATGAAGGTCGAGTTGTACCAGTCAGCCGATTCGGGAACATCGGTCTGCTCGCCCCACGTCTGCGGTGAGGCGGGCGGCAAGTCGCAGTACCAATCGTAAAAACTCAGGTTGACGCCGCCGATCAACGACAGATAGCGGCTGCCTGCGGCGTAGGACACCATTGACATGGCGGGTATCGGTGAAAAGCCGACCACCCGGTCTGGACCATGCCGCTTGATAGTGTGGATGTTCGCTGCCGCGATGATTTCGTTTACTTCATCCCAGCTTGAACGAACAAAGCCACCCAGCCCACGGCGGCGCGTATACGAGGCACGGGCCTGCTGGTCATCGACGATGGCGCTCCACGCTTGCACCGGTTCGAGCGTTAGCCGTTTTTCGCGCCATTGCCTAAGCAGTGCGCTGCGGATCAACGGATATTTAAGGCGGTTCGCGCTGTAGAGGTACCAGGAATACGACGCGCCGCGCGCACAGCCGCGCGGTTCGTGATTCGGCATATCTGGACGGGTGCGCGGATAGTCGGTTTGCTGGGTTTCCCAGGTGACGATCCCGCTTTTGACATAAATCTTCCACGAACACGAGCCGGTGCAATTGACACCATGGGTGGAGCGCACGATCTTGTCATGCTGCCACCGTTGCCGGTAAGCATCTTCCCACCCGCGATCCTCCTGAGTCGTCATTCCATGACCTTCGGAGAAGGTCGGTCTCGAAGTGGAGAAGTATTTCAGGCGATCAATAAAATGGCTCATCCGATCTACTCCTAACGTTCGATTGCACAAAGTCTACGCGCTAAACATGCATTTTCGGTATATGTTGACTGTTTTAGTAAGTCAGTTGCACGGGGTTGCCGGAAAACGCGTTTATGAAGGGGAGTTGATTCTTTAGACTTTGAAATAGTGCATTTAAGTATGTACTGCAAAATAATCTTGCTTGAGCTTCCGCATACTCCCGATTCGGGCACCTAGCCAGCCAGGTCACCCGCGCATACGTCGACCAGTTCGCTGTAACCGAAACCTCGCGTGTAATCGATCACGCTGACGACGATCGGAACAAGCTTGACGAAGATGACCTGGCCTGGCTCGGCAGGAGGTGACATGTCCCACGCTGTCGGGAAGCGCGCAAGCAGTCGATCCATCGCACGCGCACTCTCTGGCGAATCATCTGCCAGCACGTGCGCGGTCGCAGCCATAGAAAGACCTCTGATCTGATTCCAGTCGTTGTAAGCCATGTTTATGGTCAGCGATACCTTGCAGCATCGCTGAATATTTTTGACTTTTTGACTGGTGCGCGCCGTGCCGAAGAAGAGAGTCAGGCCATCGTTGGCGTAGCCTATCGCATTGGCCTGAGGATAGCCGTCTTCACGCAGTGTTGCCAGAGACAGATCACGAACTGATTCGATGATCTCCAATATGAGTTGCCTCTGCTTCGCATCCATGGATGTGTCTCCTTACCTCGCAATGCAGGTTGTGTCTCATCGATAGTCGTAGCTTCACGCCGCACCGAGCATGTTCGTTTGACCTATATCAAGTGGTGCCGATCCGTTGTCAAAAGCGTCTCGCGGGTAGATCGGGGTGCCTATTTATCCTCCGTTTGCTTCATCGTCAGGTCGTCGTCATGATGTTTGCGCCGTTCACCGGCTACTGCCGATGCGTCTGTCGGACTGAGGAGAACAACAGTCACAAGCAGTGACGCGTTCGTGATGGCTGTGAACTCATGTGTGGTTCCGGCCGCCAGATAAATGAGGTCAAGTGTGCGAAGGAGTCGATGTTCGTGCCGCATACCGAAGGCAACTTCGCCTTCGAGGCACTGCACCGTTATCGGCCCGTCTACCGCATGCGCGGGCAGTCGTTTACCGGCAAGCAGAACAATCCGCACGACCTCGAAGTGGGCTTCCTTGAACAATGCCGTGGTCGGTACCTGTTCGAGTAGTGCGCCTAGCGGCAACAAGCTCGCAACCTCACCAGACGAAAGATGTGATATTGCCAAGCGGCGTCTCCCTGATGTATATGACGGCTATGTGCAGGTCAGTGCGGGTCTTTAAGCAGCAATCTGCCACCTGCCCAGCAGCATTTTGTACATGGACGCTAGACCGCCGGCATCGAACAGCGAGTCTGCATCAGCCACTATTATCGCCAGTCCCATGCCGGCCGATCACTGACCGGAAAATGACTGGTCGACGCTATATCGACTGCATCCAGCGCCGGACAAAGTTCGCGAAGTCGACAAACGCCGGCATGGTCGCGCTGAAGATCATAATCAGACCGTTCAACAACAATTGTTGATTGGAAAACTCGGGCCGCATTATCTGCAGTCCCGGTTCAAACAGTTCCGCTCTAAGCATCAGCGCCATAACGCGCTTGAAAGGAACATGGTGGATGCGAACAACATGTGCAGCGTGCCGATGTCCCTGTGATTGGTCGCAAGCAGCCAGCGACGCCAGTCGTGTGGCCGCGCATGCGCGTGGTCATGCGGAATCGGGATGGTTACGCTCATGGTGCTGACGTTCCAGTCAGTGAGGACGATGACTCCTTTGGCTGGCGGTTTCGAGGAAACATTTCCGTATCCCATCAGCGTTTGGCGGACACGCTGTCGTCAATAGTCCCAGGCGAACAGGACCCGCTCGTCTATGCACCGAAAATATCCGAGATCTAGTATAGTTTGTAATATGTCACAGCGTGATTCAATGTGAAATACTTCTTTCAGGGTGGTGGTTTTTGCTAACCAGGCTTTCCGTCAATTCGCGGCGCGGTCAGATAGGGCACGTATTTCAGCAAATAAATAACTAGTGCCGCGAACCAGCATAGCCCCGCTGCGTCAATCCAGACTTGCGACGTGCCGCCTCCTAGCCACGGACCGAGAACGCGCAGAAGGCCTGCCGCGATGATTAATCCGTAGCTCGCGATCTCCACCCATCCCGCAACAAGTGGACGTCCGGTATGTCCGAGCGCGGTGCGGGTGATCATCGCGATGATGGCGCAGCCGATTGCACCGACGCTGAACGCGTGGAGTGCAAGCGTGTGCGGCACGGCGCCAAGGGCTGTCAGCGCGAGCATAACGAATCCTGCCGGGATCCACGCATAGGCGACATGCAGAATCAATAGAATGGGCCTCGTTCCGACTCGCCACGACCGCCATCCGGCGACCCTGACGCCATGAACTACCGCCGCAGCGCAAGCGCATGCCGCGATCAGCAAGGGTGGCGCCTGGAGCGCATCGGCGAGAAAGGTGACTACGACAACCGGCGCGGCGAGGGTCTCGATCAGTTTCCAGCGTTTTATTGAAAATCCGGGAATGGCGTTCGTCGTGAACATCGGTACGACGCGCCCCGCGATGACAGTCACGAACATAACCACGAGTCCGATCGCGGCGTATGCGTCGCGCAATGCGAGGTCGCCACGGCCTTGCCATGCCCACCAATGGAAAAGCGCGTTCAGTACCCCGAAGAGCGCCAACGCAACAGGCAGGAATAAGTTGCGACGATTATTCGCGGTGATCAGCACCCGCAACAACACGACGGCAACAATCGGCAGGAAGGCGGAATCCACGACTGCGGCGACGGGCTCCGGGCCGGTCCAGACCAGTACACGCCCAGTCGCCCAAAGGAGCCAGAGCCACGCGAGTGATGAGCCTCGTGGAGTGTCGAGCGAGGTCCACGCACGCACGGCTGTCAGCAGAAAGCCCACCACGATTGCGGCAACAAAGCCGAAGATCATTTCGTGAGCATGCCAGAGGAGACCACTCAGAGCTTCCGAACGACCCGCGACGGGATAGCCGTGAAGGGCGAACACCCAGAACGCGACAGCAAGCGAGCCGAAAAATGCCCCGCCGAGGTAGAACGGTCGAAATCCGAGTCGAAGTACTGGCAAGCCAGATGCTTCTTGGCGTGGTAGGTCGGTGGCTGGTTCCGTGACTTTCATTCCATCCCCAATAAAACATGCTTTGATAATACATCGTAGTGCGCATTTGAATGCGAAGGGAAAGTTCTTCGCGCACAAGGGAGTAATCCGTCTTGAGCGTGAAAAATTCGAAAATGAGATCGGGAATCGAGCAAAATTCACGTTGAATTCCTCCATTTCCCTCTCATCGTGAAAAATCGAGATCGCGAAGCAGGCAACGCTGCGTGCGAACCTCATTGATCAGCGCCCTAGCGCAGCTTGAGTACAGGACACGGGAGCTCGCGTGCTATATGGAAGCAAACCGGGGGATCGATGATCCGCTATGCAAAACGACATCGCGAAGGGAAACCGATCTCGACGGCGATGGCGGAGCCAACGGTGAATCAGATTTTGGATCTCTCGCATATGCAAACGACAAAAGATGCGGTGGTTGCCGCGAGGCGTTCATCTGCTCGCTCGGGTTCGATGCGCTTCCATCAATGGAGACCTAACCGACAGACTGACGATATGCAGGCAACGCGTAGAAGAAATAGCCCACTCGTTACCAATTAAGTCTCAGCCCGGACTCCGTGGCACGATGCCGATCATCGTCGTTCGCATGCAGGTATTGGCTGGTCGTCGAGATCGATTCATGCCCCAGGTTGTCCCGCACGTATCGGAGGTCAAGCTGCCCGTCCATCATGTGTGAGCCCGCCGTGTGCCGCAGCCAGTGAGCGGACGCCTGGCGCAACCGTTCGGTTGCGCGCTCGCGCGCTTCGCCGGTCGACTGCAGATGTCCGATCGCGTTGTCGAACACCTGCTTGATGATCAGATGCACGCCGCTCCGGGTCAGCGTCCGGTGACGCCAGCCCCCGGGATCGCGCGCTCTCCAAGTTCTGCGCGGCACCATGGACCAGGTGGGCAACGACGGCAGCGGCGTCGTCGAAGTGACGGTCGAGGACGGTGTGGTGACCTTGACGGGGCAAGTGATCAGCTTGTCTCACAGGCGCCTGGCGAGTGTGACTGCCTGGTGGGTCGGCGGCTGCCCGCGACGTGGTGAACCTGCTGGAGTTGGTGCCCGCCGAAGCGGACGGCGACGATGAAATTTCCGAGGCCTTGCACCTGGTGCTCGAAACCGATCAGCGCGTGCGCGCCGAGCAGATCACCATCAATGTAGAAAACCACAGGATCACGCTAGCAGGTTGGGTGGCGACCGAAGCGGAAAGACGGCAGGCGGAACAGGACGCCTGGTGTCTGGATGCTATCGAGGGCGTCGTCAATCGCATCCAGGTGCGGGCCTGATCTGACTGCAGGCCCGCGTAGTGCTTCTTCCACCGGTAAAACGTCCGCTCTGCAGTCGGGCAGGTCGACTCGCTGCGCCCCCCGGCAGCACTGCTGCTGTGCCCCGCGTGGCTGCCGCGATCGTCGGCGGGAGGAGGGAAGCATGCCGGTTGCGCCCGCGGTTTGCGTAGCGATGGGCGGTCTACCGAACGTGCGACCAATCTTGCACTTCCCAGGTCGTTTCAGTACAGCAACTCGATTCGCGGCGGAGACACGGGGTGTCGGGCGTATCACTCCTTCTTGTTCAAGGTGCGAACCGAAAACCATAGCGGCATTCACAGCTAAATCTTGACGTGTGTCAACGCGAAACTTTATAGCGCACCTAAACTAAAATTGTGACCCGAAGCACGTTTTTCATTTTATGGTCGGAGACTGTGGGGCTGTAATGGCCTCGGACTTGCAAACCTGCGAGCGCAGCCCGCGGATTGGACAATTGGGAAACTTATGCTTACCGGTACGGTAAAGTGGTACGAGGAGAGGATATGGTTTCGTCGAGCCGGACAATGGCAGCGAGTGTTTATTCGTATGTCGTTCAGAAGCGAGTGGCAACCGGTTTGCAGTGCTGCGAGAGAACCAGCGAGTAGCGATTCGAAATCGAGCAGGGGCCGAAAGGTAGCCAAGCGGTGATTGTTGAGATTCGATAAGCGACCCGCCGCGTCAGTCTGCTACCGATGTCGGCTATCTTAGTAAAGGTGAGCGACCGAATCAATGCGCTCACGTCGCATGGACACACTTTCCATGAAACGCGTTTCGACGAATAAGATCACGTCCGATATCGAACTGTTGAATGGATGTGCCGACAACCTCGTATCTAGTGACAAAGATATCGTTGCGCGAGGTTCGATCTATTTAGCCGGCCATGAGATTGGCTGCTGGAATGTGCGGACTGGAAGCCGCTGGTCTGCGTGCCTAACGGACACACATGATTGGATTCAATCCAATAGCAAAGATGGCCTTAAAAGAGCCATAGCTACGAAAGTCGACTCACAACCGTTGCCCAATTTTTCATAGCGATAATTTCGGCTTGGAAAGATAATGGCAACAGGAATTGTGAAGTAGGCCAATGGAACACCTCATCAAGATGCCATGTGGTGCCAGTCTTGCGACGCGCCGCTTTCACTTGGTGTGCGTAGCCGGCACCGAATTTGTCACACCATCGCCGGACCGTTTCATAGCTCACGACAATCCCGCGCTCGAACAGCACCTCTTCGATGTCGCAAAGGCCTAACTGAAACCGGAAATACCAGCGCACCGCGCCACAGATAACTGCGCCTGGGAAGCGCTAACACGTGATTCAGCGATTTAGAATTCTTCATCACACGATCTTCCGCGACCGTTCCGGGAATGTGACAAAGCCCCAGCAACCTCCTGTTGAGGTGTGGCAGACTTTTCGCTCGGCGCTTACTTCGCTCACGCAAAGATTATTCAAGAGAATCTGAGCGCGCCGACGAGCGAATCGAATGCTCCTCCGGCGACACGGGCCAGTTCGAGCGTGAGGCCGACGCAATCGAGTTCGCGCACAAGTGGGCGATCAACTGGATCGACGAGAACTGGACTTCGCGAGACGGGCACGATCCCTCGAAACGATTCGTTGGAGCCAGTTATGCAACCTTGCAATGCCTGTCGCGAATTGGTTGGAAAGCCATCAACTGCGCCGCCGCACGGCGACCTCGCGGCTTCGGGCTTCAGTGCGTTCGGTGCTCCTAGCCACAAGACGAAGGTCAGTAGCAACTGGTGTTGCACAGTCTGCGGTAACCGGTTGTACCAAAACACAGCCGACGGCGACCCTCCGAGCGAGTGGGCGATAGGTGAGCGCCCGTTAGATTGGCCCGAGAAAGGGGGAGAGTGATGGTTCTGACGCAAGAAGAAATTTACCGCTCGCCGGCCCACAATATATTGTGGCTCTCGAAACGAGGCGGGCACGTCCTGTAGTAGTCGTCCAGCTCGGATAATCTTTATTGCGACTGAACCAATTTATGCGTTCCGCGTTATTTTTTTAGGCTGGGTGGCAGCTCACCGAGCTGATGGAACACACTTAGCCAGTCTTCGAGATGCCACGTTTTGGCGATGCGACCATCGCGGAACTCATGGAACGAGTGGATCGCAAACTCGATTGGTTTGGATGTTGGTGGAATACCCTTCAGCGGCCCTGACTGGGTTCCGCTGACTCGCGCACGCACGCCAACCATGTTTCCGTGGACCAAAACATCCAGGACGGTAATTTTCATGTCCGGCAGCGCCAAAGTTAAATCCGCGAACACGGGAACCATTTGGTCAGGCCCCACGATCGATCCGAAGGAAGGAGGAACGTATTCCCAATCAGGCGTTACAACGGTCCGAAGAAGCTCAACGTCTTGGACAGTATGCGCATGATAAAAAAGCTCGATGGCCTGCCGCGTGAAATCGCGCGCTACATGGTTGGTTTTGTCCATGGCATCACCTGTCGCCGACCCTAAGTTGCATGAGCCATAATAAGGCACTTGATCGGGCTACGGTGAAAATAGGGGCGGCGAATCCGTCGAGGTCGAGTCCGTCGCGGAGGCACAGCGCCGGCGTATAGGCCGGTCCGCAGATCAGCGGGCCCGCAGAGTCGCGCTGCAACGACCCCCATTTGGGCAGGTCCAGTCCCCGTGACCTTCGCGCGACCATTTGCGCGACTCTGTGCCGAGCCAGAGGATCGCGTAGGCGCTGGGGTCAACGCGGTCGACCGTGTCGGGATGAACGGTGATACGCATCCGACTCTCCGTGTCGGTGTACGGTGCAAGTAGGCATTGTCCGCCGTCTCATTGACTTGTACCCACTGGATCGGCGGGCGGGCGTCTTCAGGTGAGAGCTGCCCATCGCGATCTACAGGGAGCTGCGTCCCATGTCGCCTGCGCTGCC
>JGI12635J15846_10000582_pt1 | contig 31587 bp, 28 predicted proteins | sample BlaSpr_A8_OM2_M2_FD_15846 | JGI IMG/M metagenome (IMG submission 15846)
CAACTTTACATAATACTTCTTATCGGACATTGGATATTACGAGAGATCATAGTCGTAGCCCTAGGCTAGCCGTCGGAAACCGGATCTGCCGACAGCAAACGTGAAAATCATAAGGATCCACCACCGTCGGAATACACGGAATACACCGCATTGACTTTGCGCCCGTTCAATGCTAACGTGCCGCCCGCAGTATGTTCCCGCTGCAATCCTCCCCGCCCCGCAAGCTGGGCTCTCAGGGTTTCCGATGCAAGGTTAGGCCCGCCAACAGGAGGCCTGAAGCTTCCGAAAGATTTGACGGGTTTCCGAGCGTGTAGTAAGGAGGACCTGATCGTGAAGCGCACACTTCTGCTGTCTTTATTGTTTCTGGCTTTGCCGCTCGCCGCGTTTGCCGACAACGTGGATTTCGCCAACAGCCTAGGCACCCTCGCCGGAAGCTCCTCCGGCCTCACTCTCACTGGGTCCACGCTCTCTGAGGTCACCGGCCTCGGCGGCAACGGCCCGGTCCAGGGCGACCTGGGTACCGTAACCTTCATCACTGGATCGATGCTCTCCGGCAGCCTCGCTACCACTGCGGTCTTCGCCAGCGGCGGAAGCTTCACCATCACCGGCAACGGCACCAACGGTGTGCCCAACGGAGTAATCTTCAGCAGCGCATTCACCAGCACTGTCACCTGGACATATTCAAGCACGCTCTCTGATGGCTCTGAAGTCTTCGACATCGCAGGCTCGCTCGGCTCCGGCGGCACGGTGCAAGGCTACGCTGTCGTCAGCACCGACGGATTCATGACAGTGTCGGGGACACTCGGCAGCGGCAATACCATCGTCTCCATCTCGACCGTGCCCGAGCCCGGCACTCTCGCACTGCTCGGAACCGGCTTGGCTGCCGTCGCTGGGATGGTTCGCAGAAAGAAATCATTCACGAGAAAATTCATGCCGTCGTCGTGAGAGCACGCGCACTCCGCTCTCTCTCTTCTGAGCAGAGTCCGCAGGTAATCGCAATTTAGACCAGGGCCAAACATTCTTCGGGTTCCACCGGCCTGCGAACCGTCACGAAGCCGACCTCCTGACGACTGATCAGACCTCGACTGTCCGCATCGAAGGAGGTCGTCCATGACCCGCCAGCGTCTCTTCGAGATCCGCATTCTCACCGCCTTGGTTCTGTCGCTCGCAGTTCTCACCGTCATAACAACATTCGCCGCGCCAGCCACGGCGCAGGATCCTGTGCCTCTCACGAACCAGCCGCTCGTTCCCGACGCCACCGCGCCCGGCGGGCCTGGGTTCACGCTGACCGTGAATGGCGCCGGTTTCGTCGCGACCTCAGTAGTGAATTGGGACGGCAACCCGCGAACCACGACCTTTGTAAGCAAGTCGCGGCTGACTGCGGCCGTCCTTGCATCGGACATTGCCACGGCGTCCACGGCCGCGGTTACAGTGGTGAGTCCCGGGCCGGGCGGCGGCGTTTCCAACACCCTGTACTTCTCGATCATGGTGCAGGAGTCGTCCCTTTCGTTCCTGCCGGCGGTGACATACAACTCGGGCGGATACATCGCCCAATCGATAAAAATCGCGGACCTCAATGGCGACGGCAAGCCCGACGTCATTGTTGCAAACTGGTGGGATACCAACAACATTGGCGCCATTGGCATTCTCCTCGGGAACGGTGATGGTACCTTCCAGCCCGTGTCGACCTATGAAACCGGCGGAGCCACCAACTACTCGGTTGTGGTAGCTGACGTGAACAGGGATGGCAAGCTTGACCTCGTTGTGAGCTCGTGCGCGGCTACCGCCAGCACCTGCGGATCTGGAGAAGGAGTCGTATCCGTTTTGCTCGGGAATGGCGACGGCACGTTTCGGCATGCGACGAGTTTCGGTTCGGGCGCGCTCGTTGGCGCACAGGTTGATGTCGCCGACGTGAACGGAGACGGCAATCCCGATATTATCGCTACGAATTTTCAAGGCGAGGCCAATGGCGACGGCACGGCGGCGGTGTTTCTCGGCAACGGAGACGGCACATTCCGCTCGCCCGTACTCTACGACTCTGGTGCGCCGGGGGCTAATGTAGTAAGGGTGGCCGACGTAAACGGTGACGGCGTGCCCGATCTCTTGGTGGCGAATGGCTGCTTCTATTATTGTGCTGGAGGCGGCACCCTGACGGCGCTGAGCGTGCTTCTCGGAAATGGAGACGGCACATTCCGGCCAGCCGTGACTTATCCTACGGGCGGGAAAGAGTCGGGTTGGATCTCGGTCGCGGACCTCAACGGCGACGGCAAGCTGGACGTGGTTTTGGCGAACACCAACATAGGCATTGCAGACGGCACGGTGAGTGTCTTGCTGGGAGTGGGAGACGGAACGTTCGAGCCGCCGGTCACCTATGATTCCGGCGCGTACGCTGCGGTCGAAGTGGCCATTGCCGATGTCAACGGCGATGGCGTGCTGGATCTCGTCGTGGCCGATTGCGCCTGTGGGCCGCCGCCGGGAATAATAGGCGTGCTGCTTGGCCGTGGCGACGGCACTTTCGATCCTGTGGTGACGTTCAGTTCGGGCGCGTATAACGATACCGCGATTGCAGTCGCCGACCTGAATGGCGACGGGAAACCTGATCTGATAGCCGCCAACCAATGTGACACCGGGACCGGATACGGTTGTCCCACCGGATCTGTCGCCGTGCTGCTGAATAACGGCGGACCGGGCGAATCGACCACTACCACGCTCGCCTCCTCGCTGAACCCGTCGAGCTATGGCCAGAGAGTTACGTTCGCGGCCTCGGTCAGCTCGACTGCGGGAACGCCGACCGGAACGGTGATTTTCTACGACGGAGTAACCTCGATCGGCAGCGCGACTCTAGCGGTCGGAAGTGCAGCGGTCTCCGTCTCGTCACTGGCCGCAGCCTCGCACTCGATCACCGCCGTCTACAAGGGCTCTGCCACGTTCAGCAGCACCACCTCAGCTCCACTCAGCCAGACCGTAAAGATCGCAACCTCGACAACCGCTCTCGCGTCGTCTCTGAGCCCCGCAGGCACAGGCCAGACCATCACCTTCACCGCAACGGTCAGCAGCCAGTTCGGCGGCGCGGCGAAAGGCTCCGTCACTTTCTATTCGGGGTCGGAAACGCTCGGCACGGCTTCGCTCAGCGGGAATCACGCAACGCTGAGCACATCTTTCGCTTCATCTGGAACCTACTCCATCTCCGCAAAATATAGCGGCGACAACAACAACGCAGGCAGCACATCTTCAACATTAAGTCAGGTGATCATCTCCTCGACTACGACCACGTTGGTCTCATCGCTGAATCCATCGCTCGTTGGTCAAGCGGTAACCTTCACCGCCACCGTGAGTTCGGCTGCCGGAGCTCCGCCCAATGGGGAGCTCATCACCTTCAAGAATGGATCGTCGATTCTCGGCACAGCCGCACTCAGCGGAGGCATCGCGTCTCTCACAACTTCTTCGTTGCCGGCCGGAACCGACACCATCACTGCAAGCTACGCCGGTGACGCTAACTTTTCCGGCAGCACCTCGCCCGGCCTGCGGCAGGTGGTGAATAACACCACCAAGTCCGCTACCTCCACAACTCTTTCCTCTAGCCTCAATCCGTCCATTTACGGACAGTCCGTAACTTTCAAAGCCACCGTAACAACTACGGGATCCGTCGCACCCATCGGAAAGGTGAACTTCACCTGGGACGGCTACAGCATTGGCACAGCCACTCTCAACACCAGTGGAGTGGCCACGCTCACTAAGTCCAATCTCAACGTCTACACCTATCCGCTAACCGCGACGTATTCGGGAGATGCGAACAATGCGGGCAGCACGTCCGCTGTGGTGAACCAAGTGGTAAAGGAAACGACCAGTGCGGCTACGATCAGTTCATCCGCGAATCCGTCAATCCCAGGGCAGGCAGTAACTTTCACGGCCACGATCACCTCGCCGACGGCCGTACCAACCGGCCCGGTCACATTTATGGCAGGAACAACGGTGCTGGGAACGGCTCAACTGAGCGGTGGGAAGGCAACGTTCACAACCTCCACGTTGGCTGCGGGCTCGACCACTGTCAAAGCAACTTATTACGGAGACTCGAACATCGCCGAGAGTTCAGCAGCTGTAACGCAGATCGTGCAACAGTAGAGTGAGGGAGCTGGAACGATTCGAAACAGCGCAACGGCCGGATGAGAACATCCCTTTTCTCATCACTGTTGAGGTTCACCTCATGCGGCAGAGGTCTGGGTTCCCTTTCTGTCGACGACGTTGTGCGCTGACGCCGCGGAGGAGAACAAAGATATGAGGCCTTCGACCAATGTTGGATGAGTCAGGACTGCATCGCGCAGCGCCGTGTAGGGCAGCCCGGAGATCATCGTAATCTGGACGGCGGCCAAGATCTTCGCTGGCGCCGATAGCGAAGGCCGTGAACCGGAGGATGCGATCGCTATCAGCCTCCACGAGGGGCGGGCGTTTGAAAGGTCCAGCCTTCGACGGCGTACGGCTCGATCATTGCCCTAGTTAGAACTCGTCGGACGGTCGCTGACATGTTGACAGTGACGGCGGACACAAGAATTACGATGTAACCAAACTGTATTCCGAGTGGGGTTTGGGTACAAATACCTCTCTTGGGGGCAGCAGCCTGTCTTCTGAGAGCCGCTCTACAAGTTCAACATCCTCGCCACGCTGGCGGTGCCTTACAAAGTGTTCAATGTCTGCCTCCGCCTCTCCGGCGGCCGCGGCCACAGCGGAGTTTGCGTTTGCTTTGAGCCGGGTGAGGATGGACTGCGCTTCAGGTTCGTCAATTTCACCGTTGAAGGCGGCGATAAAGCCCACGCCAGTGGCAACGGCCCAAAGCACCAGGTCGTCGCCGTGGTCCGCGAACTTCCGTAGCTGTTGTAATGCCCACTTCCAATCCTTGTCCCAGTAGCTCGCACTGATCAACGCATCCCGAATCTCGTTAAGGCTCTCGCTGGACAAAGACGCCATTATTTCTTTTCTGCTGCGACGCCGAATGTCTGCCATGTTCCCCCCTACTGTCACCTTAATCAATATGCCCGATCGCTTCTGCTGTCTAGGTTGGCTACGGTAACTTACCCCACAACCATAGCGGATGCCATTTGTTGACAATGAGTTACGACGAGATGCATTGCGGGACGTTTCAGCAGTAAAATACTGATCGTTCTTGCTCGACAGGCGAAGGGTCCTCGCCCCTTATGGCCACTCACGACAGTTCGTCTGCTGATGCGGTTCCTGCTGCGGCTCGGCCGCAAGGGCGGGAATTCCTGGATGACATTCTTCGGAGCATTCCCTTCCGAACCAGCCGTCAGTGCCAGGACCTATTGCGCTACATCGTCGAGCATAGCCTTGCAGGTTCCGACGACTCGCTTCGCGAACGGATGATCGGAATCGAAGTCTTCGGACGCGCTCCTGATTACGACACCGCTGAGGATCCAGTCGTACGTGTTCGCGCGGCGGACGTCAGAAAACGCCTGGCGCAGTATTATCAAACGCAAAAGAATTTGACCGGTCAGTGGAAGATAGAGATCCCGACCGGATCATACAGGGCGCAGTTTCATCGTCCCGAGGGTGCCGTATCTCAAGTTGCCACGGCTGCGGACGTAACCCACCCGAGCAGTGAAGCAATCGCTTCCCAGCACCCAGAGCGACTGATTGGGAATACACGATTCCGCAAAAGAAACTTGTTCTGGGCCACTGGTGCAGCAATCCTGCTCGCCGCCCTGTTCTCCAGCCTGAGGCTACCTCAGCCCACGACAACCCCCACCGTTAACGCCCTCGACCTCTTCTGGGGACCAGTTTTGGAGAACCCCAGACCGGTGTTCGTGTGCACGGGCAGCAATTCTGTTTATGTTTTATCGGCGAAGGCGATCAAGAAATATAAAACCGCGCACTCGCACGGGCATGACGCGACTACGAACTCTGAGACGGTCGTGCCACTCGAAGAATTAAAGAACCTTTCGGGTGATGATTTCATTCCGGTGAAAGACAGGTTCCTGACTACCGGGGACGCATCGGCGACTGCGCAGATTTCATCGCTTCTCACCTCGCGCCATCACCCCTACGACCTGAGGTTTGGCACTGATCTCTCGTTCGGCGACCTGCGTAATAGTTCCGCGGTCTTAATCGGAGCCTTCAACAACGGCTGGACGCTTAACATGACCGACAATCTCCGATTTGTCTACGAATCGGGCGATTCGCCACAGATGCACGTTCAGGACAGATTTGATACATCCCGCTCCTGGTGGCCGAAGTTCTTAGGCGAGAAGGACAGTGAAGACTACGCAATTGTCTCCCGCATTCTGGACTCGAAGACGGGGAGCGTCCTCGTGATCATCGCCGGTCTTACGCATCGTGGCACTCAAGCCGCAGGTGATTTCACCACGAATCCTGGGCTAGTTGCGGAATTCATAAAGCAAGCACCCAAGGACTGGAGCCGCAAGAACCTGCAGATCGTGCTCCACACCAACGTTGTGAACGACATTCCCGGATCGCCAACTGTCGTCGCGTCGTATTCCTGGTAGGTCCCAAGAAATAATCTTGGTTCAGATTTGGTTTATTGCTATTGATTCAATCTCCCGCCAACGCCCTGTAATGCTGAAGAGAGTGTGTGTCCTTCATCAACTCAAACATCAACTCAAAAAATGCCTGTGATGTCGAAAAATCGCCATCGCCCTCATTGACCCGGACTATGAGCATAAAGGCCTGGCTGCAACAACTAGCCACCTTCCGCTAACGCGTTCTGATCTGAAGTTCAGTCTCGGTGGCACTGTCGGGTATCAGGATATGGAGGGCATGTTTTGGGGCGTCGTAGGTGGTTTTGAGCTGGGCGGTGCTGCCAGAAAGGGTTGCGCCGGCCGGCTTTGAGGGCCAGTCGTAGATTACAACTTCTACGGTTTTCCACCATGGGGTGTAGGAGCCTTGACGCGCGGCGAAATGGACGCGCACCGAGTTTCCGTCTGACTGGCAAGTGAAGGTCTGGCGCAGAAAGTCGCCGTGCTGGTAGCGAAAGGTGTGGCCGTCGTCGAGGTAGAGCGAGCCGGCGCACTCCTCGCCGGGGTAGATGCGAAGTTCCAGCGGACCGACGGGGGTTTCGTCCGTGCTCTGGATGAGTGGCTGGAGCGGCAGGATGCTTCCTCCTCGGACATATACAGGTAAAGTGTCAAGTACCGGATGAATTTTGGTTGTGGCTGCGGAGTTGGATCCCGCGCCACCGGTGACAATATCGACATTCGAAGGTGCTGGGGGAGGAGTGGCAGTCTTGAGGCCGGTCCAGAAGTCGTACCACTGACCTTTTGGGAACGAGACGGTGTAATCGTCGAGTGTCTCAGCGAATGGGGGTGGAGCGATCAGCAGGCTCGACCCCAGAAGGAACTCGGTGTCGAGACCCGCGAAGGCTGACTTCGATGGCGCGAGGACCTCGGGAAATTCAACGAATATGGGACGCATCATCGGAATACCGGTACGCGCGGCCTCGTCTGCAAGGGTGTAGATGAACGGCAGCAGACGATAGCGGGTTTCGATGTAGCGGCGGCGAATGGCTTCCTGCTCTGGGCCGTTGACCCAGACTTCGTGGGGCAGAGTTCCCTTCTCCGCGTGATCGCGATAAAACGGATTAAAGGCTGCAATCTCGACCCATCGCGTAAGCAGATCCGAGGGTGGCGTGTGGGCGAATCCGCCGACGTCGGCACCGACAAAAGAAATGCCGCTGAGTCCGAGGTTGAGGAGCATCTGGGTGGCGAGGCGGAGGTGGTTCCAGGTAGCGGAATTGTCGCCGGTCCAGGTGAAGCCGTAGCGCTGCCCTCCTGCGAAGGTCGCGCGGGTGAGGACGAAGGGACGTTCGTCGGGGCGCAGTTTGAGGAGGCCCTCATAGGTGCCGCGGGCATTTTCGAGTCCAACGATATTGTGAATCTCCGCGTGCGTGGCGGTGCGGGTCACGAAGCCGGGCTCTTCGATGCGGTGAACGCAATCGAGGGGCATAGTCTTGCCGGGTCCGTCGAAGACCGCGGGCTCGTTCATATCATTCCAGAAGCCGGCAACGCCGTCGTGGACGAAATCCTTGTAGAGACCGCCCCACCAGTCGCGGGTACGAGCGCGGGTGAAATCTGGAAAAACGGCGGGGCCGGGCCAGACGACACCGATGAATTCGCTGCCGTCGGGATTCCTTACGAAGTGATCGCCGGCCTCGCCGGTGTCGTAGGGCGCATAGCCCTGGCCGGGGGCATGAGCAATGTGGAGGTCAGTGATGGTGACCAGATGGAAATGTTGCTTGCGGAGATCGGAGACCAGCGTGGGAAAATTCGGGAAGGTAGTTGGATCGACGGTGAAGGGCCGATTCTTGTACTGGTAATCGATGTCCAGATAAAGCACGTCGGAAGGAATCTTGTCCGCGCGAAGGCGGTCGGCGATCTCCCGGACTTTGGATTCCGGAGTATAGCTATAGCGCGACTGCTGGAAGCCAAGCGCCCAGAGTGGAGGCAGTGGAGGTGTTCCAGTGAGGTAGGCATATGCCTCGAGAACCTGTTTCGGCGCGGGGCCGTAGATCAAGTAGTAGTCGAGTGGGCCGCCCTCAGCGCCAAAGGAATAGGAGTCACGCGACTGCTTGCCGAAGTCGAACCAAGTGCGCCAGGTGTTGTCGAGGAAGAGCCCGTAACTGCGGCTGCTATTGATACCCATAAAGAACGGGATGCTTTTATAGATGGGGTCGGTGGATTCATGGAAACCAATGTCAGTGTTCCACAGAGTGTATGCCTGATTTCTGCGGTCGAAAGAACCGGTTTTGTCCCCGAGGCCGAAGTAATGCTCGTCAGTGGGCATCGTCTTATAGACGGAGAAACCCTTGGCAAGGAAGGTGGCGGCGCGACCGACAGCGTCGGCGGAGATTATGTTGCCAGCGAGATCGCGAACGACGAAGCGGAGAGGAGCGCGCTCAACGCGGACGTCGAGCGCTGCGGTACGGAAGCCGATTGAGGCGGAGTCTGAGGTCGGCTGCACGTCGACAGATTGGCTGCGGGGTGCGGAAAGAACTGCCCAGGAAGCGTCCTCGGGGAGAGAACCATCGGGGGTGATGCGTATGCGGAGGATGTCGTCGCGGAGCGCGATGATGCGCAAGGTTGCGGTACCCGCCTGAATCTGAATGCCGTCGCGCAGGGACTGGGCACTGGTTATGGTTTCGATCGCGATCGGGGAGCGTGATGTGGGGACCGTCTGTGCTTGTGCGGAGACGGCGACGGAGACGATGGCGAAGAACAAAACACGGAATCGTTGACGTGAAGTGGAGGCCATAGTTGTCGGAGAAGTTTTAAACAGGCAACATCATACCTCAGCGGGACCGGTGGGTTAGGAAGGGGGAAATACGATTTTCGGGTGGAAGAGGGTTCCGGCGACGCGGGTAGCGATGGCGATGAGGTCGCGCTGTCCCTCGAAGACTTTTATTTGGGGAGAGCGGGAGTGGTCGGGGAGATTGATGGGGCGTCCGCTGCGGATGCGGGCGGCGGTGGGGTCATCGGCGGTGACCGAGGGGAGGTGGGGGAGGAGTTGGCGTGGGTGGATGAAGAGGGCGGTTATGGCATCTGCGAAAGCAGGTTCCCCTCGGCGCGCTTCGCTTACTCGGGGCAGGCTCTCCGCTTCGCTTCCCTTTCCCTTCGGGAAAGCAAAGCTTCGGTCGGAATGACAAACTTTTTCTGAAGCTTCGATTTCTTCGTGAGATTGATAACTGCCAGCCTTGTTTCCCGCCGCCTTTCGATCGAATTTGAGAGTTTCGATTTCTTCGAGGGTGTGGGATTGTGAGATGTCGAATTCAGCGACGGCGGTGCGGCGGAGGGATTCGAGATGGGCTCCGCAGCCGAGGCGCTGGCCCATTTCGTGGGCGATGGAGCGCATGTAAGTTCCGGAGGAGACGCGGGCGCGGAAGTGGGCGCGGTCGGCGTCGAGGGAGAGAATGGAAAATTCTTTGATCTCCACTTGAACTGGTTTGAGGACGACCTCTTGTTGTTTTCTTGCCAGTTTGTAGGCAGGGACGCCGTGGATTTTTTTGGCGGAGAATGGCGGCGGGGTCTGCGCGATGAGGCCGACGAATTGGGCGGCGAGGTTTTGGAGTTGATCTAAATTCAGGTCAGTGCCCGGGGCCGGACAGACGAGGGCGGCTGTCCCCACGTATGGCTGAATGGGGTCACCATCGGCGTCGTAGGTGTTGGTGGCGAAGCCGAAGCGGATGACGCCTTCGTAGGTTTTTTCAGAGGCGATGTAGAACTGGGCGAGGCGGGTGAGGCTGCCGGTAACGAGTGGGAGCACGCCGGTAGCGAGCGGGTCAAGGGTGCCGAGATGTCCGATGGAGCGCTGGCCGAGAATGCGGCGCATGCGGTTGACGACGTCGTGCGAGGTGAAGCCACGGGGCTTGTCGAGGATGATGACGCCATTCATGAGAAGATTGGAAAATTGGGCGATTGAGCAATCGGGTCATTGGGCAATTGAAAATCGCTTCCAACATAGCTTCAGGTTTCCCATTGCCCGATCACCCGATCGCTCAATTACCAAGTTAACAGATTACTTATGCTTCCTATTCGCGATGATCAGCCTCGATATAGCACGCCGTGGATAACGCGTTTTCTGATTGCGCTGAACCTGCTGATATTTTTTTTTGAAGCGACGCTGGACCGCCGCAGCCTGAGTGTTTTGATCAGCCAGTTTGCATTGGTGCCGTCACATGTGGCGGCGTTTCTGGCAGGGTCTCCGCGGTTCCCGCTGGCGGTGATCGCGGTTCCCTTCTTGACCTCGATTTTTCTGCACGGGTCCTGGATGCATGTGATCGGCAACATGTGGTTTCTGTATATCTTTGGCGACAATGTCGAGGACTATCTGGGGCACTTCAAATACCTGGTGTTTTATTTACTGACCGGGGTGCTGGCGATGGCGACGCACGTTCTGGTGAATTTGCATTCGACGGCGCCGGCACTGGGAGCGAGCGGAGCGATTGCGGGGGTGCTGGGAGCCTACTTTGTTTTGTATCCCAGGTCGCGAGTGCTGACGTGGTTTTTTGTGTTTGTGCTGTGGGTGCCGGCGTGGATCATCCTGGGATATTGGTTTGTGCTGAACTTTCTGAGCGGGACGGCAACCGCCTTGGCGGTGCAGAAGCAGAGCATGGGAGGAGTGGCGTTCTGGGCGCATGTGGGCGGATTTATTTCGGGGGCGCTGCTGGTGAAGGTGTTTGGGGAGCGGAGGATGAGGTATCCGTACTCGGTGGGGTGAGGAACGCCAGGCGGTTGAATTGGAACGACAATAAGCTTCTTTCGCCCCGCTGGGGCTTGTTTCCCAGCCTCTTCTTGACCCACGGCCTGCGCCGTGGGCTGCATTCTTGCGCCGCTTCGCGGCTAAGTGCTAATGCGTCCCTAGTGCGGCAAGGCGCGATTATTTCTTGGGGCGCGATTCCGGGGGGACGAGGCCGGCGACGCGATAGTAGACCGCGAGCTGGCCGTAGTGTTCGCCGGAGTGTTCGATGAAGCCGTAGGCGGAATCGGAGATGCGGTAGAGCTTGTGCTCGAAGGGATCAACGATCAGGTCTGACATTCCTTTATCGCCCTTGGATTTGATGGCGGCGGCGCCATCGGCAAAAGCCTTTTTTACGAAGGCGACAATGTCAGCTTTGGTTTTGAATTGATCGCGTTTGGGATCTTCTGCGGCAGGCGGTTTCTTGCCCATGACCGGCTCGGAAAAGAAATAATTTGCGTTGGCGGCGTGGAGAAGTTGCTCGGCGAAGCTGCGCTGGGCAGGGGTGGGTTTGAAGTCGTATTTGTCTTCTGTAAAATCCTCCGCCATGGCGATGAGTTTGCGGCCGATTTCGTTCCAGGCGGCGAGCACGGCTTGCGAGGGGCTGTCGACGGGTTTTACGGCGGCCTCTTTGTTGGTGTCCTGGGCATGTGCGGGGATGGTGCTCAACGCAACCGCAATTAGGACTGCGGTGAGAAACGGCGTCTTGCTCATGGGTGGCTCCTTCCTTGTCTGTGATAGGCGAGCGCCATATTAGACGGAAATCGTTTGGGTGTAAACGGTGAAGCATCGCTTTCGCGATGATCTGCTCCGGTCGGGATGACAGAGTTGAGGAGGTTGCAGCGTACGCCAAGCGCAGCTAAATTAGGTGCGAGTTGGAGGTAAATATGAAAAAGCCCGGCCCGGTGGAATCTGGCTCTGCATCAATCGACCAGAAGATCAAGGAACTTGGGGACTGGCGCGGGAAGATGCTCGGGAAAGTGCGCGAAATCGTACACCAGGCAGATCCTGAGATCGTCGAAGAGTGGAAGTGGGCGAAAGCGACATCGCCGGGGACTCCCGTCTTTTCCCACGGTGGCATTGTTTGCACCGGAGAGACGTACAAGAGCGTCGTGAAGATGACCTTTGCCAAGGGAGCTGCGTTGAAGGATCCATCGGGTCTATTCAATTCCAGCCTCGAGGGGAATGTCAGGCGCGCCATCGATATCCACGAAGGCGACACGATCGATGAAGCGGCGTTGAAGAATCTTATCCGCGCTGCGGTGGCGCTCAATCAGAAGGGCAAGAGCAAGCCGGGGAGAAAATCCTAGCCCCTTCGACAAGCTTAGGGCGGCTTTAAACTGTTTTGCGTTGAGTTATAGAAGTCCTGCGGTGGGGAGAATTTCGAGGATTTCGACGGTGGCGTTGGCGGGCAATAGGATTGCATTCGCGACGGCTTGGGCGATGGTGGCGGGGGACATCATTTTTTTGCGGGGGGCTTGAGGCCAGAAGGAGTTCCAGATTTCTGTGTCGGTGGCTCCGGGCATGAGGGCGATGACGCGGACGCCTTTGGGGCGGAGTTCTTCGCGGAGGGTGTTGGTGAGGCCGAGGGCTCCGTGTTTGGAGGCGACGTAGGCGGCGGATCCGGCGAAGGCGCGGTTGGCGACGATGGAGAGATTATTCACGATGGTGGCGCCGGACTTCATCATAGGGAGCGCGGCTTGGGTGACGAGGAACATTCCCGTCAGGTTAGTGTCGATGACTTCTTTCCAGACTTGCGGGGGAAGTTTGTCGACGGGAAAATTTGGGTGAGCGATGCCGGCGTTGTTGATGAGGATATCGAGGCGGGAGAATTTTTTGCGGATGGCGCGGAAGAGATCGTCGATCGACTGGGGATCGCGGAGGTCGCAGGGGTGAGCGAGGATTTTGATTTTTGCCGGGGCCAGTTCCCTGCTGGCTCGGTTCAGGGCTTTTTCATCGCGGCCGGTGAGGACTAAGTTGCAGCCTTCGGCGGCGAGGGCGCGGGCGATGGCGAGGCCGATGCCGCGGGTGGCGCCGGTGATGAGAGCGACTTGGTTGTGGAGTTTTCGAGTAGAGAGTCGTTGGGCCACGTGTCCATCTTACAGAATCCAATTCAAAATTAAGAGCAAGGTCAACGGCAACGGACAGGAGTGTCCGTTCCGCACGGCCCCGATAAACGCCGGTAATTCCACGAGCAAAAAAAGATGAAACGCGAGAGATCCTTCGGCGCAAAGAACGCGCCTCAGGATGACAAGTAAGGTCAAAAGCGACGGACAAGAGTGTCCGTCCCACACGGGCATTGCCGGCTAAATGCCGTTGGGGCGTTGGCGGATTAGGGAGAGGAATTCTTGGCGGGTTTCGTTCTCGTTGCGGAAGCAGCCGAGCATGGACGAGGTGACGGCGGCGGAGTGTTGTTTTTCGACGCCGCGCATCATCATGCACAGATGGCGGGCTTCGATGACGACGCCGACGCCTTGAGGCTCGATTACTTTCTGGATGGTTTCGGCGATCTGGGTGGTGAGGCGCTCCTGGATTTGCAGGCGGCGGGAGAAGAGTTCGATGAGGCGCGGGACTTTGCTTAGGCCGATGACTTTGCCATTGGGGATGTAGGCGACGTGGACTTTCCCGAAGAATGGCAGCATGTGGTGTTCGCAGAGGCTGAACATTTCGATGTCTTTGACGATGACCATCTCGTCGTAGGAGACGGTGAAGAGCGCGCCTTTGAGCAAGGCCTCGGGATCTTCGGTGTAGCCGCGAGTGAGGAACTGCATGGACTTGCGAACGCGTTCGGGGGTAAGGAGCAGGCCTTCGCGTTTGGGGTCTTCGCCGAGGCGGACGATCATTTCCTGGACGAGGTCTTCAAAGCTGGCGCTGGTGAGGGTGTTTAGTTCTCTGGTCTGGTCTTCTTTGGTTTGGTCCATGGGGCCTGGTTTCATAGGTTCGTAAGCGGACTTCCCTTCTTGCGAATGAGTCGGGCACTTAACAATTGCATAGATCCTTCGGCGCAAAGAACGCGCCTCAGGACGACAAGTGTTTAATGCCTTAATTCTTTCCCACCAACGTACTCAAAAGAATTCATCATAGTCTCTTCGATGCGCACTCTTTCCAGATGCGCGTGAGTGAAGCCGCGCTGCAAAATTTCGTAGATCTGGATGCAGAGGTTTTCCGTAGTGGGAACCTGCTTAGAGAACTCCGGCAGCGTGTTTAGATTCTCATGGCCGTATCTTGCGAGCACTTCCCTTTCGATGAAAGCGTCGAGATCGGTGAGGTTGCAGACCATTCCGGTGTGCGAGTCGACCTGGCCGCTGACGGTGACTTCGATGGTGTAGTTGTGGCCGTGGCCATGAGGGTTGTTGCATTTGCCGTAGGTGGATTGGTTTTCTGTGTGCGACATCGCATCGCTGTGGAGGCGGTGAGAGGCGGAGAAGAGATAGCGGCGGGAGAGGTGGGCTTTCATTTGCCAGGCTCGGTCTCGTGAGGCATGGACGTCAAAATCTTTACCACAGAGGACACTGGGGAACACAGGGTAGAGCTTTTTAGGGGGATCATGCTTCACCGTAGAAATCGACGAAGAGGTCGGGGGTTTCGTAGAGGCGGACGCGGTGCAGTTTCGCGGCCGACAGTTTGGGGACGAGGCGATGCCAGATGGCGATCGCGATGTTTTCGGTGGTGGGGATCTGATGGAGAAATTCCGGGACCTCTTTGTTGAGGAAGCGGTGGTCCATGGCTTCGAGGACTTCACGGTGCATGATTTCTTTGAGCTGCTTGAGATCGACGACGAAACCGGAGCGCGGATCGACTTCGCCTTTGACCGTGACTTCAAGGGTGTAGTTGTGGCCGTGGCCGTGCGGGTTATTGCATTTGCCGAAGATGCGGCGGTTTTCCTCCGGAGTGAAATCCGGGTTGTGATAGAGGTGCGATGCGGAGAATTCAGCTTTGCGCGTGAGATAGACCATAAAAATCAGTGGGCAGTGGGCAGTGGACACCTTTCGTCGGAATAGGAGCGGCCTTTCCAGGGGACGCTGCCGTTGGCGTGCGCACGAGCCGAGCGCAGTAAGAGATAGGAGAACATAGAAAGGCCGAAGACGGCGAGAAGGTTCGAACTCCAGGAAAAATGGGCACGAACGATTCGCTTGAAAAAGAAAACACATAAGACAACGGCGAGCACGGCCACCGCTGCGGCGGGCCGCCAGTGCTGACGCATGGCGCCGGCGATGGCGATCGCGATAGTGAAAACGATCAACACGAATTCGATGGCGCGGAGCACGGCGAGGCGGAGTGGTGCGCGAAACAGGAGGGCAAGGTTTTTGGTCCAGCCTTCGCGAAGTTGGTCGTAGTTGCGGTACATGCGGGCGCGGACGGCATCGGCGCCGTAGCGAAAGAAGATTTTTCTGCCCGATCGCTTCACCGAGCGGGCGAGGGCAACGTCTTCGAGAAGGCAGGATGCGATGGCGGCGTGACCTCCGACGGCGTCGTAGGCTTCGCGGGCGATGAGGATGTACTGGCCGTTGGCCGCGGCGGCGGAGGACTTCGGATTACTTACCAGCGAGGGACGATAGTTGGCGGCGAGTTCGGCGAAGATCACGGGCATGACCGCTCTTTCCCAAAAAGTTTTTACGATCTGCTTGGGCGAATAAGAGAGCATGGCGGCGTGGTGACGGTTGGCTTCTTCGATAGCGCGGGCCAGGGATCCGCGGCGGTGGATGGTATCGGCATCGGTGAAGAGCAGCCACTGGGCGCGAGCGGATTGAGCTCCAGTGGTGACGGCGTTATTCTTGCCGGTCCAGCCCGGAGGAAGCGGGCCGGCATCGATGACTCGAACCCCGAGGTCGGAAAAAGAGGAGGCGATATCGCGGGTGCGGTCGGTGGAATGATCGTTCACTACGATGACTTCGAAGGAAACGTCTTCTTGAGAAACAATGGACAAAAGGCAGGTGCCGAGGCAGAGTTCTTCATTGCGCGCCGGAATGATCACGGAGACGGCGGGCGGAGTGCTGGCTGTTTCTGTCGAGGACATAGGCGAAATGGACGGCAGGCTTGATAAGGAAGCGAGCCGGACGCGCGATTGTTGTGTCGCAAAGAACGCTTACTCCGGATGACAATCGGACTGCGCGGCACCTCCGAATCTATTATTATAGCTGGGTGCGACGCATCCTTCGTTCATCCAGTGCCATCGTCTCCGCTGTCATACTTTTCGCTCTTTCCGGCTGTTATAGCGGGACCAGGCCGCCACGCATTGGCAATCCTGCGCCGGATTTCACGGTGCAAGACTCCGAGCACGCGGTCACGCTGAGCCAGTTCAAGGGGCAGGTGGTGGTGCTGAATTTTTGGGCGACATGGTGTGCGCCTTGCGTGGAGGAAGTGCCGTCGCTGGTGCGCATGCAGCAGCGCATGAAGGCGAAGGGTGTAACTGTGCTGGCGGTGAGCGTGGATGTGGACGACAGCAATTACAAGCGGTTCGTAAAAGACCACTCGGTAAATCTGCTGACGGTGCGGGACGCAGACCAGAAAAGCAATGCGTTGTATGGAACGTCCAAGTTTCCGGAGACTTATATCATCGACCGCCGTGGGGTGATGAGGCGGAAGTTTATTGGGGCGGTGGATTGGACGGAGCCGGAGATTATTGATTATCTGGGGAAGCTGTAGGTTACTCAGGGGCTAAAGCCCTCGGTCTAGGGGGCCTTATCGCAGCGCTGAAGCGCTGCGCCACCCAAAAGCTCAAGCCTGCAGGCAATTTTAAATCCTTGTTTCCCCTCCACAGAGCTAGTTCAAAATCGGAGTCAAAGGCGGTCGGACAAGAGTGTCCGACCCACAGGAGCGGTGCTCCACCCATCACGATTTACAGCTTGGCGTGGCGGAGGCGCAGCGCGTTGGTGATCACCGACACGGAACTGAAGCTCATGGCGGCGGCGGCGAAGATGGGGCTGAGCAGGAGTCCGAAGAAGGGGTAGAGGATTCCGGCGGCGATGGGGACGCCGATGGCGTTATAGACGAAGGCGAAGAAAAGATTCTGGCGGATGTTGCGCATGGTGGCCTCGCTTAAATGGCGGGCGCGGAGAATGGCGGAGAGATCACCTTTCACCAAGGTGATGCCGCCGCTTTCCATGGCGACGTCGGTGCCGGTGCCCATGGCGATGCCGACATCGGCTTGGGCGAGCGCTGGAGCGTCGTTGATGCCGTCGCCCGCCATGGCGACGATTCTTCCCTGCTCCTGCAGCTTCCGGACAATTTCCAATTTTCTTTCGGGCAGGACTTCGGCTTCGAATTCGTCAATGCCGAGTTGTTTGGCGATTGATGCGGCGACGGATTTGTTGTCGCCGGTGAGCATGACGATGTGAATGTCCTCTGCTTTGAGATCGCGAAGGGCATCCGGAGTGGAGGGTTTCAGGCGATCCGCGACAACGATGGTTCCGACGTACTTGCCTCCGATGGCAATGTAGAGGGTTGTGCCGCCGAGAGTCTGCGGGGATGTGACGGCGGGGTTCTGCAAGGCTCCGACGTCGACCATCAACGAGAGATTCCCAATTGCGACCTGTCTACCATCGATTTTTCCGACGATACCTTTGCCGGTGACGGAGTGGAACTCTTGCGGCTGAGAAAGATTGAGGCCGCGCGCGAGAGCTGCGTCGACGACGGGTTTTCCCAGGGGATGTTCGCTGGCGCGCTCGAGGCTGGCGGCGAGACGGAGCAGCTCGGGGTCATCTTCGAGTTGCTTGGAGATGCTGGACAGTTGCGGCTTGCCTTCCGTCAGCGTGCCGGTCTTGTCGACGACCAGGGTGTCGATTTTTTCTAATGTTTCGAGAGCTTCGGCATTCTTGATGAGCACTCCAGCGCGCGCGCCGCGGCCTACACCGACCATGACGGCCATGGGAGTGGCGAGACCTAGCGCGCAAGGGCAGGCGATGATGAGAACGGCGACGGCGTTTACGAGAGCATGAGCGAAGCGGGGTTGCGGGCCTAGCAGAAGCCAGGCGAAAAAAGTGATGACCGCGATGGCAACGACAATGGGTACAAACCATTTGGCGACGCGATCGGCGAGACGCTGAATGGGGGCGCGGCTGCGCTGCGCTTGTCCGACGAGTTGCACGATGCGCGCCAGCAAAGTTTCGCTGCCGACGCGCTCGGCGCGCATGACGAAAGAGCCAGCGCCGTTAATAGTTGCGCCGACGACTTTGCTGTCCGGTGATTTATCTACCGGCATGGATTCGCCGGTAATCATGGATTCGCCCACGGAGCTGCGGCCTTCGAGCAGGATGCCATCGACGGGAACTTTTTCTCCGGGGCGAACACGGAGACGATCTCCGGGCTTCACTTGATCGAGGGGAATATCTTTCTCACTCTCACTGCCGTCGGCGGCGGTGACGAGGCGAGCAGTTTTGGGGCTGAGATCGAGGAGTGCGCGGATGGCGGCGCTGGTGCGGCTGCGGGCGCGGAGTTCCATGACCTGACCGAGGAGAACCAGCGTGGTGATGGCCGCGGCGGCTTCAAAGTAAACGTCGGGGTAGCCATCCATGGTTCGAAGGGATGGAGGAAAAATTTGCGGCAACAGCGTGGCCACTACGCTATATCCGTAGGCAACGCCGGTACCCATGCCGATCAGCGTGAACATGTTGGGGCTGCGATTGACGAGGGAGGTCCAGAAGCGCTGGAAGAACGGCCATCCGCCCCAGAGGACGACGGGGGTAGAGAGAGCGAGTTCCAGCCAAGTTAAAGTCGCGCCGGGGAGGAGTCCGTGGAACGACATCTTCCAGAACATGGAGGCCATCGCGATTGCCATCAGCGGCACGGTCAGCGCGAGGCTGATCCAGAAGCGCCGGGTCATGTCGTGGAGTTCGGGATTTTCTTCGGCCGCCGCTGTGACGGTGCGAGGTTCGAGCGCCATGCCGCAGATGGGGCAGGAACCGGGCGCGGAGCGGACGATCTCCGGGTGCATGGGGCATGTGTATTCGAGCCGCGGTTGGGCGACCGGGACTTCTGGTTCGAGGGCCATGCCGCAGGAGGGGCAGGCACCGGGCTTGCTCTCGCGGACCTCGGGACACATGGGGCAGACGTAGGCGGTGGAGGGCTGGGTCTTAAGTGTGGGGGGCGGCGGCGGTGCGGGAGGCTTGGCCGACGCGCCGCCGAGCGTCACCAAGCCGGAGGGCGCGCTCGGCGATTTCGGTTGGAGAAATTTCGCGGGGTCGGATTTGAATTTTTCCGCACAGGATGCGCAGCAGAAGTAGTAATTTCTTCCGGCGTGGACATGGACATATTTCGTGGAGGCGGGATTTACGTTCATTCCGCAGACGGGATCGAGTTCAAGGGCGGGCGCCGAGTTGGACATAAATTTTGGACGATTATGACGAAAGCTGTCGAGCTGCGCTCGACCGGACAGCCGAGGGCGGCTGTCCCCACATGAGTTTCTCCAATCGTAACCACCAAGCGCGTTCAATACGCTTTAGTTGTTCGATGGGCGATGCTTTATATTTGATTCAGTCAACGCAGGGGCGTCTGAGTTAACCTGTATTCATCTGCACACGAGGATTATCCCATGACTTATTTGGAAGTAGTGTTTCGCTACGGGGCGGTGCCGGGCGAGAGCGCGTTGCGGGCGATCGATGGTATGCGAGAAGTGTACGGAGTGCGCAGGGTGCAGTTTAACGACCAAGAACGAACGGTGCGAGTGGAGTTTGACGCTTCGAGGTTAAAGACGGAGGCAGTAGCTCGATTGTTGCGGCAGGCGGGAATGGATGTGCGAGAGCCTTTGGCGCTCGCGTGAAAACCGAAGGACAGCCGGGGAGGGCTTGCCGACGGGGGAGGCAAATGCAAAGGGGCGCCCAAGAAAACCTCTGGCCGAAGTTCTTCTTGGAGCGCCCCGTTGCGCGCCACTTCGTCTGGCTCTACTAAAGCACATGACGTGCCGTTCTGTAAGTTATTCAAACTAGGACTATATGGCTGCACGGGTTGCGTAGGAATTGCTCTGGAGGGAGCAAGATTTACGTCGCTGAGTGTTTATTGCCCGGGCGGATGCCGAGCTGGCTGTGGAAAAGCGCGGAAAAACCATGGACCACGAAGGACGCTAAGTATCACGAAGGTTTTGGTGTGAGTTGTTTCCTAAAAACGCATGTTGGATGACAATCCAATTGCATCACTACTCCTCTTTAACTCTTCGACGGCGAAGGTTCGCGGCAATTGAGAACTTCCGCTATAATTCTGGAGAAGTTTTCCTGCCGAATCATGATCTGCGCCCTTAGCTCAGCTGGATAGAGCGTCTGGCTACGAACCAGAAGGTCGGGAGTTCGAATCTCTCAGGGCGCACCATTCTTTCGGCAACTTGCTGCTTCTCTTTTCTCCTCTCTCCTCCCTCTCCTTTTTTTCTTTTTCTCTTTTTACTTTTTTTCCTCTTTAATTATTTTCTACGTACTATTGAGCGGCATTCTGGTCTCGGCAAGTGATATCTCGCGTGGTGCGGAGTGGGGGTGCGCTGGCAGATTTCTGCTAATCTTGCTTCACCCTGTTGTTTTGTTATCGACCGGATGGCTTTCCGGAAATCGGGTTAGCGAGCTATGGCGAAGATTGTGGGGCAGGAGATGTCTGTGCTGTCGTCGTCGAAGAGCGGGTTGGCTTATTTGACGGCCAACGATTGGGCGCTGGTGGCGGATAAGGCGAACCGGCTTCAGTTCAAGGACGGGGCGGTGCTGATTCAGAAGGGTAAGAAGGCAAATGGAGTTTATCTGCTGCTGAAAGGGTCGGCGCGGGTGGTGATTCCCCTCCAGGCTTCGCGGATGCTGGGAGCAGGCGAAATTTGCGGAGAGATGTCGTTTCTGGAGGACTCGCCAGCCAGCGCCAGCGTGATTGCCGAAGGCGAAGTCGAGGCCTATCATCTGGACCGGCCTGCATTGCAGAATCTGTTCGAATTGTATCCGCACCTGGGATCGCGCTTCTACCGGTCGGTGGCTACGAATCTGTCACACCGTCTGAGGGAGCTGATCGGGTCGGGGTCGGAACTGCCAAGTGCCGCGCGGAAACCGCTGGCGTAGGAACGGGGATCAAGTTTCTAAGGTGCGGGGTCTTCTTTGAGGGTGGATTGGTCGGTTGCGACGGTCCAGCAAGGGATACGAGAGAGGCGTGGAAATCTAAGGCGGGAATCCTTTTTGCAAATGCCCAGGGCGTATATGTTCTTGCGAAGCGGCGGGCTGGTGGACTAGACTGCGAAGCCGTGAAGGATTGCAACCTTGTCCCTGGGGCTGTTCCAGTCTGTATGTTGTTGGGTTGGCTATAGTTGGCGGGCTTCGTTAGGGGCCAATTCCCGGGAACAACCGCAAAAGGACCGTAATAGTGTGCACGGCTTTGCAGTTTCACATTGGGAACACCTGCCGAAAGATGATTTAACTTATGTATTATCAGGTGGTTATGTTTTGTTCCAGTTTGGCATCCAGGGTGCTCGTATGGGAAGTGCGGAAGCATAGCGCGCCACCGCCGGAGGAGGCCTGTAGCCTCCAAAGACATTTAAGAAAACCAGAAAAAAGGTATTTGGATTCCAGGAGGAAGTAAATATGAAGCGGATAGTATGGTTGGCTATTCTGTCGCTGGCTTTGCCAGTAGCAGCTTTTGCAGGAAGTACCACGATCGACTATACAAACCATGGCGGCACACTCACGGGCAGCGATGCGGGCTTAACGCTCACTGGATCCCTGTTGGTGGCAGTTGCTCCTTTTGCCGGAGATCCCGATGGCATAGACGGAAAACTCGGGACCGTGAGCTTTTCGACTGGCGCATACGTGAGCACCAGCGGGAACGTCGCGACCTTTATGGGCGGGAGCGGCACGAGTTTCACGATTGCCGGCAACGGGAGCGATGGCCTTCCCAATGGAACGATCTTCAGCGGGAGCTTCACTGGACCGGTCACTTTGACGTTTAAAGGCACGCTGTCCAATGGTGGCAATATCTACCAGCTCGTGGGCACGCTTAACGGAACTTTGAATGGTCAGCAAGCCGCCGGCATGACCTTCGAAACCTACGTTTTCAGCGGAGTGAATGGCTGGATGGGGACGTCGCAAACAGGAAGCGGCGACACCTTCCTCGCCCCTGTTCCGGAACCGGGAACACTTGGATTGCTGGGAACTGGGTTAGTTGGTCTGGCTGGTGTTATTCGCAAGAAATTCAAGGCATAAACTGAATCTATCCGCCTCACGGAGCCCCGCGTCAAACGCGGGGCTTTCGTTTTTGTGGTAAAGGATGGATCCGTGCCCTAGGCACTCTTCTCTTAGCCGGCGCGGGGGGATTTCATGACGCACGAAAGATTACGGCGGTAACTCCCAAGCAGCGATTACCGTTGACCCCCATGGGTACGCCTCCTTACATTCTCCAGAGGGGGTCGTATGAAAGATATTCATGAGGTGTTGCGGCAGAAGCAGACCAAGTACGCCCAGCTGGGCAAGCAGATCGAGATGCTACAGCAGGCGGCGGAGAAGCTGCGAGAAGTGGCTCCCTTGCTGGCGGAAAACGACGACGAAGACAATGCGGTTTTGATGGAAGGCGACGACGGTGGATCGCATTCCGACGCAATGGCGGCAAAGGCATCGGGTGGTTCAGGAACAGCTGCGAAAGGTGGCCGTTCTACGGCGCCGCGCTGGCCGTAATCCCGCCAGTAGTGCGCGAAAGATCTAGTTATGAGCCTCTTGGCGCTGCTGGTTTCCGGTGACGATTCCGCTTCCGAAATCCTGGCCCGGGTTTTGCCGGGATATGGGATCGCGGTGGAACGGTTCAGTGACCTTGCAACCGCCATTGACCGGTGCCGGCAGCAGAGATTCGATACTTTCATTGTTGACTTCGAGGATCCGAAGGCTGCGGAAGAGGTATTGGAAGAGACACGACGGTTGAATTCTGGAGTTCGACCGGTTACCGTGGCCCTAGTCGCAGAACCCTCCCGGGTACGCGATATTCTTAGCGGCGGCGCGCACTTCGTGCTATACAAGCCGCTCTCCGAACAAAAAGCTAAAGCTGGATTGCGGGCGGTGGCCGCGTTGTTGAATCGTGAACGCCGCCGGTCGCACCGGGTTCCGGTGCAAGCGCCGGTGGAGTTGCTTCTGCCGGACAAGGGTCCGGCGGATGGAATTCTGCTTGATCTGAGCGAGACGGGAATGGAAGTGCTTACGGCGGAGCCGCAGGTTGCCGGATCGCTGCTGCAGTTTCGCTTTCAACTAACCGATGGAAGCGTCACCGTAAACGCGCATGGACAGACGGCATGGGCGAATCCAAACGGGCAGAGCGGAGTACATTTTCTTGAGCTGGATGAAGCGACGAAGGCTCAACTGAAAGCGTGGGTGCAGGCCGCCTCAGGAAACAATGGTGCGGGCGCGGAGGAGATGGTTCCACACTGCAAACTAACGGATTTGAGCTTAGGCGGCTGTTACCTAGAGAGCGATTCGCCTTTTCCGGAAAGCGCAATGATCGATATTTGCCTGAAGACGGAAGAGATCGCAGTGCACATCGAAGGGCTGGTGCGGGTTGCGCATCCGGGGCATGGGATGGGAATCGAGTTCCCTTCCCGAACGCCGGAGCAACGGGCCAGAGTAGGAGATCTGATTGGCTTGCTGCGCAGCTCTCCGCAATCCATGCTCGATCTGATTGTTTCTCCGCGCTCGCTGCGAGCGGACATGAGCGAGTTCGAAGATCCGAGTAAGCGGGCGGAAGACAATGCGGAAGACGTGGAAGATCCGCTGGTTGATCTGCTGCGACGAGGAACGGCGCTGGATCAGGATGAATTTCTGGGCGAACTCCGCCGCCAGCGATCTGGCGAGGGCGTGGAGTCGGAGGCTTAGTTTCCGCTGAGCGGATTCAAGGTTGGTTCTCTTGACTCGCTCTCTTTATTGCCTTCCTTTCCTTCCTTTTTGGGTTTCCCTTCCCACCACTTCTCGACCACTCCGCATGAACAATAATTCCGCCGATGTCGACTGAGAACATCCGTGCGCGGTTGTGGGGCTTGTGCGAACATGTACAGCGACACGTATCGAGCGTTTGAACTGGCGGAGAGAAACTGGCGGCGACCTTACAATCTGGGCAGGAGCGCGATCCCGCATCGCCCCTTGGCTTACGCAAGGAACCGAGAAAGCGCCTGGCATGGATGCCCATGGCCTTGATTGCGGCGGCGGCCTTCGCGGTGGAAGTTCCCTTCTTTTTTTTCGGTACACCTTCCGGGCACGATGTGGAATTCCATTTGTATTCATGGCTGGAAGTTCTGGGGCAATGTAAGCAGGGGATTTTTTATCCGCGCTGGGCGGCGTGGGCGCACTTTGGCTATGGCGAGCCGCGCTTCATTTTTTATCCTCCGGCATCGTGGACAATGGGTGCGGCGTTGAGCGTGGTTTTTCCGTGGACATTAGTTCCCAGCATTTACGTTTGGCTGGCTCTGGTGGTGGCGGGCGTTTCGATGTTTTATCTGGCGGGGCAATGGCTGGAGTGGCGCGATGCAACTTGTGCCGCGGTTTTGTATGCGGTGAATCCCTACCATCTGGTAATTGTTTACTGGCGCAGCGCTTTTGCCGAGCTTTTGGCCAGCGCGTTGCTGCCGCTGTTGTTGCTGCTAATTTTGCGGGTGGGTGAGAAAGACAGGCGCGTCATGGTGCCTCTGGCGCTGGTGCTGGGGGGCGCGTGGCTGATCAATGCGCCTGCGGCAGTGATGCTGCATTACTCGCTGGCATTGCTAATGGTGGTGGGTTTGTGGATGCGGCCTCCGCCAAGGGTTCTGCTGGTCGGAATGGGGGCGGTGCTTTTGGGCGGAGGGCTGGCTGCGTTTTATTTGTGGCCGGCGATTTACGAACAACGTTGGATCAATATTGCGCAGTCTGTTTCCGCAGGGTCGACACCGCTGGATAATTTTCTGTTTGTTCACACTTCGGATGCAGAGCACGACGCGTTCAACCGGCTGATTTCGTGGGTGGCGCTGGCGGAAATCGGGTTGACGATGGCCGCGGCGTGGGCGGCGCGCGGCTGGCTGAATAAGAATCGCGCGCTCTGGTATTCGCTGGTGATCTGGGCGGGAGCTTGTGCGGTGCTCATGTTTTCATTCTCCAGTCCATTGTGGAGTGTTCTACCCAAGTTGCGATACATGCAGTTTCCCTGGCGATGGCTGTTGTGCATGGGTATTCCTTTTAGTCTGCTGACGGTACTTGGATTCAGGAGATGGACCTCGCGAGTGGCGCTGTATGTGGCGATGCTGTGCCTGCTGGGATTTGTATGGCATCACTTTCAGGCTCCGTGGTGGGATACAGCGGCGGACCTGCGCGAGATGCAGGAGAATATGGCCACCAGCGTGGGTTATGAAGGGACCGACGAATATACGCCGGTGGGAGCGGATGGTTCGTCGGTGGACAAGGATGCGCTGCGCGTTGTTGTGGAAGGGCCGGCGCGGGCGGCGATTCGGGTTTCGCAGTGGAAACCGGAAGTGAAAGTGTTAAGCGCGGAAATGTCGGCAGCGGATAATCTGGCGCTGCGTTTATTTGACTATCCGGCGTGGCAGGTGGAAGTGAACGGGCGGCAGGTGCAGGTTGGCATGCGCGAAGGGACGGGCCAGATGCTGGTTCCGGTAGAGGCAGGTACGAATCAAGTGCAGATTCGTTTTGTTCGCACCTGGGATCGAGCGGCGGGAGGGTGGATTACAGCGCTGGCTGTCTTGTTTGCGATTGTGCTCTGGTTCAGGAAGGCGAAATTGGTTTCGCCGTCTCTGTGATCGAGTTATTGAACGCAATGCGAAAGATTCTGATTGCGACATCGAATGCCGGCAAGCTGCGAGATTTTGCCGGGGCAGCGGTGCGGCATGGAGTTGAGATGGGGGGAGTTCCGGGATTCGCTTCCCTTCCGAGCGTGGTGGAGGATGGGCTGACCTTTGAGGCGAATGCGCGCAAGAAGGCGGAGGAGTATAGCCGGTATGTTCCTGGTGAAATTGTGGTCGCCGATGATTCGGGCTTAGAGATTGACGCGCTGAACGGCGCTCCCGGAGTGCACTCGGCGCGATATGCCGCTCCCGAACTGCAGAATAAGGAACCACACGAGGCCGATGCGAATACCGATGATGAGGCCAACAATGCGCGGGTGCTGTGGGAGTTGAGGAACGTTCCGGTGGGGCAAAGGACGGGAAGGTTTGTGTGTGTGCTGGCTGCGGCTCGCGATGGAAAGACGCTGGCTGTGTTTCGCGGTACGGCTGAGGGAATTATTCTTGAAGCTCCACGAGGTTCGGGTGGATTTGGTTATGATCCGTTATTTTATTTTCCGCAGATTAAGAAAACATTTGCGGAGCTAACGGCGGAGGAAAAATCGAAATACAGCCATCGGGGGGCGGCGTTTCGAGGATTTCTTGATTGGTGCGGGTAGAGTGGTGGGGAGTGAGTATCCGGGGAGTTCTCGGCCCTCGGCGGCTAAAGCCGCGGATATTATTGAACTTTTGCGGCGCGACTGAAAGTCGCGTCCCTTCAAAGCTGATGCCGACAAGAGCCTTCGAGCTTCGCTCGAATGAACAGCCGAGGGCGGCTGTTCCCACATAAGCATCTACTAGCGCGTCGGTTCCTTGACTTCACTTCTCGCGGGGCCGGATAATACAAAGTTCTTTTGCCGTTGTTGAACCGACAAGCAGAACTGATCTTCATAACCGACAAGAAATCATAAGGAGCGATTCGTGGCGTCAGCAGCCAGTTCTACTGCTCCACGCGCAGGTCAGGGTGTGGTACACGGTGTAGCGCCGTTGCGGGCGGGCCAGGGCACGTCGTTTCTGTTGCGGCGGCTGCATTCACTTTCCGGTATTGTCCCGGTGGGCGCCTTCCTGTTCGAACACGTTCTCATTTCCAATTCCACCGCCATCAGCGGGCCTGACGCCTATGCGCGGCAGGTGAGCTTTTTAGGCAGTCTTCCGCTGGTGTTTTTCCTTGAGCTGTTTGGGATTTGGCTGCCAATCGCGTTCCATGGGCTCTACGGTTTTTATATCTGGTATCGCGGCGATGGGAATACGGTGGAATATCCATGGACAGGAAATTGGATGTACACGCTGCAGCGCTGGACGGGCGGCATCGCTTTCGTTTACATCGTGTGGCACACGTGGACCATGCGGTTTAGCGGAGTTGATCTGCACGCCTTCCCGAATGCTTCGTTCGGAAAAGTTCAGGCGGAGTTGATGAACCCGTTGCTGCTGGCTTTTTATATTGTGGGACTGGTGGCGGCGTGCTGGCATTTTGCCTACGGGATTTGGCTGTTTGCGGCGAAGTGGGGAATCATTTCCGGGGAAAGGGCGCGACAAAGATTTCTAGGCGTTTGCCTCGGATTGTTTGCGGTGATGACCCTGGTGGGCCTGGTGAGTTTGTATACCTTCCGCGCGCGATTCCAGCAGCAGCCTGGCGCTAGCGGTACGGTGGTTGACACCAGCCACGCAGGAAAACCCTACGGAAGGCCGGTGGAGTAAAAGATGGCAGCTCCGAAAATTATTGTTATTGGCGGCGGGCTGGCGGGACTTTCCGCCGTCATCAAGATTGCTGAGATGGGCGCGAGCGTCGATCTTTTCTCCATTGTTCCGGTGAAGCGATCGCACTCGGTGTGCGCGCAGGGCGGAATTAATGCGGCAAAGAACTTGAAGGGCGAGGGCGATTCGACCTGGATCCATTTTGATGACACGGTTTATGGCGGAGATTTTCTGGCGAACCAGCCGCCGGTAAAGGCGATGTGCGATGCGGCGCCGGGGATTATCGATCTGCTGGACCGGATGGGTGTGCCGTTCAATCGCACGCCGGAGGGGTTGCTCGATTTTCGGCGGTTCGGCGGGACCTTATATAACCGCACGGCATTTGCGGGTGCGACTACCGGCCAGCAACTTCTTTATGCGCTGGATGAGCAGGTGCGGCGTTACGAATCCGAAGGCAAGGTAAAGAAGTACGAGCACTGGGAATTCTTGTCGGCAGTGCTCGATGGAAACCGCGTGTGCCGCGGGATTTGCGCGATGGATTTACGCAGCATGGAAGTTCGCACCTTCCCGGCAGACGCGATCATCATCGCCACCGGCGGCAACGGCGCGATCTTTGGGAAGTCCACTAACTCGGTTGTATGTACAGGATCGGCGCAGTCGGCGCTGTACCAGCAGGGATGCTACTACGCGAACGGCGAATTCATTCAGGTGCATCCCACTTGCATCCCCGGCAATGACAAGCTGCGCCTGATGTCGGAATCGGCGCGGGGCGAGGGTGGGCGCGTATGGGTTCCGAAGACTCCTGGAGACAGGCGCGATCCGAAAACCATTCCGCAAAATGAGCGTTGGTATTTTCTGGAAGAATGGTATCCGAAATACGGCAACCTGGTTCCGCGCGACATCGCCACCCGAGCCATCTTTAAGGTCGTTTTCGAGCTTAACCTCGGCATCGACGGCAAGCCAATGGTTTATCTCGACCTGACGCACATTGATCGCAAGATTCTCGACCGCAAGCTGGAGGGGATTTTAGAAATCTACGAAAAGTTTGTCGGCGATGATCCGCGCGATACGCCGATGAAGATTTTTCCCGGCATGCATTACACCATGGGCGGGCTGTGGGTGGACTTTCAGCAGGCGACGAATATTCCGGGCATTTTTGCCGCGGGTGAGTGCGAGTATCAGTATCACGGGGCGAATCGGTTGGGGGCGAACTCACTGGTGTCGTGCATCTACGGCGGCGGCATCGCGGGGCCGAATGCGGTGAAGTATGCGCGTGGGCTGCAGGCGCTGCCCGATGGCAATGGAGTTTTCGCGGCGGAGAAGAAGAAGCAGGAAGAGAGCAATTCCCTGCTGATGAATAATTCAGGGACGGAGAATCCGTTCAAGCTGTGGCAAGAGTTGGGCGAGTTGATGACGAAGGATTGCACGGTCATTCGCTACAACAAGAATTTGTTGGAGACCGATGCGAAGCTGGTGGAGATGCTGGAGCGCTTTCGCAAAGTGAACCTGAGCGACCGCACGCAGTGGGCGAATACCAGCGTGGTGTTTACGCGGCAGCTTTATAACATGCTGCAGCTGGCGCGGGTGATTGCTCAGGGCGCGCGGATGAGAGATGAATCGCGGGGGGCGCATTACAAGCCGGATTTCCCGGATAGAGATGACAAGAACTTTTTGAAGACGACGAAGGCATATTTCGCCCCGGATGCGGATGAGCCGAAGTTTGAGTTTGAGACGGTGGATGTGTCGTTGATTCCGCCGCGGGCAAGGAAGTATGACGCGGTTAAGTAAGTTTGCACGGGTAGGGGCGGACGCCTTCGTCCGCCCAGCGGCGCGGCAATGGAGTGGACGTGGTGGGTTTCGTGACGCTGTTTCCCGGACGAGGGCGTCCGGGGCTCCGGGAGAAGAATCAGGAAATGGCTGATAAATCCGTAATCATTAAGATCAAGCGGCAGAATAATCCGACTTCCAAGTCGTATTGGGAAGAGTTTGAGTTGGCCTGGCATCCGGGCATGAATGTGATCTCCTCGCTGATGGAGATTGCTGCCAATCCCGTTACCCGCGATGGCAAACAGACGACTCCCATTACTTACGACTCGAATTGCCTCGAAGAGGTTTGCGGGTCGTGCGCCATGCTGATCAATGGACGCGCCCGCATGGCTTGCTCGGCGCTGATTGACAACCTTGAGAAGCCGGTGCGGCTGGAGCCTTTCTCGAAGTTCCCAATCGTTCGCGATCTGGCAACCGACCGCAGCGTGATCTTTGAAAATCTTAAGGCGGTTAAGGCTTGGGTCCCCATTGATGGCACTTACGACCTGGGGCCGGGGCCGCGGGTGACGCCGGAGGAGCAGGAACAGGCTTATCCGCTTTCGCGGTGTATCTCATGCACTTGCTGCATGGAGGCTTGCCCGCAGTTCAATGAAGATACGGGGTTCGTTGGCGCGGCGACGATTGCACAGGTGCGGCTGTTTAATACGCATCCCACAGGCAAGGAGCTGCAGCGGGAGCGGTTGACGGCGCTGATGGGCGATGGCGGCATTCAGGAATGCGGCTATGCGCAAAACTGCGTGGAGGTTTGCCCCAAGGATATCCCGCTGACGCGGGCTATTTCTGAGGTGGGCGGAGCGGTGATGAAACAGGCTTTGGGTGACCTATTCCGGCGCTGATACTAGTGCTCTTCGGTGTCTTTTCTATTTGAAAAACTGGTAACCACAGGAGAGCACGCGTCTTCCTGGATACCCACGATTATCTCAATCTAGTCAAAACTTATTCATCTCTCAGAATTGCATCCCCCAGGCGATGTGAGCTGTTTTGACCATTTCTGGCGCTGCTTTCTGTCACTCTAGCCACAACGTGGCAACCCGCGTTGGCATCCAACCATCGCCAAGCGCTTGCAGCGCGAGCACATGAGTTAGCCGTAATCCCCGTGCCGCGATGGCGTTTAGCGTGCTTCTATCCATAGGTGAACGCGTTACGGAGTCGGCATAGTAACCGGTGGGTAACCAACGCAGTGGTCACCTCGAGGTCACCTGCTCAGATAACGCTCGTAATGAGAAGCCTGCAATGATTGATAGGACGGCTTGACAGCATGGCTTAAAATGACCGAACAGTTGCAGGCTGGGCCTGCGGCAGACTACGAGAGAAATTCTTGAGATTTAACCTACAGCGCCAACTGAGTCTGATTTCGTTGCTGGCAATTGCGTGCTGCCCGCTGTTTGCGGCGACCACGGCTGGCGGCATTCACCACCGCGCCCCGCACCGTAGGTTTCACCGCTTGCACTGGACGCGGTGGAATCCGATGTTCCGGGCTTCGCACGAATCGCTTTTATTGCAGAACGCGGAAGTGGACCGGCTGGAATTGCCCAGGATTCAGGACGACGACGAGTTGGAAGCGCTGAAATTCAGCGGGGCTTTGTTGCCGATTATTGCGGGCGAGACATTGCGCTTCGATCCGCGGCTGGATCCTTCTCGGCGGTATTGCCGTCCGTGGACGCGCGATTTTGTGCAGGACCTTTCGCAGGCTTACTATCACCGCTTTCACGAACAGATTCAGGTGAACTCGGCAGTGCGCACGGTGAAGGTGCAGAGGAAACTGAGGCGACATAACCGCAATGCGGCTCCGGCGGAGGGTGACACTGCTTCGTCACATCTGGCGGGACTTACGGTCGACTTGCAGCGGCGCGGCATGACTCCAGAGCAAATTCGCTGGATGCAGCATTACTTGTTTTACATGAAGGCGCTTGGGCTGGTTGAGCCGGAAGAAGAGCGGCACCAGTGGGTGTTCCACATCATGGTTTCTGGGCGCTATGCGGATTGGCGCGAGACGCAGGATTTGGTTCCTATGGAACGGCCGGAACCGACCACCATGACGGCCGATGCCATGTCTACAAAATAACCCTTGTAACGAA
>JGI12635J15846_10000583_pt1 | contig 31573 bp, 28 predicted proteins | sample BlaSpr_A8_OM2_M2_FD_15846 | JGI IMG/M metagenome (IMG submission 15846)
CCAATTCTGCCCTGCTCCTCGGCAGCGTCGGCTTCGCCAGCCAGTTCCCAGTTTTCCTGGTAGCGCCCTTGGGCGGAATCACCGCCGACCGCGTCAATCGCCAACGCCTCGTTATCGCCACCCAGATCGCGTCTATGATCCTCGCCGGCATCCTGGCCGCGCTCACGTTGACCCATCGCGTCCAGGTCTGGCACATCTTTCTGCTCGCCGGACTGCTCGGAGTGGTCAACGCCTTCGACATCCCCGGCCGCCAGTCCTTCCTCGTCGATATGGTCGGCAAAGAAGATCTGATGAACGCCATCGCGCTGAATTCCTCAATGTTCAATGGCGCCCGCGTTATCGGCCCGGCCGTCGCCGGAATTCTCGTCGCAAAAATCGGCGAAGGCTGGTGCTTCGCCGCCAACTCGCTCAGCTACATCGCCGTCATCGTCGGCCTCATGCTGATGCGCGTGCATAGTCCCGCGCGCGTCAGCAAACATTCTCCTATCGAAGACATCATCGAAGGTTTCCGCTGGGTCAATCAGACGAAAATTATTCGTGCGCTACTTTTGCTGATCGGCTTAGTCAGCCTCGTTGGCATGCCGTACACAGTGCTCATGCCGATTTTCGCGGACAGAATTCTGCATGGCGGCGCGCGCGGTCTCGGCATCCTCATGGGCGCGACCGGAGTGGGCGCGCTCTTCGGCGCATTAACCCTGGCCGCGAAAACCGGAGTAAAAGGCCTCGGCCGCTGGGTGACCTTGAGCTGCGCCGGCCTGGGAGTCAGTCTTTTCTGTTTTTCCTTCTCGACATCGTTGTGGTTGTCAGTCGCGCTCTTGCTACCCGCCGGTTACTCGATGATGTTGCAGATGGCTTGCTCGAACACTCTCATCCAGACCATGGTTCCCGATCAACTGCGCGGCCGCGTCATGTCGGTTTACTCGATGATGTTCATGGGCATGGCTCCCTTCGGAGCCTTCTTCGGAGGAGCCCTGGCTCACCGCTTCGGCGCACCCATCACAGTAGCCAGCGGAGGCATAGCCTGCGTCCTCGGTGCAATCTGGTTCGCACGCGCCCTCCCCGACATGCGCGTCGAAGCCCGGCGCCTGATCATCGCGCAAGGCATGGCCGCCGGCGAACCCGCCCAAGAACTGGACGCCCAACCGGTAGAGGAGTAGCGCGCTGACGGCATCGGGCGGTCGGGATGAGCGGCTAGCGCTTTCGCAAACTGAACTTCCACTTTGACTCTAGATGGCCCGATGACCGGCACGCCCGATCACCCGATTCCTGTACACTAGCCGCCATGTTCAGCGGCCATCCGTCATTGTCGACTGCAGATGACCCCATGGCCGGATGACCCGATCACCCGATTCCTCTTCCTCCGCGCTCCGCAAAGCCAGCCTGTTCTACTTCGTCTTCGTAATGTTTTCCTATACCACCGGGGGCCCCTTCGGACTCGAAGCCATGGTCTCGACCAGCGGCCCGGGCATGAGCCTGATCTTCCTCTTGATCATTCCATTTTTCCTGAGCATCCCCGTCTCGCTCGTGGCCGCCGAACTTACCACCGCCATGCCGGTCGAAGGCGGCTTCTATCGCTGGACCCGCGCCGCTTTCGGCGATTTCTGGGGATTCCTCTCCGGTTGGTGGAACTGGACAGCCTCCTTCCTCTTAGGGGGTTCCTATGCCGTGCTCTTCACCGACTACCTCACATACTATTTCCCGGGAATCGTCGGCTGGAAGCATTGGCTGGTTTCTTTCGCCTTGATCGCCATCATCACATGGGTCAACATTCTCGGCATTCGGATGGTCGGCAAAGCCGCCACCCTTTTCGAGATATTCATTTTTATTCCCGTGATCGCCATGGTCGTGATCGGCCTCGCCAAGTGGCATCACAATCCGTTCGTGCCGCTGGTGCCGCCGCACCAGCCGTTCTCTAAAGCCTTCGGAGTCGGCCTCGCGCTGATCATCTGGGGCTACTCTGGATACGAGCAAGTCTCAAGCGTCGCCGGGGAAGTCGAGGATCCGAGGCGCGCCTATCCGCGCGCTCTAGCCCTGGTCGTTCCGATTTCCATCGCCGCCTATTTTCTGCCCACCTTCGCCGGCCTGGCGGCGCTTGGCAACTGGCAACAATGGAACGACGGATACTTCTCGACCGCCGCCCTGCTCATCGGCGGACCATGGCTTGGCCATCTCATGACCGTGGCAGCGATGGTCGCCAACGTGGCGCTCCTCAACAGCACCATGCTGACGGCCACGCCCATGCCCTTCGCCATGGCCGAAGACGGATACCTTCCGCCATTCCTGACCCGCCGCCACAAGCGTTACGGCACACCCTGGATCGCGATCCTGATCTCCGCCGCAATTTACGCCTCGCTCGCCCTGCGCTCGCTGGGCGACCTGATCACCGTCTACGCTTTTCTTCGCGGAGCCACCACCGTGCTCACCGTGCTCTCGGCCTGGGGACTGCGCCGCAAGCGTCCCGATCTGCCGCGAGCCTTCCGCATCCCCGGAGGCAATCTAGGACTCATCTACGTGATCGCCACGCCCTTCGCCATGACCTGCGTAGCCCTGCTGAACAGCGAGCCCGTCGCCAAGCGCTGGGGCCTATGGGCGTTGGCCGCCGGCCCAGTGGCTTATATTGTGGTGAAATGGTTGGCGAAGCGTGCGGCGGCCGAGGCGCGCTAGATTTGGCGAAAAGCTCAAGAACTTTTCAGGTCTCGGGAGATGAGAGATCTGAATTTGTGGCGAGGATCATGTGACCTTCACCATTGGCGAACTAAGCCGTAAGATCCGCGACCGCTCGATTTCGCCTGTCGAACTCACACACGATTGCCTCACGCGTATCGAAGAGCTCAATCCGCTACTCAACGCCTTTATATCGGTCACTGCAGAATCCGCTCTCGAACGAGCTCGTCTCGCCGAGCGTGAAATCTATCGGGGGCAATATTTCGGCCCGCTCCACGGCATACCGATTGGGATTAAAGACATCATCGATGTCGCGGGAGTCCGCACCACCGCCGCCAGCGCCCAGTTCAGCACTCCGCCGAAGGAGCGAATGCCTGGCGAGGACGCCCAAGTCGTCCGCCGCCTCCGCCGCGGCGGCGCAATCATTCTGGGCAAGCAGAACCTGCACGAATTTGCCTATGGCGGAAGTTCGATGATCAGTTTTTTTGGCGAGGTGCACAATCCCTGGGATCTGACACGTATTGCCGGAGGCTCTTCAGGAGGCAGCGCCGCCAGCGTAGCCGCCGGCCTGGGCTTCGCAGCCGTCGGGACCGACACCGCCGGTTCCATCCGCCTGCCCGCCGCCTATTGCGGCGTGGTAGGACTCAAGCCAACCTACGGCCGCGTCAGCACTCGCGGAGTCGTGCCCTTGTCGTCGTCCTACGATCATGTGGGGCCGCTCACCACCTCGGTCTACGACGCGGCCTTGATGGCGCAGGTGCTGTCGGATTACGATTCACCGAATCCCAGCACTGACCATCCGGCACCGAGCCTCATCTCGGCGTTCGATCAATTTCCAAGCAATCTGCGAGTCGGCATTCCGCGCGCATTTTTTTTCGACGACCTCAACCCCGAGATTGCTGCCGCCATCGAAAAAGCAATCCTGATCTTCGCCGGACTTCGTGCCGAGATTCGCGATATCAAGCTCGAGGTTCCGACCGACCGTACTCTGGCCAGTGCCGAAGCCTATGCCTATCACAAACCATTCGTAGAAAAATCGCCAGAGCTTTACCAGACCGAGACGCTGAGGCGCATCCAATCGGGAGCGAATATTTCGGCGCCCGATGCTTTGCGCGCCAGTCGCGAGCTGCAGGCGAGCCGTCATGCCATCCAGGAAGTGTTCAATGACGTGGACGTGCTCGTGACGCCGACCGTTCCGATTCCACCGCCGAAAATCGCCGACCTCAAAGCGAATCCCGACCAACTGCGGCCGCAAGAGTTGACGATGCTAAAAAATACGCGCCCCTTCAATGTCTGGGGGATTCCTACGATATCCGTTCCCTGCGGATTTACGAAAGACGGCATGCCCATCGGATTGCAGCTAGCCGCTGCTCCCTGGCGGGGAATCGTGTTGCTGCAGGCTGCGCAAGCGTATGAACAAGCGACGGAGTGGCACAAGCAACGGCCTGAACTAGCGAGGACCAGGTAGGGCAGACGTCCTACCAAGCCGAACAATCATGATGTGAGCCACGTCACTGTGTTCAAACCAAGCGCGCTGCGCTGTCACCCTGAGCGAAGGTGCCCATTCACGAAGTGAACCGACACCGTAGCCGAAGCGCCCCAACCCCTACCAAAATGTCGCACGAGCCCAGAACGTACTGCACCTACATCATGGGCAGCCCATCGGGAACGCTCTACATCGGCATAACAAGCAACTTGCACACGCGCGTCTTCGCGCACAAATTTCATCGCATCGAAGGATTCACCGACAAGTACGATGTCGGGCGTCTCCTCTACTGGTAGTCCTTCGACCAGGTCGGCCGAGCAATCGCGCGTGAGAAACAACTGAAGGGTTGGCGGAGATCAAATAAGATCGCGCTGATCGAATCGGTGAATCCGCACTGGCTGGACTTGGCCCACGATTGGTTCCCTTGGATGACATCGGGTAGAGGGAGTTGGGATCATGAGTTCGCGAGGAGGACCTTCTTGACTTTCTTGCCTACCCGAACAATCAGCGGCTCCTGGGGACAAACCCGTATCGCAAGCCTTTCAATTACATGACCGTTAATGTGGACAGCTTTTTCTTTGACTCTGCGGCCCCCTTCGGTCGTAGACACAACGAATCCTGCTTCTCTGATCAGCTTGTCCGCACGGAGAATCTCGACGTCAGACAGATTCGACGTGACATCCTGAGCGTTGCCGCCCTCATTTGAATCTGGCGCGACATCAGCAATTCTTACTTTTGTGATATGGATCTTTACTTCGGGAAGGTCTTCCGGCACCTGATCTTTCTGAAACTGCCGCGCCCAATCTTCTGCCGCCTTAGCGGCTGCTTCCGCCGAGTGGAAGTCGCCCACAATTCCCCGCGCCAACTCCTTCTTCAGCGCCATGGGATGCGCTTTCCCGCTGGCCGCATCTGCCTTCATCGCGGCGATCTGCTCCACTCGCACATCCGTGAGCAGCTCGTAATACCGCCACATCATCTCGTCCGAAATCGACATCACTTTCCCATACATCTCGAGGGGAGGTTCGTGAATGCCAATTGCGTTCCCCAAGGATTTCGACATCTTGTTCACACCGTCGAGGCCTTCGAGGATCGGCGTGGTCAACACTACCTGCGACTCCTGGCCGTAGGCTCGCTGCAACTCGCGTCCTACGAGGAGATTGAACTTCTGATCGGTGCCGCCTAGTTCGACATCGGCTTCGAGCGCGACCGAGTCGTATCCCTGCGCCAGCGGATAGAGCAGCTCATGCATGGCTATCGGTTTCTCGTCGTGAAAGCGCTTGTGGAAGTCCTCGCGCTCCAGCATCTGCGAGACGGTGTACTTCGCCGTCAAACGTATAAAGTCTTCAGCCGAAAATTTCGAGAACCAACGGCTGTTGAAGTCGACCACCGTTTTTTCGGGGCTGAGAATTCGAAAGACCTGCGCTTTGTAGGTCTCGGCGTTGTCGGCAATCTGCTCGCGGGTCAGCGGCGGGCGCGTTGCCGAGCGCCCCGTGGGGTCGCCGATCATCCCGGTGAAATCGCCGATCAGAAAGATGACGGTGTGTCCGAGATCCTGAAAATGTTTTAGCTTGCGCAGCAGGACGGTGTGCCCCAAATGCAGATCGGGTGCGGTCGGATCGAATCCCGCTTTCACCCGCAAAGGCTTGCCAGAGGCGAGCGAGCGTTCAAGTTTCGCGCGCAGTTCGGATTCTTTTACGATCTCCGCCGCGCCCTTTTTGATGTAGGCTAGCTGTTCATCAACCGGTGGAAAATTAGCCATGCGTAGTGATTATAGCGACCCGTTGCGGTGCCATGCTCGAGTGAACCACCGAATTGCACGACGCCCTTATTTCAGACTCTCGGAGGTCGCGAGGTTCGAAATCTGCTTCCGATAAAAGCTTAGCGCCGCATCCCCCTGCACCAGATTCCGATATCGGCGCAATTCTCCAAACGCCTCGCTCGGATCAAATCTCTTCTCATGCTCCGCGATCACGATGCAACGCTCGCCAAGCAATTTCGATCCAGCCAATGCGGCCAGCGTCTTCGCGTACTCATCCTGCATAGAGTAGGGCGGATCGAGGAACACATAATCGGCAACGCGTTCTGCCGCTTCCAGTTGCCGCGAGGCCTTCGCCGCCTCGGCGTTCACGATCTTAAATCCGCTCGAAAGCCCCAACGACTTCAGATTTGCGGCGATCACCTCCGTCGCCGCCTTCGACGAGTCGACGAAATACACCTTGTCCGCGCCGCGACTCAGCGCTTCGATGCCGACCGCGCCGGTCCCGGCATATAAATCGATCCACACCGACCCTGCCAGCGCCGCCGGATTCCCCGCGCAGAGCACGTTGAACAAAGTCTCGCGCAGGCGATCTGACGTTGGACGAATCTCAAGTCCGGGCAAGGATCGCAGCGTACGCCGCCGATATTCGCCCGCAATTACGCGCATAATTTCCCCGCAGGGAAGCAGCTCAGCCAGCCTCGTCCAGATTGCGATTGAGGGATGACGCGGAATCTCCGCTCGCCTAGGATTGAGCTTTTCGCGGAAACAATCCTAGCATCTCTGCCGGCGCAAGCTCTAAGCCACGCGAGCCGGTGTGCGTACCGGCCTCTTGTGGAACAGGACTAAGCCGCGCGAGCCGGCGTACGCACTGGCCTCTTCCGGAATACCACCCTGATCTCCTCCCTCCAGCGCTCGTCGATCCCCAGCACCTCCCAATTGATCTCTGGCGACAAATACCGCAAGATCGTATCGGTTGTAGGATGCACGTGCAGAGTGGGCGCAACCAGCATCAGCAGCGGCTTCTGCGGCGAGATATCGCGTCCGGGGAAATCGCCGGATACTGAAACTCTCCGCGGCTCCGATGCCAAGCGACCCGCGACCAGTAATCCACGCCCTGCAGGGGCAGGTGCAAATCCTCATCGGTCTTAAGTTCGATCAGCGCCAGACGCCCGTCGCGCGTGGTGCCAAGAATGTCGATCATGCCGCGATCCGCGGCGGCAAACGCCGGCACCTGCGTGTAAAGCGGCTCCGGCTGCAGCCGTCCGTCCAGCGTCTCGATATTCCCGACTGCCAGCGACTCCAGCCAGCGCTCCGGATGCATGCGCCAGAGCGCGTGGTCCTTCGGACCATCCTTAATGGCGCACTGCCGCCGCTAGCCGCACAAGGTCGGCAAACTGCGTTGCATTTTCCGTATTGAGTACGCCTCTCTTCCGGCCCAACACCAAAAGCGATCTCCTCGCTGCTCTCGAAATTTCGCGGATCATGCGCAATGCGCGCCTGCGCGAACTCAAGGCCATGCCGACGGAATGAAATCAGGGCAGGCGACAGCGCCACGACTTCCGCATTCGGCAGAATGCCGCGGATGCGCTCAATCGTTTGACCTTCGGTCGCGACGGCCTCCCGCTCATGGGATAATTGAAGTAACTGGTCGCTGCGAGCTCGTAGCAGGGCATCGCGCAGCCTCTTTAGGGAGCTGCTGCTCCGCGAGTCGTTTCGCAGCCAGGGGCATCAAAATATGGTGACTGCCAATCAAGAACGTTTCTTCTTCGAGCACTACGGGCTTACTAATCACGACCTTGAGACGTATCTCGCCGCCGCGCTTTCGGCCGGCGGCGACTATGCCGACCTTTATTTCGAATATCTTACTTCGACCTCGCTGATGGTCGATGAGTCGCTGGTGAAGTCCGCTTCGCAGGGAATCTCTGCGGGTTGCGGCGTGCGTGTCGTCTCCGGAGAGCGGACCGGCTACGCCTACACGGACGATCTTTCTCCGCAGCGGATTCTGCATGCTGCCCGCACCGCGGCGCTGATTGCTAGTGCGCCCGCGAAGTCGACGGTCGCCGGCTTCCAGCAAAAGCCCGCTCGCAGCCTCTATCCCGTAGCTTTGCCCTCGGTCGACGCCGACATTACAGCCAAAGTCGATCTGCTGATGCGTGCCGATCACACCGCGCGCGGATATGATCCTAGAATCAAGGAAGTACGCGCGAACTATGGCGATGAACTCAGGAACATTCTGGTCGTCGGCTCCGATGGCACGTTTGCCGAAGACTCGCAGCCGCTGGCGCGGATGAATGTTTCCTGTATCGCGAAGACCGATGCGAGTTCAGGCCGCGGCACCTCGGGCGGCGGCGGACGAGTCGCGCTCGACTTCTTCTTCGGCGAGAAAACTCCCGAGTTTTTTGCCAAAGAGGCTGCGCGCCAGGCGATTTTGCAACTCGACGCGCGTGAGGCTCCGGCTGGAGACATGGAAGTGGTTCTCGGGCCGGGATGGCCTGGCGTCCTGCTGCACGAAGCTGTAGGCCATGGGTTGGAGGCTGACTTCAATCGCAAAAAAACATCGGCCTTCGCCGGACTGATCGGCAAACGAGTGGCCAGCGAAAAGTGCACCGTGATCGACAACGGCACCATGCCGTGGCGCCGCGGGTCTTTGAACGTTGATGATGAAGGCCAGCCGACGCAGGAAACCGTGCTCATCGAAAACGGAATTCTAAAGGGGTATCTCAGCGACAAGCTTTCGTCGAAGCTGATGGGCCTCGCCGACACCGGCAACGGACGCCGTGAGAGCTACGAGCATATCCCCATGCCGCGCATGACCAACACTTACATGCTGGCCGGGCAAGACGATCCGGGAGACATTATTCGTTCGGTGAAGAACGGGGTCTATGCAGTCAACTTCGGCGGCGGGCAGGTCGATATCACGAACGGCAAATTTGTTTTCGGAGCATCGGAAGCCTATCTCATAGAAGACGGGCAGATCACGGCTCCCATCAAAGGCGCGACGCTGATCGGCAACGGCCCCGATGTGCTGACGCGGGTCTCGATGGTTGGCAACGACCTGAAACTCGACGAAGGCGTCGGCACCTGCGGCAAAGATGGACAGGCCGTTCCGGTGGGAGTAGGCATCCCGACGATTAAGATCGATCGCATGACCGTGGGCGGAACTGCCAAGCGCGAGACCGGCGGATACATGCAGTAAGTCGCTATGGGCTTTTAGCTCTCGGCTTTTGGCAAGAGCTAAGTGCCAACAGCGAACAGCCAAATGACGACAACTCTAGAAACCAGCGAAACGAAACTTACAACCGACCTCAAGGAGATCGCCTCCGGTGTAGTCCGCCGCGCGATGCAAGGTGGCGCTTCGGCCGCTGAATGCGTGGTCCGCGAGGGCGACGAATTCTCAACCGTGGTTCGCCTCGGACAAGTTGAAACCTTAAAAGAATCCGGCTCACGCGCCATCGGCGTGCGCGTCTTTTTTGGGCAGCGCGCGGCCAGTACCTACTCCAGCGATTTTTCTCCGAGCGGAATTGATCGCATGTTGAAGTCGGCGCTTGAACTGGCGCGGATTACATCCGAAGACCCGTACGCGGGAATCCCGGATGCCGCTGTGCTTGGCTCGCTTTCCGGCGACCTTCATCTTTATCACGAAGACGTTTATTCGCTTCCGGGCCCCGAGCGCATCGAGTACGCGCGGCGCGGCGAAAAGGCTGCGCTCGACGCCGATCCCCGAATTAAGAATTCCGAAGGCGGATCGTTCGACGCCGCCACGGGCAGAAAAGTTTTGGCCAATTCTCACGGCTTCGTCGGCGAATATCGCCGGTCGTATTGCTCAGTCGCGGTGGTCCCCATCGCGCAGGACGAGAGCGGAGGCATGCAACGCGATTATTGGTATTCGGTCGCGCGCAGCCTGGCCAAGCTCGAAGCGGCCGAGCAGGTTGGAAAAGAAGCCGCGCGCCGCACTTTGCGACGCCTTGGCGCGCGTAAGGTGAAGACCGCGCATGTGCCCGTCGTCCTCGATCCCATGGTGTCGAGCTCGATGCTCGAGCATATTTTCGAAGGTGTGAATGGCGACTCGGTCTATCGCGGAGCCTCATTCCTGGCGGGCAAGCTGGGAGAGAAAATCGCCGGAACGAATGTCACCGTCATCGACGACGGCACCATGACCGGCGGCTTCGGAACGACACCCTTCGACGGCGAAGGTATCCCCACGCGCCGCACTGTGGTCATCGAAAACGGAATTCTTAAATCGTATCTGCTGAATACCTACACCGCGAAAAAGCTGGGCCTCGAAACCACGGCCAACGCCTCTCGCGGGCTAGCCGGCACTCCTGGAATCGGCCCGGGAAATTACTTCCTTGAACCGGGGACAAAAACCCCAAAGCAGATTATCGCGGATATAAAAGACGGCCTCTACGTAACCGAGTTTCTCGGCCACGGCGCTAACTTAGTTACTGGCGATTACTCTCGCGGAGCTTCCGGCATGTGGATCATCAACGGCGAACTTGCCTATCCGGTCGAAGAGATCACGGTGGCGGGCAATCTCAAAGACATGTTCTCGAACATTTCCGAGATCGGCAGCGATCTGGAATTCCGCGGCAGCGTAGCCTCGCCGACGATCCGCATTGACGGCTTGACGGTGGGCGGAGAATAACGCACAGGGCTCCCCATGAAATTCGCCAAGGTAGTCTTCTGGTGTGCCGGCATCTGGGGCATTCTGGTGCTGACCCCGCTGTATTTCATGTTCGACGTCATTGGCCGGCAGGACCCGCCGCCGATCACCCATCCCGCCTTCTACTACGGCTTCGTCGGAGTCGGCCTCGCCTGGCAAGCTGCGTTCCTGATCATCGCCACCGACCCCGGCCGGTTTCGTCCGCTCATGGTGGCCGGCGTGATCGAAAAATTCAGCTACGGAACGGCGCTCGTGTTTCTTTATCTGCAGCACCGCTTGCACGCGTCCGACCTCACCTTTGGCGCCGCCGACCTACTGTTCGGAGCGTTGTTTGTAGTTGCATTTCTCCAGACAAAGGCGCCGACGTAGAAATTTTCTGGAAATGATCGCCTCCCGCAATTAACCTGTTATTAACATTCGCGGCTGCGTCCGCCGTTTAACATTTCTCGCATGGCTGACCAGCCCCTGCACATCGAAGAGCTCCCCGGTTCCCGCGAGGGAATCCACATTCTGCGTCTCACCGGGCCACTGACGCTGCAGAATGTATTTGGCTTTCAATCCAAGGTGCGCGCCGACAAGTCACGCGCGCTGATTATCGACTTCACGGATGTGCCGCTCGCCGATTCCGCGGGAATTGGAGCGCTGGTCGGGGCGTATGTCTCGCGCCAAAAAGATAGCCGCAGCCTCGGCCTGGTGGGAGTCAATCAGCGCATCCACCACGCGCTCGAGGTCACGCGGGTCGAGAACTTTTTTCATTTTTACAAGACAATTGCCGAGGCCGAGAACGTGGCCTGAGCGGCGCGGGATCGCATAAATCATCGATGCTGTCCGCAGCTGCCGAGCTTAGCTCGGCGGGACGGGCGCGGACGCCCGTCCCTAGGTGATTGAGGTTGAAAGTCGGCCAAAAGAAAGGCGGCCTGCCCGGGCCGCCTTCTCTCTCCGAATTTTGGTTGTGGCTTAGACGCCTTTGACGTTCTCCGCCTGCCAGCCCTTCGGGCCTTTGACCACGTCGAACTGAACTTGTTGACCTTCCTGCAGGCTGCGAAACCCGTTTGCCTGAATGGCGGAGAAGTGCACGAATACATCTTCACCATTCTGGCGGCTGATGAAACCATAGCCCTTGGCGTCGTTAAACCACTTTACTGTTCCTGTCTCCATGATGTTGCTGTGTTCCTTTTGTGTTGAAGTGTGCGCCGGAACTCGCAGGATAGTGCTGGCAGATCACGCTCAGGCAGGTCACGCTGTGGCGCAGGTCACGCTGTAGAGCAGGGTACTGCTGACAACCGCAAAGTCAAACGCACCTAGATTTTACATATTCGGGGATAAATGGCTAGAAAATTTTGTCATTACCGGCGTAACTGCCGGATGCCTCCTACAGGCCCATCCTGGCGGATACAGCCTTCCCGGTAGGAAGACATTGCTCGCTCCCCGTAAGGAATTGCCCGATTAGACCCTTCTTCGAACTGCGCATCAAATTGAAAAGTAAGGAGCCCGGTTTTTGGCAGGGTTCTTGCTTCTACATCGAAAAGGGGAGGATTTATGCTGGACATGAACGTCGAAACCTTCAACGACCTGGCCGTAGTTGCGTGTAAGGGCAGAATCGTCCGCGACGACACCGTGTTCAAGCTTCGCTATGTTGTGCAAGCCCAGACGACCGCCCGCACCATTGCGCTCGATCTATCCGAAGTAGAGGCCATTGGCGGAGGCGGACTCGGCATGCTGGCCTTCCTCGAGCGCTGGGCGCGCGAAAAGGACATTCGCTTGAAACTCTATTGCCCCTCGCCGGCGGTCGTGCAAGGCCTGGCGCAAAACCGTTCCTTGGGGAATTTCGAGATTGCGACTTTCCCTGAAATGATGGAAGCCTTCAGCCACACCGATAGCCGCTATTCCGACAAGCGCTATGATGTTGCGGCCTGAGCAGCCGATTTGCAACTTCTTCGCGGCTCATTCATCATCAGGGAATGATAATTCGATTGTGGCCCAGCGGCGCTCTCGCCGCAGCCCTGCTGATTGTTCTCTCCTACTTTTTCATGCCTGCTCCGATACTCGCCCAGGGCGACGTTGTCGGAGATGTGCGCGCTCAGCTAAGTCAGAACTCCTTCGCTGCGGCGGAGTCAGAGCTTAATTCCTACAAGTCGCAGCACGGCGTTACTCCCGAGTATCTCGAAGCATTGTCTTGGATGGGTCGCGGAGCGGCCGCGATCGGCCAATGGGACAAAGCTACGGCCTATGCCACCGAGACGCGCACATCGTGCGAGCAGCAATTAACCAAACGCAAACTCGATGCCGAGCCACACCTGGCGCTCGCCCTCGGAGCTGCTTATGAAGTTCTGGCCCAGAGTCTGGATGCGCGAGGTCAGCACGCCCAAGCGGTCAGCCTGTTGCGCACGGCTTTAACGCGCTACGGTAATACCTCGATTCAAGCGCGGCTCAAAAAGAATCTCAACCTGCTCGTTCTCGTCGGCCAGCCCGCGCCGCCTTTGCAAGAGGCGCAATATCTTGGACCGAAGCCACCCACACTCGCCTCGCTGAAAGGCTCGCCCGTGCTCTTATTCTTCTGGGCGCACTGGTGCGTGGACTGCAAAGCGGAAGTGCCTGTGATAACCCGATTGCGCCAGGAGTTCTCTCGCGACGGCCTGGTGGTCATCGGCCCGACGAAACTCTACGGTTACGCCGCGCAAGGAGCCGATGCCACGCCCGGCGTCGAGCGCTCCTATATTGAATCGGTGCGCGACCGCTATTACGCCAGCCTGCAGGACATGCCGGTGCCGCTGAGCAAACAGAACTTCGACGCCTACGGAGCGAGCACCACGCCGACGCTCGTCGTGTTGAATCGCGCTGGGCAAGTCGAAATGTATCATCCGGGAGCACTCTCCTACGGCGAACTACGCGCCGCTCTGGAGAAGGCAGTCGCCCGCTAGCTCGCCAAGTTCACGTAGGGGCAGGTGGCCCCACACCTGCCCAGCCGAGCGAAGCTCGGCAATTGTGGGCAGTCGCCTCACTTTGGACTAGCTCTAGAGAATCGGCAGCTATATAGATAGAGAAGCGATACCACCATGGATCGAAGCGCACTGTTCGGCATGACCACCGGCGCCGCCGTAATGTTCGGCTTCGGCATCGTCTGGCTGCTGTTCGGCTGGTTTTGCGGACGACCTTCGCCAAGATGGCTTCGGATTTCCCTTCTGGTCGTGGGGTTCGCGCTGGCAACATCGATCACACTGCTTGCACTCCGGGCATCGCACCTGCCGCTCGACCTTGCTCCACTAACCCCGCATCAGCTCGCCCTTAACCGCGAGATCGCGGGTCATTTTTACCTGGTTTTCGGGATCGAGCTGGTTGCAATTTTATCGGCCGTGGTGGTGCTGAACTTGATCCATTACCCCGATTTCATCCTCTCCGGCATCGCATTGATCGTCGCCGTGCATTTCTTCCCACTCGCGGCTCTATTTAAAGCCCCCGTCTACTATGGGACGGCTTTGGTCGGATGTGCCATTGCCCTGTTTGGATTTTTCATGGCTGACGCGGGCTTGCGCCAAAAAGTGGTGGGATTGTCCTTTGGCTTGACGCTGTGGGCGACGGCCGCGTGGATCGTGTGGGCCGGCCTCTCCGCCACACCTAAAATCGGGCCGAACTTACGCCCCATGTGAAGTGCACTTTTATCTGAGTGTGCAGTGAGGTTAGGTCGAGCTACGGCGCGGCAGCCTGTTCTCGGCGCCGGCCTTGAATCTCTATATAAACATTGATCAGCGAAACTGCCGCCGGCGTTACTCCGGGAATGCGCGAGGCCTGTCCGATCGTCTGTGGAACGACCTTGCCCAGCTTCTCCTGCATTTCGCGCGACAACCCACTCACTGCCTGGTAATCGAACCAGTCGGGGATGCGGCGCTGCTCGGCTTTCTTCAGCCGTTCGATGGCGCGCTCCTGCTGGCCGAGGTATCCCGCATACTTGATTTCAGTTTCGATCGACCTGAGTTCATTGCGGATTTCAGACGAAAGCGTCACCGCGGAGCACGCTGAGTTCGCCGCGGAACTTCGTTCGAAAAATTGCGGCATCAGATTTCGAAGAACGGGAGCGAGTTGCTCGACTGTAATCTCAGGTCGCTTCAGCAATTGCGCGAGGGATTGTCCGACAGCAGACGACAGATCGTGTGGCGCGGACACTCCCTTCGATGAGCTCAGGGCAGGCCCTGTCCGCGAACTGTCGGAAGCAGCGAGAGGAGCTAGTTCGATTTTTTCCGCCATCGCTCCCGTCAGTTTCGTCCGCTCCAACACCTGCTTCACTTCGTCGAGCCGCTGGAGCTTCGCTTCAAAATCCGTCCACGCCTCGTCAGAAATCAGCCCCACCCGCCGCCCGTGAGGAGTCAACCGCCGATCGGCGTTATCGATTCTCAGGTGCAAGCGGAATTCCGCTCGCGAAGTGAACATGCGATAAGGCTCGTTTGTCCCCTTCGAAATCAGATCGTCGATCAGAATCGCCGTGTAACCTTCCGTACGGTCGAGGATTAGGGGCACCTCATTTTTCACTTTAAGAGCGGCGTTGATTCCCGCCATGATTCCCTGGCAGGCGGCTTCTTCATAGCCAGATGTGCCGTTAATCTGCCCGGCAAGAAAGAGCCCGGCAATTTTTTTAGTCTCGAGCGTCCGCTTGAGCTCTGTCGGATCGATGGAGTCGTATTCAATCGCATACCCGGGCCGCATCATCTCGGCGCCGTCGAGACCGGGAATCGACTTAAGAATCGCCAGCTGCACGGCGATCGGCAGCGAGGTGCTCATACCGTTGACGTAGATTTCGTGCGTGTTCAGCCCTTCGGGTTCGAGGAAAAGCTGGTGCGTGAGCTTGTCAGGAAACTTGACAATCTTGTCTTCAATCGAAGGACAGTAACGCGGCCCCGTCGATTGAATCTGTCCGCTATACATCGGTGAACGATGGACGTTCTCACGAATGATGCGATGCGTCTCTTCGGTCGTAAAAGCGATGTAGCAAGGCACCTGCGTGTCGTGATGCGCAACACGGCGGGTGCGAAAGCTGAACGGAGTGGGATCCAAATCACCCGGCTGCCGCTCAAAGCGGGACCAGTCGATGGTGCGGCCATCGAGACGTGGAGGCGTTCCAGTCTTCAGACGGCACCCGCGCAGCCCGAGCTTCTTGAGCGCTTCGCCGAGGAGAACTGCGGCGGGCTCACCGGACCGTCCCGCCGGATATTGCTGCTCCCCGCAATGAATCAGGCCATTGAGAAAAGTTCCAGTCGTGATGATAACCGCGTCCGCCGAGACGCGACGGCCGTCGCGAAGAAGAATGCCGCGAATGCGGTCGTTGGTCGCTAGTCGTTGGTCGTTGGGAGAGGTGCTGCCCTCACCGGAATCCGCAAGCGATGAACGAACATCGACCAATGACTCCAAAATCACATCCGCCACTTCCGCCTGCTTGATCTTCAGATTCGATTGCGACTCCAGAACCTCGCGCATCTTCAGGCGATAGGCCTGCTTGTCGCATTGCGCCCGAGGCGACCAGACCGCCGGCCCGCGCGAGGTATTGAGCAAGCGGAACTGAATGCCGACCGCATCCGTAATTTCTCCCATGATGCCGCCGAGCGCGTCCACTTCGCGCACCAGGTGTCCCTTGGCGATGCCGCCGATAGCAGGATTGCAGGACATTTGCGCAATTAAATCGACGTTCAACGTAAAGAGAGCGGTCTTCAAACCCATGCGAGCCGAGGCCATGGCGGCTTCGCAGCCGGCATGACCGGCGCCTACCACTACGACCTCGAAATGTTCATCGAACTTTTGCGTCTGCGTCTGCATGTGTGTTGGCGAAACTCCATTACTTAATACTGCAGCACGAGGGAGGAGATGCGGCTGATTCATTGTAACAACCCTCATCGGCGAAGGTCTGACGTCGCGGGTCACGCGGAGCGGTGATGGGTCACCTTCATCCGAACTCCGCGTGAGACCGATCTAAGGCAATTTATGCCGGGTTGGCATCGCCCTGGCAATGGAATCTTCATGTCCGCGTCGGGCGTTTTATCTGGCTTGCGTCTTGATGTCAACCGTTACATGCGTTCCAAAACGCGTCCCCTCGCGACCAATCTCATCTTTCGGTTGGCAACCGGCTCTCAACCTCCAATCCCGTTCGTGCGGCCAAGCCAGTTCCAGGCGCTTCACCAACCGCATAGCCAGGAACTTTGAGGTGAAGAAATAGCCTTGACCGCGGCGAGTTTTTCGCAAGAGCTGAGACCTGACACTCAACCCCTGCCCTACAGCGTGCGTTTAAACAACGGTACCGCCGCCGCCAGCGTCACCACCGCAAAAATCGTCAGGTAAACCATGTCTGGCACAATCGCGCCCAGCCCCGTTTCCTTCAACAGCAGCGACTTGAATCCATGCACCGCATAGGTGAACGGATCGACCTTCGCGATCGCCCGCAACCACGGCGGAAACGCCTCCACCGGATAAATCGATCCGCTGGGAAAAAACAGAAGCGTATTCAAAATTCCAAACATCGCCCGCGGCACCAGCGGATCTTCCACTCGCGCCATCAACAAAAACATCATCGAATTAAACGCCAGCGAGGTCAGCACGATCATCACCAGCAAGCCCAACATCGTCGCCGGATTGAATATTGTTCCCACGCCCGCGATCAGCGATCCCACCACCGTGATCACGACCCCGGTCATCACCGCCTTGATCGCTCCCGCTCCGTTCAATCCAAATACCAACTCGGCCTTGGTGATCGGCGTCACCAGATATCCCTCATGCACGCCGCGCGCCTTATCGTCGATATAAAGCATTCCGCCGCCGATCATCACCGATACAAACATCGCCAGCGAAATCGAGCCCGGCAGCAGAAACTTCATGTACTCGATATACGGATACAGCTCAACCACTTCGAGCGCCGTCTGCTGCAGCAGACGCGGAGAAACATCCGGTTGATTCAGCGCATCCGTCAAGCTCGTCATTTCGTCTTCAAGAGTCGAACTCATGAAGTTGTCGCTGTTATCGACAATCAGCGCAATTCGTGGATGATTTTTCTCGTACACCATCTTCGAATACTGCGCCGGAATAATCACCGCACCCTGAATCTTCCCGTCGCGCACCGCATTGCGCGCGTCAACTTCATTGTCATAAGGGACGGCCATAAACGTCCGCATGTTCGCGCGCACCGCATCAAATGCTTCCTTGATCCGGATCGCCTGCGTCCCGTGATCCTCATCCACGATCCCCATTTTCGCGTCGCGGATCTTTCCGCCAAAAGCATTCCCCAAAACAATCAATTGCACCAATGGCATCACCATCGACACCATCATCAGCGTTGGCGAGCGGAAAAACTTCCGCATCTCGCGCTCGATAATCGCCATCATCCGGTTCATGGCTGCAACCCCGGCCTTTGCGGCATGGTGTACCCGTACGCCTTCACTAATTCATCCCGCAATTGCCGCCCCGTGTAATGCACGAACACATCGTCCAAAGTCGTGTTCTGCACGGTCAGAGTTTTCAGTCCCACTCCCGCTACCACCGCCATCTCCACCAGGTCAGTAGTCGTGCCCGACCCGTTTGACGTCAGCACCCGGAACATTGCGGAGCTCTCGTTCTGCACCGATGTCACTCCCGGCAATCCTTTCAGCCGCTCTTCCCAATCCGCCGGCGCGCGCTCGAATTGCACCTCAATCACGTTCGTCCCCGGCACGCTCGCCTTTAACGCTTCGGGAGTATCCAGCGCCACCAGCTTTCCGTGATCGACAATCGCAATCCGATTGCACAGCCGGTCCGCTTCATCCATATAGTGCGTCGTGATCAGAATCGTCAGCTTGCGCTTCGCTTTAATGTTCGACAGCATCTCCCACACCGCCACGCGCGACACCGGATCGAGTCCCGTCGTGGGCTCGTCGAGGAAAAAAATCTTCGGACTGTGCACCAGCCCGCGCGCAATCTCTAAGCGCCGCCGCATGCCACCCGATAACGTCTTCGTCTGCGCACCCCGCCACTTCGTAAGATCGACGGTTTCGAGTAACTCGTCGATTGCCTCTTTGCGGCGCTTGCTCGGCACGTCATACAGCTTGGCGTAAATGTTCATGTTCTCTTCAACCGTCAAATCCAGATCGCTGGTTAAAGCCTGCGGAATCACTCCAATCGTTCGCCGCACGGCATCCGGATCGTGCGACACATCATGCCCCGCGACGCGAGCTGACCCGCCAGAAATCGGAATGAGCGTAGTCATCATCCGAATTAGGGTCGATTTCCCCGCCCCATTCGGCCCTAACAGGCCAAAAATTTCCGCTTCTTTAACCGCAAACGAAATGTCATCCACCGCCGTGAACTCGCCATACCGCTTCACGATGTGTCTGACCTCGATGGCATTTGGAGCGTTCGCCGCCACGTCGCCGCGCAGGCTAAGCTCCGAAGCTGCCACGCTCAAGTCGTTGGCGGGATTTCCGTTCGCCTGGTTCACATCTTCGGCCATAGCTTTTGTCTCTGAAACCCTGAAACTTTGAAATCTGCCCTGCCTAGCTCCCCTTCAACTGCTGCGGAGAAACCAGCACCTCAGCCGTCATCCCGGGCACATACGCGCCCTTCGGATTGTCGAGACGTACCTTCAGCGCAATCGTTCGTATATCCCGCTTTCGGCGCCCCACGTCTCGCTGCGTTGCAAAATCGGCTTCGGCGGCTTTATAAAAAACTTTTCCCGGAATCACGGTGCCGCCCGGCAGCCGCACCCGCATCATGTCTCCGATGCCGATATGATCGCCGTCCGTCTCTGGAATCGCCGCGAACACCCACGTGTCACTGAAATCCACTACGGTCACAATCGCTTGCCCCGCATTCACCACTTCGCCTTCGCGCGCCGCCCGGACCAGCACCGTCCCCGTCACCGGCGCGTAAATCTTGGTGTAGCCGAGCCGCACTTCGGCCTCTTTCAATTGCGCCGTAGCGTTCTCCAGCTGCGCCCGCGTCGAGGCCACCGTACTCTGCGCCGCCGTAGCCTGATTGGTGCGCGCTATCGCCGAATTCAAATCCGCCTGCGCCGCCGTCACCTGCTCCTTCAACGACTCTACCGTCGCCTCCTGCGCCTTCAAATTCATCTCCGCCTGCACGCGATCCTGATCCGACGCGACACCCGCCTGCGCTAAACCGATCGTCCGTCGGCTGTCGCTCTCCACCCGCGTCAGCGTGGCTTCTGCCTGCGCCAGTTGCGCTCGCGCGGCCGCCAGTTTCGCTTGCGAATTCTCCACATCGCTCGACGTCGATCCTTTCGTCGATTGCCGCGTGTACTCGTTCGCGCTCACCTGCGACCGCATACTCGAAATCATGGCTGCCGCCGCGCGCTCCTCCGCCTCCAATTCCGATGGATCGAGCAGCGCAATCAAATCGCCTTGCTTTACCTGCGTGCCTTCCTCGACGAAAAGCTTCAGAATCCGCCCCTGAATCTGCGGACTCACCACGATCTGGTTGGCATCCACCGTCCCTACCAGAACCAGATCGTTGCCGCGTGGCGTCGAAAAAAAGTAGTACGCCGACGCAATCGCCAGAATGACCGCCAAAATAATCAGAAATTTATTTCTCGGACTCATGCCCTCTCCCAGCCTGGCTCTCAGTCAGTTTTCAGTTGCCAGTTCTTGAATTCTCAGCTTTTACTGACCACTGAAAACTGATAACTGGCGGCCTTGTTCGCCGTAATCACCGAAACAGCGCCGCCGAAACAAATTCCAGCACAAAGGCGCGCCGTTCACGAATGCGCTCCGCCGATAGTGGGTCAATCTTCATCAGCATTTTCATCAGTGGTGCCGCACTGAAATAGAAAATAATGATTCCCACCAGCGTGGGCGCGAAATCCATTGGATTCACTGCGCGAAATTCTCCCGCCGCAATTCCCGAGCGCAACACCTCGCTCAGTTTCCGAAAAATGGGACGGAAATATTCCTTGGCCACCCGCTGCATCCGCCTGCTGGCCGTGCCCGCACGCATCGATTCCGCTTGCACCACCCGTGGAAACCGCGGATTCGCCGCGATGTAATCGAAATAAGCCCCCACATATTCCAGCATCTTCTGCCGCGGCGCCAGGTCGCTCTCGAGCGCCGGCATCACCCGCGCGCGCAACCCTCCGAACACATGATCGAGCACCGCCTCATACAACGCGTCCTTATCCTTGAAGTAGTAATAAAGGAGCGCCTTGTTGACATGCGCCGCCCGCGCAATCGCATCCGTCCGCGCGCCAGCGATTCCATGCTCGGCAAATTCCGCAACCGCCGCCTTGAGAATCGAAGCCCTGCTCTCCTCCGGACGCCCCCGAGTTCCGAGGCGGGGAGCGCGCCGTCCGCCGGAGTGTCCGACCGCGCGGCGTCGATGATCGGTTCGGCGAGCGCGAGAAGAAGGCGTTGTCATGTAATTAACCGGTTAGTTAACATGATAGCATAGCTTCGAATCTTCGTGAACCTTTGTGCCCTTTGTGGTTGTCGTTTTCCGCCAACCGCACCATGCGATCAGCGCCCCATCCCTCACGCCTTAGGTTCTGCCGCCGGTGGCCCAAAGGGCCCGCAATGGCGCCCGCGCATCGATTCACGAAACTTCTCCCGCTCCTCCGGAGTCATCTTCTCCCACCGTTCGCTCATCCGCCCGCGCCAGTGCATACGCCGCCCCGACCCGCCGCGAAATCCCCCAAAAAGAATCTTGCAAAGGATCAACAGTCCCAGAGCCTGCCAAAAGCCGATCATGTGCCAGCCAAACAGGCCCGGCATCAGCCAGTTCCACAGCCGCATCACCACATAGCCAAACAGCGGAACGAACACGAAAAAAAACACCAAGCCAAACATCAACATCTTCACTACTCTGCTCACCACCCGACCCGCCCAATTTCCTCTCATAACCTTCTCCTCATGCCTTCAAAAATTCATCACGAATCGCCTGCAATCGCCCGCGCAAATGCAGCACCGCATAATGCTTGCGCGAGAGCAGCGTGTTCACGCTTACGCCCGTTCGTGCTGCAATCTCTTTAAAGCTCTGCCCCTTCAACTCGTGGGCGATGAATACCTCGCGCTGTTCTTCCGGCAATTCGTCGAGCGCGGCGTCCATTTCTTCCAGCAACACGCCCCGCGCGTAAAGCGCCTCCGGACCGGCATCGGGCGACGGCAGCCACTCTTCCAACTGGAGCACCTCCCGATCCTCCGCCATCGCAACCGGCTCGGTCCGCAGAGCCTCCCGCTTTTTCTTACGAAAGAGGTCTGTGATCCGATTGCGCGCCACGCCAAACAGCCACGCGGTGACTTGCTCCACCGGTTTCATCAGGCGATAGGCCTCCACCAGTTCGTAGAAAACATCCTGCAAGACGTCTTCCGCGTCCTCGCGGTCAGGCACACGTCTCCGTATAAAATTGCGCAGCCGGGATTCGTCCCGCTCGATCGCCTCAGAGATCCGCTGGTCCTGATCCACCATCGCCCACTGTCGTTTCAGCGCCGCATCCATCTACCTGTGTAGACGATGGAGCGCGCGAAATATTGTACGGAGATAAACAGAAGACACAGGAAGGGATAACACGAACCCGGCAGAGGGGTACCGGGGTCGCTACCGCGAAAGCTCGCAGATCCAATTTACTTCCCATGTCTTCCCGCCATCCGGCGAGTACGACTGCTCCATGCGTGCTGCGTTAGGAGAGAGGTTGAGCCAAACATAGCGCACGAGAATGGTTCGGCCTTTTAAGCTTTCTTGATGGAAAAACTCGCCGCGATTGCCGGTAAACTGGCCAACCACGGGCGGCGAGTCGAGAGTCCCGTTATCCAGGTCGACCAGATAGATGCTCCACTGACGGGTTGTGGGATTGTAGAGGCGGAGCGTCTGCGCCTTAATGCGAAGCTTCTTGTCGACGCTCGAGACATCGAACTCTTCGAAGTTGGCATTGCTGTCGAGGAGTTTCTTGTGGTTCGAAATCCCATCGTACTCAACCCAGACGTTGGAATTGTTAAGCCGGTCCGGCAGACGGCGGACGTGAGCTTTCCAGTTAGCGATGAGAAAGTCAAAGTCGTGGGAACCATCACGCTGCGGAAGATTGGCGGGATTCGAGGTGGTTTGAGCATGAAATGGCGTCGGGAGTGTTGCAATCAGAATGAGAAGGAGTAGCGGCAGGTACACGAGTTTGCTGCTCTTCATAGTATTTATCCCTTCGACATGAGGGTTATCGCGCAACGCCCGAGATGGCCGGAATCGACATTGTAATCAGCCCCCATCTTCGTCGTCGGCGACGATGGCATTCCTCTTACGGTATTCACTGTAGCAGCGGTCCCGCCAACCTTCCTTATCCCGCGCGGCATCTCAGGTGTCGAACTGGAGTGAATTTGCCGAGTAGTTCCTCCCAAAACAGAGAGTCCATAACTGAGAGTCCATGGATAAAGGAGTTATGAAAACCCTTCTGTAAATCGTCACTTTTTTATAGCCGAGGCCTCTCGGCTGTTGGCGCTCCTGCCACTCGGAAACGGGCGTCAAATTTGAAATCCGAGTGGCGAGGGCTGGCCAGCAAAAGCCGACCAGCAGGTCGAGCAAGACCAAATCTCTGGGGAGGAGATTATGTATTCGCCAACAACGAATCGTGGGGTGAACTCTTGTCTGAACACCCTGAGTGTCGAGCCGAAATTCGCCTCGACGAAACTACTTTCCGCCGGCGGAGTGTTAGCCCTGACCGTGCTCTCCGCGCTGCTGCTCATCGCCTTTCAACCAGCGTACGCCCAAACCGAAAAAGTGCTGTACAGCTTCGGCAGCTATTCTGGCGACGGGCAAAATCCCGGCTATGCCCCGCTCATCTACAAGGGCAACTTCTACGGAACCACACAGAACGGCGGCGCGAACAGCTACGGCACGGTGTTCAAGGTCACCGCAAGCGGCAAGGAAAGCCTGCTCTACAGCTTCTGTTCTCAGTCGAACTGTACGGATGGGGGAAACCCCTCCTCGGGCGTGATTTCGGACAAGGAGGGCAACCTCTACGGCACTACGCTCAACGGTGGCGGGGGCAACTGGGGCACGGTATTCAAGGTCACCCTAACCGGCGAAGAAAGCGTGTTCTACAGCTTTGGGGCCTATTCCGGAGACGGAGCATGGCCGGTCGGAGGCGTGATCGTGGACAAGGAAGGTAACCTCTACGGCACCACGAGTCTCGGCGGCGCGAATGACGCCGGTACGGTGTACAAAATCACGTCAAGCGGTGAGGAAAGCGTACTCTACAGCTTTGGAAGCCATTCCGAAGACGGTAATGGCCCGCAAGCGGGCCTGATCACAGACCGGGAGAGCAACCTCTACGGCACCACCTCTGGGGGCGGCGCGAATGGTAGTGGCACGGTATTTAAGGTGACTCCGACCGGAGAGGAAAGCGTACTCTACGGCTTTGGAAGCTTTTCCGGAGACGGAGCCAATCCTTTCACGGGCCTGGTCATGGACACAGAGGGTAATCTCTACGGCACCACCTCCGCCGGCGGCAAGCACAAATTCGGGACGGCGTTCAAGCTCACTCCAAGCGGTGAAGAAAAGGTGATCCACAGCTTTGGAGCCGGGACCGAAGATGGCAGAGGACCTAATCCGCTGATCATCGACAAAGCGGGTAACCTCTATGGCACAACGGCTCTTGGCTCCGGCAAATGTTACGGCACGGTATTCGAGATGACTCTTGCCGGAAAGGAAACCGCACTCCACCACTTCTACCCCGACACAGGAGACGGGTATGATCCCCAGGCCGGAGTCGTGATCAACAGCAAGGGCAATCTCTATGGCACCACCGCCGCGGGCGGAAAGGCCGCGTACGCCTACGGCACGATGTTCGAGGTGACTCCGTAGCTTCGGTCATCGTTTATCGTTTGGACGGCAGTTGCAAGGTCGTCGTGGGTCGATCGTCGTCGTCGTTAGTGATTTGGGAATCCGCACAGCGACAAACTGCCGCGAGCGTCTATCAATGCCGAACGACCAATGACAATCGACCGCCGACTCGCCCCTACCGCCCAACCGCCAGCGCCTGCCCTTCCGCCACCACCGCTGACACCGCAGCCGACCGCGCCGCAATATAGGCCTCAAACTCGCTGAGCTTCGGAGCAATCGCGGGCTCCGCCTTATAGGCATTCGCGAGCACGTCGGTCGTCTTGAGTCCGTTGCCGGTGATGCAGAGGACGGTTGTTTCATCCGGCAGAATGCGGTCCTGATGAATCAGCTTGCGCGCCGCTCCTACTGTCACGCCGCCTGCAGTCTCGGTGAAGATGCCTTCACTCTCGGCCAGCAGTTGAATCGACTCGACAACCTCCGGATCCGAAATGTCTTCCGCCCATCCGCCGCTCTTGGTGATGGCCTTCAACGCATACGGCCCGTCCGCCGGATTGCCAATTGCCAGCGAACGCGCAATCGTCTTCGGGCGTTGCGGTTCGATCTCGTTGCTGTACTGCTTGATCGCCGTCGAGATCGGCGAGCATCCAGTTGCCTGCGCGCCAAAAAACTTGACCGGCTTCGGATCGACCAGCTTCAGCAGAATCAATTCGTCAAACGCCTTTTTGATCTTAGTAATTAAAGACCCACCCGCCATCGGCACTACAACGTTGTCGGGTAATTGCCAGCCCAGTTGCTCGGCAATTTCATAGCCCACGGTCTTCGACCCCTCGGCGTAATACGGACGAAGATTCACGTTGACGAATCCCCATGCGCGTTCGCCCGACAGATGCCCGTCGGCGATCTGCGAACATAGTCGATTGACGTGATCGTAGTTGCCGTTGATGCGCACGACCTCGGCACCATAAACCTGCGTGCCCAGAATTTTCGCCGGTTCTAGATCGGAGGGAATAAAAATCCACGCCTTGAACCCTTGGCGAGCCGCCTGCGCCGCCACTGAATTCGCCAGGTTGCCGGTCGAAGAGCAAGCCACCGTATCGAATCCAAAGCTGCGCGCGTTGGCCAAGGCGACGGCGACCACGCGGTCTTTGAAACTCAAAGTAGGCAGGCACACGGCGTCATTCTTGATCAGAAGGCGACGCGATCCGATCTTGTCGCCGAGCCGCGGCGCGCTGACCAGCGGAGTAAAACCAACGGGGAGGGAGGGCTGATACTCCGCCGGCAGCGGCAGCAACTCGCGGTAACGCCACATGTTGGGCGCACGCGAGGAGATCCCATCGCGCGAAACGCGCGAGCGAAGCGAATCGTAATCGTAGGTGACTTCAAGCGGCGAGAAACAATCTTCGCAATAGCTGCGCGGCTGGTTGTCGAAAGTCTTGCCGCATTCGCGGCAGCGGAGGTGGTACGTGCTCGTCTCCATGGTGCTCTATCTTTCTGTGACTGCGGGACGAGCCGGGTAAAAAATACCCCAGTTACGACAAAACCCCTTTTCCGAATGGGAAAAGAGGCTCGGGTGCGATCAAAAATATATCGCGCTAACCCGAATCTCATGGTCCCCGTTACCGGGCGAGAGTTGGCACCTGCGATGGAGATAGATGATCTCTATCCGGTTGCCGTGGCGTCCTAGGGCTCGTCCCTCAGCCACTCTGCATGAAATTCCGATTCGCTCGGTGAAGAGCGAACTTATAAGAAATGTTATTACCGACCGTGCGGTCTGTCAAGCGGGAATTTTTGAGAGCGCCTCACTTTGAGCACGCTCTTTGATGAGGAAGATTTGTCATCCTTCGCGCAGCGAAGGACCTGCTGTTTGTTGGGAGCAACCACGCCCTCTCACGAAATTCTACGCACCGGCTTGGTTGGCACGCACATGGATTCGAACCAGCGGCTGATGTATACCTGCGCATGCGCTTCGCCGCAGAAATGCCGCGCCGTCGGGCTCATAGCCGCCGTCAAATCCCACTTGATCACTGCGAGTTTCTGATCTCCACACTCGATCACAAACCAGTGGATCGGATTCTCACTCACGATCCCGCAAATTTCGCATTGAAATTCCTTCAGACTCGACATGCGTCCTCCGCCGCCGGCTCTATTTTTTCTCCGCCGCTTCGCGTTTGCGCAGCGCTTCCATCGTAGCCGCTGAGGGATCCTTGCGCTTGCTGTTTTTCGGCCGTCGCTTGGTCTTGCTGGTGTAATGATTTTGCGCCACAGTGTCTCCTGCTCGATCGGCGGATCGGGTCGCCTGCCCTGATTTTATTAATTGAATTTGCGCGAGAACCGATTGCTAGTGAAAACGACCCGTAACGATCGCCCACTATCCATAGTATAAGCGAATGGTCATCCTGGCGAACCCGGCCGCTCAACCATCACCGGTTGTACTGATTCCGCTTCTTATCTTCGTGCCGCTCTATTCCCAACTGAATCAGCCGGTCGATCAGCGCGGGATATGACACTCCGGACGCCACCCACATCTTGGGATACATGCTGATCGCCGTGAACCCGGGCATCGTATTGATCTCGTTGACGAAAATCTTGCGCGATTTCGAATCCATCAGAAAGTCGACGCGCGCCAGGCCAGTGCAGTCGACCGCCTTAAACGCTGCAATCGCCAGCCGCTGCACCGTTTTCATCTCCGCTTTCGTGATCTTCGCCGGAATTACCGCCTCCGAGCCTTCGCTCAGATACTTCGCGTCGTAATCGTAAAATTCTTTGCACGGAATAATTTCTCCCGCAATCGACGCCTTCGGTTCGTCGTTGCCGAGCACGGCGCATTCAATCTCGCGCGCCTTATTCTTCTTCCCGCCGACTCCTTGCTCGATCACAATCTTGCGATCAAACTTCGCCGCCTCCGCAATTGCGGGACCCAGTTCCTTGCGATCGTGGGCCTTCGAAATTCCGACCGAGGATCCCAGGTTCGCTGGTTTCACGAAGACGGGATACTTCAGCTTGCTCGCAACCAGTTTCTGCACTTTCTTCGGCTCGCGCTCGAACTCCCCGCGCAACACGGTCACGTGTTTCACGATCGGCAATCCCGCCGCGCGAAACAAAGACTTCATGATGTCCTTATCCATGCCCGCTGCCGAACCCAGTACGCCCGCGCCGACATAAGCAATGTCCGCCAGTTCGAGCAGGCCCTGAATCGTGCCGTCTTCGCCGAATGTCCCATGAAGCACCGGAAAAATGACATCAACATTAATCGCGCGATCCGACGCGCGCCTGAGATTGGCGTCCGTCTTCAAATCGGTCTGGAACGGCGCCAGTCCAGCATCGCGCCGCGCAGGCTCCGGAGGAACCACCACCGACTCGCCCGCCGCCAGCACCGCCGCTCCCGGAGTAGCCTCCGGATCGCCCGCCCGCAGCATTGCTGCCTGTGTGGAGCGGGCGCCTTCGCCCGCTGCTTTTTGCGCTTCCCCCTTCAGCAATCTCTCAGCATGTTCCGCCGTGAGCCAGCGCCCGTCCTTCGTGATGCCGATCGGAACCACTTCATATTTCGTCTTATCAATTGCTTTGACCACCGACGCCGCCGAAAGCAGCGACACTTCATGCTCGCCGCTGCGTCCGCCAAAAAGAATGCCCACTCGAAGCTTCGCCATAACATTTCAGTCTGGCGCGCGGTGAGTTTTCCGTCAATCGCAGTCGTGGTTCTGGGTGGTTCTGGGCAGTGACTTCACCGCCGAGACGCAGAGGTCGCCGCAAAATCCTCTTAGGGCCTCAACACAGATTTCGACCGGTCTCTCTTAATAAATTTGTTATCTCGAACGAAGTGAGGGATCTGCAGTTCGCACAAGCCGCGAGATGCAACGCAAGGCCATAAACTGTAAATTTTGTTGACACACCTTGACACCGCCATCAAACGGGTGTGAAATTGGCGGTGTTTCGAAGGCCGGTGCCCGGCCCTTCCCCCATGGCACTCGGACCCAGAAGCTCCGTCGAAAAAACTACTCAGCGGGCTTAATGCCAGCGTAGGTTGCCGTACGAAGAACGAGATTCGTCGGCCACCGCCTGTTTTCCCGCTAAGGGGATGAATGACAGAGCCTCGCATCTCACAGGAGTTGTCTATGAATTCGAGTATCCGAAGCAAGAACATCCTGCCCAAGTGGTCCGCATTGCTGGTTCTCCTCACCGCAACCGCCTTGGCGGCAGCTGCGAGCAGTGGGCCTCCAAAAGCTTCAGCCCCAGCGGCACATTCCGCCCCGGCCGCGCACGCCGCGCCGGCACAGCATTCCGCGCCCGCGGCGCATTCCACTCCGCAGAGCCATGCCGGAGCAGCGCCGAATCGCGGTCCTGGAGGAAGCGCCAGCCACACCACACCCGGCGCACAGAATCGCGGTCCCGGCGGATCCGCCGCCGGTAGAACTGGAGGGGCTGCCCAAAATCGCGGTCCTGGCGCATCTAGCGCCAGCAAAGCCGGAGGCAGCGCCCAGACTCGTGGCGGCACCGGCAGCGCCGGTAATCGCGGCACCAGCAACACAGGGAACCGTGGCGCCAGCAGCACAGGCAACCGCGGAGCTAGCAGCGCCGGCAATCGCGGTGGTGCCGCCGGCAATGCCAATCGTGGCGGCAACGCCAGCGCCGGCAATCGTGGAGCAGCCGGAGCCGCGGGCCGACATCAGCCCGCCGGCAGTCGCAATGTTTCCCTCAAGGGAGGCGGATCCGCTACGGTTCGCAAGGACGGTTCGGTTCGCTCTATCCATGCTCGCGGCATGACCATCAATCACGGCGTGCACGGCGGTCGCAGCATCAGCAGCATGCACAACGGACGCACCATCGTCAGTCACGGCCGCTACGGCGGATACAGCCAGCGCGCCTACTTCAACCGCGGCGGCCACGCCTATTATCAGCGCACCTACTACCGGGGGGGACATTATTACGCTTACGGCTATCGCGGATACGGATGGGGTGGTCGTAATTATTACGGCTACGCACCGCCTTACTATTGGGGCGCCGGATACTACGGCTGGGCCTACAATCCGTGGGCCGCGCCCGTCGCTTATGGATGGGGTTGGGGCGGATCGCCGTGGTTTGGTTTCTACGGTCCTTACTTCGCGCCCTATCCGGTCTATGCCGGCGCCGCATTCTGGCTCACCGATTATCTGATCGCCGCCAACCTGCAAGCCGCCTATGCCGCGCAAGCGGCAGCCGCCGATGGTGGAGGCGACCAGGGTCAATTACTCTCGCCGACAATCGACGCCTCGTCCGGCGAGATCGCTTCGCTGTGGTCAACCGATCCGCTCGTTGCTGCCAACCTGCAAGTCGCTTACGGCGCCTACATGTTAGGCGGAGGAGCACCGGCGTCGACCACTCAGCTCAGTCCCGACGTAAAGCAAGCTCTCTCCGACGAGATGAAGTATGAGATCGCGCAGGAGAAGGCTGCGGCAGCGGCGGGCTCGAATGCTCCTGCGGCAACAGGCGATCAGGTTCCACCGGCGCTCGATCCGAAGATCCGAATCTTCGTCGTCTCCAGCGACGAGGATCTCACAACCTCGGATGGCACCGAATGCTCGCTGACGCCCGGCGATGTCATCAACCGCACCACCGACAAGCCGGACGACGACAACATGGTCGACGCCACCGTCAAGAGCAGCAAGAAAGACGAGTGTGCGATCGGCGCTACTGTCTCGGTCTCAGCCGACGATTTGCAGGAGATGCACAATCAACTGCGGATCCAGATGGACGCCGGATTGAAGGAACTGGCCGACAAGCAGGGCAAGAACGGAATACCGGCCGCTCCCGATGCCAAGACTCAGCCGGGTGAAGTCCCAGCGCCACAGCCCGACACCAGCGTCAGCAGCGACCTGCAACAGCAGGCCAAAGATGCCGACGCGGCCGAGGCCGAAGCCAAGCAGCCGCAGTAATCAACAATCACGTACCAGGGCATCGCCGATTTTCTTAAGCGATTTTCGCGGTGCCCTGGTTTCTTTCACCCTGGCCGAGACGGTCCCCCCATCTCACAGAACACACCTCACAGGAGGAAGGTTGCAAATGCGGCAGATCATTCACGTGGGCATCTTGGTTGTGGTTTTAATTGTGATGGCGATCACGCCGTCAGTCGTCCGGGCGCAAGGCGCTGCTGCTGCCACCGTTTCACTCGAAGACCAACTCAAAGCGCAATACACGCTGGTCAAGATGGGCGCAGACTCGAGTGGCGCCGCCGTCATCGAACAGGGCACCGTCCTGGTCGTCAAGAAAGGCGGAATCCTCGGCGTTCCCTATTCCGACCAGAGCATCTTCGCCACCAAGTACGAAAACGGAGCAGTTCATTCTCCGAATCCCCTGGGGCAAAAGGCCCTCGGTTTCGGCTTGGGAAAATTGGGCCGCTCCGCGCCCACGACTCAGTTCTTTCAGACGAACGTAAAAGTTTATCCCTCCAAGCTCACCGTCAATTTGCCCAAAGACCAGGTCATCATCGGAATCGTCGACTGCGATTCCTGTAACAATGTCGATCCAAAAACCTTCTACAAGGCCGACGTGGTTTTCCAGTTTCCTCATGGAACGCTGGCGAACACCAACCCCTCGCAGGTAGAAGACACCATCTCCGGCCTGCTAGCCATCGACGACAGCGCCAATTCCGGTGATCAAGGCAACAACAATCAAGGTGGCCAGCAAGGTGGAAACGGAACCGACCAAGGCAATAATCAGGGCGGAGGCGGTGGCGGAGGCCAAGCCCAACAGCAAGCGCCCCCACCCGATCCAGTCCAGATCGAGAAGGGCCAAACCATCGATCAAGTGAAAGCCGCCATCGGCTCTCCCGATAAAATCATCAATCTAGGCACCAAGCAAATCTACGTCTACAAAGACATCAAAGTGACGTTCATCAACGGGAAGGTTTCCGACGTGCAGTAAGCGGGTATTCGCTGGACGTTTGAAGGGGTTTGTAATTGAAATGAAATTGTCATCCTGAGCGAAGCGAAGGACCTGCTGCTTCCTCCACCACGAGGAAGTATGTTCTTCGCCAAGATCGAATTTCGCACCGCCAAGAACAGTCATCTTGAGCGAAGTGGCCGCTGACTGCCGCCCGACAGGCGGAGCCTCCAAAGGCCCATGCGCTCTCTGCTCTTTGGCAACCTCATTAACGCTGGAAGAAAGCACCCAACCTTAGCCCCTGCTTTCAGAGATGTTGAAGCTAAGTCAAGCATAATCAATATGTTATCGCAAAATCGCG
>JGI12635J15846_10000586_pt1 | contig 31501 bp, 27 predicted proteins | sample BlaSpr_A8_OM2_M2_FD_15846 | JGI IMG/M metagenome (IMG submission 15846)
GTTTGGTGCGGCGGGTGAGCGGCTGGATGGAGCCGGTGTTGCCGCCGGAAGCGTCGGCTTCGATTTTGTTGTTCGTGCTGGTTCCATTTATCGAGCCGTTGCAGCGTGCGCTGGGGCGCACGCTACAGAAGACGGCGGAGAAGGGACTGGAGGAGTCGAGGCGCGTCGCTGCGGAATTGCAGGCGATGGCGCGGCAGGGCGATCTGTTGAGCCTGCTGCGCGCGATTCAGCGCCGCGTGAAAGAGCAATTTGAACTTCGCGACGCGAAGCTCGTGGTCATCGAGCCGAATCTTGGCGCGGAATTCACTGCGAACACGTTGGCGAGCGGCGGCGAACTATTTCCGATCGCGTCGCCGGGAAGATTGAACGCGGCGCTGAGCGTGTGGCCGCATGGTGCGATGCTTTCGGGAGACGCGCACGCTGCGCTGGAATTTTTGTGTGAGCAGCTTCCCGCATCGATCGAATTGTGCCGATCGATCGACGACAAATTGCAACTAGAGCGCGAACTTGCCGAACGAGAGCGGCTCGCGGTGCTGGGGCAAATGGCGGCGAGCATTTCGCACAACCTGAAAAATCCGCTCGGCTCCATCAAAACAATTTTGCAAGTGCAGATGGAAAATCCTGAGCTTCCCGCGTCGATGCGCGGCGAAACGAAGATGGTGCTCGACGAAATCGGTCGCCTGTCGGCGAAGTTGAGCCAGTTGCTGCAATTCAGCAGGCCCACAGTGCGCGGCGGGAGCGTACGAGCAACGTGCGAGTTGCGAACAGTGATCGAAGAAGTGATCGGCGTTTTAGGGCGTGAAGCGGAACGGCGCGGAATTTCGCTCGAAGCGAAGTTGCCGACCGAAGAACTGGTCGTTGCAGCAACGGCCGATGCAGTCAGCGATGTTGTCTCGAATCTGGTCGTGAACGCGCTCGAAGCGGTTTCGCGCGGCGGTCATATTTTCGTGAGCGCGAGCGCAGTCGATGGAATGTGCGCATTAACTGTCGAAGACGATGGAGCGGGAATTGCGCCTGCGGTGCGCGAAAAAATTCTGCAGCCATTTTTTACGACGAAGACGCAGGGAACTGGACTTGGCCTCGCGATTGTGGCGCGGCGCGTGACTGAGTTTCGCGGGCAACTCGATTGGAAAAGTCCTGCGCGAGATGGAAAAGGCAGCGAGTTTCGCGTTCTGATTCCGTTGGAAGTGAAGCGCGGATCTGCTGATCTGGATGCGGTTCCAAGTGAGAAGAGGAAAGTATGAAGACGATTCTGATTGTGGACGACGAACCTGCGGCGCGATACGGATTGCGGCGAGCGCTCGAATCGAAATATCGGATTGCCGAAGCAGATTCGGCGGAGACGGCGCGTGGCGCGCTGGCCACGGAACAGCCGGACTTGGTGCTGCTCGACGTCGTGATGCCGGGGCAGAGCGGGATTGCGTTCTTGCAGTGGATGCGCGAGCAGGGAAGCGACGTGCCGGTACTGATGGTTTCGGCGCTCGACAATGCGAAGACCGCGGTGGAAGCGTTGCAACTGGGCGCAGCGGATTATCTTGTCAAAGGATTCGAGTTGGAGGAACTTCGCCAGCGCGTTGGGAATTTGTTGAAGCTGGCGACGCTGGAAAAAGAAAACGATTCGCTGAGGCGGCGACTAACGACCGAGGGGCAGTTCGGTCAACTGATTGGGCGTGCGGCAGGAATGCGGCGTGCGTTTGAGATGGCCGATCGTGTCGCGCCAACCGATTCGACAGTGTTGATTCTGGGCGAAAGCGGAACCGGCAAAGATCTCGTGGCGCAGGAGATTCACGCGCGGTCGCCGCGTGCGGCGAAGCCGTTTGTCGCGGTGAATTGCGCGGCGCTGCCGGAGACGCTGATCGAGTCGGAACTTTTTGGCTACGAGCGCGGCGCGTTCACCGGCGCGGCGCAGCAGAAAAAAGGGAAGTTCGAGCAAGCGCACGGCGGGACGCTATTTCTCGATGAGATTGGCGATATGAATCCAGTGACGCAGGCGAAAGTGTTGCGCGCGCTCGAAAATCGCGTGATCGAGCGGCTTGGTGGCACACAGTCAATTCCGGTCGATGTTCGCGTGATCAGCGCGACGCATCGGAATTTGCCGGCTGAGATTCGCGCCGGAAAATTTCGCGAGGATTTGTACTATCGCTTGCGCGTCGTCACGGTTGAACTGCCTTCTCTGCGTGAGCACAAAGAAGATATTTCGGTGATGGCCGACCAGTTTCTGCAAGTGCATGGGACGCGACTCGGCCGGACCGCGCGGCTCAGCCGCGAAGCGCTGGCGGCAATCGAACGCTACGATTGGCCGGGCAACGTGCGCGAACTCAAGAACGCGCTAGAGCGCAGCCTCGTGCTTTGCCGCGGCGATGAGATCGGCGTCGCGGATTTGCCGGAGGAAGTAGCGGCCGGGGAAGCGCTCGTTGGCAAGGCGAGCAACGAAGGCACTGACGTTGGGCTCGGCGAGAATGATTTCCGCGAGGCGAAACACAAGTTCGAGGTCGCGTATCTGACGAAGCAGCTGGCGAGCCATCGATGGAACGTGTCGCGCACGGCGGCGACGATCGGCCTGCATCGGCAGAGCTTGCAGGAAAAATTGCGTGAACTCGGAATTCGCCGGCCGGGCCGCGAGCCGGTCGAAGAAGAATCGTGATTTTGCAAACCGGCGCTACCCCCGCCATCGTAGATTGAAGCCCTCAGGCGATTTCCTGTCTGTAAACTGTCCCTTGTGACCGCGCCCGCGAATGTTCGAGGATATGTTCTCGCCGGAGGCGGCAGCCGCCGGTTCGGCCGCGACAAGGCGCTCGTCGAATTTGACGGCGAGCCGCTGATTGCGCGGCTGATTCGGATTCTGCAGACAGCAACGACCGCTCCTGTCCAGATCGTTGGAGACGCGGCAAAATATTCGCAGATTGGCGTCGAATGCGTTGCCGATCGCTGGCCCGGCGAGGGGCCGCTCGGTGGAATCATCACGGCGCTAGAGGCGACCAATGCATCACTTGCAGAGGATTCCTGGAATCTGATCATTGGCTGCGATATGCCGTTTCTGACGAGCGAATGGTTGCGGCATATGGCAGAGCGCGCTGCCGCAAGCCAGGTTGAAGTTGTCGTGCCAGAATCGACGTATGGGCTCGAGCCGCTGTGCGCCTGCTGGCGAGCGAGCGCTGCGCCAACTCTGACTCGCGCGTTTGAAAGCGGCGTGCGGCGCGTTACCGAGGCTATGAAACAAATGTCCATGGAAGTGCTTGACGCTGCCGACTGGAAGCGATTTGATAACTTTGACCGCCTTTTCTGGAACATGAACACACCCGCCGACCACCAAGAAGCGATTCGCATGCTGAAAGCGGAGCGCCTGTGAGCGACCCTCGCTTAGATGAGGATCTACTCCCGCCGAATCCTGTCGTTGAGGCTGAAGCAGAAGCGCTTGCGCGTTCACATACTCCGGCGCCTCCGATTTTCTTTGAGTTTCGCGACGTCAACAAAGCGTTCGACGATCACGTCGTGCTCAACGATGTGAGCTTCACGGTGAAGCGCGGCGAGACCTGCGTGATCATGGGCCGCAGCGGCGTCGGCAAGTCGGTTTCGCTCAAGCACATCATGGGATTTCTGAAGGCCGATTCCGGCGATATTATCGTCGACGGCGAAAATGTAACGAACTACACGGAGCGCGAGTTTGAGGAAGTGCGCCACAAAGTCACGATGGTCTTTCAGTCGGGCGCGCTGTTCGATTCGCTGACCGTCTCCGACAACATCGCGTTTCCTCTGGAAGATCAGCCCGGATTGACGCAGGAAGACATCGACGCTTACGTCGCGAAGCTTGCGAAGATGCTCGAAGTCGAAAATGTGCTCGACAAATTGCCGGGCGAACTTTCGACTGGGATGCGCCGCGCGGTCTCGATCGCGCGAGCGCTGGCGCAGAACCCTGAAGCGATTTTGTACGACGAGCCGACGACGATGGTCGATCCGATCATGGCTGCGCACATGGGCGATCTGATCGCACGATTGAAAGAGGCTTTTCACAAGACATCGATTGTCGTGACGCACGACACGCACCTCGCGCGGAAGCTCGCCGACAAAGTTGTTTTCCTACAGGATGGAAAATCGACGGTCTTCAATTCATGGGCTGAATTTGAAAATTCCAAAGATCCCTTCTTCCACAATTTCCTGATGCAAGACAACTTGATTCCGGCGCTGGACGTGACTCTGTGAGCGAGGCGCAGCGCGTCTCAACTTCGCAAGAGTTGGCGGGCGCGAAGCAGCAGCTTCGCCGCGAGATGGGCTTTTGGGATGTGCTGCTTTTCAATATCGCGACGGTGCTCGGCCCGCGTTGGGTTGCCGCGGCCGCGCACAATGGCACATCGTCGATCAGCCTGTGGATCCTGGCTGCGGCGTTCTTCTTTGTTCCCTATGGATTGGTGATCAACGAACTCTCTTCGCGATTTCCCGTCGAAGGCGGCTTGTACGTCTGGGCCAAGGAAGCGTTCGGCGATTTTCATGGATTCGTCGCCGGATGGAACTACTGGATCTACACGATTTTTTATTTTCCGGGACTGCTGCTTGCCAGTGCGGCGATGTGCGCGTACATCGTAGGCTCAGGCGGCGATCAACTCGCCCAAAATCGTACGTTTTTGCTGCTCGTTTCATTTGCGCTGCTCATCGTGGCCGTCGTACTAAACATCGTCGGGCTGAACATCGGAAAATGGCTGCAGAACGCGGGCGGCGTCTCGACGTACATTCCGCTGTTGATGCTGGTGGTAATCGCGGCGCTGATTTATCACAAACATGGATCGGTGACGTCATTCAGCTGGGCGACGGTATGGCCGCACTGGAACTGGGACACTGTAAATTTCTGGTCGCAGATCGCGTTCGCCTTCACTGGACTTGAACTCGTGTCGGCGATGAGCGAAGAAATTCGCGATCCGCAGCGAACATTGCCGCGCGCGCTGTTCGGCTCAAGCATCCTGATCGCGGGAATGTACATCGTGGCGACGATCGCCACGCTTGTGTTGGTTCCGGCGGCGGAGATTTCGCCGACGAGCGGAGTGTTTCACGCGGTGACGATTGGATCGGTGGCGATGGGCGTCGGGTTCCTGGGTATCGTCGCGGCGTTGCTCGTGACGGTTGGGAATGCGGGCGGCGTCGGGAGTACTGTCGCCGGAATCGCACGCGTGCCGTTCATCGTCGGCATCGATCGCTATCTGCCGGCGTTTTTCGGCAAGATTCATCCGAAGTGGCACACGCCATGGGTTTCGATTCTGGTGCAGGCGGTGATTTCCGGTGTGGTTTTGTTGGTCAGCCAGATCAGCGAATCGGTGCGCGGCGCCTACGACGGACTCGTCAGCATCACGATCATTATTTATTTCATTCCGTTTCTGTATATGTTCGCGGCGGTGATCAAGCTGGTGAACCGGCCCGACCGGCGGACCAATCCGCACGCGGTATTGATTCCGGGAGGCAAGATCGGCGTTTGGCTGACGGCCGGAATCGGATTTCTGATCGCGCTGGTGTGCATGGTGATTTCGTTGGTGCCACCGGGAGATTCAACGAACAAGCTTTTGTTTGAGGTTAAGGTCGTCGCGATGACCGTCGTGGCGATTTCGTTCGGGCTCGTTCTGTATTGGCGCGGCGCGCGAGCGAAACGAATGGAAGCGGCGAATCGCTGACCGGGGACCCACCCCCAGTTTTTTTGTAAGTGTTGATTCTGCTGGGGATTAAAGTCTTTAGAATCCGCACTTATGAAAGATTATCATTCTAAAGAACTTACGAATGTCATGCTGAGGACCCAGAAGGCGGCAGTCTTTTCTTCGATTTGGCGCCAATCGACAGCTTCACCAACTCATAAACTTCGCTCGTTCTTGTTTTATTGGTTGCCGAAGTAACGGGGAAGTGGTTTTCTACGCGAATATTGTACCACACGCCTTTTTGGTCCGCGGGCCTCGGGTTTTCGGAACGCATTTTCGCGAGAGGGGAAAGCCATGAAGCATCTCAACGCCAAACTGATTTTGACGTGCTCGATCTTGTTGGGTTATCCCATGTTTGCGGCTTCTACGCCGGCGAACGAAGTGGTGAAAGGGTGGTTGTCGGATGCGAGTTGCGCCAAAAACAGAGCAAAGGGCGGCGCGTTCACCGCGACCGGCTTAGAGTGCGCGAAGGAATGCGTCGCCGAAGGCAAGAAGATCGTGCTGATCGATCCTGATCATAAGAAGGTGATCGATATCGCGAATCAGGATGCGGTGAAGAAGAATCTTGGCGACTACGTCGAACTTACCGGAAGCACTGACGCGCAGAATGTGTTGCACGTCGATTCATTGAAATTTCTGGACAAGAATCGCGCCATGTGTGGCGTGCCGGAGAAAAAGGCTGCGAAAACAGAGTAGCCCGGAAACCTTGTCGCGCGGCTGTGGTTCGGGCGGATTCAGGCCGCCCCGGCCGGCTCAAGGATCGGGATCAATTCAAGTCTGCGACTGTCACTGTTGCGAATCCGTTTGGTGTGCATCCACTGGCGCCGCTCGGGTCCTGGCAGGTGGTGAGGAAATAGATGCTGCGGTTTTGGTTCGCCGCGAGCTGTAGGGAGCCGGTGTGGTACAGAACGGTTGGCGGTGGCTGTCCTGAGTTGCTTTGTTCGGTCACGAAATAGACGTCATAGTTGCCGGGCGCCACAGTCTGGTAGGCGGGCGATTGTGAGCCGACATTTGTCAGGAACGGTGTGCCGCTGGGGGCGCTTCCGAATGGCACAACGTAAACGTCGTAAGGCCCGCTAACGACCGCATTGAATGTGAAATTTGCGACGCGCAGCTTTGCCATCGAGTTGGGTGCCGGAGTCGTGTCGTCCGTCAGGACTTGGACGAAGGTTCCAAACACCGCTGGAAAAATGTAAAGAACGGTGGTGTGACTGCTCGGCTGCAAATTCAGCGATTGTCCGTTGCTGGCGACAGCCTCCCCCTGGGAATTATCAAGCAGAAGTTCATGCTGGCCCGAGGAAACGATCAGCGGATTCGTGGCTGTCATGTAGGACAGATTTTGCGCGAGCACGTCGCCGTCCACGAAGACCGAAACCGGCAGACTCGGGGCCGCCAGAACGACCACGAGCGTTGCAGTGGCCGGGGCGGGCGGCGTCGGTGAAGAATCCGGCATTGAGTTGCCGCCGCCGCAGCTTGCGCCGAGCAACGCCAAGGCCAGACACAGACTCATCCGCAACGCTCGCAATGATTTTTCAGCGTGAGTTGCCGGCCTCGTGCGCGTGGTTCTCATGGAGTTCACCCGGACAGCCTGGCATCCGCCGACTCTCGGCGGTGTTTCGTTATTGGGGACTGAGGCTCTGTTCCATCGAAAAGCGTGGTTATCTGCAAGGCAATTATACCACACGCCAATTGTGATGAAGGTTCGCTGGGCGTTGCGTTTAGCCCCGGGAAAGTTCAGAAGCCTTGTTCGGTCAAGCTGGCTACTGTCAAGGCAGATACGCCTTCACTTGTTACCGCCGTTCGCGCTGCTAAGTAACGTTCGACGTATTTACCTAAGACATCGCCCTCGAGATTTACAGCGTCGCCTGGTTTGCGGTCGCGGATGTTGGTGTGTTCGTAGGTATAGGGGATGACGGCGATCTGGACGGTAAATTTCGGAAAAGCGTACCAAGACGCGACGGTGAGGCTGATGCCGTCGATGGTGATCGAGCCTTTGTCTACGACATAGCGCCTGAAATCTTCTGAAATATGCACGCAGTAGTACCAGCTTTCGCCTTGGGCTTGCAGGCCGGCCACGCGCCCGGTTGTGTCGACGTGACCGAGGACGAAATGGCCACCGAATTCTTTGCCGGCAGTCAGGGGCTGTTCGAGATTGACGCGCGCGCCCTGGTGGAGGCCGGCGGAGCCGGCGCCGAAGGAGGTCTTGAGGACGGTCTCGCCCGAGAGATCGGCGGAGAAGCGATCGTTTTCGAGCGAGACGACGGTGAGGCAGCATCCGTTGACGGCGATGCTGTTGGAAATGGCGAGCGAACCGGCGAGTGTCGGGGCGTGGATTGTTACGCGGCCGCCTGCGTCGCCGACCGTTAGAGATTCGATTGTGCCGAAGTGTTTGATGATGCCGGTGAACATGTCTGAATCTTAACCTAACATGCGCGGTCTGAGGCACATACGCAGAAACTCGACAGTGTTTGCAAATTCGAGGCGTGGGATGCGAAAAGCAGGCAAAGAAAGCGTTGAGCGTACGATACGATTTTTGTTCTATGACCATGTACGCCCGGCTCCGTTCCATGCTGTTGAAGCTCGACCAGATCGTTGCGCACTCCGGACTTGGATTCAGCGGATCCGAGGGCGTGCTGCTGTCATTTTTGTTTCACGGCTTATTCGATGACTCCAGTGGACCGGATTCGGAAGCCGGCGAGCCGCAGCAGGGAATTACGGTCGGGATGTTCGAGTGCTTCGTCGAATATTTTCATCGCCACAGCTACACATTCGTCTCTCCCAATGAAGTTGCGCATGGACTCGATTCCAACGGGAAATATGTGCTGGTGACGTTTGACGACGGCTACTTCAGCAACACGAAGGCGCTGCCGGTGCTCGAACGACATGGAATTCCAGCGGCGCTGTTCGTTTCGACGGATCATGTTGTTCAGGGCAAGGCGTTTTGGTGGGACGTGGTGGAACGGGAATCGCTGAAACGCCGCATGCCGCAGAGCCATGTCAACCAAGTCCACGGAAGCCTGAAAAGATTGCGCACAGCGGATGCTGAAGCGTTTGTGCAGGCGGAGTTTGGTCCGCGCGCGTTGCGGCCCGTNGGCGATCGCGACCGGCCGTTCACGCTGCCAGAGCTGCGCGAGATTGCGAAGCATCCGTTGATTTCGCTGGGAAATCACACCAGCAATCACGATGTGCTGACCAATTACAGCGCAGCAGAGGCGCGCGCGCAGATTGAGAGCGCGCAGGAAATCATCGGTTCGATTGTCGGGAAGGCGCCGAATTTTATCGCGTACCCGAACGGCGAAATCTCGGACGTGATTCTCGAAGCGGCGCGGCATTGCGGAATGCAGTTTGGGCTAAGCGTCGATCCGGGGCGCAATCGGTTGCCGATTGAGCCGGGATCGCTGGCGGCGATGAAGCTGAAACGATTTGCGTTGATGGGAGATTCGGCGATCGAGCCGCAGTGCCGGGTCAGCCGATCGATGTTTTCGCTGTATCGTGCGAGCCAGTTGGTGAAGAGAAGCGTCGAAGCGCGGTTTGCGGCGCAGCGGGCCTGAAGCGACGGCGGAATTTTTTCAGCGGAGAATTTCGACCATCAATACCCACGTGTTCAGCGTGGCGGCAATAAAAATCATTAGTACTCCGAACGCGATCGCGTACAAGCCATCAGAATTCCTGAGAATTAGCCAAATGCCTCCGCCGATGAACGGCAGAGTCTGAAGCTGGCCGAGCGTCGCTTGGAGCAAAGACTCGAACCTCGGCCGGCGCGCTGCGACGCGCGCCGTGATCGCCTTTTCCGACGAGCGAACTTCAAAAAGCCAAGAAAGAAGGCCGAAGAAGGCGATCTCGAAGCCCATGAACCTCGCGGGTTGTGGCACCAGAGTCGCCATGCTGCTGACGAGGATCAAGATGAGATTGACGACGGTCGCGGCAGCCCGCATTGGCAATTGGGGAAACTGCAGGATGCGCGCGATATTGACCGACACTGCCACGATGACGAGACCGGCCAGAGCGGCGGACGCACCGGCGGCGGCAAGGAAAAAGTTGGTCCACATAGAGTTTTACAAGAATGTCGAGCGCGCATGGTACGTCTGTGGGCGAGGAAAAGGCAAGATTGGCGAGGCTGATTCGACTCAGCGATACGGATCGCGGAGATAGCCTTCGACTAAGACGTCGGGACCGAACTGGCTGAGACGGATGCGCTGCAAAGAAAGATTTGGCGCGGACGAGAAATGCGCGAGCGGCACGCCGGAGTCTCCCGCGAATTTCGGTGCGAAGAAGAGCGCGGCTTTATCGACGAAATTGCCGGCAAGTGCGGCGCCATTGAGCGTGGGACCGGCCTCGAGCAGGACGCTGCAAATTTCGCGGCGCGCGAGTTCCGTTAAAACCGCGGCGAGATCGATGCGGCCGCGCCAGGTGCTCGCGCGTACGACTTCAACGCCGGCGTTTTGCAGCTTTCGCGCTTTGGGCGACTCGAGCTTTGCGTGCGTGAAGATGATGAGGTCGTCGTCGGCGGTTTTTACGATGCGGCTGCTTGACGGGATGCGCAGTTTGGAATCGAGGACGACGCGGAGGAGACGGCGGCGGCATTCGAGTCCGCTGCGATCGGTGAGAAAAGGATCGTCGGCGATGATGGTGCCGACGCCGGTGAGGAGCGCGTCGGACGCGTGACGAATGCGATGGACTTCGGCGCGAGATTCTTCGGATGTGACCCAGGCGCGATTTGGCTGCCGGGTTTTGGCGGGCTTGGGTTTTTCGAGCGCAAGTTGACCGTCGAGCGTTAAGCCGGATTTCAGTGTGACGAAAGGCTTTTTTGTGCGGATGTAGCGCGCGAACGCCTCGTTGATGCGTTGCGCTTGCTCTTCCTGGACGCCGCTGACGACTTCGATGTCCGCGGAACGTAAACGCTCGAAGCCGCGGCCTTCGGTGGCGGGATTGGGATCCTGCATCGCGGCGACTACGCGTTGAATACCTGCGGCGATGATCGCTTCAGTGCATGGGCCGGTGCGGCCGGTGTGATTGCAAGGTTCGAGCGTGACGTAGAGTGTCGCGCCTTGCGCTTTGTTCCCGGCGGCTTTGAGCGCGACGATTTCGGCGTGATCGCGGTAGTCGTATTGGTGAAATCCCTGGCCGACGATTTCGCCGTCGCGAACGATCACGCAGCCTACCGTCGGATTCGGACTCGCCAATCCGACGCCTTTGCGCGCGAAGTCGAGCGCGTGGTCCATGAAGCGAATGTCGTGTGAGTTCACGTATTTTTCACGGATTCGTTTTAGTTAAAGAGCGAGTTGGCGTAAGTTTCGGCGTCGAACGGAACGAGATCGTTGATTTGCTCGCCGGTGCCGACGAAGCGAATCGGCAGGCCGAGTTCGCGCGCGATGGCGACGACGATGCCGCCCTTCGCGGTGCCGTCGAGCTTGGTGAGAATGATGCCGGTGACGCGGACGGACGATGTGAATTCGCGCGCTTGCGTGAGTCCGTTCTGGCCGGTGGTGGCGTCGAGAACGAGAAGGACATCGTGCGGGGCGCCGGGAATTACCTTGGCGGCGGTTCGCTTCATTTTTTCGAGCTCGGCCATAAGATTCGATTTCGTGTGGAGGCGGCCGGCAGTATCGACGATGAGCGCGTCGGTGGAGCGGGCTTTGGCGGCGGCGACGGCGTCGAAAACGACGGCGGCTGGATCGGCGCCGGATTTTTGCTTGATGACTTCGATGCCGTTGCGATGCGCCCAGATTTCGAGCTGCTCGACGGCGGCGGCGCGAAAAGTGTCGGCGGCGCAGAGAATGACGCTGAAGTTGTCTTTGCGCAGACGATTCGCAAGCTTGCCGATGCTGGTGGTTTTGCCGGCACCGTTCACGCCGACGACGAAAATGACACGCGGGCCTTGGCCATTAGTTGAGGCTCCAGCGGGTCCGGCGAGCGGACCGGCGGTTGATGGAACCGAGGCTGCTGACGCGGCGAGAATTTTTACGATGTGGGCTTTGATCTCGCGCTTCACCTGAGTGCTGTCGGAAAGAGCGTTGCGTTCGAGCTTCTCGCGGACCGATTCGAGAATTTCTTTTGTGGTGCCCACGCCCAAGTCAGCCGAAAGCAGCGCCGTTTCGAGCTGTTTCAGGAGCGACGCATCGATCTTTTTCTCGCCCTGAAAGATGTTGTCGACGGTTTCCGACAACACGGCCTTGGTCTTGCTGACCGAGGCTTTCAGCTTTTCGAGAAGTGTCGGTTCCGGCTCGTTTTTGCCGAAGAGTGAAATCATAAAGGCGCCCGCAATGTGGTCCGGGTAACACAAAATTGTAACAGATGGCGGGTTGCGTCATCGGATCGACACGGAGTTCAGACTCGATCGTGTTTCGGGGCGAGCCACAGCGTGACGCGTTCGCGCATGGGCTGCGACAAGTTGTTGTTTAAGGAGATTCGTGTGCAGTGCAGAAAGCGGCAGGCGTCAGACTTGGACTTCAACAGCGCTGAGGCGCAGTCGGCCGTTGGTCACGGCGGCATCGAGCGCGGTCACGACGACGGTGTCGAACTTCGATCCCGCCAGCGCCTTGATCTTGCCAAGCGCGTAATCCAAATCCATCGCTGACTGATACGGGCGGTTCGTCGTCATCGCGTCGAGCGTGTCGGCGACGCCGATGATGCGCGCCATCATCGGGATTTGCGGACCATTCAAGCCGTACGGGTAGCCGCGGCCGTCCATGTGCTCGTGGTGAAGCTCGATCCCCGGCAGCATTTCTTTCAGCTGCGAAACCGGACGCATGATGTTTGCGCCTTTCACGGTGTGCTGCTTCATCAGCGCAAATTCTTCAGGCGTGAGCGCACCGGGCTTCTTCAGCACGCGATCTTCGACACCGATCTTACCGACGTCGTGGAGCAGCGCCGAAATGCGGAGGGTTTCGATCTCCGGGTCTGTCAGGCCAAGCTCGCGCGCGATGAGCGTCGAATACTTTGCGACGCGGCCCGAGTGACCGCGCGTATATGGATCCTTTTCGTCGATCGCGGCCGCCAGCATTCGGATCGAGCCGAGGAACAGCTCGCGATTGACTTCGGCCGATTCCTTCAACTTCTCGATGTACTCTTCGATGTCGCCGGCCATCTTGTTGAAGTTTTCGGCGAGCTCGCTGATTTCCGAAGCGCCGCGCACCGCTGAGCGCTGATGGAATTCACCGCGGCTGATGGCACGAGTGGATCCCGCGAGGCCGCGAATCGGGGTGCTGATGCCTACCGCGAAGAAATATCCGAGCAAGAGCGCCGCCAACGTCACGAGGGTGACGAACGCCAGCGCCTGGCGGTTCAATTCGTTCACGCCGGCATCGGCGCGAGCTTGCTTCAAGCTACGTTCGGCGACGACGGCCCAGTTCGCATCGGGGAAAGTGCTGTACGTGCCGATCATCTCGATGCTGCGATTTTTTTGCACCTGCATGTAGCGGATCGTCGCCGTCGTTCGCAAATCCTTCGGCAGGTTCACGACTTGCTCGACGATGCGCGACGCGTCGCCACCGCTAGCGTCGGCGCCAGGAACGAAATTTTTCGTATCGGGGTGGGCCACGATGTGGCCGGCATGGTCGATGACGAAGACGGCGCGCCCGCGCACGCTGTCGTCTTGTAACAAGCGCAGAATCGGTTGCAGCGACACGACCGCTGCCAACATTCCCGTGAAGTGATCGTCGAGGTCTTTCAGCGGCACCGCGATGACGAACGCAGGCCGGTTATCCGGAGCAAGCGCCAATGGATCGCTGCGAAAAGGCAGCGACTGCGTCGATGCTTGAAATGCGCGCTGCAAAGCCCGCGCGACGAATGGATCCTGGTCGGCTCGGAAATTTCCCTGCGACGCGACCGTGCCTTTTCCGGTCTTTCCCACTGCGGTCAGATACAGAAACGTGTCTCGATTTTCGTCGGTGAAATTTTCGAGCAGGCGCGTCACCTTCGGTTCGTTGACGGCGCTTTCGACATCGTCGCTCAGCCCCATCAGCGCCATGATCTGGCGCTCGCTGACGAGCTGCTGCGTCAGGTTCGACTGGAACAACTCAATTTCGCGCGCCAGAGAGCGCGTCAAGTCCGCCTGCTGGACAAGTTCGGTATTGATGAGCTTTTCCTGGCTCAGCTCCAGCACTTGGCGGTGATAGAGCAAGATCGGCACCGTGCTGACGAGCAACATCGAGCCCAGCACAAGCCACAAGATGCGGACGCGGCCGGCGCGAAGACGTTGCCATCGGGATGCGTTCAGAGCAGACATATGCCTGCTATAAGTCTAGAGATTCGCGGCGAGCGTATCGCCCGTACAGAGGTACAGGCGATGCGGATGTGCAACTGGACCGGACGTACCAGAGTGGAACGAAAGCGCAGCGGCGACCTGGCTAACACCTTTTGTATCAGTCACCTGTGGCGATGGCGGATTTTCGGACTTGCGCGGCGTTAAGGCGATTTTCGCTGCTATTCCTTCTTCTGAGGCCGCTCCATGATCTCGCGAATCGCGGCGCGCGGATTCTGGTCACCGCGCAGGATGGCTTCGACTTGCGTCGTGATGGGGAGCTCGACTTTGTGCTCGCGCGCCAGGGCGAGCAAGGGCTTCGCGGTATCGACGCCTTCCGCGACCCCGTTGAATCCGGTCAGGATTTCGTTCAACGGGCGGCCCTTGGTCAGTTCCATGCCGACGTGCCGATTTCGACTCAGCGCGCCGTTGCAGGTCAGGACCAAATCGCCGAGGCCGGCGAGGCCGCTGAGGGTCTCTGAGCGCGCGCCTACTGCTGCCGCGAGACGCGACATCTCGGCCAGGCCTCGCGTAATGAGAGCCGCCAGCGTGTTCGCGCCCAGGCCGAGTCCCTGGCAGGTTCCGGCCGCTATGGCGATCACGTTTTTCATCGCTGCGGCAAGTTCGACGCCGAGGACATCGTCGTTGGTATACAGGCGGAAATTCGGTGCGGCAAATTGCTCCTGCAAATCGTTGGCGAGGGCGGGGTCGGCTGAGGCGATGACTACAGCCGTCGGCGAGCCTTTGGCGACTTCGAGCGCGAACGACGGGCCTGAAAGCACGGCGACACGAGCGGCGGGCATCGTGCTCGCGATCACCTCGCTCATGCGCGCGTGAGTCGCCGGCTCCAAGCCTTTCGTCGCGCTCACGATGACCGCGTCGGCAGCAATCGCATCGGCCGCCGCGGAATAGACCTTGCGCGCGTGCGCAGAAGGCATTGCGCCAATGACAATCGAGGCGCCGCGCAACGCTTCGACCATCGAATGCGTGATGCGAATCGCAGCCGGCACATTTACCTGTGGCAAATATTTTCGATTTTCTTTGGAACGCGAAATCGATTGCGCATGGTTGGCATCGCGCGACCATAGGAAGATTTCGTGCGGCCGCGTAGCGCGCGACAGGACGATCGCCAGCGCGGTTCCCCAGCCTCCCGCTCCCAAGATGCCGATGCGGCTCACTCGGCGTCCCTGTCTTTCGATTCCTTGCTGAACGCGAATTTCGGCTCGCGCCCTTCCACCAAACGCTGGATGTTTCCGTCGTGCTTATAAACGACGAGCATTGCCGCCGCGAACGCGCCGATGGTGACGGACGGCGGCGGCGCAAGGTGCGGAGCCCATAGTAAATAAATCAGCAGCGGCATCGAAGCAGCCGCGGCCACCGAGCCCAGCGATACATAGCGAGAGAAAATCACCACAAGCAGGAAAATTCCGATCGCCCCCAGCGCCGCGGGCCAGCACAGCGCCAGGAACATTCCCGCGGCGGTCGCGACTCCTTTGCCGCCGCGAAATTTCAGCCAGACAGGGAAGCAATGACCGACCAGTGCGGCGACTCCCGTCGCGGTCATCCACGTTGCGCTGTAGTTGGTGAAATGCGCGGCCAGCCAAACCGCCGCGGCGCCTTTCAGTCCGTCGAGAATAAGCGTCAGCACGCCAGGGATCGGCCCGACGACGCGCGTCACGTTGGTGGCGCCGATATTTCCGCTGCCCGCCGCGCGAATGTCGCCGCCGCCGAACAGGCGCGTCAGCAAAATGCCAAATGGAATCGAGCCCAGCAGATAGCCGGCAAGCGGTAGCCACAGCAGGCTGAGGGAAACGTCGCGCATGCGTGCTTCAGTCCTTGGATACGAACGGAAACGACTGCAGCGTAGTGTACTCCGCACCTGAGGGTTTCAGTTTGCTCTCAATAAGGTGCAATTCGCTGGTATGCAACACTCCGAAATCGCGGGTCGCGTGCTTTTCGATGGCGGCACGCAGCTCTGGTGCGATCCCTGGCGGGTCGAGTCGCGCCAACGTGAGGTGCGGAGTGAATGCGTGATCTTCGGCGGGGAAGCCGAGAGTTGCGATTTGCTGATCGACGGCCTGGGCTAGCGGAGCGAGATTTTGGGATGCGTCCATGCCGCCCCAAATGACACGCGGCCGTTTCGCACTTGGAAAAAAGCCGATGTTGCTGAAGTGCAGGCGGACTTCCTGAGGCGATCGTACTGATGTGAGGGCTGCGCGAATCGAATCGAGCTTCGCCGGATCGGTTTGGCCGATGAATTTTAGCGTGACATGCAGATTCTCAGGCCGCACCCATTTCGGCTTCTTCGGCGAAGCCTTAGCATCGAGCCGGCGCAGATCATCGATCAGCGCGGCGTAGTCACTTCGGATGGAATCGGGAATCCGCAGCGCGACGAACAGGCGCACACGTTAAACCTTCTTCGCTGCCGACTTCGCGCCGTTCGCGCCCTTGTTTCCGCCATTGTAGAGGAAATGGATGCGCACCATATCCAGCGCCGTCTGCGACGCCTGCCAACGGATGTTCTCGCGTTCGCCGGGGAAACGCACGCCGCGTTCTTTCACTCCGCCCGCGTACGAAATCGCAACGTGTACCGTGCCGACAGGCTTTTCTTCCGTGCCGCCGCCGGGACCTGCGATCCCGGTGATGCCAACTCCAATCGTGCTGCCAACGCGCCGACGAATTCCTTCGGCCAGCGCCACGGCAACTTCGGAGCTCACCGCGCCTTTGCTCAAGATCATTTCGGGCGGCACATCCGCCCAGGTGGATTTCAATTCGTTGCTGTAACACACCACCCCGCCGAGAAAATACGACGAGCTTCCCGCGATGCTCGTGAGGCGTTGNGCCANCAATCCGCCGGTGCAGCTTTCGGCGGCGGAAATCGTCGCGCCATTCGCGGTCAATTCGTGTGCCACGACTTCTTCCAGCGATCGGCCGTCTTCGCTGTAGATCCGGTCGGTCAGCGCAATCTCGAAGCTCTGCACAATTTCATCGAGAGTTTTCTTGGCGTGCGCGGCGTCGGTGGTCCACATGCGCAGATGAATCTGAATTTCCCCCGGTGCGGCAAGAATCGTGGTCGTCACATCGGCGTAGCGCGAATAAATCGGAAGAATGCGCTGCTCTACGTGCGATTCGCCAAGCCCTGTCACGCGCAACTGCCGCTGAAACAAGCGGACGCCGGAACTGCGCCGCTCGAGCCGCGGCATCACTTGCTCGCGAAACAGCGGCTTCAGCTCGCGCGGCGGCCCCGGCAAGAGCGCGATGAAATGTCCCGAATCTTCGATCCACAATCCCGGAGCGGTGCCGCGCGGATTTTCCAGCACCTCCGCGCCTTCCGGCACCATCGCCTGCCGGATATTCAGCTCCGGCATCTCGCGGCNNAGAGCGCGAAAGCGCCCTTGAATGTACTGCACGATCTTGTCGTCGCGCTGCAGGCGACGTCCCAGCAGATCGGCGACGGTCTCGCGCGTCAGATCGTCCTGTGTAGGACCGAGTCCGCCCGACGAAATAATCAGCTCGACGCGGCCGAGCGCCTCACGAAACACTTCGCGCAGCAGCGTCTCGTTATCGCCGACGATCGTCTTGCGCACGACTTCGATGCCGATGCTGTTCAGTTCTTCGGTGAGATAGAGCGAATTCGTATCAAGCCGGTCCGGCGTGAGCAGTTCCGAACCGACCGCGATGATCTCTGCTTTCATCGTGTGATTATCCGAAAAGTGGCAGTCCGCGGACGTCCCAATCCAAAGTAAAGAGCGCAGAGTTGGTGGTCAAAATGGCCCGCCCCGAAGGAAGCAGCGCCATCCCGACCAATCCCGAGCCGCTCAAGATCACTTCGGCTTTCGAGTCCGGTGTGATGCGCACGATACCGCGCCACCCCGCGTGCGACGCCGCAACGTACAAATTTCCGTCGCGATCGAAGGCCAGTCCTTGCGGCCGACCGAGCCCGCGATAGTACGACGTAACCTCGCCGCCCTGCGTGATGCGATAGACGCGTTCGTAGCTCGAGGTCGTCGGTCCCGTCACAAACAAATCGCCGCTCGGATGAAACGCCAGATGATACGCGGCGACCGATGGTTCCAACGTAGCGAAAACAAAAACTTCGCGGCTCGGGCTGATTTTGAAAATCGTGCCGCTGCGATCGCCGACGAACAAATTGCCGTCGCCGTCGAACGCGATGCCCGTCGCGATACCCATGCCTTCAATCCATTTTTCCGCGCGGCCATCGGGCGTGATCTTGTGAATCGTGCCGTCGTTACGGCACGACACATACAAATTGCTCCAGCGATCGAGAGCCAATCCCGACGGATTGACGAGCGTCGTCACAAACGGCTTCACGTTGTAGTTCGCCGTGACTTTGTACAGCGAAACCGGAACAGGCTCGCCGCGCGGCCCGCTGAACGTCACGTAAATATTGCCTTCCAGGTCGACGGCCGGATTCCCAATCGGATGCAAATTGTCGGCGATCTGCAATCCGATCGACACCGGATGCGGCGCGCTCTCGCCATTTCCATTGGCGACGCGCACCGTGCCGTCGCTCGCGCCGTCGGGCACGCGCACGATCACGCGATTCTCGGTGACCAGCATCAGACCCGCGTCGGCCTCGCCAAAGTGCACGGAAGGCCGCGGACCTACTCGCGGCGCAAGGCCGCTGCCGCGGATGACCATCTCGCCGCCGGGAATCGCCGCCGTCGGGCTTACCACCTCAATGCGCGGCACGCCGTTTTTTTCCGTGGAAGACCCAAATCCAAATTTCATAGCAAATCGATCAGCTTAAAATGTAACGCGAAGCGCAGCAGAATCGCCGCGTACACGCCTGCCGCCCAGTCATCCGCCATGATGCCCCAGCCGCCGGGAAGCATTTCGAGGCGCCGCAGCGGGTACGGCTTCCAGATGTCGAAAATCCGGAAAAACAAAAATCCAAACAGGAGATATTTCCAATTCACCAGGCTGAGCGCGGTGAAAATTGCGAACGTCGACAAATCCATGTGCGAATGCAGATTCGGCAGCGCGATCGGAATCAGCGGCAGCACCAGCGTCAAATGCTGGCCCGCGACTTCATCGATCACAACCCACTGCGGATCTTTGATGCCTGAGTAAGCCGCAGCGGTTCCTGAGGCCCAGACCCCGATCGCACCGAGCACGATCAGCAGCGCGAACGCGCAAAAAATCGGCAGCATCAGCAGCGTGTTGTGAATGTCGCTGCCGGGCACGAGGAAGTGCTTGTCCATGAAGCGCGCATCCGACAAAACGTGGAATGGCGACAATCCCGCGAGCGACGTCGGCCGCAAAAAGAAAATCGCGCAGAGCACGATCGTCGCAACGCCCACCAGCGAACCCAAGGTACCGGGAGCTTTGCCCAGGTAGCCGACTCCGCCGGCCGTCGCAATCGCATACGCCAGCTTCGGTTTTCCATCGGAGCCCGAACCAGCTGGACCTCGCCCCGTAGTCGTCGATTCAGTTGATGGTGTCATCGGGATTTGCCACTTCGTTGTGCTCGTCTTCGCTCTCGGCAAAGAGCGGTTCCGATACGACGTACTTTTCCGCTGCCCAGTTTCCGAGGTCCCGTAGACGGCAACGCTCGCTGCAGAACGGAAACTCAGCGTTTGTCTCGGAATCGTTCGGCGTCTTGCAAATCGGACACGGACGTCGCATGGAAGTCCAATACTACCCCAAGACGCGCAGCGCTGCCCCTGTGGAGATGCGGGTGAGAGTTTCGGCGGGCGGGATCGCCTGGCGCTGGCCGGCAGCGATTTCACGCACGGAGGGACGCGGCAGAATTTCGACGACGCGACCGATCAGGTCGTAGGCATCGGTCTTTTCGATTTCGACGCGCGCTGCGTCGCCGGCAATCGCGGCTGTGCCGCTGCCGTCCGGCAATTCGATGTCGGTGAGATAAATTTTGCCGTCGATGTCGGGCGCCATTCCGGCGAGCCGCGCTTCCCACACCAGCGGATTGTCTTTCGACGGGCCTTCGATCAGCGCCGTTTCCGTGCGGCCTTTGAACGCGCGCAAGTTTTCGCGCGAGATCTTTTTCTGGATCGCCATCAGCTTGTCGCGTCGGGCCACCGTGACCTCGGGATCGACCTTCGCGTCGAGCCCGAAGCTCGCTGCGTTGTCGACATCCGAATACTCAAACACGCCCATCCAGTCGAGCTTCGCCGCTCGCACGAAGTCGCAAAGCTCCTCGAAATCGGCTTCCGTCTCGCCAGGGAACCCGGCGATGAATGAAGTGCGCAGCGTGACGCCAGGAATCGTCGTGCGAATGCGCTCCAGCAATTTCAAAAACGCGTCGCCATGCGAACCGCGCTTCATGCGCGCCAGCACGTTGCGGCTTGCGTGTTGCAGCGGCATATCCATATATTTCACGAGCCGAGGATGCGCCGCGATCGTATCCAGCAATTTCTGCGTCACGCGGTTTGGATACGCGTACAAAAAGCGCACCCACATCAATTCTTCGACACCGGCCAGCCTTTCCAGCAACTGTGCCAAGCCGTCGCGCAATCCGAGATCTTCGCCGTATGAAGTCGTATCCTGCCCGATCAAGGTAATTTCGCGCGCACCGCCCGCCGCAAGATTCTCTGCTTCGCGCACCACCGACTCGAATCTCCGGCTGCGAAACTTGCCACGCAATTGCGGTATGATGCAGAAGCTGCACGGATGATCGCAGCCTTCCGCAATCTTGATGTAAGCGGCGTGGCGCGGCGTCGTCACAACGCGCGGCGTCAAATCGTGATACAGAAACGCCGGCGGCTCTGCCGGCAAAATCCGCAAATCGCCCTCGACCGCTTCAATGATTCGCTCGACTTCGCCGGTCCCGACAACCGCATCGACTTCCGGCACCTGGTCCAGAATCTGATCGCGATACCGCTCCACTAAACATCCCGCCACGATCAACTTTTTCGCCGCGCCGAATTTCTTGTGCTCGGCCATCTCCAGAATCGCGTCGACCGATTCTTTTTGCGCAGGCTCGATGAAGCTGCACGTATTGACCACCAAAATCTCAGCCTCATTCGCACGCGCAGTCAGCTCATAGCCTTCACGCGCAAGAATGCCCATCATCACCTCGCTGTCCACGAGGTTCTTCGGGCATCCCAGGCTGACAAATCCGACTTTTGTATTCGGTTTCAAAGCTTCAGAGTCCGCATCCACAGCGGGAAATCTGCCCATTCCCGCAAACCTCAACTATAGCATGTGGCATCCTACTGCAGATTCTAGGGGATCAACGAGGCGGGGAACGGCAGGCGAAGGCGGCGCTACTTTGCAGTCGCTCGAATCTGCGCAAGCAAGCCGCGCAGACGTGTCGTATCGCAAGCCGCGCCGCCAAATCGCGCCTGCGCGTAAATCTGCGTGAACTCGCGCACTGCCGGCGCGAGTCTCGGCTCGCTCACGGCTCCGGCAAACTCCAGCGCGGTCTGCGATTCCTTCCGCGTGAATCCTCGTTTCGCCAGGGCGCGCAACAATTCTGCGTATAATCGCGACGCAAGCTGCGGATTTGCCGATCCGCTCGATGGTCGCCGCAGCTGCAAAAAAAACCGAATCTTTCTCGCGACAAATCGCAACACGTCGTAACGCAGCAACACGAGCAGAATCGCAAGCGCGAGCGGCAGCGCGAACGTGATATCTCCGCTGCGATCGAGCCACGACCTCAATTTGTGCTTCCCGCGCGTTTCCTGCTTCGTGAACCAATTGCGCACCGCTTCGGTCCAGTTGCGCGTGCTGCGCTGCATGTTCTGCGCCATCTGCACCTGGTGCGCGAAGTCGTAATTGATCACCCACTCGTTCCAGTTCAACTCCATCCAATCGATATACAGTCCGAGCCGTGAAAAAAATCCAGCTTGTTCGTTCGACGCGGGTGTCGGATCGAACGTGACCCAGCCCGTGCCCGGAAAATATGCCTCGACCCAGCTGTGTGCGTCGCTCGCGCGCACGATGTAGTCGCCGCCGAGGTCGTTGTATTCGCCCGGCAGGAATCCGTTAACCTCGCGCGACGGAAGTCCGATCGCGCGCAGCATGATCGCCATCGCCGACGCGAAATACTCGCAATGCCCGGCTCGCGTCTTGAACAGAAATGTCGCGAGCGGGTCTTTATCCACGTTGCCGGTCAGATCGAGCGTGTAAGTAAATCGCGTTCGCAGATAATTTTCGATCGTGACGGCTTTGTCGTAAGGATTCGTCGCACGCGCGATCACGCTCTGCGTAAAAGGAAGAATGCGCTTGTCGAGTCGCGGCAATTGCAGGTACGTATCGCGAATGTCTGCCGGATAGTCGGTAGACGCGGCGCGAAGCTTCGCCGGCTCGATCGTGGGCAATCGCGATATGCCGAAATAGCGGACAGGCGCGTAGTTGCGGAATGGATTGAATAGCGAACCGGTGAAATCGCGAAACACGTAGGTACGCCGGACATTGTTGACCGCGGTCGGATTTTCCCCGTTGAATCCGCCGACCAGCGAGACTGCGTTCGACGGCAAGAAAACCGCATCGGTGGCCATCGGCTGGACGAGCGCCTCGTAGTCCAGCTCCATCGAAGGGCCTTTGAGATTCTGCTCGGGGTCGGCAACGTTGATCGCGCCCATCAGGTTGGGCGACAGCGTGACCGGCTGGCGATGATTCGGCGTTGACCATCGCTTTCCGTCAAACGTGGTAAGCGCGATGCCGCGCCAGCGCAGTCGCGCGTAAGGGACAGGCGCGCCGGTTTTCACGCGCATCACGACGGCTGGATTCTTTTTGATTTCGCCGATCTGGCCGAGCTCGACGTTATCGGTAAATCCACTCATCAGCGAAGGTTGCATGCTCGTCCGGCCAAGGTAGCCGGCGCTGAATCGCGGGAAGAAGAAAAACAGTGTTCCGCCAATCAGGATCGCGCCGACAGCTACGCTGATTGCTGCGAAGGTCAGCGCACGCGCGAGTCGCTTTTCCTGTGCCGGATGCACGATCGCTGTGGTTGTCGCTCCGCGACCGCCGCGGCGCAGCTCCATGCCGACGAATGTGGCGACGGCGAAGAGCAGGAAAATGAAAAACATCACGAGGAAGAATGTGTCGATCGTCAGGATGGCGGCGGCAAGAATTCCGGCGAACGCGAGGATCGAGAGAAAAAACGCATCGCGATCGGTGGTTGCGCTGTACAGGCGCACCAGCATGACGAAGAGCAGGAAGTGAATGGCGCCGAGGAGCGCGGCATAGAGCGCAGGATTCGCGGAATTGGAGACGTACGCGCGCGAGAAAATCAGCACGTCGAGCGGGAAAATGACGAGGTAGCCGAGCACGAGCCCCGTCGCCGTGCGGTGCGAGAGTTCGGTTGGTTCGTGGCGCCACCACCGGTAAGCCTTGAAGGCCATTCCCAGCACGGCGAGCATGCTGGCGAATGGATCGATTTTGCCCGTGGCGATCAGTGTCGCGATCGAACTGGCGATGAGCAGGAGCAGCGCGCCATGGAAAAAGCGCTCGGCCGGGAGCGGAGAAACCTGCAGGGAGGGCGATGTAGCGGAGGAGGCCATGGAGAGGTTCTATTTTAGCATTCCGGGTTCGGCGCCTTGGGGGGGCCGCTAGGCGCGATTCGGAAGCGTCAATGCTGGATTCGCCGCTACCGGCGCTGGCTGCGGGGTTCGGCCTTGTCCGTATGGGAGGCTGCCGATTGGCCGATTTTTCGCGTCAAGTTCGAGACGGCGACTTTCGAGCGGGAGACGAGATCGGCGAGCAGTACGGCCTTTGCACCGGAGACGCGCGGCAGCTTTTCCACGGCCAGTCGAAACGGCCGCAGGCGGATCGCGCGATAGGTCACGGTATGTCGCGCGCTGCGGAGTTCTTCCAGTTTTGCCCTCGTTCCGTTGTCTCTGAGTACGTTGAGGCTCTTCAAAAATTCCGCGAGTTCGCGGGGAGCATCGCGCTGCACAGCGATCATCGGGAAATGCCACATCTTTGAGATGAGCGGCCGGACTTCGTCTCGCGTGACATGAGCGCGATCGGTTTCGGGCGGAGGGAGCAGCAGTGTTCGCCCTTGCTTGTCGATGAAAACCGCTGCGGCAAGCTCGACTTCTTCGGTCGCGCGCTTCTTGCGCTTCTCGGGAATGACCTCGGTGAGGCCGAGTTGCCGCGCGCGACAGAATTCCGCGACGGGGCAGAGCAGGCATTGCGGCGATTTCGGCGTGCAGATCATCGCGCCGAGTTCCATCATGGCTTGGTTCCAATCCCTCGGAGCGTCTGGAGCCAACAGCGCATCGGCAGCCGCTTGCAACGCTTGCCAGCGTGCGCCTTCGCGTAAATCACCGTGAACCGCGCCCAGGCGCGCGATCACGCGAGCGACATTGCCGTCGAGCACGGCGTGCCGCTCGCCGAACGCGATGCTGAGAATCGCCGCGGCTGTATAGCTGCCGATGCCGGGGAGCGCGAGTGTGTGTTCCGCCGAGCGTGGGAATTCGCCGCCGTGCTTCGCGACGATTTCTTTCGCGGCGCTTTGCAAATTTCGAGCGCGGCTGTAGTAGCCGAGTCCCGCCCACAGACGTAGCACTTCGGCCTCGGGTGCGGCGGCCAACGCTCGAATCGTTGGAAAGTGTTCAAGAAATCGCTCGTAGAACGGAATCACCGCGGCCACGCGCGTCTGTTGCAGCATGATCTCCGAAAGCCAGATGCGATACGGATCCTTGTTGCGCCGCCACGGAAGATCTCGCTGAAATTTGTGGAACCACTCCAGAAGATGCTCACGCAGTGCCGCAATTTGGCGCGCGTTGACGTCCGCGAGAATTGCGTCTGATCCGTGATCGTTCTGCGATCGCGACGAACGAGTGCGGGCGCGTTTCGACTCGGAAGTCGCGGCGGTTTGTCTTGCTCGGGCCATGCGAGCGACATTTTCGCACAGTCGCGAGTCGTGGATTACGAACCGGCGATTTCCGGTTGCAGGTCGTCGAGGAAGACGACGTAGGACGAGTGCCAGAGCGATGCGGGGATGGTGCCGCGCGGCTGGCTGGTGACGATCACTTTGAACAGGCCGGGGGAAGCCGCGAGATTGCTGAGCAGCGCGTGGTCCGGGTCAGCGGGGAGCGGAGCGGCCAGCGCCAGATGCTTCAGGATCGTGAAGATGTTTTCTTCGGCGGCGGTTAGAGATGTTTCCAATGCCGCGCTGCGAAATTGGAGTTGCGCGTTGCGCTCGTAGAAATGCCAGGCGATGCTGGCGCAGAGCGTGACGGCGCGCTCGAAGCGTTCGTGGGCAATCGAAGCGGTGACCGATTTCGGATTGAGGATCGGGTCCGAAACATGCGGATCGAGCACGAGCAGAACGCGGCAGTCGTCTTCGCGCGTGAATTCGCGCACCATCAGCGCTCCCAATCGCGCGGATGCTTTCCAGTGCACGTGGCGCACACTGTCATTCGGCATGTAATCGCGCAGCGCGTACAGGTCGTGGCCGCCGCCCTTGGTGTGGCTTTCGAGGGCGCCTTGGAGCGCGGGGAGAATCTCGAAGAAATCGCGCGACGGTTCGACGGAAGGATAGACGAGCGCTTCGGCACCGAGTTGAACGCGGCGCGCCTTTTGCAGGAATCCAAACGGGAAGCGGGTGACGATGCGGAACATGTCCTGGCGATAGGCGCCGCGGCGGGGAAACGTCATCGGAACGTTTTGCTGGACCTTGTCGCGCTTCGGGAGATACGGAAAATAGACGGGAGTTTCGAGCAGCGGCGCGGTCAGCACGAGCGCCTTTTTGTCTTTCGCGCCTTCGACGCGGAGAGAGAACGATGGCAGCGTCAGTTTTTCGTTCTCAAGCTCGACGCGCGCGCGGACAGTTTGACCCGCGAAAATGTGCTCCGGCAAATCGAGGCGGAGTTCAACGCCACTCAGCGTGATCGAAGACAGAATTCCCGACATCAGGATGATGGCGATGAGGCTCGCGAGAATCAGGAAGAGGAGATTGTTGCCGGTGTTGAGCGCGGCGAGCGCGACGATGATGATGCCGCCGATGTACATCCACCCTTCGCGGGTGATGCGGTACTCCATCTTGTAGCCGATCCAGCGAAGCGGCGTGCGCTTGGCGAGAACGGGAACGAGCGTTACCGCGACCCAAGCGGCGACGAGAAGAGCGCTGAGCGCGGCGGCAACCGACAAGCCGAGATGGCCGACTTCCGCAGCGGCTCCCGAATACAGAGCCAGCATGAGCGCGATTCCGAGCGCGGCGATCGAAATGAAGAATGCGCGGACGCCGGGGCGATCGGCGCGCGCCCAAAGCTGTGAGATGGAATTTGTCAGTTGCACGATTTTTCCGGAGACGAAGGCAGCGCGCGAGTATTACAGGGGAACGCGCACGGACTCGACGATGTCGCGCAAAACGGCTTCGGTCGTCTCGGATTTCTTTTGCAGCGAAGCGTGGCGCGAACTGGCGGCAACGCGATGAGAAAAGACCGATACCGCGAGCAACTTGAAATCGTCGGGGATGCAGTAGTCGCGGCCGTCGAGAAATGCGCGGGCTTGCGCCGCGCGTTGCAGCATGAGCGTGCCGCGCGGAGAGACGCCGAGCGAAAGCTGTTCGGAGTGCCGCGTGCGATGCACGATTTCGAGCGCGTAGTCGTGGAGGCTCGAGTCGACACGAATTTGCGACACCTGGTGCTGCATCGCGAGAACGTCGTGGAGGTCGGCTACGGGTTCGAGCGATTGGACTGGATCTTCGCCGGTGCGCTTGCGCAGGATTTCGCGCTCGGTTTCGTGCGATGGATAGCCCATGCGAATGCGCATCAGAAAGCGGTCGAGCTGCGATTCGGGCAAAGGATACGTGCCGTGATGCTCAATCGGGTTTTGCGTCGCGATGACGAGAAATGGCTGCGGCAGCGGGAGAGTTTTGCCATCGACCGTGACTTGCGCTTCGTTCATCGCTTCGAGCAGCGCGGATTGCGTGCGGGGCGTGGTGCGATTGATTTCGTCGGCGAGGACGACGTTGGCGAAAATCGGTCCCGGGCGATATTCAAATTCGCGGGTGTCGGCGGCGTAGACGCTGACGCCGAGCACGTCGCTGGGGAGTAGGTCGGACGTGAACTGGATGCGGGCGAAGCTGCAATGAAAGGATTTCGCGAGCGCCTGGGCGAGCGTGGTTTTGCCGACGCCGGGGACATCTTCGATGAGCAGATGGCCGCGCGCCAGGAGCGTGATCAGCGAAAGCTGGATCGCTTCTTCCTTGCCGTAGATCGCCTTGGCGATCGAGCGCTGGAGCTGCGTGACGATTTGAGAGGTGACCGCTGTCATGGTTGAAAACCCGGGCCCTTCCTGCTACAACTTATTGACGCCTCGGCTGATACGCGGGTTCCCCAAAATCGCGTTTGGCCGTGAATCGGGCGACTAGCTCAGTTGGTTAGAGCGCTCCCCTCACACGGGAGAGGTCAAAGGTTCAAGTCCTTTGTCGCCCACCATTCCAAAAAAGACTTCTGAGCGAAGTTCACTTGCCTGGTACTGACTGCTGACCTTCCCTAAAGCCCCGCGTATATCCGTTTTTGTCACCGACCTTCATCCCAATCAAGAAGGCCGCCACGAGAGGGACGCCGGTGAAAAACAGCATCAATACCACCACGATCACCCAATGAAGTGAAGAGAACTCAGTCATTCGGAACCTCTTGACCCAGCTGGCTCGTGCTCCAGCCGAGTCGCTTTCAGTGGTCGCCGACCATCGTCTCTTTCGATGGGCTCAACTATTTTCTACGTTTGATACCGGGACGAGCAGAAAACGTTGGATTTCTGTGCTCGACTCGCTATTTGCTTGTGCGGCTGGACGTAAGGACAGGCTGTAACGTGGGCGTTTCTTGAAGAATCGAGACATCGCTCCAGCTCCTCTATTTTCAACTAGATGACTCGCTAAGCGTCTGATCGCCAGGTTACGGGATCCACTGAGTGGCGATTGGTGTTTCTGGGCCGCGGTTGCCGCCGCTGCGGCCGGAGTTGGGGTCGGACCAGGGGCGCCAGTTTTCCTTCTCGAAGAATTGGACAAGGATTTTCTTTGCGTTGGGGCTGCGCGGGGCGCTGCGGAGCGAGGCGATGATTGCCTCCTGTTGTGTGCGGTCGAGGACGCCGTAGATGAAGACGGTGAAGTAGGTGCGGAGGAGCGGGAAGTGGACTCCGAGTTCGCAGAATGCGGCGGGTTTGCCGGGTTGCGAGACGGACGTTGGAATCTGGTGACCGGTGATCGCGGCGGATTCGAGGGCTTTGCACTGGTCGGAGTTTTGGCTGGCGGTGGTGATCGCGTTGATGAAGGCGTAGCAGTAGGCAATGATCAGCCCGCCGATGATCCATGCCGCGATTTTGTGTCCGCGCAATTCGCTTTCCTTTATTTCTCGAACGACAACAGCAATGGACGCACGGTGCAGCGGTACGGTGTCATAGACGCGGACGGCAATTGTTGATTGAGGCGAGCGGCTTTCAATTTCGATCTGGCTACTGTTTCAGAGTTTCGAGCCAGTTGAGGACGGCGGTTTGTAGAGCGATGCGGTGGTCGGCGTAACCGTGGTCGGTTTCCATGTGGATTTCGGTGGCGCGAGTGTCGCCGGCTTTTTGCAGCGCCTCGAAGAGTGCGTGATTGTCGGGAGTGAGGCCGTCATCCGATTCGATGACGAAGACCGGACGCGATTTCAGATCGCCAGCCCAGCCGACGTAATCCCACTTCGCAGCATTCTGTTTCGCTTCATTGAGCATGCCTTCGGGTGTGGATCCTGCGAGGCGAGGAGCGGCGTCGTGAAAACTTTTTGCGCGGGCTGGGCTGTCGGGGCGCGCGGCGGACGGGCCTAGGTTCCAGGCAGAAATCGCGGCCATTCCGAGGATCGCCTGGTCGTGCGCGGTGGCGTATAGGCCGAGGAAGCCGCCCATGCTGTGACCGACGATGGCGATTTTGGTGGGATCGGTGCGGTATGTTTTGGCGTTCGCGGGGTCGCGGAGAAAAGCGATAGCGGATTGCGTGTCTTCGATGGCGTTGCTGAAGGAGAACTTGCCGTCGCTGCCCCAGGAGCCGCGATAGTGGGGAACGAGCACATTCCAACCGGAGCGGCGGATGGCGTAGGCGAGATCCATATTTTGTTCGTTGCCGGGGAATCCGTGGAGGAGCAGCGCGACGGGATGCGGGCCTGCGCCGGAGGCGAGGTAGAAGACGGCGTTGAGGCGCGTGTTGTGGCTGACGATGTCGGGAGCTTCCATCGCGGCAGGAAAGTCTTTGTCGCGCCGTGTATCGGTGGTGATTGCGGCGGGAGCGTTTTGCGCTCGCGCGGTGAAGGTGAGTGCGAGCAGGAGTGAAGCGGTGGCGACGAGTCGAGTGAGTTTAGTTGGATTCATGGCGCGACATTTTGGCGGATTTTGCCGGCTGATGCATCGGAAATTTTNGCGGCGTTCGGAACGAGTGCCGGTAACGAAGGTGCGGGAGATTTCGTTGCTTGCACACNAGCACGACGCGGATCGCGTTAAGGTAGACTCCTTGGCGAAGTGCGGGCCCTTCGGAGCACAGGCCCTTCGCGGGTCAGGGTAAGCAAGAGTGCCTGTGCCACTTTGTTGTTTGCGAGCATAAGGCGATGGCGAACTTTTTACGGGTAGTTGAGTTTTTGTGTTTGAGCTTGTGGCTCGGGAGCGATGTGTTTCTGAGCTTTGTTGTGGCGCCGGGGGCGTTTCGGGTTTTGGCGAGCCGCGATCAGGCCGGGGCGATGGTTGGGTTTGCGCTCGGGTGGATGCACATGATCGGGGTGATCTGCGGAATTGTGTTTTTGGTATCGCGATTTTTGCGGACTCGGAATTTTGCGACGCTGGTGGCGCCGGCGACGTTGTGTGTGGCGCTGATGATTGTCTTGACGGTGGTGTCGCAGCATGCGGTCAGCCCGCGGATGGCCGAACTGCGGGTGCAGATGGGTTCGATTGAGGCGACGGCGGCCGGGAATCCGCTGCTGGCGGAGTTTCAGAAGTTGCACCGGCGCTCGGTGTTTCTGGAGAGCGGGGTGTTGCTGGCGGGGATTGCGGCGATCTTCTGGTTGGTGCGCGAGGGCGGGTAGAGTCGCGCATAAGGCGTCCTACCTCCCCCTCCCCACTTTTTCGCAAGAATGTGATTCTAAAGGGTTTTTCCTGAAATTTCGCTCAAGAATGTGATTCTAAAGGTGTTAACCGCGGACGTGATCCGCGTGTTCAGCAAGGTGTCCGTAAGTTGCTATAAACAAGCTGGTTGTCGCGGCGTGACTTACGCCCTGAATACGCTTGAAAAAGAAAAAGCGCCGGAGATGGNCNGGCGCTTAGGCGTTTTTCTATGAGCTTTAAGAATACCAGGATTCGGGAATTTGTCAAGAGCGGTTGNGGCGGATAATTTTTGNTGAGAGCGGATCGGTTGAGATTCTTTAGCCATCCTGTGGAGTCACTCTCGATGGCGGCATAACTGAGGCGTACGGAGCGAAAAGGCCCGCGATCTGGGAAACGATCGCGGCTACAGGGTGTTTAACATTTGAGGTCGTCGACTATTTCGGAGATGGTCTTGGTTTTCCATGAGCGAGCGAAATTCTCGACGGAAGTGAAGGAGCGCGGGCGCATTTTGTCGATATAGAGGGTGCCGTGAAGGTGATCGATTTCGTGCTGGAGGATGCGGGCGTACCAGCCGGCGGCGAGGACAGATTTTTCTTCGCCGTGTTCGTTCCAGTAGGTGACGCGAACTTGTCGAGATCTGGGCACGAGAGCGGAAAAACCGGAGAGGCTGAGGCAGCCTTCGAAGAATTGGGCGGTGTCGTCGCCGACGATTTCGATTTTAGGGTTGATGATGACGTGGAACGGCACGGGCGTGCGTTCTTTTTCTGATAGCTCGGCGGGTGGAATTGCTTTCAAGAAGTCTTCGCGGTCTTCAATCACGGCTAATTGCAAGGGCAAGCCAACCTGAGGGGCTGCGAGGCCGACTCCGGGGGCGTCGTACATCGTTTCGCGCATGTCGTCGACGAGGCGGGCTATTTCGTCGCTGGTGACTTCTTGGCGGGTTAGGGGTCTGGCTTGAGTTCTTAAGACGGCTTCGCCGACTTGGACGATTTTCAGGCGCATAGGCGAGACGATAGCACGTCAATTTGATTGGTGGCGTGGCAGCGTCTGAGATCCTTCGCTTCGCTCGGGATGACAAGCTGGGAAAACCCGCTGACAAGTTGGGAGGAAGTTGCTGGCCTTACAACTCGCAGACAAATCCGGTGTTCGACGTTGAAGCGTGGGTGGGGTCGGATTTAAACCCCGCGATCTGGGAAACGATCGCGGCTACAGGGTGGTTGTCGTTGTGTTGTGGGCTGGGCTTGATCTAGACCCGCACCCTCTAAACGCTGAGGGTGCGGCATCCAAATTCCATCTCGATTCGAACAGTTTCCTGCGCGATTTGAGCGGACGATTATGATGCAGCGCGATCGATTAGTTTTTCTGTGGTGGCTCGGTTAGAGGGAGGTCGACGGTGATGGGGGGGTGGTCGGAGATGCGGTCGGTGGGGGCGGCGTTTAGTTCTTGCATGGTTGTGGGATAGGTCGGCGCGAATTTCATCGGTTGGCGCGGGTTGCGCGGGTTTGTCGTGAATGGCTTGACGAGGATCCAGTCGAGTTTGAAGCGGCCGACGAAGCCGCCGAAATCGCGGGCGAACGAATAG
>JGI12635J15846_10000588_pt1 | contig 31409 bp, 29 predicted proteins | sample BlaSpr_A8_OM2_M2_FD_15846 | JGI IMG/M metagenome (IMG submission 15846)
AAACTCTGGCGTACGAGCACGCCCGGCGGTTATCACGTCGAATACGGCTACTCGTGCATGGGCTACGAAGTCGCCGGCGGCCTCGGTGCGAAACTCGCGCGGCCGGAGCGTGAAGTGATCGTGATTGTCGGCGATGGCAGCTATCTCATGATGAATAGCGAGCTGGCGACATCGGTAATGCTTGGGGCCAAATTAATTGTGGTTCTGCTCGACAATCGCGGATACGGCTGCATCAACCGCTTGCAGCAGGCATGCGGCGGCGCTCCGTTCAACAACCTCATCGATGATTGCCGTCAGGGTCCCGAAGGCGCGCCCGCGATCGACTTTGCGATGCACGCGCGCTCGCTCGGAGCAACCGCCGAGCACGTAGCGAATATCGATGAACTGGAAGCCGCGATGCAACGCGCACGTGCGTCGACCCGCTCGTATTTGATCAGCATCGACACCGATCCTGCGCGTCCTACCGAAGAAGGCGGCTGGTGGTGGGAAGTCGCGGTGCCGGAAGTCTCATCGCGCGAAGCGGTGCGCTCGGCACGCTCGACCTATGAACACGAAATCACGGCGCGTTCGAAGCGCACGAAGGAATAACCGATGAGCACGTTCGATGTACGGATCGGCATCAATCCGCTGTCATGGATGAACGACGACCTGCCCTCGCTTGGCGGTGAGACACCGCTGAGCGTGGCCCTGACCGAAGGCAGGAAGATCGGCTACGAAGGTTTCGAGCTGGGCAACAAATTCCCGCGCGAACCGGAAGCGTTGAAAACTCTGCTCGCCGGATATGACCTCGCGCTGGTCTCCGGCTGGTATTCCGGACGGCTCGCCGAACGCAGCGCGGAAGACGAGATCGCGGCCGTAGGTCCGCATCTCGACCTGCTTGCGAAAAACGGCGCGACGGTGATGGTCTACGGCGAAGTCTCGGACTCGATCCAGGGTTCGCCGCGGCCGCTGTATCAACGCCCGCGTTTCTTCTCCGATGACCGCTGGAACGAGTACGCGAAACGCCTGAACACCTTCGCCGAATACACGCTTTCGCGTGGCGTTCGTGTCGCCTATCACCATCACATGGGCGCGTATGTGGAGACGCCTGCGGACGTCGATCGCCTGATGAGCCTCACCAACGAAGCCGTCGGCCTGCTCTTCGATGCCGGCCACATCACGTTCGCCGGCGGCGATCCCGTGGTTACGCTGGAGAAGCACATTGCACGTGTTTGCCATGTGCATTGCAAGGACGTGCGGCCAGAAATCATCAAGCTTGCGCGTAACCGGAACTGGAGCTTTCTGGAAGCCGTGATCAACGGCGCGTTCACCGTTCCCGGCGACGGCGCCGTGGACTTTCCATCGATCATCGGTCGATTGAAGAAACAGGGTTATCGCGGCTGGCTGGTGGTCGAAGCAGAACAGGATCCCGTTATTGCAACGAGTTATGCGTATGCCGAGAAAGGTTACAAGACGCTGCGCTCGCTCGTTGAAGAAACGCTTCAGGAGGCAATATGAGCCTGCTAGTCAAAGCATCGCGCGAAGGCCAGACCATCGCGCGCGTCACGCCGGAAACTGCTATGTGGAAACACGTCGGCTTCGCGGCTTACCGGCTGGAAACCGGCGACATCGTGCATGTGCATGAAGCGCAGCGCGAAGTATGCATCGTCGTGTTGTCGGGGACGGTGAGCATAGAAGCGGGCGAACACAGATGGGAGAAACTCGGCTCACGCGACAGCGTGTTCGAGGACACCTCGCCCTACGCCGTGTATCTACCGCCCAAGCTCGCCGCGACCGTTCGCGCGGATCGCGACGCGGAGATTGGCGTAGCGAGCGCGCCCGCTACGGGCAAATATCCGGCGCGGTTGATCGAGCCGTCGCAGATGAAACGCTCAACCCGTGGCAAAGGCGCGAATACGCGATACGTCTGCGATATTCTTCCGCAAACCGAACCCGCCGAGGGCTTGCTGGTAGTCGAAGTGAAGACGCCCGGCGGCCACGCTTCCAGCTACCCTCCGCACAAGCACGACAAGGACAATGTGCCCGTGGAGAGCTCGCTTGAGGAGACTTATTATCATCGGCTGAATCCTCCGCAAGGGTTTGCGTTCCAGCGCGTCTATACCGATGAACGCGATCTCGATGAAACCATGGCCGTGGAAGATCATGATGTCGTCATGGTGCCGCGCGGTTATCACCCGGTCGTGGTGCCGTATGGCTACGACAACTACTACCTGAACGTGATGGCCGGCGACAAACGGACCTGGCATTTCAAGAACGATCCGAAGCACGAATGGATCGTGGAGAGGGACAGCAAGGCCTAAGCGTTCATCCGCCGATAGAGAGCCATTCGTTTCTTAAGCGCTCGTTGGCGGCGAGCGCGTCGGGCGTGTCATCGAAGACAATCGCACCGTGGCCCATTACCGCGATGCGCGTCGCGAGACCAAGCGCGATGGTCATGCGTTGTTCGATCAATAGAATAGTGACGCCGCGTTGCTGCAAGCTCCTCAGACATGCCGCAACCTGCGTCACGACTTGCGGCGCGAGCCCTTCCGTCGGTTCATCGATGATCACGAACGATGGGTCGCCCATCAAGGTCCGGGCAAGCGCGAGCATTTGCTGTTCGCCGCCTGACAACATCCCCGCCTTCACGGTCGCACGTTCTTGCAACACGGGGAAAAGCTGCTCCGCGTCATTGACGGTGAAGCGCGATCCACCCGGCTTCATGCCGAGCAGCAGGTTCTCGCGCACGCTTAACGTCGGGAAAACGTCGCGTTGTTCGGGCACGTAACCGACGCCCATCCGCGCGATCGCGTATGGGCGCTTGCCGATCATCGATACCCCGCGAAAGTTCGCCAAGCCTTCCGCGTGCACAAGTCCCATCAGCGCTTTGGCGAGCGTCGAACGCCCCGAACCGTTGCGTCCCGCCAGCGCAACGATCTCCCCTTCGCCGATGCGCAAACTCACGCCATGCAGCACATGACTCGCGCCATACCATGCGTTCAAGCTGTCGATTTCAAGCAGTATCGTCACGGTGTTTCGCCGAGATAGGCGGCGCGAACCGCAGCGTTCGCCGTGATTTCATCAGGCGTTCCAGTCGCAATCACGCGGCCTTGTACGAGCACTGATATGCGATCGGCGAGCGCGAAAACCGCTTCCATGTCGTGCTCCACGATCAGCAATGTCTTGCCCTGCGTCGTTTCGCGAATCAACGCAAGTGCACGAGCGGCTTCCGCGCGATTCATGCCGGCTGTGGGTTCATCGAGCAGCAGCACGGACGCGCCCGTGGCGAGCGCGAGGCCCAGATCGAGAGCGCGCAATTCCGCATAGCTGAGACTGGTGGCGAGTTCATCGCGGCGCTCCACCAAGCCGATAGCCGCAATTACTCGCCGCGCCTCCTGGTCGTTCACGCCCGAACGGATCCATCGATCCTTCCACGTAGCCGCGCGAGAACCCAGCACTGCGCAACGAACGTTATCGTGGACAGTGAGACCGGTGAACACACTTGTGGTCTGGAAACTGCGTGCAAGACCTTTGCGTCCAAGCCGATGAGCTGGCATCCCCGTAACATCGACTCCGTTCAACGCGATGTGGCCGCTTGTCGGCTGCGTACGTCCCGCGATGAGATCGAACAAGGTCGATTTACCCGCGCCGTTCGGGCCGATCAACGCGTGGCGCTCGCCTTGGCGAATCGTCAGATCGACGCCGCGCAGAATCTCCGTCACGCCAAAACGCTTCGTGATCTGCTTTAGTTCGAGCGCGGGGTTCATCGTGCGCTCCGGGCTTGTCGTGTGAACAGAATTGCGGCTAAGGTGCTTAAGAAAGCGAAACACCATGGAGCGATATGCCGGCCATCGAGCAGGAAGCCTGCGACATGCGCGAGGCCGTCGCCGTGGCTATCGAATTGGAGTGCGTAGACGAGTTCCAGAGCGACGACAGTTGCAAGTGTCCATGCAACGGCGGCGCACATGGCAAACGCTATGCGTAAGAAACCATCACGTGATCGTGCAGCAATAAAACCTGCCAAACCCTTCGGCGCCACAACCACGACCCACACAAAAAACAGCCCAAGGTATGCCACCCAGGCGGGCGACACACTCGCCACCGCCACGCTGAAAAACGTGAGGACAACTGCCCCCAACACAGGCCCGAAGAACGTTGCAGTCCCACCGATCACAGCAGCAATCAGCACGCTCCCTGAACGCGCGAGCCCTACCCCTTCCGCCGATGCCAGCTCCACATTGATCAGCCCAAGCCCGCCCGCCACGCCCGCGAAAAACGCGGCCACGATGACCATCATAAAGCGCACGCGTCGCGGATCGAAGCCGATAGCAGCGGCACGCACGGGGTTATCGCGGACCGCATTCGCCACACGCATGAACGGCGTTCGCGAGAACACGAACATGGCGATACACGCCAGCACGCACCATCCGGCGATCAACGCATAGGCCTGAATCGCAGGCCCGAAGTTCAAGCCTGCAACCACAGGGCCACTCGTACGGTCGATAGAAACGCCGCCCTCGCCCCCGAACCAACCCGGCACGAGCCACACACCCGCCGCCACCAGTTCGCCGATACCGAGCGTGATCATCGCGAATGTGGTGCCCGCGCGGCGCGTTGAAAAGAAGCCAAAGACGACTCCCACGAGCGCCGCAGCTAAACCGCCGATCAAGGGCAACAAGGGCAGCGGCACGGAGTATCGATTGAAGAGTTGCGCAGCGGCGAATGCGCCGAGACCGGCATACACGGCGTGCCCGAACGACAGCAATCCTGTCTCGCCGAGCAGCAGATTGAACGCAAGCGCGAACACGATCATCGTCGCGGTTTGCGCGAGGTAGGCGAGCAGCCAGCTTTCTGAGGTGAAGACCGGCGGCAATGCAAGACCAGCCACAAGTAGCAGCCACGGAAGCGCCTGACGGAAAGCGAAGCGCGGCTTAAACATCGTCGTCGCCACGCTGCCCGAAAAGGCCACGAGGCCGCAGCGCGAGCATCGCGACGAGCAGCACATACGGAAGCACAGGCGCGATCTGCGCGACGCTCAACGAGGCCCACGCAGGCGGCAACACAGCGCCTGCAAATCCGGCGATGCTGCCGAGCGACAACGTAGTCCCGACCGCAAACGTCTGCACGCAGCCGATCAGAAGCGATGCCGCCAGCGCCCCGCCCACCGACCCGAGCCCACCCACGACCACGACGACAAACACGATCGGCCCGATGTTCTCGGCCATCGAAGGTTCGATCACGAACAGCGGCGCACCGATCACGCCGGCCAGCGCGGCGAGGGCCGTGCCGGTTGAAAACACCAACGTAAATACGCGCGGCACGTTGTGACCAAGCGTCTCGACAGTTGCCGCATGGGTGAGCGCGGCGCGTACGACGAGTCCGATTCGCGACACTCGCAGCACCACGTACAAAACCAGCAACATCGCCAGCGACACACCCATCATGAACGCGCGATAGCGAGGAAAAGCCGCGCCATAAAGCGTGAACAACGGGCCATCGAGAGAGGAAGGAACAACAGCGTTGAGTGGCGCAAGGCCCCAGACCAGCTTCACCGCTTCAGCAATCAGATAAGCCGCGCCGAACGTCAGCAAAAGCTCGGCGAGCGCACCGCGCGTTTCAATCCGGCGCAACAGCAAACGCTCGAACAAGCCACCCAGTGCGCCGACCAATAGCGGCGAGACGATCAACGCAAACCAGAAGCCCCCATGCGCCGCGAGCGCGTAACCCACATACGCGCCGAGCATATAAAAACTCGCATGCGCGAAGTTGAGCACGCCCATCATGCTGAAAATCAGCGTCAGTCCCGCTGACAGCATGAACAACAGCAACCCGACGCTCACTCCATTCAGAAGGTTGATCGCGAACCACTGAACGAACGAGGTCACGTTGCGCGAACCTACCCTGCAACAACGGTAACGAGCGGCTTGAGCGCCGCGACCAGCGCTTCCGGCAAAGGAGCCGGACGACGGGTGTCGCGATCGACATAGACGTGAACAAAATGCCCTTGCGCCGCGGGTTGCTCCGATCCCGCGCTGAAGATGCCCACCTCATAACGCACGCTCGTTGTACCGAGCCGCGTCACGCGCAAACCGGCGTCGATACGCTCAGGAAACGCCAGCGAAGCAAAGTAGCTGCAATGCGTCTCGACCACGAGTCCGATCGTCTTGCCGGCCTCCAGATCGAGCGCGCCGTGCCGGATCAGATACTCGTTCACGACCGTATCGAAGTAGCTGTAATACACCACGTTGTTCACGTGGCCGTAGAGATCGTTATCGGACCAGCGCGTATTGATCGACAGGAAATGCGGATAATCCGCGCGCGTCGTGGGAACCGGCTTGCTCATGGATCAGAACGACTCCTGCAGCATCCGCCGATAATCGTCCGCACTCGCCTCGCGCGGATTGGTCTTGTGGCAGTGATCGGCGAGCGCGCCCTTGATGACCTTGTCGAACATGCTTTCCTCCACGCCCATTTGCGAAAGACGCGTCGGCAGGCCGAGACGCTCGGTCATGTCGTGGACGGCTTGAGCCACATCGGCATCGGCGGCAAGATTCATCACACGGCGCATCCGCGCAAAACGCTTGTCGGCAACCACGCTCGGCGCGCTTTCGTTGAAGCGCAGCACGGCCGGCAGGACGACCGCGTTCAGCGTGCCGTGATGCAGCCCGGTGCGGCCGTTAATGACCAGTCCGCCCAGCGGATGCGACAGCGAATGCACGCAGCCGAGACCCTTCTGGAACGCCATGGCGCCCTGCATCGACGCGCTCATCATGTTCAGGCGCGCATCGCGATCCTGGCCGTCGTGCGTCGCCCGTTCGATATGCGCCCACGCGCGCTCGAGCCCGTCGAGCGCGATGCCATCGGCGGGCGGATTGAATGCCGGCGCGAGAAACGTTTCGATGCAATGCGCGATCGCGTCCATGCCGGTCGCGGCCGTGAGCATGGGCGGCAAGCCCAGCGTCAGCGACGGATCGCAGATAGCCGACTTGGGCAGCAGATGCCACGAGTGGAAGCCGAGCTTGCGGCCGTCGTCGAGAATAATGATTGCTCCGCGCGCCACTTCGCTGCCCGTGCCCGACGTGGTCGGCACGGCGATTAGCGGCGCGGCCTGAGCGGTGATCTTGTTACTGCCGCCTTCGATAGTCGCGTACTCGGTCAGCGTCCCCGGATGGGTCGCCATGATCGCGACGCCCTTCGCCAGATCGATGGACGATCCGCCGCCCACGGCGATCAGGCCGTCGCAGCCTTCACTTTTGTACAGCGCGGCGGCTTTCATCACCATCGCTTCGGTCGGGTTCGACGGGGTTTCATCGAAGATGGGAACAGCGCCCGCATCCAGATTCATCGCCTGGACGGTTTGCGATACCAGCCCCGCGGCCAGGACGCCTTTGTCCGTGATGATCAGCGGCCGCTTGATACCGACGCGCGCGCATTCGCTGTCGAGCATGCCGAGCGCGTCGTAACCGAGGTGGATGTGGGTGACGTAGAAGATGAAGGCCATGACGTGTGTCCGCGGTTAAGTGAGGCGTCCGGCATGTTAGAAGGCCGACGGGGACCGCGTCAATTCATGCTAACGATGACCTTACGCCGTCACTGCCCCGGACGGTCCACATATTCCACTGCCAGACCGCGCCTGCGCATCCATTCGGCCACTGCATGGCCGGTTCCCGCGCGCCACGGCCGGAGTTTCGCCGGCTCGACCAGTCGATATTCGAGCAGTTCCGGCGACAGCGCGATCGTCCCGTTCGCTTTCACGTGATACGCGATGATCAGCTCGTTCTTGCGGATGAATTCGTACACGCCGACCAGTTCCACCGATTCCGCGACGAGCGACGTCTCCTCGAGCACTTCACGGGCGATGCCCGCCTCGGGCGTCTCGCCGTTCTCGAGAAAACCCGTGATCAGCGCGAACATGCCCTCGACCCACGCCGCGTTGCGTGCAAGCAGGATCTTGCCCTCATACTCCACAATCGCCGCGACCACCGGCAGCGGATTGTTCCAGTGCACGAAGCCACACTCCGGGTCTGGACACGCGAGGCGCACGCGCCCGCCTTCGTGGCTGGCATCGACACGTTCGACCAGCTTGTTGGCATCGCGCGGACAGAAATGGTATTCGATCATGGTCTGAGGTTAGGAACTCGAAAAGTCAGTGGACGGCGCAAAGCGCGCGGATCTCGGCGGCGAACTGTTCCACCGTTTCCGGCAGCGTGTCCCACGCACACATCAGCCGGCAGCCGCCCGAACCGATGAACTGATAAAACTTCCAGCCCTTGTTGCGCAGCGCCTGCGCCACCTGCGGCGGCAGCTCGGCGAACACCGCGTTGCCCTGCGGCTTGAACATCACCTTCACGCCCTCTATGCCTTCCAGCCGCTCGGCCATCAATTGCGCCATCGCGTTGGCATGACGCGCGTTGCGCAGCCAGACATCGTTGTTGAGCAGGCCGAGCCAGGGCGCCGAGATAAAACGCATCTTCGATGCAAGCTGCCCCGCCTGCTTCAGCCGATATGCGAAGTCGACGGCCAACGCTTTATCGAAGAAAATCACCGCCTCGCCGACCGGCAAACCGTTCTTCGTGCCGCCGAAACACAACACGTCGACGCCTGCGCGCCACGTGATCTCCGACGGATGCACATTCAGCGAAGCCACCGCGTTCGCAAAACGCGCGCCGTCCATATGCACTTTCAGGTGACGGCGTTTTGCGATCGCCGCGATCGCGCGAATTTCTTCAACGCTGTAGACGGTACCCACTTCCGTGGATTGCGTCAGCGTGACGACCTTGGGCTTCGGGTAGTGAATGTCAGCGCGACGCGTAACGATGGCTTCAATGGCATCCGGCGTGAGCTTTCCATCGACACCCGGCGCGGTCAGCAATTTCGAACCGCCCGAGAAAAATTCAGGACCGCCGCATTCATCGGTTTCGATGTGCGCGAGTTCGTGACAGATCACCGAGTGATAGGACTGGCAGAGCGACGCGAGCGCCAGCGAATTGGCCGCTGTGCCGTTGAAAACGAAGAAGACTTCGCAGTCGGTCTGGAACAGATCACGGATGCGGTCGCATACGCCCTGGGTCCAGGAATCGTCGCCGTAGGCCGGCTCGTGGCCGCTGTTGTTGGCTTCGATCAGCGCGGCGAGCGCTTCGGGGCAGATGCCGGCGTAGTTGTCGGAGGCGAAATGTTGCATGCGATGGGATGGCCAGGGCAANGGTGGGCTTGGCCGTCATTTTAGCGGGTCGTGTGAGAGTGCGCGGGGACGGTAATAAGCGCCACGCCCCGGCTACCGGGCTACGTCGTTACTTTCCGGCGGGTTGGCTGGCTGCGGCGGCCTGCTGCGCTTTCTTGTCCTTCTTGCAAGTCGCGCACCTGTCGATTGGCTTGCGGTTTGGGATTCACGTATGCGTCAAGACCGCCACTCCCGCGGCCGAAAAAAGCCCGTTCTGTCGAAACAGAACGGGCTTTTTCAAACTACTCAAGTGTGCGTGAAAGCTGGACGCTTAAAGCTTTCCCTTCACCCAGTCATTGACGCCAGCCAGCGCCGCAGCCAGGTTCTCGGGCTCGGTGCCACCCGCTTGCGCCATATCCGGCCGTCCGCCGCCCTTGCCGCCGACTTGCTGCGCGACGAAGTTCACCAGCTCGCCGGCTTTCACCTTCTTCGATGCCTCCGCCGTCACGCCTGCAATCAGGCTGACCTTGTTGCCATCGACGGCAGCCAGGACGATCGCTGCGTTCTTCAGCTTGTCCTTCAATTTATCGACGGTTTCGCGCAACGTCTTGCCATCCGCACCCGGCAGTTGCGCCGCCAGCACAAACACGCCGCCGATCTCGACCGCCTGCGACACCAGCTCATCGCCCTGACTGGAAGCGAGCTTCGACTTCAGCGCGCCGAGCTCCTTTTCGAGCGCCTTCACGTGATCCTGAACCTGCGTGATGCGCTGCGTGAGCTCGGACGGTTGCGCCTTCAGTACCGCCGACGCCGCGTTGATCCGCGCATCGAGTTCCTGCACGAAACGCACGGCGTTGTCGCCGGTGATCGCTTCCACGCGGCGAATCCCTGCTGCCACGCCGCCTTCCATCACGATCTTAAACAAACCGATATCGCCCGTGCGATGCACATGGGTACCGCCGCACAACTCGCGCGAGAAGCCGAGGTCGAGCACGCGCACTTCGTCGCCGTATTTCTCGCCGAACAGCGCCATCGCGCCGCCCTTCACCGCTTCGTCGTAAGGCAACACGCGAACGATGCCCGGTGAATTCGCCAGCACTTCGGCGTTGACGATCTCTTCCACGCGACGAATCTGCTCGTCCGTCATCGGCACGTTGTGCGCGAAGTCGAAGCGGGTCTTGTCCGGATCGACGAGCGAACCCTTTTGCTGCACGTGGCCACCGAGCACTTCGCGCAGCGCCTTGTGCATCAGGTGCGTGGCCGAGTGGTTGCGGGCGGTGCGAAGACGGCGAACCGTATCGATTTCCGCCTTCACCACATCGCCCACTTTCAGCGTGCCCTGCTCAACCGTGCCGTGATGACCGACGACGTCGGACTGGACCTTCAGCGTATCGACGACCGCGAAGCGCACCAATGCGTTCGCGAGCACGCCGTGATCGCCCACCTGACCACCCGATTCGGCGTAGAACGGCGTGTGATCGAGCACGACGACGGCCTGCTGGCCCACGTGCGCCTCTTTCACCGAGGCGCCGTCCACATAGAGCGCGATCACTTTGGCGTCGTCGAAGATTTCGTTTTGGTAGCCGTGGAACGTGGTTTTCGCGCCGGCGTACTCAAGGCCTTGTGCCGACTTGAACTTACCAGCCGAGCGAGCCTGTTCGCGTTGACGCGCCATGGCTTCGTCGAAGGCGGTTTCGTCAACCGTGATGCCGCGCTCGCGGCATACGTCGGCCGTCAGATCGAGCGGGAAACCGAACGTGTCGTGCAGCTTGAACGCGAGTTCGCCGTCCAGCTGCTTCGAGCCCTTGGCGTCGAGCTCCGCCAGTGCCGTCTCGAGCATTGACATGCCATGCTCGATCGTCTCGAAGAAACGCTCCTCTTCCTGCCGCAGAACGTCCGTCACGCGTGTTTGCGCGTCCTTGAGTTCCGGGTATGCCGCGCCCATTTCCTCGACCAGATCCGGCACGAGCTTATGGAAAAACGCATTTTTGCAGCCGAGTTTGTAACCGTGGCGGATCGCGCGGCGCACGATCCGGCGCAGCACATAACCGCGGCCTTCGTTGCCGGGAATCACGCCGTCGACGATCAGGAACGAGCACGCGCGAATATGGTCCGCGATCACCTTCAGCGAATTGTTCGTGAGATCCGGCGTGTCGGTTTCGCGGGCTGCAGCCTTGATCAGCGCCTGGAACAGGTCGATCTCATAGTTGCTGTGAACATGCTGGAGCACGGCGGCGAGGCGCTCGAGGCCCATGCCCGTATCGACGCTCTGCTTCGGCAGCTTCGTCATGTTGCCCTGGGCGTCGCGATTGAACTGCATGAACACGAGATTCCAGATCTCGATGAAGCGGTCGCCGTCCTCTTCAGGAGACCCGGGCGGGCCGCCCCACACTTCCGGGCCGTGATCGTAGAACACTTCCGAGCACGGACCGCACGGGCCGGTGTCGCCCATGGTCCAGAAGTTATCCGATGCGTAGCGCGCGCCCTTGTTGTCGCCGATACGGATGATCCGTTCTTTCGGCACGCCGATTTCGTTTTCCCAAATGCCGAACGCTTCGTCGTCTTCCTCATAGACCGTGACCGTGAGCTTTTCCGGCGGCAGTCCATAGACTTTGGTCAGCAGTTCCCAGCAATAGTGGATCGCGTCGCGCTTGAAATAGTCGCCGAACGAGAAGTTGCCGAGCATTTCGAAGAACGTGTGATGGCGGGCTGTGTAGCCGACGTTTTCGAGGTCGTTGTGCTTGCCGCCGGCGCGCACGCTGCGCTGCGAGGTCGTGGCGCGCGAATACGGACGGCTCTCCGTTCCGAGGAATACGTCCTTGAACTGGACCATGCCGGAGTTCGTGAACAGCAGCGTGGGATCGTTGCCGGGCACAAGGCTCGACGAGCGGACGATCGTATGGCCCTTCGATTCAAAGAACTTGAGGAATTTCTCGCGGATGTCGGCGGCTTTCATGGCGTGCGGGTCTGCTGTTTTGTACGGCGGCGGCGCTTGGGGCGGAGCTTCTGACTTTTGTCGCTGCGCGCGAGGGCCGGGTGCCAAAATGGGATTGTCGATTATACGGGGTTTGGAGGGGGGTTTTGCTCGCGCCGGTGCATGGGGACGATGTCGGCGGTCGAAGCGAGTGATTTCAGTTACCCGAGCGCGTTTGTTGGCGCCAGGTTTTACTCGCAGGGTTTTGCCAGCGGGGCGAGTTTTGTCGCTCGCGCAGGTGGAAGGTTTTGGGTCGTGCGAATGTAGATCGATTTCGGGCTGCGGCCCGCAGCAGCGCCCCGAAATCACCCCCATTAGCCGCTGGCAGACGCCCTCGTACGGAGAGCGAAAAACTTCCGCCCTATCGCACGCCTGCCCCGATCAACCCGCCTGCTGCCGCGCCCGCAACCGTCCCGATCGGACCGCCCGTCAGCACATAACCCAACGCGCCGCCGGCAGCCGCTCCGATACCCGCGTGCGCCTGCGTACGACTCATCGCACAAGCCGAAAGCGACGCGATCAGTACGCCAATTGCAGCAACCCGAAAAGAAATCCGCGTGATCTTGTTCATGGTGAAATCTTCCTTTTTATCGTCGATACCGCTCGCGCCCCGAACCTTTCAATTTCATTATTTCAGAACGCGAAGCTATCTTAAAATCCTCCCACCATTACCGACAACGCGATTTACCTCCCGTTACGCCCGATACATCCGGTATTGAAACGCCCATGACCCGGTTACAGACTCGGCCGATGCAAGCAGCAAATCCGGATGGGGCGCACAGGTGTCGCAGCCGCGCCGCACATCGCGGCAAAATGCCGGCCCGCGCTGTCCCGACCCTGTTGCTAAGGTAGAATCGAAAGATCAGATAAGTCTTACCGAACGCAAGCCGCAGGTCTTCAACGCTAGCGCCCTCGTCCGCTCTCTCTTTCTCGCATGAACACCGATCGCAACGACGCCCCGGCGGTAAATAATTTCATCCGCAATATCATTGACGAAGACAATCGCAACGGCAAATGGTCGCAGCGGGTCGAGACGCGTTTTCCGCCCGAGCCGAACGGCTATCTGCACATCGGCCATGCGAAGAGCATTTGCGTCAATTTCGGCATCGCGCGGGATTACGGCGGCGTCTGCCACCTTCGTTTCGACGACACGAATCCGGAAAAGGAAAGCGTCGAATACGTCGATTCCATCATCGACGCCGTCAAGTGGCTCGGCTTCGACTGGAACAAGGACAGCACTGAACACCTGTATTTCGCGAGCGATTACTACGACCAGCTGTATGAATTCGCGGAGCTGTTGATCGAGCGCGGCCAGGCGTATGTAGATAGCCAGTCGGCCGAAGAGATGCGTCTGACGCGCGGTTCAGCCCAGGAACCCGGCAAGAACTCGCCGTTCCGCGACCGCGCGCCCGAAGAGAATCTCGACCTGTTCCGTCGCATGAAAGCGGGCGAGTTCAAGGAAGGCGAGCATGTGCTGCGCGCGAAGATCGACATGGCATCGCCGAATTTCAACATGCGCGACCCGGTCATCTACCGGATACGTTTCGCGCATCATTACCGGACCGGCGACAAGTGGTGCATCTACCCGATGTACGACTACACGCATTGCGTATCGGACGCGCTCGAGAACATCACGCATTCGCTGTGCACGCTCGAATTCGAAGATCACCGCCCGCTCTACGACTGGTTCCTGAATCAACTCGCCGATGACGGCAAGTTCACGCGTCCGCTGCCGCAGCAAATCGAGTTTTCACGGCTCAATCTGACCTACGCCATCACCAGCAAGCGCAAGCTGCTGCAACTGGTGACGGAAAATCACGTCGACGGCTGGGACGATCCGCGTATGCCGACTATCGTGGGCGTGCGGCGTCGCGGTTTCACGCCGGAAAGCATTCGCCTCATGTGCGACCGCGTCGCCGTGACAAAGGTGGATTCGTGGATCGACATGAGCGTGCTGGAAGGTGCGCTGCGCGACGATCTCGACGAAAAAGCACCGCGCGCAATCGCGGTGCTAGATCCGCTCAAGCTGATCATCGACAACTATCCGGAAGGCACGAGCGAAACCTGTAGCGCGCCGGTTCATCCGCATCACCCCGAACGCGGCACGCGGGAATTCCCGTTTTCGCGGGAACTGTGGATCGAGCGCGAAGACTTCCAGGAAGTCCCGAAGAAAGGCTATTTCCGCTTGTTCCCGGGCAACAAGGTGCGGCTGAAGTACGGCTTCGTGGTGGAATGCACGGGCGCGGACAAGGACGAAAACGGCAACATCACGGCTGTGCATTGCACGTATTTTCCCGACAGCAGGTCCGGCACGGAAGGCGCAAACGGCTACAAGGTCAAGGGCACCATCCATTGGGTCAGCGCGCAAGGCGCGTACGAAGCCGAAGTGCGACTCTACGACCGCCTCTTCAAGGAGCCGCAACCAGGCGCGGGCGGTGCAGAATTCCTCGACGCACTAAACCCGGATTCGAAGCGCATCGTGCGCGCTTATCTCGAACCCGGTGCGCGCCAGGCAAACGCCGAAGATCGCTACCAGTTCGAACGCCATGGGTATTTCGTGGCCGACCGTGTCGATTCGAAGCCCGGCATGCCGGTGTTCAATCGCATCGTCAGCCTGCGCGATAGCTGGACCAAGCCGGCTTAAAGCCATTGGCGCGTCCGCTGGACGCACGCACATGTTGTGGGGGATGCTTTGCAACTCACCTTGCCGAGGTCGTTCGTCCGCGCGTGGCGCGCATCGTGCGCGTTCGCGCTGCTGATTGCGGCGCAAACGGCTTTCGCAAGCACCGCCGACCCGTCCTCGCCTACGTTACGCAAGATCGCCGAGAACGACACCATCGTCCTCGGCGTACGCGAGTCGTCGGTCCCCTTCTCCTATCTGGACGCGAAGCAGCGGCCCATCGGTTATTCGCAGGCCATTGCGCTCAAGATCGTCGACGAAGTCAGGCGCCGGTTGCAAACACCCCGCCTCGCAGTTAGCACGGTGGTCGTCACATCGGCGAATCGATTGTCGTATGTGGTCAATCACCAGATCGATCTGGAGTGCGGTTCGACCGGCCATATTCGCGACCGCGAACAACTGGTGGCGTTCTCGAACAGCTTCTTCGATTACGGTATCCGGATGGTGGTGAAGCGCAAATCAGGCATCCGCAACTACGCCGATCTCGCCGGCAAGACGGTATCGACAACAGCCGGCACGTCCGACGAACAGTTGCTGCGGGAACTGTCGCTGAAACAGAAACTCGATCTGCGGATCATCAGCGCGAAAGATCACGCAGAAGGTTTCGAAGCGTTGAAGACCGGCCGCGCGGTGGCGTTCGTGATGGACGATCCGTTGCTGTATGGAAAGATGGCCCAGGAAGGTCCGGCTCAACACGAGTACATGGTCACCGGCGATCCTCTGGCACACGAGTCCTACGCATGCATCATGCGCAAGGGCGACCCGGTCTTCAAGAAACTAGCCGATGACATCATTGCCGGCATGGAGCGTTCAGGGGAAGCCGCGAGACTCTACGACACGTGGTTCATGCAGCCCATTCCACCGGACAACATCAATTTGCGGTTCCCGCTTTCGCCGGAAATGAAAGCGTTGTTCGCTAATCCGAACGACCGCGCATCTGATGACTAACGGCGTGCCGCGCCTTCAGGCTCACGCGAGCGTCTGATGCAGTTCGGCAAGCGACAGCGTGGTCTGGAAAAGGCGCGCGAGACTACGGCTTGCGTACTGATCGACATCGGCGGGCGTGACCCATCTGTACGCGTCCATTTCCGGGATCATCGTGCCGTCCCGGCGACGCGGAAAATACGATTCGCAGACGCATTCCTCGAGCTTCACTTCGTCGTCGGCCACTCGCACCGCGAACAGATGCAGATCCTTGTCGCGGCGATAAACAAAGCGCCCCAGATCCTTCAGCCGCTCCGCCTTCAGCACAATCCCCGTCTCTTCAACGAGTTCGCGCAACGCCGCTTCCACCGGTTGTTCGTCCGGCTCGCCCTGACCTTTTGGAATATCCCAGTGCGACGTCTCGGTCGCGTGACACAGCAACACGTCGCCTTGCGTGTTCAGAATCACGACGCCGCACGAAACTGTCCGGTCGGCCATCAAGCGGCCTTCCGGATTCGCGATACTGCGTGACGAGTGCCCACGGGCGGGTTGAAACAGTTCACTGTTTCAACAATGCCCATTTACCGCCGTCCGGCTTGCAGACGGTGGGTACCCAGGTTTGCGTCTGGCCCGTGGCTTGAGCCACCATGGTGAGCTTGCGACAGGTACGGTCGCCGTTCTTGTTCGTATCCGATGGCGTGATCGAGCCGTTGATTGCGACCGGGTTGCCCGCGCCTTCGTTGTTCCAGTCGAGTGACTCACCGTCCTGCTTGGTGTCGAGCGCCGAGTGCGCCGCGTTGTTGAGCGCCTGCAAGTCGCGCTGCTTCATGTACGTGATGGGCGTGTTGTTGAGAAACCCGAGGTTAGCCGCCTCTGCCGCGCCGCTGGCAAGCACAACGCAGCTTGCGATCAGTTGCACGGAAATGCGCTTGAGCGCGCGAGTTGGGTATGGCATTGAAACACTCTCTCTCGTTGATATTGATATTGAATGGGCTTTCGCCGTTATAGCTTTCGTTATTCGCGTTATTTGCGTTTCAGAAACGATCAAGACCAGCTGATAAATAGCGATCGACAGGCGTCGAGGATAGCATGAGGTCACAAGGGTTTCGCAAGCGCCGAACCGCCGCCAAATGGCCATGCAGTGTCATTTTCAGATCAAATTCAGACTATCTCAGAAGTGTCCGATAGAGCCATTGGAAGCAGAAAACTATCATCGGAAACTTGTCGACTTCGCGTCAAATCCGATCATGGACACCCTTCTCGCTACCGCCCTGACTCCCACGCTTGATGGCTGGTTGTGCTTCGCCATTATCGCGTGTGCGGTCGTAATGCCCAAGGGCTTGATAGCGATGGATCGAATGCTGGCCAGACGGCCTGAACGATCCGAATGGTCGGGCTGGTCGCAGGTACCCGAAGCGTTTGATGCAATCAGACCGTCGATCTGGCCGCGCGTCATGACCGCCATTGGCAGTGTGCTTTTGTTCGCCGCGTTGCTCACGCTGATGTTTTTATGCCGGCAACTCGCGCTATAAGCAATAACAGCGGGACGTGAATCAAGGTCGGCTTCGGCCGCCCTTTTTTATCGTCAAACCCTTTGACATTTCGATTTCACACATTCCGTCATTAGCTTCGAAGCATCGCTTATTCGACGCGCGAACGCATCGCCGCTATGGTCGACGACATCTCTTTCCGCATAGAAATTGCCATGAAAAAGCTGTGCCTGTCGTTATCGTTCGCTGCTGCGTTCGCGTTGTTGCCGCTGTCTGCATCGGCACAAGATCCGGGGAGTTCGCCACCCAGGCAATTGCGCATTGGTTATCAGAAAGCCGGTCTGCTTGCTGTGCTAAAGGCGCAGGGTTCGCTTGAACAAAAGCTCAAGCCGCTTGGCTACACGGTAAGCTGGTATGAGTTTCCCGCCGGGCCGCAATTGCTCGAAGCGCTCAATACAAGCAACATCGATTTCGGATACACCGGCGCGCCGCCACCGATTTTCGCGCAGGCCGCGGGCGTGAATTTTGTTTATGTCGGCGCCGAGCCGGGCGGACAAACCAATGAGGCGCTGTTCGTTAAAGCCGATTCACCGATTCATTCGCTCACCGAGCTAAAAGGCCGGCGCATCGCGCTACAAAAAGGTTCGAGTTCGAACTTCCTGCTGCTTGCAGTGCTGCAGAAGGCCGGCTTGAAACTCGACGATATCCACCCCGTTTATCTCCCGCCCGCCGACGCCCGCGCCGCCTTCGAGAATGGCGATGTCGATGCATGGATCGTCTGGGACCCGTACTACGCCGCCGCGCAAAAGGCGTTGACCGTCCGCACGCTCGCCGATTACACCGGTTTGCCGAAGCCGTTCAATTTCTACGAGGCCACGCGTAGTTTCGCCACGCAAAATNCCCAGGCGGTGCGTGCTGTGATCGATCAGTTGCGGACGACCGGTGCGTGGGTCACGCAGCATCCCACGGACACGGCGGCGTTGCTCGCGCCGAAAGTCGGACTGGACACGGGGCTTGTGGAGACGTGGGTGCGTCGCGTGCCATATGGCGCGACTCCGATCGACGAGAAGATTGTCGCGACCCAGCAGAGCGTCGCCGATACGTTCTATCGCGCGAAGCTGATTCCGAAGGCAGTGACAGTGAAGGACAACGTGTGGCAAGACCAGGACGCGCTGACAGCGCGGTAGGCGTTAGGTCTTTTTGAGAGATTGCGGACTCGAACGAGCAAGACGCCGGTGAAACGCGATCGAGCGTTGAGATGAGATGAACCCGAGGGTCTGGCACGGCAGGAGGGACTCGAACCCCCGCCCCTCGGCTTAGAAGGCCGATGCTCTATCCAGCTGAGCTACTGCCGCGTCGCAGATGATCGGAGATTTTACCTCATCGAAAGGATGCGAGGCCTCATTCCGAGACCTCGCTCGCTTCGATGCGTATTAAAACCGGTCAAACCGGTTGCGCATGCAACATGAACCAGCCGAGACAGAACGCGCCGGCGATCACGCAATACAAGCCAAACGCGGCCAGCCGCCCCTTTCCTTCGAAGTAACGCATCAGGAAACGCACGCTCAAATACGCCGCGATACCCGTGAGCACGCCGCCGAGGACGGCATCGGCGAGTTGATCGGGTGCGTGGAACAGCTTTGGCAATTCGAGCACGCCGGCCGCGAAGATAATCGGCGTACCGAGCAGGAACGAGAACTCCGCCGCTTTCTCGGCGCTCAGCCCGGCGCCGATGCCCGCGATCATCGTCAGGCCGCTGCGCGAAAAGCCCGGAATCAGCGCGCCGATCTGCGCAAGACCGACCAGGCCCGCCTGCTTGAACGTGAGTTCTTCAGGCGCACGCTCCGCCCGCGCACGCGTCAACCGGTCGCCGAACCACAGCAACACGCCGTTGACCATCAGCGCAGCCGCGACAATCCGCAGATCGTGGAACAGCGCCTCGAGCCGCTTTTCAAGCACCAGCCCAACGATGCCCGTCGGAATCGTGCCGATGATCAGCGCCCACATCATGTGGCCATCGGCGTTTTTACGACCGCGCAACGATCCGATAAACCCCGCTATCAGCGCAATCCAGCGCTTGCGGAAGTACCACAGCAACGCAAGCGCGGTACCAAGATGCAACGCAACCAGGAACGGCAACAACTGCGGCGCGTGTTTGTCGATGTGCATCCCGATCAGGCCGGGCACCAGGAGCGTATGGCCGAGACTGCTGACCGGGAACAATTCGGTCACCCCCTGCAGCACGCTCAGAAAAATCAGAAACCACAAAGTCACGTTGATCCTCTTTCGTTAGTGGCGACAGGCTCATAGCCGCGGTGCAGCATATGGCACGCAAACCCGGCCGATTATGCCGTCCACCCAATGCAGCGCCAAGCCTTTGCGTTGCGCTAGATGGTAACGAAAGAAAATTGTTTAATTATTAGAATAATTTCGTAAGAATAAAAAAAGCCCGTCGTAAGACGGGCTTTTTTTATTCGTTTCGTCACACCTGCGTCACGGTCGCAGCTTGTATAAGAACAGCAGCGTGCCCGCACCGAACGTGCCAAAAATGAACACTCCAAACATCATCGCCAGATCCATATCATCCTCGCCGTTCCGCAGGACTATCTTGATCGATGTGATCGTCAAGGCCGAAAAATGTTTCATCCGCGTTACATCGTGTTCGCATTATCAGGGTAGTGAAACCAGCTGTGTCAGTCGCAATTTCCCGAAAAGGGTTTCCCCGTAGAATTGAGCCGCCACCTGAGTCGCGCAGCCTGCTCGTTGCTCGTTCGAACACTCACCCAAGGAGACCATCGACATGTCGTCACAACCCGAAGACATACTGGAAATCACGTTCGATGACGCCGTTCTCGAACTCGCGCCGCGCGCGGGCGGACGGCTGATGACGTGGCGCGTCGGCGGCGAACCGGTCATTTTCTGGCCAGCCGCGCCGGACTGGTCCAACTTCGTCAAGATTCGCGGCGGCAATCCGCTGCTGTTTCCGTTTCTCGGCCGCCATTTCGTTGATGGTGAGATCGGCAAGTGGCGCGATCCGGAAGGCGTCGTGCATGAACTCCCCATGCACGGTTTCGCGCGAAATCTACCGTTCGAGCACCGCAAGGACGCGGACGGGCACGGCGTGCGTATGACGCTCGTCGACAATGACTTCACACGCCAGGGCTACCCGTTTGCGTTTCGCTTCGAGGCTGCGTACCGGCTGGTCGATGCCGTGACGCTCGATGTCGAACTTACCACGTCGAACCCGGGCGAGGTGCCACTGCCCTATTACGCCGGCCATCATTTCTACTTTGCCCTGCCGCACGATCAGCGCAGCATCAGCAGCCTGGAATTGCCGCGCACGGAAACACGCCGGCAACGCGATGACGGCTCGATCAGCGACCCGGAAGCGGGCGCAGCCCGCTACGCACTGGACGACGCCAGCATTCTCGATCGTTTCCACTGCTTCACCGGTCCCTCCGACCGCCCGGTGCGGCTCGTGACGCCGGGTTTGAAGCGTGTGGTGAACTTCGATCTGCAACGCCCCGACTCGGTGCCCTGGTACGCCGTCACCACCTGGACCGAAGCGCCGACGTCGGATTTCTATTGCGTCGAACCGTGGGTCGGTCTACCCGATGCCATTCACAACGGCCGCGGACTACGCTGGCTCGCACCGGGGAAAACCGAAACGGCAGCGCTGCGACTGAGCATTTCGCCGGCCGCATGAAGCGGCGAACAAGCGGCGAACAAGTGTGAACGATGGTCGCTTCTGGGGGCGCCGCCGCCGGGACGGTAAAATCGGACATTTCGCCGTTACGCATTCTGCGTTTGCTGCCGCGGCATATTTCGGTTGGTCGGTTTGTGCGACGCTTTGCGAGGTTTTGAGTTTGGTAAAAATAATTCGACGGCTGACCTGCGTGTCCTTGATCGCAGTGCTCGCCGCGTGTGGCTCTGCGCCGGTCGGGCCGGGGTTTTATCGAGTAGAACGGGGCGATACGGTGTCGAAGGTCGCGCGCGCGAACCGGACATCGGTGCAGAACATCGCGCGCTGGAACAACCTCACCGACCCGAATGCGATCGAAGTCGGCCAGGTGCTGCGCGTCGCGCCGCCCGCGGGAAGCGCGACGGTCGCAACCACGCCCGTCGAGCCGCCCGCTCGCACCGGCAGCGCGGATACATCGGGCGCAGCGGCGTCCGGGTTGACTACGCCGGCCACCAGCATTGCGCTGATCTGGCCGACGCAAGGCAGCGTGATTCGCGGTTTCGACGGCAAGAGTTCGAAGGGTATCGACATTGCCGGCGCGTCCGGGACGCAGATCGTCGCGGCGACGGCCGGCACGGTGGTCTATGCGGGGAACGGGCTGCGGGGTTACGGCAATCTGCTGATCGTGAAGCACAACGCCGACTACCTGACCGCCTACGCGCATAACCGCGCGCTGCTTGTGAAGGAAGGCCAGAGCGTCACGCAGGGTCAACCCGTCGCGGAAATGGGTGACACCGACACCAATCGCGTGATGCTGCATTTTGAATTGCGCTACAAGGGTAGTTCGATTGATCCGTCGCGCTACCTGCCGGCGCGATAATGACACGATAAGCACGCCGGGCATGCCGGACGTGCTTTATCAAACAGGGAAGAATCGATGAAATTGAAAGTACGCGCTACGACGCGTGGAAAGCTCCTCATAACGGCTGCCGTAATGGCGGCTGCGGCAACGCTGACCGGTTGCGCCAACACCGCGAAGATGACGTATCTGCCGTCAGGCGACACGGGTTTTGCCATCAATTGCAGCGGCGGCGACGCAAGTACGAGCTGGGCTGCGTGTTACAAGAAGGCTGGCGAGATGTGCGGTTCGTATGGCTACGACGTGGTGTCGAAGGATGTCGACAACGGCGCGACCTCGGGCGGAACGGTGGCGGGAATTTTCGGCGCGAACGTCAAGAACCGATCGATGGTGATTCGCTGCAAGCAATAGCGCTCGCGTGTTTCTTGAACGCGCTGCCGAGGTGCCCAACGCGTTTGCCTGCCGCGAATTCCGCTTGGCGGCGTAGCAAGCCGATCAGTTGGGCGCCACGCCAGCGACCGGAAAGCGGATCAATATGCGATGCGAACACGAGCAGCGAACCCAGCGCGATCGGACAAATGGCGAAGAAGATCCACAACGAGGTCATGATCGGAAATCTGTGTCAGCAAGAGATGCTGATCATACCTTTGCAGCAAGAAATGCGCATACCACGGCCTTATGCCTGCGTTTTGACCGTAGTAATTACGTGCCGCGGCCTTCGTTGACCAGGACTGCTTAAACGGCGGAGAGGCCCGTGCACGTTGGGTTACGCGTTGATACAAGTGATCACAATCCGCCGGATTGATGCGCTTTAGAATACGGCCAGCCCGCGTTTTTCTGCGCAAACAGTTTTCGTGGGTCAGAGACCCCGGTGTGCCCGCATCGGGGTTTCGCTTATTCGGGCTGTGACCGCCCTTCTACACGTTTGCGACGCGGGACTGCGCTCTGAGTTTCCGTTCAAAGCCAGCAAAAACATGCAAAAAGGCCGTTCCGACTGACGTCAGGAACGGCCTTTTTGCGTTGGCAGCGCTTTAAACAGAGCGCATATACCAGATCAATGCGAGGCGTGGTCGTGATCGTGCTGATGAGCGCTGGGGTCTTCAGCGGCCTGACATGCGGGGCAGATGCCCTTTAACTCGATGTCGTCGCCCGCCAGCCGATAGCCGCTCGCCTCGACCTGCGACATCAGGGTCTGGCGCAACTGCTTTTGCTGCTGCAGCTCGGTCACGCGGCCGCATTGCTGGCACACGATCAGCACGCCATGCTGGCAATGGGTGAGATCGTGGCAGACGGTAAACGCGTTGATTGACTCGATGCGATGAATCAGCCCCGCCGACAGCAGGAAATCCAGCGCGCGATACACCGTGGGAGGCGACGCGTTCGGATGCATCGCCCGCATTTCGTCGAGCAGCGTATAGGCTTTGGTCGCACGGCCCGAGGCCAGCAGCAATTCGAGCACCGTGCGGCGAATGGGCGTGAGCTTTTGACCACGCTCGCGACAATATTCGTCCGCCATCGTGACCGCCGCCTGGAGCGCGTCGGCGGACGAGTGGGCGTGAGGCTGGGCGGCGTTGGCGGACGTGTTCATGAGCGGATTATACGCTGCGGTGTACGGGCAGGCTGCGGGAGAGCGGCGTCCCGGCTGTCATTGCGGCTGCTCGGGCTTGGCCGGCGCGATGATCATGACCGGCGGCGTGGTATCGGTCGGCACCCCCTTGTAATCAGGCGGATCTTGCGGCGGCGTGTGGTGAGGCACGGTGGCATCGGCACAGGCGGACAGGAGCAGGGAGCAAGCAAGCAGAACGGCGAAACGCGGCATGGACGGCCCGAAAATGGAGTTTGGAGTTCGAATACGGAGAGCGAACGCAGAAGATTAAACGATATCGGGGATTGGCGATTGAATCGAAACGCTGGGCGGCTCTGGGCGGCTGTAACCTGCTACCTGCTGTGGTAGCTAAAGTGCCCTTCTCTTGCTTGTCCCGCGCACGGCGTGATAGCAATCAATACGAGCACGAGCGCGCCAGAAATGGCAAAGGGGTCACGAGTTGAACTCGTGACCCCTTCATTTGTAACGTGGTCGGAGCGAAAGGATTCGAACCTTCGACCCTCTGATCCCAAATCAGATGCGCTACCAGGCTGCGCTACGCTCCGACAAGAACGAGATAATAGCGTATTTCCTGATACCCGCGCAATCGAAAGTATCCGGCAGCCGGGACAAGCCCGAAGCCGCAGCACGTTCGCGGCCCTTGCCGGTCCAAACGAAGAACCTGAGCACAACCCAAAGGAGACAGTCGATGAACCTCATTCTCTGGCGCCATGCCGAAGCAGAAGACCAGGCCGCGAGCGATCTCGTGCGTCAACTCACCCCGCGCGGCGTAAAACAGGCGCAGGCGGCGGCGAAGTGGCTGAAGAGCCGCATCGACGACGATACGGTGTTTCTCGTCAGCCCGGCCACGCGCACGATCCAGACAATGGAAGCGTTTGGTGACCAGTATCGGGTGGTGAAGGAACTGGCGCCGGGCGCCAGCGCCCAGGCCGTGCTCGATGCCGCGCAATGGCCGCGTGGCGTGGCGGAGACCGTGGTCGTGGTCGGGCATCAACCGACACTCGGGCGCGCCGCGGCTTCATTGATGACCGGGCACGAAGCCGAATGGACCATGAAAAAAGGCGGCATCTGGTGGTTCCAGCAGCGCTCACGCGCGGGCGACGACCAGATCGTGCTGCGCGCCGTGACCAGTCCTGATTTACTGTAGTCACAAGGAAACTGGACTCAAAAGCGGTAAAACCGTGGCGGCGCAGTGACGCTTCATTGAATCGTCATCGTGATGCCATGCGAGCGTCATTCGGAATACTTACATTGGCGGCTAACTGTAAAACGTCAGCCAAATCCACTTTGGGGATTGCCAATGCAAAAATCGACGACGCTCGCCGCTTTATTGAGCACATCGAATGGACTGAGCGGGTCTGGTGGCTCGAACGTTGCCGAACTACGCCAGCGTTTGCCGAGCGCGGCGGAGACCGTGACGGGGCAACACCGGTTGCGGGTATCGTGGGCGCATTCCGAGGTTGAATTGCGTGAAGCGCAGCGCTTGCGGTACCGGGTGTTCGCTGACGAGATGGGGGCTCACCTGAAGGGCCCGGCAGGCCTGGACGTAGATGCATTCGACACCTTTTGCGACCACTTGCTGGTCCGCGACCTGGACACCTTGAAGGTTGTGGGTACCTACCGCGTGTTGCCGCCGCATCAGGCGGCGCGTGCCGGGCGGCTGTATGCCGAGAGCGAATTCGATGTCTCCCGCCTCGCGCATCTGCGCCCGAAGCTGGTGGAAGTCGGCCGGTCGTGCGTGCATGCGGATTACCGCAGCGGCGCGGTGATCATGTCGCTGTGGGGCGGTCTCGCGGCGTACATGAAGCAGAACGGCTACGAGACCATGCTGGGCTGCGCGAGCGTCGCAATGGCCGATGGCGGCCATTACGCCGCCGACCTGTATGAGGGGTTGGAGAAGGATGCGCTGACGTCGCCGGAATACCGGGCGTTTGCGCACACGCCGTTGCCGGTGCAGGAACTGCGCACGGGAGCCACGGTCGCGCCGCCGCCGTTGTTGAAGGGTTATTTGCGCTTGGGCGCCAAAATCTGCGGCGCTCCGGCATGGGATCCCGATTTCAACACGGCGGACTTTTTGACCTTGCTGCGTTTATCGGAGATAGGTGAGCGTTACGTGCGCCACTTCATGGCCGATTGAAGATTGAAGACGCCAACGAGCAGATAGCGGAAGAGACAAAACGCGCCAGCGATAACGATTAAATCAACGCCGCTGGCGCGACGAACCACAAGGCAAGTGGGCGCAGAACAAGAAGCGTGGAATAAAGTTCGAAGTCCGTACTACTTTCACTTTTGCGCGGGAAGATTCACGAACGCAATGGGGCAGCATAGAACCATCGGCTGCCCCACTTTCCCGAGCAACGCGATGCTCGCTACAGCCATCAAACCCCGGTATAAACCACCCGATACGGCTTCCCGATCTTCTCCCACTCCGCCGCCTCCTGAACGAGGCTATAGTCGGTGAGCGGATTAAGCGCGACCCAATCGTTGGGCAAGCGCACATCGAAGCCGCCGTTGGCTAGAGACACCTGAATAGCCGGAAACCCGACATCGGCCCGCCTCCGGCAAAGCAGCGCAGCAAGCCGCAAACAAAACAGCAAGGTCCAGTCGACATCCCGCGCCTGGGAAAGCTTGCCCAACTTCCCCACATGCCCAAGCACCAGCCCGGCCAACCGGGCCTGATCGGTCCTTGAAAACCCGGGCATATCCGCATGACTCGCGATATACGCAGAATGCTTGTGATAAGCGCTATGCGAGATAGAAAGCCCAATCTCGTGCAACGCCGCGGCCCACCCCAGAAACATTTGATTTTCGATCCGCCGTTCCTCATCGGCATCGACTGCTTCGAGCTGCTCATAGAAGCTGATCGCCAGCGCGGCAATGCGGTCCGATTGATCACTATCCACCGCATANCGCCGCTTGAACCCTTCGACCGTCACCGTGCGCATGTCCTGATGCTGCGTGCGTCCCAGCAGGTCATACAGCACGCCGAGCCGCAACGCGCCGTCGGTGGTATCGACGTATTCAATGCCCAGTTCCTCGAACACGCCGAGCATGATAGACAACCCGCCCGCGAGCACCGGAATCCGGTCGGCCTTCAACGCGATCAGCTTCAGCCGGTTCACGTTCTCGGCCTTGATCAGCGCCTTTTTCAACCGCTCCAGCCCGCCTCGGGAAATGCCGTGCGTAATACCGGGATCGTTGAAACCATTCGCTTCGATCAACTCGGCCAGCGCCCGCGCCGTACCCGACGACCCTATCGCCTGATCCCAGCCCGTCTGTTTGTATTCGCTCGAGATAATCTCGATCTCGCGCTTGGCGGCGAGCTCGGCTTGCCGCATTGAATATTCATCGACATTACCGGCTGCAAAAAACTGCCGGCTATGGCTCACGCACCCGATATACAGACTCTCCATATGAATCGGTGTGTAGTGCGAGCCAATAATGAATTCCGTTGATCCACCGCCGATATCCACCACCAGCCGTTTGCCCGCGCTCGCCGGCACTGAATGCGCAGCGCCCGCATAAATCAGGCGAGCCTCTTCCCGCCCGGCAATCACTTCGATGGGAAACCCGAGCGCGTTCTGCGCTTCAGCGAGGAATTCATCGGCGTTCTTGGCCACGCGCAGCGTATTGGTCGCGACCGCGCGCACGTGATCGGGATGGAAGTCGCGCAGCCGCTCGCCGAACCGCTTCAGCGCGTCCCAGCCGCGCAATTGCGAAGCGCGGTCGAGAAATTTGTCCCGTGACAGGCCTGCCGCGAGCCGCACGGGTTCACGCAGCGCATCGACCTGATAGATCGGGCTGCCGGAAGGCGTCTCCTCGACGCGTCCGACGATCAGCCTGAAGCTGTTCGATCCAAGATCTACGGCTGCCAAAAGATGAGGGGGGTTGACCATCGATTTTCCAGTTTCCGTAGGGTTGTGCCCGCGAGCGCCTTGCGTGCTCACGCGGTGCGGGCAGCATTTGAACACGCCGCGCCGCCGAAGCGCGCCAATTTTAAGTCCAACCGGACGACTGTGCTGGTCTGGCAAATAATGCAGTGACGCGAAATGTGCCAATAAAACAATTATTAGACGAACTCGGACGAATCTTGCCAGAATCGACCTTACGCGAGGCCTGCGTTAGATTTATGACATTACGATTTCACAAAAACGTCATCATACTGTGGTGCATTCCGGGCCATCCTTGCACATTCCGTTTTTTTGACTGCCGCCACTATCGATGTCCTTACGCTATCCCCTTCTTAATCGCGAACTGGGCATTCTGGGTTTTAACGACCGCGTATTGTCGCAAGCCGCCGATACCTCGGTTCCCCTGCTCGAGCGGCTCCGCTTCATCTGTATCACCAGCAGCAACCTGGACGAATTTTTCGAAGTCCGGATGGCCGGCATGCAGGAACAGATACGCGACAACCCGGGCTCGCTCTCGCCCGACGGCATGTCGCTGCAGCATGTGTACGACCTCGTGGTCGAACGTGCGCATCGCCTGGTGCATCAGCAATACGCCATGCTTCAGGACACCGTGTTTCCTGCGCTGGAAAGTGAAGGGATTTACTTTCACGGCGTGGAGTCGTGGAGCGAGGCGCAGACCGACTGGGCCTGCGATTACTTTCAGAACGAGTTGCTGCCGGTGCTGACACCGATCGGCCTCGATCCCGCACATCCGTTTCCGCGCGTGCTGAACAAGAGCCTGAACTTTGTGGTCGAGCTGGAGGGAAAGGACGCGTTCGGCCGCCAGGCCGTGATGGGTATCGTGCAGGCGCCGCGCGCGCTGCCGCGGCTCGTGCGCATGCCCGAGGCGCTGTCAGGGTACCCGCACGGGTTCGTGCTGCTGAGCTCTTTGATGCAGCGTTTTGTCGACGCGCTGTTTCCGCATCTGATCGTGCGCAGTTGCAACCAGTTCCGCATCACGCGCAACAGCGAATTGTTCGTCGATGAAGACGAAATCACCAATCTGCGCGTGGCGCTGCAGGGCGAACTGCCCGCGCGGCACCTGGGCAATGCGGTGCGGCTGGAAGTGTCGGCGGAGACGCCACCGCACATGATCCGGCGCCTGCTCGACGAGAGCGAACTGAACGACCGCGATTGTTATCGCGTGAACGGGCCGGTGAATCTCGTCCGTCTGATGCAGTTGCCCGAGATGGTCGACCGGCCGGACCTGAAGTTCGTGCCGCATATTCCGGCGGTGCCGAAGGACCTCGCGTCTTCATCGAATCTTTTCGATGCAATCGATCAGGGCGACGTGCTCCTGCACCATCCGTACGAGAGTTTCCAGCCCGTGCTCGAGCTGCTGTTGCAGGCGGCCAAGGACCCGCAGGTCGTCGCGATCAAGCAGACCATTTATCGGACGGGCACCGACTCGCCGCTGATGGACGCGCTGATGCAAGCCGCGCGCAACGGCAAGGAAGTGACCGTGGTGGTGGAACTGCTCGCGCGCTTCGACGAAGAGACGAATATCAACTGGGCCTCGCAGCTCGAAGCCGTGGGCGCGCATGTGGTGTATGGCGTGGTCGGCCACAAATGCCACGCGAAAATGATGCTGATCGTGCGGCGTGTATCGCAGAACGGCAAGATGATGCTCAGGCGTTATGTGCATCTGGGCACGGGCAACTATCATCCGCGAACCGCGCGTCTTTATACCGATTTCGCCGTGATGACATCGGATCAGCAAGTCTGCGAAGACGTGCATCACGTGTTTCAGCAACTCACCGGCATCGGCGGGGAATTGCGCTTGCATCAGCTCTGGCAAGCGCCTTTTACGCTGCATCCGAATCTGATCGAAGCCATTCGTGCTGAAGCCGACAATGCGCGCGCCGGAAAGAAAGCGCGGATCGTCGCCAAGATGAATGCGCTGCTCGAACCTACCGTGATCATCGCGTTGTATGAAGCGTCGCAGGCAGGCGTGAAAATCGATCTGATCGTGCGTGGTGTCTGCGCGTTGAAACCGGGCGTGGAAGGCCTGTCCGAGAACATCACGGTGCGCTCCATCGTCGGGCGTTTTCTCGAACATCACCGCATCTTTTATTTTTATGCGGGCGGCGAAGAGAAAGTGTATTTGTCGAGCGCGGACTGGATGGATCGCAACTTCTTCCGGCGCGTGGAAGTGGCTTTTCCGGTGAATGACCGCCGCCTGAAACGGCGCGTGATTGCCGAAGGACTGTCAGTCTTTCTCGGCGATAACCAGTCGGCGTGGCTCATGCAAAGCGACGGGCATTATCGGCGGCGCAGGCCGGGGAAATCGATGCGCAATGCGCAACTGGGCCTGCTCGCGAAGTTCTGCTCTTGATGGTTTGAACGTGCCTTTGCTTCGGGGCACACGTCAAGCCGCAATCGATTTTCTCAACGCGGTACGGGCGGCCGAGAACCTCACCGAGAAGGTACTGCCGCGTCCTTCCTCGCTTGTGACTTCGAGGTCGGCTCCATGGCGTTGCAATACATGCTTCACGATAGCCAGCCCGAGGCCCGTGCCGCCGGTATCGCGTGAGCGGCTTCTATCGACACGATAAAACCGCTCCGTCAGACGCGGAATATGTTCGGCCGGAATGCCGAGGCCGCTATCGCGTACTGAAAACACTGCGCGATCCCGAATGCGCTGCCACGATACATCGATCGTTCCGCCATCCGGCGTATAGCGAATCGCATTCGTTACCAGATTGGCAAGCGCGCTGACAATCTCCGTTTCCGAACCGGCCACCGTCAAAGCTTCATCGGTATCAAATGTAATTCGATGTCGGCCATTCGAAAGATTATCGGCGTCTTCTTCCAGATGACGCAGCACCGCGCGCATGTCGAGAACGTCGTCGCTGGGCGGCTTGACATCGCCTTCGAGATTCGCCAGCACCAGCAGATCCCGCACGATGTTCTGCATCCGCGACGACTGCTGCTCCATCATCTCCAGATAACGCGCCCGATCGGATTCATTCAGAGGCAATTCACGCATGGTCTCGAGAAAGCCCGACAAGACCGTCAACGGCGTCTTTAACTCGTGCGAAACGTTCGCGACAAAATCGCGGCGCATGGAATCCGTTCTTTCGAGTTCCGTGATGTCCTGGGTCAGAATCAGCTTCCGGTTTTCACCGTAGGGGAATATTTGCACCGCCAACACATGCTGCCGGTTCAGCCCCATCCCGCGCATCACCAGCACCGACTCATAATGCTGCGAAGCGAGATAACGAACAAAGTCGGGCTGACGCACGAGATGCGTGATGTGCTGACGCAGATCGCGTTTGGCATCGAGACCAAAATGGGTTTCCGCGATCGCGTTGCACCACTCTATCTGGTCGCTGTCGTCGAGCATGGCCACGCCATTCGGCGAAGCCTGTATGCCCTGGATAAACCGTGAATGCTGCTGCTCGACCTGGCGCACCTGCGCATGCCAGCGCTTTGCAAGCTTATGCAAGCGATAATAAATCTCGCCCCACACGCCCGGCGCGCTCGGCACCTCGCCGTACACCGGCGCGTCAAGCAAACGCCACAGGCGCTGCGTATGAAAGGTGGTGAAAAGGGTTTGCAGAACGAGCATGAAGAGCGCAAAACAAAGCGCGGCACGCACTCCGAACAGTACGCCAACGATCCCGCTCAATACCGCGAGCAACGCGAGGGACACGAGCGAACGCGTCCAGATGATATTCATGAATTAGCGGATCGAGATTATTGCCACGCGACCACAATTGGTCGCGGGCTTCAAGCACTCTTGGCCAGCCTGTACCCACTGCCACGAACCGTTTCAATCATAGCATCGCAACCAGCGGGCTTTAGTGCTGCGCGCAGACGCTTGATATGCACGTCCACCGTCCGCTCTTCCACGAATACGTGATCGCCCCACACCTGATCCAGCAATTGCGTGCGGCTATGCACGCGCTCAGGATGGGTCATGAAGAAATGCAGCAAGCGGAATTCGGTCGGTCCGAGATCGAGCTTGATATCGTCGGAATGACCGTTCGTATGCGCCGCCACCCTATGGGTAGCCGGATCGAGACGCAAACCGTTGATTGCCACCACGTCTTCCGTCAATTGCGGCGCACGCCGGCGCAATACCGCCTTGATCCGCGCCATC
>JGI12635J15846_10000589_pt1 | contig 31408 bp, 38 predicted proteins | sample BlaSpr_A8_OM2_M2_FD_15846 | JGI IMG/M metagenome (IMG submission 15846)
GTGGTCTCGGCGTCTGCGGTAGTGGTCTTGAGCGGGGCCGGGGTTGATGGCGGCGTAGGTGGCCCAAACCCAGCCGACGGCGGCGAGGCGGTCGTTTTTGATCCTGCGGTACCGATTTCGGCAAGAATCCGTGCGCCGGTCAGGTCCGCCAGGCCGGGGAAACTGGTGATGACAGCGTGGTCGGGGTGCTTGCGGAATTCTTCGGTGGCCGCCTGTTCTAGCTCGTCGGCGCCGAGGCAGGCGGCGTCAAGGATCGCCAGCAGGGCCAGCGCCTGGCGGCCCATCGCCTTCTCGACGAGTTCGGGCTGGCGCAGTTGCGGGGCGCGCAAGCGCTCAAGGATCTCGGCGGCGAGCTCGTCGATGCCGCGCTTGCGTCCGGCGCGGCGCAATGCGGTGGCGATGCGGGCCTTGGTGAGCTTGGCCGTGTCCGCGGGGGTCAGCGCGATCGCGAGCACCGCGCGGGCTTGCGGTTTGGCCAGGTTGGTGGCGGACTTTCCAGCGAAGGTGTCCAGGAACGCTGGGTAGTACTCGCGCAGGAGCGACCGCAACTCGTTGATGGCTTTACTGCGGCGCCAGAGCGCGTCCTGCTGGGCTCGCGCCAAAACCGCGATCGCTTGGGTGAGTTCGCTGTCGGCGGGCAGCGTGCGGTGCAAGTGGGCATCGACGCGCAGGATGTTCGCCAGCGTCATCGCATCGGCGTGATCGGACTTCGCACGAGCCAGCGAAGACCGTTCCCGATAGCGGGCCACGGCCATCGGGTTGATCGCGAACACCGGCCGCCCACTGGCACGCAGGGCGGCAACCAGCAGCCCGCGCGGAGTTTCGATCGCGATCGGGATCGGGTCCTCGGGGCTCTCGCCGGCGTCGGCGAGCATCCCAGTCAACGCGGTGAACCCGCCAGGATCGTCGCCGATGCGCTTTTTGGCCACCAGACTCCCATCACTGCCGGCGATTGCGACGTCGTGATGCCCTTCAGCCCAGTCGATTCCGCAGTAGCAATTCAATCCAGCACCTCCATGAATTCGGGTGTTCCACTGGTCCGGACCCAGACGAGAACGCAGCGCCGCCGGTCTCAGTCAGAGCTCGATGGCTCTCGACAAGATTGGGGGCGTCTGGTCATGCGAGCGGGCTCAAACCACGAGCAATCCCACCTGCCCGTGCCGGCCAGACCGCGACGACACACCGTGCCGTCCCGTCGGCTGTTGGCGCATTGCCCTCCCTCCGCGCTCACGGTCTGTCAAAAGGGCTTGCAGCTCAAGCGAACGACGCGCCGACCAACCCCCGCACCAAGCCCGTGGATAGACCTACCGCGGTCCTGTTTTGACCAGGCCTCCGTGCCAGTCGGCGCATCGTTCGCGGATAAGTAGGTATTGACAATGCCTCTTCAAACACTGACTTCAAGTATATTTCTGCACAACCCTCTTCGAAACTAGGTAAATGTCATGATCGTTTTCGGAGTCGTCCTCATNNTNCNCNGNTTCCTGCCTTCGCCTACGCTCATCTCGTCGTGGTCATCGGAATCATTCTCCTGGTCGTCGGGGTAGCCCTGATGCTGATCGGACGGATCGGCCGCGCCGTCGGCGGCCGCCGCCACTACGACCGCGCAAACCAGCTGGATCCGGCATCGCAGACCTCTACAACACCTCAGCTTTCGATGAGCAAAAAATATGCGGGCTTCGCGGTCACGACAGTCATCGCCGCTGGTTTAGGGTTGGCTGGTTTGGGCGCCCCAACCGATCAATGGTGCGTAGGCGACTTCCCGGACAATGGGTGGGTCGGCGTCTTGGACGAGAGCGGCTGCCACAATATCCTCCAGGAACCGGGACCTGACCGCGGAGGCGATGGTGACCGGGGACCTGACGGCGGGGGCCGTGTCCCCCCGGGGGACCCGGCCCCGGGGGGACACTAGGAGCGTGGGTCAGTAATCCCAATCGTGAGTTTCGCAGGTGAAACCCACGATTCGGCGGCGGGTCATTTGTTCGATCCGATCGAAGAACAGCATCACCCAGACACGATCAGCAACAGCAGCCAGGCATACGCCGCTGCCATCGACGGTTCGTTGTGGCGGCACCCAAGATGCGATCCACCGCGGGAATTGCGTGCACTCAACCCGCGTTGCACAATCGCGGCATACCGCCCGTCCGCATCTCGGCCAGCTTTCGCTGGGGCGGGTTTTTTCGTGCTCGCCACCCGGCGGCAGTGAATCAGTCCTTGCGATCGCAGCGTCTCACCGGGGGACATCCGTCGCTCGTCGACCCGAGAACACGCTAACACTGCTTAGATTGTCGCGATGCTTTCAGCCGCGGCGCTGCTCGTGTGCGCCGTCGCAGCGGGCGAGGGCCGGGGTCAAGCGCCTGACATGGTTGGCGACTGGCAGCGCCGCAGCGTGGGCCATGAAAACGTGCCAGGTGGTCGAGTCCGTCGCCGATGATCAGTTCGCCCCTTTCGCCGATGCTGGTGCGCCTGGCGGGCAAGTTGTGCACTGTTGAGGACCGCAGCAACAGGCCCAGGCCCGAACGGGTGTGGTGCGGAGGCGGCGAAGGGAAGCCGGGTGGCGCGAGTCTGGAAGACGGTGCACCTATTCGTTCGTTCGGATCGCTCAGCAAACGAGGTTTCACGGTACCTGTGCGACCACATCAATACGGTTGCCTATGAAGCGGGCGAGTTCGTTCGGCAGGTCAGGATCGGTGAGGGCTTCGACCAGGGCAACGGCTGGCATAAGTGGTCGGTGTCCTACCTGCCGGGGCTTGCCGGGGAGGGTGTGTGCGAGTGAGGGTCGGCGAGTAGGCGCTGTTGCCGCGGCTGCCGGTCCATTCTGCCGGTTTGTTCGTCCGTGCGGAGGCATCGGATTTGCGGCGAGCAGGTCGGCGGTAAACAGGAAGCTGCACAAGGTGTTCCACGTCGACCAGCACCGCCGGATTGAAGCGGCTTCGTGGGTGTCGGCGTAGGCCGCGAAGGGCTTGCCGCATGGCGTCTTTGGTGAGGTTGGCTGGTGTGTCGCCGCCATCGAACTGGACCGGATTCAGACCAGATGCCGCAACGACCGCGCACGGGCCGTCAGGTTTCGCGACAATCAAACGGGGCACTCAGCCGGCCGTGTTAGGACCCGAGGGAGTGCCGGCTGATTCATCAGATGAAAACGTACCGGTAACTGGTTTCGAGGGCCGAGTGCACAGTCGCGATTGAATCGAGCGACGCGATACTGCCCGGCCGCCCCGAGTCACGTCTGCCTCCAACATTTGGCAGGATTCCCGGCGGGCGACCACTGTCCATGACGCCGGGGGGCGCTAGCCATCCATTTTCGTCACTGTGACGTATTGACCCTGAATAGTTCTGCGGTGCAAGTCCTTTCGAATGGATTCGCCAGGAGCAGATCGGGTCCCAGCTGCTAACCAAGCAACGCATAACGAATTCTCAAGGTTGGCAATTACGTAAGAATTGTCAAGCATGAAAGATGGTGCAGCACCATGTGTTCCGATAACAGATACTATGGTCAAGTTCAGCCTCCGGCAGATTGGCGGTCGGGGTCACCTGGCCGCGTTGCACCCTACGTAGTGCGATTCGGAGTCCGAGTGCGTCGAACCACCGCTTGAACTCGTACACCACGAGGTGCTGACGTCATTCAAAGTCGTTGCTGCGTGACTTAATTCGTCGCCGTGACAATTGCTGACGGTTTCAGCGGGCCATCAGATAGCCGTGTACGTTCTTCATGGATAATTGCCATTATCCATGAAGAATCCCACTCCGCGGCGCAGCTTGTTATGAGAGTGCATTCTGGCTAGTCTCTGGCAGCCGAAATCGGCGATCACGTTTGAGAACTACTAACGAGAGAGTTCAGATGGCGTCGCAACATCAGCGAGGACTCGCAAGCCAGTAAGCGCCCGCATTTCGTCGGTCGTAGGCACGCGCCACGGAACCACCCAGAATGACGCGCTTATGGGAAGGCGGCTCTCCCAATGAGTCAGGTCTAGCACTGCCAGAAACGCGAACGGGGGTCCGGTGAGTGTGTACTGGCCGGCCTGATCCCCGAAACTGTCGGATAGTTCGGCGTCAGTCGCAGATTCCGTAATGCGCTTAACTTCGATGACGAAACGTTCCGCGTCATGAAAGGTGACGAGGACGTCGGCGCGTTCTCGACCTTGATGACCTCCGCGCCCAGATCCGCCAGTAACCGCGCCGCGTATGGGACGCAGATTCCCTCAGCAAATTCGACCACGCGGAAATTCGCGACGTCGATGTAGCGTCCAACCACCAGCTTGATGTGTCATGGGTCACAGGTTGAAGAGGATATGTCATGAGTCACAGGTTGGGGAGGTTGGCATGGTTGTGACAGCTAAGGAGAGGGCTGGCGGGTCAGGACGCCCCGAAGCAGGCGAGGCGCAGAACGAAAAGAGGGTAGGCATCGGTTCGGCAGTGAATGCGGCTGTCTCGGCCGCCGAGACGCCGCGGCCGGCGAAGTAGGGGTAGCAGTGGTGGATTACGCGGCGTTACCCCCGGAAATCAACTCCGGGCGGATGTATGCCGGCGCGGGGTCGGGGCCGCTGCTGGCGGCCGTGGCGGCCTGGGACGGGTTGGCCTCGGAGTTGAGTTTGGCGGCGACCTCGTATCGGTCGACGGTCCTTGAGCTCACCGGTCAAGGCTGGCTGGGTCCGGCGTCGGCGTCGATGGCCGCCGCGGTGGCCCCGTATGTGGCGTGGATGAACACCACCGCCGCCGCAGCTGAGCAGACCGCTAACCAGGCCAGGGCGGCGGCCGCTGCCTACGAGGCGGCGTTTAGCGCGCACGTGCCCCCGCCGCTGATCGCGGCCAACCGGTCGTTGTTGATGTCGTTGGTGGCCACCAACATNNTCGGGCAAAACACCCCCGCGATCGCGGCCACCGAGACACAGTACGCCCAGATGTGGGCCCAAGACGCCGCGGCGATGTACGGCTATGCCGGCGCCTCAGCGGCCGCAACGACGCTGACCCCGTTCACCTCACCCATGCAGAACACCGACCCGGCCGGTACCGGCGCCCAGGCTGCCGCGGTCGCTTCGGCGACCGGCACGTCGACCGGAACCGCCCAAAACGCCCTGGCGCAGGTGACCAGCACGCTGCACTCACTCGCGTCAACAACGTCATCCAACCCGGCGACGGTGATAACGAACATCTTGAATGCCCCCCCGGTCACGACATTCGAAACGCTGCTCACGGCATTTGGGGGTTACCAAACGTTCTACGACGAGACTGCTTTCACCGTTACTGGAGTCGAATTTTCAGCCATACCGTTTGTAACTACGGCCATAGGGAAGGGGCTGGCGGGGCTTGCGGCGCCGGCCTCTGCGGTGTCTGCGGCGCCTGAGGCCGGGCTGGGGACTTTGGCGGGTTCCTACGGGTCGGGGGTGGGCGGTGCCGGGGTGTCGGCGGGCCTGGGCGAGGCGGGGTCAGTCGGTGGGTTGTCGGTGCCGCAGTCTTGGGGGACGGCGGCCCCGGCGGTCCGGCTTGCCGCCACCGCACTGCCCAGTGCCGGGCTGGACGGCTTGCCGGCGGCTGGGACAGCCGGGCCGCCAGGCTGGTTCGGCGGCATGCCGCCCATGGTGGGCGGTGTGGTCAATGCGCCACGAAATGGCGCGGCCGGTGCGCCAACTGAGTCCCGGCTCAGGGTGATCCCGCCGATGGCTGCCGCGCCCGGCGTTCACCAGGGCACCGCGGATCGGGGTTTTAAGCCCAACGGGCGTGCTTCAGATGTGTTGGGCGCGTTGAGTGAACGCGAACGCTTTGAACTCGATGAGCTGCGCGAGGCGTTCTCCGAATTGACGATGGAGCGCGATGCGGCGGCCCGGTTGATCAAAGAGGCGATCCGGTGATGAGCGTGGTCGATTATGCGGCGTTACCGCCGGAGATTAACTCCGGGCGGATGTATGCCGGTGCGGGGTCGGGGCCGCTGCTGGCGGCGGTGGCGGCCTGGGACGGGTTGGCCTCGGAGTTGAGTTTGGCGGCGAGCTCGTATCGGTCGACGGTTTTGGAGCTCACCGGTCAAGGGTGGCTGGGTCCGGCGTCGGTGTCGATGGCCGCCGCGGTGGCCCCGTATGTGGCGTGGATGAACGCGACCGCCGCCGCAGCTGAGCAGACCGCTCACCAGGCCAGGGCGGCGGCGGCGGCCTACGAGGCGGCGTTTAGCGCGCACGTGCCCCCGCCGCTGATCGCGGCCAACCGGTCGTTGTTGATGTCGTTGGTGGCCACCAACATCCTCGGGCAAAACACCCCGGCGATCGCGGCCACCGAGACCCAGTACGCCCAGATGTGGGCCCAAGACGCCGCGGCGATGTACGGCTATGCCGGCGCCTCAGCGGCCGCAACGACGCTGACCCCGTTCACCTCACCCATGCAGAACACCGACCCGGCCGGTACCGGCGCCCAGGCCACCGCGGTCACTTCAGCGACCGGCACGTCGACCGGAACCGCCCAAAACGCCCTGGCACAGGTGACCAGCACGCTGCAATCACTCGCGTCAACAGCGTCATCCACCCCGGTGACAGCGATAACGAACATCTTGAATTCCCCCGTGTCTCAGGCCCTCGAACCTTTCGCCGAGACTGCGGGGCTGGTTCAACCTTATGCGTACAATCCCCTGTTTATTGGGGGTAGTTCCTTGAGTCTCATAAGCCCGCTGTTCGCGCAGGTGGGGGCGGCGCCGGCGGCTGCGGCGGCCGCGGTGCCTGAGGGCGCGCTGGGGACTTTGGCGGGTTCCTACGGGTCGGGAGCGGGTTCGGCGGGGCTGGGCGGTGCGGGGGTGTCGGCGGGCCTGGGCCAGGCGGGGTCAGTCGGGGGGTTGTCGGTGCCGCAGTCCTGGACGACGGCGTCCCCGGCGATCCGGCTTGCCGCCACCGCACTGCCCGCTGGCGCCCTGGACGGCTTGCCAGCGGCCGGGGCAGCGGGGCTGCCAGGCTGGTTCGGCGGCATGCCGCCGATGATGGGTGGCGTGGTCAACGCGCCACGAAAAAGCGCGGCCGGTGCTCCATCGCAGTCCCGGCTCAGGGTGATCCCGCAGATGGCCGCGGCGCCCGGCGATCGCGGGGGCATGCCGGATCGGTGGATAAATGCCCCAGCCGGCGACGCCACGATGAGCGAACGCGCTGAGCTCAACGGGCTGCGCACCGCGATCACCGAACTGGCCAAGGAGCGCGATGTGCTGATGCGCTCAGCGGCTCTGTTGATCAAGGAAGCGATGACACGGTGAGCACCGGCCCGCGCGCATCGCTGCCCACCGTGGCTGAGCACCCTAGCGCGCAGTGCGGTGTCGTGGCAGACGATGCCACATCGCAACCGGCCGGTGTCACCCAGCCCCGCCACCCACCACCCGCGGTCAGTCTCTCGATCCCCACCGGGACCGGGTCATCGACGCTGTCACCGGCCTCACCCAACACCGCCTCGATCGGAAAGTTCACCCTGCGGAAGGCCCGGGCAACACGATCCCGCCGCCAGCGCGCACGATCTGCCACCAGGTGCACTCACGGGCGTCCAGCGCCCGCAACCATCGGCCATCACCTGCCCGCAGACATCGTTCGGAACAGACCCGGTCCTAGGACCGCTAACCCACCCCTACCAACGATAAGGAAAGCACATGTCGTTTGTGACCACACAGCCCCAGATGCTGAGCGCGGCGGCTGGCGATCTGCACAGTGTCGGCTCGCTGGTGAGCGCCGCAAACACCGCCGCGGCCAGCCCGACGACCGGGGTCATTCCCGCCGCCGCCGATGAGGTGTCGGGGCTCACGGCCGCGCAGTTCGCCGCGCACGCCCAGATCTATCAGGCCTTCAGCGCCCAGGCGGCCGCGATCCACGACCAGTTTGTGGCCACCTTGCAAACCAGCGCCGGGTCGTATCTGGCCACCGAGGCCGCCAACGCGGCAGCCGCCGGTTAAGCGCCGAGATATGGCCCAGGACACAGGAGTCAGGTGAACAACCGCGTCAGGATCAAATTAGCAGGGTGCCTCGCGCCAGACGCCGCGCCGACCGATTGTCGGGAAGTGGCGGTACTGGGTGAGACCGAGCGTGATCGGCGAAACCGGCTGGGTAAGGAAAACATCGGGGCTGCCCGCCGCAACCGAGCGACGTTCGGCCGGTATCACGATCGTATATACAAACGCTACTCGTAGCAAAGGAGAGTGAATGCGCGCCAAGGCCGCACTACTGACACGAGTTCCTGGCAAGTGGGAGATCTGCGACGTTGAGGTCGACGACCCTCGCGACCACGAGGTATTGGTTCGACTGGTCGCCACCGGTCTGTGCCACTCCGACGAACACTTCGCCACCGGTGACATGCCTGTCGGAACGTTGCCGTACTGCGGCGGCCATGAAGGCGCGGGAGTTGTCGAAGCGGTGGGTCCGGGAGTCGTCGGACTGAGCGTCGGCGACCACATCGTGACGTCCTTCATCCCGGCCTGCGGCCGGTGCCGGTGGTGTGCCAGCGGGATGCAGAACCTCTGCGACCTCGGAGCGCAACTCCTGACCGGCAAACAGCTCGACGGCACTTTTCGAATGCACCTCGACGGCGTCGGCGTCGGTCAGATGGGCTTCGTCGGCACGTTCGCAGAATATTCCGTGATGCCCGAGTGGAGCTGCATCAAGATCGATCCCGACATACCCCTGAAGGTCGCAGCCATCCTTGGTTGCGCGGTACCCACTGGCTGGGGCTCGGCAGTCAACGCCGCAGAAGTCGTTCCTGGCGATGTCGTCGTCGTCGCCGGCACCGGGGGAGTCGGCATCAACTCCGTGCAGGGCGCAAGCCATGCAGGCGCAAGCCGCGTTATCGCCGCCGATCCAGTTCAGATGAAGCAGAAGGCCGCGTTGACGCTCGGCGCGACGGACGCGGTTGGCTCGATCGCCGAGGCTGCGGCGCTCGCCCGTGAATTGACGAACGGTCAGGGCGCTGACTCTGCAATCGTCACCGTCGGCGTTCTAAAGCCTGAGCACGTCGGAGAGGCATTCTCGGCTGTCCGGAAAGCGGGCACTCTGGTGCTCACTTCCGGGGGAAACGTCATGGAAGCCGGGCTGCCAGTTGGCTTCACCGAACTGGTCATGTTCCAGAAACGAATCCAGGGCGCCGTGTACGGACAGATGTCGCCGACCAAGGACGTCCCTCGGCTGCTCGACATGTGGCGGGCGGGCAAGCTCAAGCTCGAAGAGCTCATCACCACCACCTATCGACTCGCCGATATCAACACGGCCTACGAGGACATGTACGCAGGGCTCAATCTGCGCGGAGTTATCGAGTTCGGGGCATAGCAGCCGAGAGGCGGAGATGATTGCTCCCGCATGAGTCCAATCTTGACCGAAGTCCGGACGATGTGCTTATGGTCGCAGCGCGACTAATTTTACGCTGGCGTAAGGAGTCTTGAGCCATGAGTCTGATCACCGATCCTCGGGTGCCACTGCGCAGCCCGGACCGTTTCTTTATCGGCGGGGAGTGGGTCAAACCCAGCTCGGATTCCACCATCGATGTCATCGATTCCAATACCGAGCAGCTGTACTTCAGCGTCCCGGAAGCTCAGGCCGCCGATATGGATATGGCGATCGGGGCGGCCCGGCGTGCGTTCGATCGGGGATCATGGCCCCGGATGACGCATCAGGAGCGGGCGGGCTACCTGGCAGCGATCGCCGACCAACTCGATGCCCGCACCGCTGACTACGCCCAGATGTGGCCGCGCGAATCCGGCGTCGTGCACTCCGTGGCGCAGATGATGATCCCGGGCGACCCGGGGTTCTACCGGTTCTACGCCAGCCTGGCCGACACCTACCCGTTCGAGCAGCAGGTCACGCCCAGCCCGTCTCCGACTCCCGGCGGCGAGTTCGGGCTGCTGGTCCGCGAGCCGGTCGGTGTCGTCGGCGCGATCATCCCATGGAACGGCCCGCTGACCCTGATCACGATGAAGGTCGCACCCGCGCTGCTGGCCGGCTGCACCGTTGTGGTCAAGGTCTCCCCCGAGGCGCCCGGCGCCGGCTACCTGATGGCCGAGATCGCCGAGCGGGTGGGCCTGCCTGCTGGCGTGCTGAATGTGATCACCGCCGACCGCGAGGTCTCCGAGCTGATGGTCCGTGACCCGCGGGTGGACAAGATCGCCTTCACCGGTTCGACCGCCGCCGGCCGCAAGATCGGTGCGATCTGTGGTGGCCGGATCGCCCGCTTCACCCTCGAACTCGGCGGCAAGTCCGCCGCCGTCATCCTCGACGACGCCGACATCGGGCAGGCCGCGGCCACGCTGGCCGGCGCGGAGTGCCTGTTGTCCGGCCAGGTCTGCGCCTCCCTGACCCGGATCGTGGTGCCCCGCAACCGGCACGACGAGTTCGCCGACGCGCTGGCGGCCGCCTTCTCCTCGGTACAGGTGGGCGACCCGTTCGACGCGACCACCCAGATGGGTCCGTTGGCCATGGAACGCCAGCGCGACCGGGTCGAGCACTACATCGCCAAGGGCATCGAAGAGGGCGCCACGCTCGTCACCGGGGGTGGCCGGCCCAAGCATCTCAAACGCGGGTACTACATCGAGCCGACGGTGTTCTCGGGCGTCGATAACAAGCACGTCATCGCCCAGGAGGAGATCTTCGGGCCGGTGTTGAGCGTCATCCCGGCCGACAGTGAGGAGCATGCGGTCGATATCGCCAACGACACCATCTACGGGCTCAACGCCTCGGTGTTCACCCCGGATATCGCCCGCGCCCGCGAGGTCGCCGGAAAGCTGCGCTCGGGCACCGTCGGCCACAACAACATGCGGGCGGACTTCGGTGTCGCGTTCGGCGGCTTCAAGCAGTCCGGGATGGGCCGCGAAGGCGGCCTCGAGGGCCTGCTGCCATACCTGGAAACCAAGACGGTTCTGCTCGATGAGGCGCCACCAGGGTACGCGTGACCTGTTTGAACTCCATTGTGCTGGATGAGATCTCACGTCAGTGCCGGTGACGTCTGGCGCGTCAATCTGACCCGCCAAGTATCTTCTGATCTCTATATCTTCGGTCAGCTCGCGCGCAGCCCACAGCAATGTGCAGACTCGCTGAAAGGCGTCCACATCTGGGGGTCGTCATGTTCCGAAGATTCGAAAATTATTGCCGACTAAAGCGAATATCAGTGTGATGGCTGAAGTAGTCATCGCCACAATCCCATACAAGTTAAGGGCCGTCGACAACAACGATCCAGCTTTTTGGTGACAGGACAGTTGAAGACCAATCGCTACAAGACGGCTCACCATAACGATAACGGGCACTCGCGGGTCCTCCCGTTCACGCAAAGAAGGGTTGAATAACCCGGTGCTGGATGCGCCAAACGCCCGGCGAAACACCCTCGTCGGTTCATTTTTGATCCGCTCGAAATAATATGCGGCCGCAGCCAATATAATAACAAGTGGCGCCCCACCCACCAGTAGGCTTGAATATATCAATATAAGCTGCGTCTTCATCTGTTCGAATGATTGATGTGCAGACTGGCCAGCGCGTGGGGGACCAAACGAGATCATGATTGGCACGAATACAGATACGCCTATTGCTATCAACAATAACCAACTGGTTGCATACCAGGTTTTGGCCCTCGCAATGCGGGCGGAGTATGTGGCAACCGCCGCTTCGACGCAATAATGCCTCAATCTTTGATTTACCGATAATCCATACATGGATACAAGAAAATGGAGATGAGGATCGAACAATTTCCTGTACTCGTGTGAACGCTCTATTACAGAGCTCAACTTTACGGGCACAGGAGGATCGGTATTCGCTCGTAGAGATTTGTACCGATTCTGGCTAGCTCTGTCGAGGGGCGTCGGGGCCGGCGAGCTTGAAGGCGCGCAGGACGCGGTATTGCAAGGCTCCGCGGGTGATTCGGTGGCCGTCGGTGCCCACAAACAGTGGTGTGCTGGCGGGCCAGCGGTTGAGCTGGGCGCCGTCGCCGTGGCGGTGCGATGTTGAGGGGAAGCGGGTCGCCCGGCTCGCCAGGTATGCATTCAGAACCTCGATGAGGGCCGGCTCGATTGGAACGGCGCGGTCCTTTTTGCCCTTGCCGCGTACATGGAGGACTCCGCCGCGGTCTTGGGTGAGGCGGAGATCTCCGATATTGGCGCCACGCAGCTCCTGGGCGCGGAGCCCGGCCAACAGTGCGGTCAGGATGACGGCGCGGTCACGTTCAGGCCAGTCGGTGCGGCGTTTGACTGCCGCCGGTGAGTCGATGGCGTCGACAAGGGCCTGGGCAGCGGACTGGGGAAGCGATTTAGGAAGGGTTTTGGCAGCTTTGGGGCGCCCGACCAGTTCCATGGGGTTAGCGGGCAGGATGTCGCCGGTAAATAGGTAGCTACACAAGGTGTTCCATGTCGACCAGCAGCGCCGAATGGAGGCGGCTTCATGCGATTCGGCATACGCGGCAAACGCCCGGCGCATCGAGTCTTTGGTAATGCTCTGCGGCAGTAGGGCTGGAATGCCGAGCCGTTCGACGTGGCCGAGCTGTGCCGGCTGGTGGGGGAGCAGCGGGGTCGGCGTCGGCGTCTGACGGCCGAGCGCTCGGGGATCACCGGCTCGGGGCCGTGCGGAATGCTGATCGGTCTGGAGCACGAAGACATCATCCGGGGGGAGCAGCGGACAAGCGCGCTGCACCAGGAGCACATCGCGCTCCACGAGATCGGCCACATCCTGTGCGGACACGACGATGCAGCTACCGGGCTTGGGCGTGAGGAAGCACTACGGCTGATGCCCTCGCTCGACCCGGACATGGTGCGTCGAGTCCTCGGGCGGACCAGTCCTTCGCGCGTGGCACCTTCGATTCGCTCGACTCGAAGGACGTGAGGCGGCACCAGCGCGTAGGTTGTCGCAACGTCCGCAACGTCCGCATAGGGGAATTACATGACATGCTTCTTGCAATTGAACAGGGACGCTTCTTAAGGTTACAAGAGAACGGAGCGCTCGGAGGGTGTTTTCGGCGCGCTCCGTCATACCGGATTGTCGACTATGTCGACCAGGCTAAGACCCTAAAGGGAGCGACGAGTGCGAATTGCTAATGTTGCAGGGAGAAGTAAGCTCATCGTTGGGGAGGGTCAAGTAGATATCGAGGCGGCAACTTCGGGCCGCTTCAGTTCGGAACCTTCGCGCATCTTCGACTATTTTGATGAATTGCAGCGTTGGGCAAAGACGATCAGTCACGGCGAAGAGCCTTGGCGCCCAGAAGAGGCGGGGCCCCCTGTTCCAGCGCCCAAGCAGATATTTGCCGTTGCTCTGAACTACGTCGCGCATGCAGCTGAGTCAAAGCGAGAGGTCCCTACTGCGCCGGTCATTTTCACGAAGTTCGTGAGTTCTCTTACAGGTCCCGTCACCACGGTCGAACTGCCCGAGGGGTCCGTGGACTGGGAAGTAGAGCTAGTCGCCGTTGTGGGCACAGCCGCTCGGCACGTCACCGCCGCAGCCGCCTGGGACCACATTGCCGGGCTTACGCTGGGCCAGGACTTGTCGGAGCGTCAGCTGCAGAGGAGCGGTCCAGCGCCGCAGTTCGGTCTCGCGAAATCATTCGCAGGCTTCTCTCCGACCGGACCGCTGCTTGTTACACCCGATGAGTTCGATCGACCAGACGATCTCGGTCTCGGATGTGAGGTGAACGGCGAAGAAGTTCAGAACAGTCGGACTTCAGAAATGGTCTTCTCCATCCCGGAAGTGGTCGCTTACTTATCAAATGTCCTGACACTTTTCCCCGGGGATCTCATCTTTACGGGAACTCCACCGGGAGTGGGTATGGGAAGAACGCCGGCACGCTTTCTAAATCGGGGGGATCGGCTTCACAGCTGGTTGGAGGGCGTCGGTGAACTGCAACAGACTTTCGCCTAGGACGCCCCTGAAATTGGTCTCGGGCGTTCATTTGAACGCAACCCTCGTAGGCCACCGACAAACCCAGGTACAACTAGTCACCACGAGAAAAACGAAAAGGACACCCTCAATGGGGCGCAAGTATCACATCATCTCAGGGGACGGACACCTCGAGACGCCCCCTGAACCCTGGGCGAAGTACGTGCCTGAAATCCACCGGGCCAGGGCCCCCCGACTCGTGCGCCTGTCCAACGGTGGCGACGCCTGGATCGTCGAAGGCCAGCCGATGCTGCACACCGGCCAGAACCTCACCGGGGCCGGGCCCGTCAAGTTCGCCAGCGGTCGCTACACCGACGACGCCGGCCGGCCCGTTCCGGGGGCGGGCGATGGCCTGCAGCGTCTGCACGAACAGGACGCCGATGGCATCGACGCCGACATCACCGAAACGCCCGCATCGGCGCTCAGCGCCTAAGGCGTCGTCAATGACAGGACGGACACCGACCGCGTTGTTGCGGCACGCGGACGGCGTCCGCCCTGTTCGTTGTGGGGGGGCAAAGAACTCTCGCATCAACCAGCGTCAGTAGGGATTGGTCGCGATCCACATTGTCGCCTCTTTTCTTAAGGAGCTTGCCTTGAATATTCTCAATCGGCTCAGAGTCGTCGAGTTGGCCTCTGATATATCTGGGCCCTACTGCACGAAGTTTTTCGCTGACCTAGGGGCGGACGTGGTCAAGGTGGAGCCCCCAACGGGGGATCCACTGCGTCGCCGCTCTTTGGTCGGTGCAGGGGACGGGGACTCGCCCCTGTTCAAATTCCTCAACGCGGGCAAGCGCTCGGTCGTCTATGAGCTCGGCGATGCCGCCATTGCCGAGCTCATCGACGACGCCGACCTGCTCGTGGAATCCGTTGGCCCAGGGAAACTGGATCACGACGAGTTCCGCCGGAGGAATCCGTCCCTGGTCATCGTGACGTTGTCGCCCTATGGCTACAGCGGACCGTACAGCGATCGACCGGCCACCGAGTTCACCGTCCAGGCCGAAAGCGGTTCGATGTCACGGCGGGGGCTGCCTACCCAGCCGCCCTATCAGGTCGGCGGTCGTATGTTCGAATGGTTGCTCGGCACGTATGCCGCGGTCGGCGCCTTGGCTGCTCTCTTGCGCGCCGGGGAGACCGGCCAGGGTGAGTCCATCGACTGCTCGCTCATGGAGGTCTGCGACCTCGGTGGCGGCGTCTACGGGGATTTGGTCTACCAACTGGAGGGGCGCCCACCCCTGGGTTCACCCCCGCGGGGCGTCGAATTGCCATCCATCGAACCGACCGTGGACGGTTGGGTCGGCTTCAACACCAACACGCGCGTCCAGTTCGAATCCTTTCTCACGCTCATCGGCCGCAGCGANCTCTTGGATGAAGACGAGTCATGGGCGCTAAGGACAACGCGCGNCCAGCGAATGGATGAGTGGAATGAGATCGTGCGGGCCTGGACGACGCAGCACNCGACCGAAGANATCGTCGAGCTGGCATCGCTGTTCCGGATCCCGGTGGCTCAGGTCAACAACGGAAAGACCATCTTGGATCACCCCCAGTTCCAGGCACGCGAAATTTGGGCCGAGGCGCCCGATGGGAGCTTCACGCACCCACTCCCGCCCTACCGCATCGAGGGGGAACGACCGCGACCCCAAGGCGTTGCACCCAAGCTGGGGGAGCACCAGGGGAAGGTTGAGCGGCGGGAGCGTCCGGCACCGAGCGGTCCGCGCTCATCGACCGCACGCCCACTCGAGGGCATCACGGTGCTCGATGCGACCGCCTGGTGGGCTGGCCCGTCGTCGACGCACGTGCTCGCCGCCATGGGGGCCGACGTCATCCACCTCGAATCGATCCAGCACATCGACGGGATGCGCTCATCGGGCGGCTTGTTCATCGATCGCCCCTCGTGGTGGGAGCGTTCGATGATCTATCTCGGCGCCAACACCAATAAGCGCAACATGGCACTCGATCTGAGCTCGCCACAGGGCCGGGACATCCTCTTGGACTTGATCGAGCACGCGGACGTCTTGGTGGAGAACTTCTCGCCGCGGGTGTTCGAGAACTTCGGGCTCACCTGGGACTTGGTCAAGTCCCGTAATCCGGGGATCGTCATGGTCCGCATGCCCGCCTTCGGCCTCGACGGTCCGTGGCGCAACAACGTCGGTTTCGCCCAGACGATGGAGCAGATGACCGGATTGGCCTGGGTGACCGGCCACGAGGACGACCAGCCGCGGATTCCCAAGGGTCCGTGCGATCCACTGGCCGGCCAAAGCGCCGCCTTCGCCATGTTGCTCGGCCTCGAGCGCCGACGTCAGAGCGGCCAGGGATCGTTCATTGAGGTCTCGATGGTCGAATCGGCGTTGAACGCAGCCGCGGAGCAGGTCATCGAGTACACCGCGCACGGGATCGTTCTGGCCCGCGCCGGGAATCGCAGCAGGGACGCCGCCCCCCAGGGGCTCTACGCCTGCCGGGGTGAGGAGAGCTGGCTGGCTTTGTCCGTCGCCGACGACGAGCAATGGCGCGCCCTCAAGGGCGTGCTCGAGAATCCGGACTGGGCCGATGACCCCGCTTTGGACAGCGCCGCCGGCCGACACCAGGCCCACGAGCGGATCGACAAATCCCTCCAAGCGTGGGCCGCCGACCAAGAACTCGAAGGGGCGGTGGAGATCCTCGCCCAGGCCGGAGTGCCGGCCGCACCGCTGCGCGACGCCCGGGTCATCTCCGCCCACCCTCAGATGGTGGCCCGCCACCATTTCGAGGAACTGGAGCATCCGGTCGTCGGTCCCCACACCGTCCCGACGCTGCCCTACACCTTCGCCAGTGTCGATCGATGGTACCGTTCGGCGGCCCCCTTACTCGGTGAGCACAACGTCGAGATCCTGACGGAGCTCCTTTCGCTCGACCCCGCGACAGTCGAGGAGCTCACGGCCGGCAAGATCATCGGCACCCGCCCACTCGGCCTGGACTAGGCCGCCGGATCCGAAGTCCACAGTCCCCGACTTCACCCGGGTCCGGTGGGGGACTCGATGATTTGCCATCCGATTCCAACACCGGCCGCTGCAACGATGTCCGAGATCCGAGCCTGGTTGAAGCCATCGCACTCAAATACTGTTCTCCCAGACTCGAGCACCCCCCAGACCGCGGCGAGGTCACCGAAGCTTCGGTGCTGAGTGCGCGTGTCGGGGCGTTCACGAAATGTGCTGCTAATCAGAAGGAAAAAGCCGTTCAGTCTCCTCGAAAACGAAAGGAATCCGATGTGAGCATTGCAACCGAACACCCCCTTCGTCGACCCGACCGGTTCTTCATCGGCGGCAAGTGGGTAGAGCCCTCGTCGCAGGCGATGATCGACGTCATCGACTCCAACAACGAGGAGTTGTACTTCCGGGTCTCAGAAGCACGCGAAGCCGACATGGATCGGGCGATCACAGCGGCTCGGGATGCGTTCGACGACGGGCCGTGGCCGCGGTTGACACACGTGCAGCGAGCGGAGTACCTACAGGCTCTGGCCGCCGAAATTCGCCGCCGCTCAGACGTGCTGGCCGACATCTGGCCCCGTGAGTCCGGAGGCCTCTATAGTGCTGCAAAGGGTCAAGCCGGCCACGCCGCAGGCATCCTCGAGTACTTTGCTTCCCTAGCCGACAACTATGCATGGGAGGAGCCAGCCGAGCCGACCGGCGGCGGAAACTTTGGCCTGCGTGTGCAGGAGCCAGTCGGCGTCGTCGGGGCAATCATACCCTGGAACGTCCCGTTGTTTCTCGCGTTGTACAAGTTGTCGCCGGCCCTGCTGACTGGCTGCACCGCAGTACTGAAGGCCTCGCCAGAGGCACCAGGAGCGGCATATATCATTGCTGAGTCAGTAGAGGCTGTTGGCCTGCCGGATGGTGTCGTCAACGTGCTGACCGCCGACCGCGAGGTTTCCGAACTGTTAGTGCGCGATCACCGGATCGACAAGATCGCCTTCACCGGTTCGACCGCGGCCGGCCGTCGCATCGCGACGATCATGGGTGAACGAATTGGTCGCTATACGCTTGAGCTCGGTGGCAAGTCAGCGGCGATCATCCTTGATGACGCCGACCTGGCCTCTGCAGCGGCAACGATCGCTTCAACCGAGTGCCGTCTCAGCGGTCAGGTCTGCGCGTTGCTCACTCGGCTGGTGGTGACGCGCAGCCGGCACGATGAGTTCGTGGAGCTATTGGCTGGGTTCTTCTCGCAGAAGAAGGTCGGCGATGCGTTCGACGAGAGTAACGACATGGGCCCGTTGGCGATGGAGCGTCAGCGTGACCGCGTTGAAGGCTACATAGCGAAGGGAATAGCCGAGGGCGGCAAGCTGGTTACCGGTGGTGGTCGTCCGCAGGGTCTCGACCGGGGTTACTTCATTGAGCCGACCGTGTTCGCCAACGTCGACAACTCAGATACGATCGCTCGCGAGGAGATCTTCGGCCCAGTCCTGACCGTGATCGCGGCCGATGATGAAGCGGACGCTGTTCGCATCGCCAACGACACGATCTACGGACTGAACGCTTCCGTGTTCACCCCCGATATTGATCGAGCCCGCGCCGTCGCCGGTCAGCTGCGCTCTGGCACTGTAGGGCACAACGCCACGCGGACGGACTTCGGGATCGGCTTCGGTGGATTCAAGCAGTCCGGAATCGGCCGTGCGGGCTCACGCCAGGGTCTGCTCCCCTACCTCGAGAGCAAGACAGTTATCCTCGACGGACCTCCCGAACGGTACCGGTAACCAGCCCATGATAGGTGGTCAGAAGGGAGGGTACCCATGAGTTCGGCTGTGTGGGAATTTAAGGACCGGTGCGCTGTGTCCGGTATCGGCAACACTAAGTTCTCTAGGAACTCTGGAGTTAGCGAGCTGGTCATGGCTGTCGAGGCTAGTCGTGCGGCGATACGGGACGCGGGGTTGCAATCGAACGATATCGATGGCATTGTGCGGAACGACGCCGATCGTGTCACTCACAATGCGATAGCGGATTCCTTGGGTATTTCGGACTTGAAATACTGGGGTGTCGCTTCGGCAGGCGGGTCCGCAGTACCGAGTATGGTGGGTCAGGCCGTAGGGGCTCTATTGAGCGGCCAAGCGACAAATGTTCTGGTGTACCGCTCTCTGAATGGTAGATCCGGGACTCGGTTCGGTTTAAGCAGGGCGGCCGCCGGTTCTGGCGATGCGCCGACCGTAGTGGGTGGCCAGGGCACGCTCGATGAGTATTTTCAGCCCTACGGGCTGCTCTCCGCCGGGACTTTCTACGCCATGTTGGCGCAGCGCCACATGGCGGAGTTCGGGACGACTTCGGAGCAACTCGGCGCTATAGCAATGGAATGTCGAATACGGGCCCATGCCAATCCGAACGCGATGATGGCCGGTCGGGAACTCAGCCTTTCCGACTACATGGCCGGCCGCATGCTGTCGTCTCCTTTGCGGCTTTTTGATTACTGCCTGGAAACCGATGGGGCTTGCGCGTTAGTGGTGACCACTACGGAGAGGGCTGCGGATAGTCCGGCGGGCCCGGTCTTGATTAGGGCAGTCGCCCAGGGCATGGGCCCGGGCATACAAGCCGGCAGAATGAATACGACGCTGATGCGCGAAACGTATACTACGTGGCCGTCGGCGTACGCGGCTAAGACGCTCTATGAGCGTGCCGGCCTCGGCCCGGAAGATATTGACGTGGCACAACTCTATGATTGTTTCACGATTACTGTTCTTATCCAGCTCGAGGATTATGGGTTCTGCAAAAAGGGGGAAGGCGGGCCTTTCGCGGAGTCTGGCGCGCTCGGATTGGGAGGATCGCTTCCCATCAATACGGGTGGAGGCCATCTCTCGGAGGGTTACATTCATGGGTTGAACCATGTCGTAGAGGGTGTTCGACAGATACGCGGATCGTCTACGTCGCAAGTGCCTAACGCCGAGGTGTGCCTTGTGACTGGTGCGTCTCCGCCGGCAACTGGTGCTCTAATCTTCCGGAGGGCATCGTGAGTGATCTCAAAGGATTGCACCCGAATGTGGATGACCCGGCGCAAGCGGGATTTTGGGAGGCGGCGCGGCGAGGTCAGCTGGTCATTGAAAAGTGCAAGCCGGCCGGTCACGTTTTGCACCTGCCTCGTGGCTATTGTCATTTGTGTGATTCGTTCGAGGTTGAGTGGGTGCCTGTGAGCGGTCAGGCCAACCTGCATACATTCACGATTGTTGAGCACCAAGTACATCCGAATTTTCCGGCGCCGTACGCTGTCGTGCTGGTGGAGCTTGACGAGGTCCCGGGGGTCCGATTTCTTGGGAACCTGCCAGGCCGGCCGGAGTTGTCGATCGGCATGCGTATGACGGTCACCTTCGATGCCCTCAGCGATACCGTTACGTTGCCGCGCTGGGTCCCCGCCCAGGATACTGTCGACTCCTCGACCGAGTGAGGGGCAACGAGATGCGCCGCTTGAGCGAGACTAAGAGGCGGTCTCAATCGGTGGTTGCAACGGGGAGGCTGTGATGTGCTCGTGATGTCGAGAGTCGCCGAGGCAGATAGACAATAGCGGCAGCACAGGTTCGACCCCGAGCGAAGGCGATCGGTGATCTCCCCAGCGAGATAGGAATCATGCCGGCCCGCTTCGGCTGCGGAGAGCCGGTATAAATGTCGCTGCCCCGACATGCCGCTAGATAGTCTGAGTCGGAAAGAGCCACTCGGGCCTTTGATGCTGGCACCGGGGGGATCAAATGGCAGCACCTGGATCGAGGCAAGTCTGGAGGTCACCGTTGCCCGAACAGGCCATTAGCGGTTGGGGATTCTTGTCCTTGGCCGCACCCTTCTTCCGCTTCTTGGCGATGACGGAGTCCTCGATCAAGCGCGCGGTCAGGCGCTCGCGGGTGACGTCAGAGTCATATCCCCGGTCGAGCCAGATCGTCTCGATGCCGCTGAGGAGCCCTCGCGCTGCGGCGTCGTCGAGGGTGGGCTCCAACATGACCGAGTCATTGCGGTTGGCGCCGTACCCAGACAACCAAGCACGCGCACGTGATATCGAGCGAGGTGCGCAAGAACCGGTGGAAGAGCTGCTTGCAGACATGCGGGCAGCGCGGAGCCGCTACGACGACGCCGTCGCAACTATGCCGCCTTCTGGGTGGACAGCGACAGTTCGTACTGCATAAGGACGATTAGTACCGGCGGATATCGTGCCGTGGCTGCGCACTCGAGAGGTCTGGGTCCACGCCATAGACCTACGAGGCAACACATCGTTCGATGATCCCCGAGCCGCTCGCTACTGCCCTACTGGAACCTGAGTTCGGACATTTGGCTTAGTAAGCCAGGTTGATCCCTAGGTTCTGCAGGATCTGGCGTTGGGGCTCGGCTATGGCCGGTGGGAAGGTCTGGGTGGCGCCGTTGATGGCGATGGTCGCCGAGCGCAACGGTCGTAGCTGCTTGATGATGTTGGCGATGGCCAGGCCACTGCGTTCCTGAATGCAGTGCACGACAGCCAGTGCGGTGAACACGATAGTCAGGTGTGCTTCGATGGCATCGCGGGTGCGGTGGAACATCGGCCGAGCGGCCAGGTCGGTCTTGGACATCCGGAACGCCTTCTCGACGTGCCAGAGGTCGTGGTAGCGGGCGAGCACTTCGCCGGCGGGCATCACGGTGGTGGGGACGTTGGTGACGTAGCCCTTCAAACCGACCAGTGATTGTGCGCGGGCCAGGCTCGCCTGATCGAGGATGCGGGCACCGGCGGTGAGCTTGACGAACCGTGTCGACTTCGCGGCGCGTTCACCGGTGATGGCAGCTTTGGCGCGGGCTTCCTGGGCGTGCAGAGTCTTCTGATCGCGGCGGGCTCGTTTGGCAGAGTAGGCCCAGATTGCCCGCCACGCTCCAGGGTGTTGCTCGGGGTCCCAGACGGGTTCGGCACGCTTGTTGATGTCGTTGACGATGCTGTTGGCGTGACGCGGTGTGACAGTGTCGATGATCTGCCCTTCGGCGAAAACGTCACCGTGCCAATGGAAATGGGAAGCAAGATCGATCGGCGCCTTGACCGTGCGGGAACCGACGATGAACCCCAGCCCGGCCTCATCAAGGGCGGTGAGGTTGGCCGCTGACAGCATGCCGGCATCAGCCGCGACCACCATCGGGGTTGCGGTGAGGTCATGCCGGCCGGCGAACGCGGTGATGATCGGCATGATGGTGGTGGTTTCGGCGGTGTTGCCCTCAAAGCAGCCGATTTCCAGCGGGAACCCGGTGCGATCGACGAGCAGGCCGACCACGATCTGGGGATCGATGCGGCGTTCCTTCGAATAGCCGACCTTGCGCAGGTCGTCTTCGTTCTCGGCCTCGAAGTACAGGGTGGTCACGTCGTAGAGCACAAGGCTCAGTCCACCTCGATCAGCGGCGTGGGTGAAGCACTTGGCCGCCACCGCATCCCGGTAACCGTGAGTGTTGATCCTGTCCAGGTGACGTTGAATCGTCCGGTACGACATGGTGTCTGCGCCGAGATCGGTCAACACCCGCAGGGAGTCAACCTTGCTGGTGGGCTCCACGATTCGAGCGATGACCAGATCCCGGAACACCCCATCATCGACGACGTCGAACCCGACCCAGTCATAGATCGCGCCGAGTACGTCATAAAGCAGCCGAGAATGGGTCGCTGCGGTCCGGCCCGGGGCCACTGCAGCACCCTTGGGGACACCCGGCGACAACGTCAGCGTGCCGGTCCGCCAGTCAGCGACATCGGTGACGCGCTGCGTGCGCACGGGCACCTCGAAGTCGAGAGCGTCCTGATCGCCGGTGGCGATCTGACGGGCCCGCTCAAGCAGAACGCCCAGCTCAGCATCGGTATGTGCAGAACCAACGTGCTTCACCAGCTCGTCACGGCGACCGGATTTGCGCATCACCTGCACCGCAACCGCGCCCGAGGCGGTACGCACCTTGCGCACGAACACCCACCGGACCCTACCCGTTTAGTAAGCCAAAACCCGCCGACCACCATCGAAATATGCAGGTCAAGGCGATTCCCGTAGCGAAACCCGACCGAGGTGTCCTAACTCAGGAGGCAACACATCGTTCGATGATCCCCGAGCCGCTCGGTACTGCCCTACTGGAAGACGCGATTCAGGCCATGGGAACTCGCCCGGGCACGCCGCACCTTCAGCTCGTGGGGGATGATGGGGGGCTCGTGGGAACTGCCCGGAGAACGCGAAGCCACGGTCATTCGGGGACCGCTTGCTGTGCTTACTGGCTATTTACTCCGTGACACGCCGCACCGGGGCCTTAGGGTCGACGCAAGGAACGCGATCCCGTTCACAAACGTCCGGCTAAATGTCGCTACTGCGGTCCGCTACATACTTTTTGCGAAGCTCGGCCCAGGCCTTGCCGTTCTTCTCCAAAGCGACTCTCCAGTCGTCTGGCAGATCGTCAACCAGATAGGGCGTCCGCGACATGCCGCACGCGATGTACCCCGAGGCCCTGGTTCGGGCCTTTTCCATCTGGGCGTTCAGCATAGGAAGCCCTGGAGGCTGGCCCTCTTCTGGGGGAGGCATTGCGACCGGAAGCGCTGCGATGTCTCTTGCCGCCTCGTCCATGCCAGCGACGTCGCCCTTGAGCATCGCATTCCCGAGAGCAACGACCGGCTCAGCTCCCATTGAGGCACACGTTGACCAGAAGCCTTTGATCTTGTCTCCTACCCGACCATACGCATTTACCACTTCGCGCTCGCTGGGCAGATACGTGATGCGATCTCCCGTAAGGCGCACGATCTCTTCGAGATCCTCGTTGATCGCGGGACTTGCGATTTTGTTCGTTATCACGGTCCTCGCTCGTTCTGCCACCCCTATCCAGAACGCAAGGGGGAAGGAGAACTTGAAGAACATCGAGTTCGAATACACCATGATCGGCATGTCCGGCACTGCTTCGCCGAGTTCTTCAAACCATCGGATCGAGTTTTCAAGGGTTGGTGTCTGCCACAGCGGGAGCCCGATAAATGCGCCATCGGCACCAATGTCCTTAAGGGCCAGCATCTGACGAATCGTCTCTTTGGTACCCAGTGCGGTGGCGCCGGCAAAGATCGGAACTCGGCCCCTGTTTGCTTGCACAACGGTATCGACGAACCTGACCTTCTCTTCCCAGAGAAGTGCAGCGCATTCACCGGTTGTTCCACAGAGCGCAATCCCACCAACCCCATCTCTTACCAGGATCTCCGTCATTCGAGCAGATTCCTCAAGATCGACCGAGTCAATATTCGACCAGTGTTCGCCCCCTTCGACGCAAGGAGTCGGCACCATGGCCATTACGCCTCGAATATCATCGTGCGTGAGCATGCAGTCTCCTTTCGTTGACCTCCGGGCACTCCGAAATTCGAAGGAAAACACTACTCATGGTGGGCACTCCCGAGACTTGATGGCGCCTGCTCGCCAACTGTCTCTCTCTTCCATCCGATCGTGCTGTAGGCCGCGTAGGACAGCGGCTCGTGGCCGTCGTTGCGAATTCCGTGGACAACTCCGCGAGGAACGATGAGCACCTGGCCAGCTATAAAGGGATCAGCGGGCTGACCTTCGCCCCTCAGGCAGAGGCCGCTCCCCTCGAGTACCACGATGAAGTGGGCGGACTCGTAGTGCACATGAGTGGAGTTTTCTTGGCCCGGCTGTAAGCACCAGACGACGACGCTCGAACAGTCCGCGTCACCGCCGTACATCCGGGTGACAGTCGCTTGCTCTGAAGAGAATCGACGCCAATCCCTGGGGTCGTGAATACCCGAACCTAATGTTTCGAGCGTTAGCTCTTCGTGTGATTCCTCCATCACTTTGCATCACCCCGTTCGCTCCACGTGAATATTTGAGACGTCATTGGGATCGAGCCCATGCGCACAAGTTTTTGTCAGTCATCAACTTAGCTGCTGACCGACGGTTCGACGACCTCGAGGTTCTGATGGAACTCGATAGGGGGATTTGGGCCCCAAACGGCGGCCGGTGCTTTCCAGGTCTTGCCTTGCCACTCGTCGGTGATGACGTCCATATCGGAGAAGTACTCGACCCAACTGCCCCACGGGTCCCGAACGTATTGAAAGAGATTCGAACCGTAAGTGTGCCGTCCCAGTCCCCACTGCAGCGCGTAGCCGCGCTCGGCCATGTGACGAGCACCCATACCTATTTCGTCGACATCGGCAACTTCGAAGCTAGCGTGATGCAGGCCCGGGTGACTGCTCTGGATCGCGCCAAAAATATGATGGTCGCCTCGACCATGGTTCCAAAAGGAGATGCGCCCGTCGACTCGGTCGGATGGCTTGAGACCGACGATGTCGAGATAGAAGTGCTCGGCGGCTGCGAGATCTGCGGTGAATTTTATGACATGACCGAGCCGTCGCGGTTTTGGCCGCTCAAGCCGCAGCCAGAGCGGATCATCGATCCGGCCGGCCGCGCCTTCGAAATTCCGCGCTGCGGGGGTGAAGTTGCGGTAGGCGGCTGGAGCGGCTTCGATGAACTGGATCAGCAAGCCGTCGGGATCGCGCACCCATAGGCCTTCGCCGCGGTCCCGTGAGCCCTTGTCCTCGGGGAAGTCTGCCTCGGCAAGTCGCTTCCTTAACTCGGCTGAAGCCCCGACAGCGATCGTGAAGGCCACGGACTGCAGGTGTTTTCGCGGTCCTTCTCGTAACACGACCTGCGGTTGGTCCCTCCCGTCACAGCCCAAAATCTCCGCGGGACCATCTTTGACGGCATCCAGTCCGAAATCGCGGTAGAAATCGACGCCGAAGGCTAGATCCGGTACTTGCAGGGTGTAGGAGTGCAAACTTGTAACAAACATGCCTTGGCTCCAGTCTATTCGCTCAATCGACACAATGCTCCTGAGAGCGGCTCAGGTCGTGCTAGTTCCCGTCGCCAGCTCGGCCTTCAACACCCGACGGAGCAATTTGCCGGTCTCGCTGTAGGGGAGCTCGGCCCGGAACTCGACCAATTCGGGCGCCCGGGTCGAGCGGAGTCGCTCCGAGACCCACGCCCGCAATTCGGTCTCGCTGACCTCGCTACCGGCCCGCCGCACGATCACGGCGGCCACCGCCTCACCCCACTCGTCGCTGGGCACGCCGACCACCGCCGCCTCGGCCACCGCGGGGTGCCGGGTGAGGACGTCCTCGATCTCCCCGGGCGAGAGGTTCTCGCCCCCCCGGATGATCACGTCATCAAGCCTGCCTTCGACGAACAGGTAGCTGTCGTCGTCCAACCAGCCACCGTCGCTGGTGGCCAACCAGCCGTCTGCGCTCAAGGTGGCGCCGCGTTCGAGGTACTCGCCAGAGACCTGCTCGCCCCGTACCCAGATCTCCCCCCGCTGGCCTGCGCCCAGCGCGTCGCCCGAGGGCCCGCGGATCTCGACTTCGAGACTGGGGAGAGGTCGCCCAACCGAAGCCAGCCGGAGCCGGACGTGCGGTTCGGACGAGGCGATCGCCTGGCGATGGTCCTCGGGGCCGAGCACGGCGACGGTCGAGCTGGTCTCGGTGAGGCCGTAGGCGTTGACCAGGCCAACGTGCGGGAGGTGGTCCAGGGCCCGCTCGACGATGGCGACCGGCATGCGCCCGCCTCCATAGGACAGGTGCTGGAGGGCGGGGAGCTTCTCTCCTCGCTCGTGCAGGACCTCGAGAATCCGACCCAGCATGGTGGGGACGACCATGGCATGGGTCACCGATTCGGCGGCGGCCAGATCCACCCATGCCTCGGGCGAGAACTGCGGCAGGTAGACGAGCCGGCGCCCGGACCAGACGGCAGTGAGCACGGCCGCAATGCCGGCGATGTGGTATGGCGGGACGCTGACCAAGGCGGCGTCACCACCGTCGGCACCCAGGAATTCGACGGTCTCGAGCACATAACTGGTGAGGTGCCGATGGCGGAGCAGCGCGGCCTTCGGCTCGCCCGTCGTGCCGCTGGTGAACAGCAGAACCGCCGGATCCTCCGGGTCGAGGTCCGGCCCGGGACGATCAGGGCCGTCCGCCAGTAGGAATTCGTCCCGTGTCATCATCGGCAGACCCGAGATTCCGGCCGGGAAACGGGCCGGCACCGACGGCTCGACCACCGCCACACCCGGGGCGGCGCGCCCAAGAATGGCCGCCAGCTGGGCGTCGGCCAGCCGATAGTTCACCGGCACGTACGGGATCCCGGCGCAGGCGGCGCCGAAGATCCCCACCGGCACCGCCTGCGAGTTGACATCGACCGCCACCAGTCGTTGGGCTTCTCGCTGACCCAGGTCCCGGGAGGTGGCCCGCGCCCGCGCCAGGAGTGCCTCGTAGGTGAGCCCACCGTCGTGTGGGCCCACGGCCGTCCGGTCCCCGAGCGCGTCGGCGGCGATTTCCAGCAGTGATGTCAGGTGCATGGGCTCGGATCAGTCTGAGGACGGGAGCGGCTTGGCGTCCTTGAGGGGAAGCGCCACGCCGTCGATCGACAACGTCCCCTCTCCCGCCTTGGTGACCAGCACCTCAATACCGGCATCAGGCTGGGCGAATCGCTTCCCGACGAGCGAGCCGCCGGCCAACGAGGGATTCAGCTCCAGTCCCGGCGCCGGAGCCTCGCCGACGGGGACCATCGGTTGGCCGCCACATTCGAGCGACACGGGCGCACCCGCACCCCGCACGACAACCACCTCGGTCGCACAGACTTGACTGGCCCATCTGGTCCCTGGCTTGAGGTCCACGTGGTGTCTTTCCTTTCTCGAACACTTCTCCCGTACGTTGGTCTAAAACCTTTACGTTTGTAAGATTGCGGCAGCGCATTTCCGCTTGTGAGAAAAGCGATCGATCTGTGCGGTCGTCAGTATCCGCACCCGACGAGTGCGAACCGAGCTCAGACTCGCCCGGCGGGCGGGGCGGCCGACAGCTCGGACGAGAGGTCTGCCTCCAGATCCTTGACGATCTCGGCGAGCTGCCGGGCGAGCTCGCTGAGCCGCCCGTGAGGACACCTGGCGTTCGGAGTCGCCACGACGAGCGCCCCGAACACAGTCCCGTCCGGCCCGGACACGTGCTGACCGACGGCGTTGATCCCCGGCGCGCTCTCGTTGGAGTTGATGCCGTATCCCCGCCGTCGTGTGGCCGCGAGCTCCCTTTTCAAGCTGGCGAGATCGGCCGGTTTGACACTCCGTCTCCCGGGTAGCCCGCGGGGGTACAGCGTACGGAGCTCTGTGCCGGTGAGGCGGGCGAGCAACGCCTTGCCTCCGGAGTTCTCGTGCGCCGGGAGCAGCATCCCGATGCGCGTCCCCACCCAGAGGGCCTCCGGCCCGTGCACGCCGTCCAGGAACCGCGCCCCGTTCCCCTCGAGCACCACAAAGTGCGACGTCTCACGCGTGACCTCGCTGAGGCGCAGGAGATGTGCGTGCACCAAAGTCAACGCCGTAGGCCCGAGCGTATGAGGCGCACCGTATATGAGCGCCGGGCCCCGACGGTAGGCGCGGGAATGTTGCTGCACGACGAACCCCCGATGTGCGAGCGTCGCCAGTAGACGGTGCGCGGTCGAGTTCGCCACCCCCAGCTCGGCCGCCACGTCGGACAGCCGTAGCTCGCCGCGCTCCTGGATGAGCAGCAACAGGCGCAGCGCGTTGTCGACCGAGCCGATCCCGTTGGTTGGTTTCTGCGTCGCGAAAAAACCCACAACACACTTTACAGTCTCTTGACGAGGAAACAACCTGGGGCTAGAGGTAGTTTCGCTGAGGGGTTTCGCTGAGGGGGGAGAGTTTGCATGCATGTCGCGGACAAGATCGGGCCAACACTTGCTGGGTTGGAGATCAGCTCGTTGCGCTCTGAAGTTTCATCGTGGTGCTCGCCGGCGTCGTCCGCTACGACCGTCTCGCAATTGTTTGATGATGGTTCAAATGATGGTCGAATGGCTTCTCAGCGCAGGGACGGAGAGTTGCCAAGATGGCGATCACGGTGCTGCTCGGTGTTGCGAGCCGATGTCCTTTCAGGCTCTTGGCCCACTACTTTCGTATCCATGAGCGCCAGGTGCCTGGCAACGTGGTCGCCGCGTCTGCCTACCAATGACGCCTGCACTTTCGTGGGATATAGGAAATGGTTGAGGGTGCGTCTGAGGCTGAGACCTGCGGGACAGGCATTCATCAAGCGAGATCCCAAAGGAAAAACGATCGACTACATTCTTTGTGGTGCTCCGCGGTGTACAGCTGGAGCCGCATTGATGACAAAAATTGACGATACGCTAGGTTGGAAAACTAACACGATCGCCAATGACGGAACTCCCAAGGGCCTCACAAATGCATGGGCTCAAGTTCTACGGCAGCAGCCGGACGGTATTGCTTTTGTAGCACTTCCCCGCTCCTCAATGAACGCAGATCTATTGCACGCGAAGGCGGATCACATCCCCGTCGTTGATGCAACCACCACTGATCCGCCAGGAAATGGCATCACCTATATATACGGCGATACTCGCTCCGGAAAAACTGGGTATAGTGTGTACGGATCCGTAATGGCGGATTGAGTCGTAGCACACAGTAACGGCCATCCCTCAGCGCTCTTCGTCAACCTGCCGGACTTTCCAGTTATCACAGACACTCAACAGGTATTCAAGTCGAGCTATGCGCGTGATTGTCCGGGTTGCTCTCAAGGCTCGATCGACATCCCTGAGGCGGATATAGGAACAACGGCTCCAGGGTTGATAGTCTCTTATCTCCGTGCCCACCCAGACACAAAGTACGTGGTCTTGGGCACCGACGCCCTCGGCGTAGGGCTTCCTGCAGCGATTAAGGCAGCTGGTATCACCGGCATCAATATCTTCGGACAATCGCCAACCACGACAAACTTCCAGTACATTGCTGACGGCGAAGAAAGCGGTACAATCGGAGGCGACGTGCCGCAGCTGGTTTACAGCCAGGTCGATTCTCTAGCGCGGACATTTGCTGGTGTTCCGCAGCAGCCGTCGGGTGCTCCTCCGATTTGGATTATTGACAAGACAAAGATTCCAAACTTTTCAAGTGACCCCATCTACACCGACTCTGGTGGCGCGATCTACACCGAGTCCCGTGGCGTGGCCGCCTACTTTGACAAACTCTGGGGTATTAAATAATCACACGGGGTGCGTTTGGACCATAAAGCAGGCTTGGCCATTGCACTCGAAGGTGCTGGCGGATTCTGAAGACAGATCGTGTGCAATCGGCGTGATTCCTGCGGTGTGAGTTGTCACATCATGTAACTGGAGGAGGCTCCAGTTCCGGTCTTGGACAAGACCAGGGTCGTGATGGGGGCGCGAGCAAGAGGAGACACATACGGATGGGACGCTTGGAGGGAAAGGTGGCCGTGATCACCGGGGCAGCGAGCGGCATGGGCGCGGGTAGTCGTGCTAGGCTTGGGTCTTATTGCTTGGAGCGGATATTGTCCTTCTACAGGCGAATGCCCGAGTTCGAGAGGTATCGGAGAGGAGGACGATGATTAGGCACATTTTTCTTGCCGCCACTCGGCCTGAAGCGACTGCTGAAGATATTGACCAATTGGTGTTGGAATGGCGAGGTCTAGCACAAAAGATTCCGGCGGTTAGGTCATTGGCCGCTGGGAGGAATGTGAGCCCCCGAGAGCAATATCAGCGGTACTCAGTGGCCCTCGTGGCTGAGTTTGATAGCATCGACTCCTGGGCTCAATATATGGACCACCCAGCGCACTTGGAAGTCCGTCAGAGACTAAGTTCGAAGGTAGTCGATCCGAATACGATTGCTGTGGCCCAGATTGAGGTTTAAGGACGTGTTTGAGAGCCTCCGAACGACGCCTCCAGGCCCTTGGGAACAGGGTACGGCTGAGACGTGGGACACAGGTGTTGTGCCTACTCGTCCAGATCGGCCATCAACTACGCGTTCTTTGTCGTCTTCCTCGTCATTGCCCTGGCCCAGGTGTATGTCCAAGTCGGAGAGTTCACCAACACCACCTCCATGACCTCCAAGGGCGTCGCCGAGCTCCTCTCCGACCTCGGCGTCGGCCGCACCCACTCCCGACCCCACGTGAGCAACGACAATCCGTACTCCGAAGCGGTCAACAAGACCCTCAAGTACTGCCCGGCGTTCCCCGCCCGCTTCGGTGGCATCGCGGACGCCCGAGCGTTCGGCGCCGAGTTCTTCGACTAGTCACGGTATGCGGGTGATCCATGTGTTGGCCGTCTCCGTTGAGCGCGGCAGGGCTCGATGAGATCATGTCGGGCGCCTGCGGGCGAGCACGGCTCGGGCGGCTCACCTGCCGCCAGTTGCGTCACACCTGTTTCACCAGGCTGCGCGAAGCGGGGATGGGGCTCGAAGCGATTCAGGCCCAGGCCGGGCACCGCTCGATCGAGTCGACCCGGATCTACCTTCACCTGGCGAATGACTGGCTGGCCGGCGAATATCGGCGTGCAGTTGAGGCCATCGAAGCCCAAGCCATGCCGGGTCGTGCGTGATGCCCGCCATCGTGCTCAGGGGACACGAAACCGATGTGGTGGACGACTACCTCGCCGCCCCGACCGCGGTCGGGCGGCGGACGGGTCGCTCAACGGTGCAGGCCGCGAAGTCCTTCTGCGCCAAGGTGGAACGCGCTGGGGGAGTGGCTTCGAGGGCATGACCAGGGCCCGGCGCCTCGACGCGGTGGCCAAGGCCCGAGCATTCGCGTCCTGGCTC